>Ga0209624_10003007_pt1 | contig 12196 bp, 11 predicted proteins | sample JacPinW_OM2H0_O1_FD_188565 | JGI IMG/M metagenome (GOLD analysis project Ga0209624, IMG submission 188565) | Forest soil microbial communities from Algoma, Ontario, Canada - Jack Pine, Ontario site 1_JW_OM2H0_O1 (SPAdes) (version 2) | ecosystem: Environmental > Terrestrial > Soil > Boreal... | reverse complement strand
CGGTGCGGCAGGCGCAGGAAGCCGCGATTGCCGCGGTGCGGCCGGGCGTCAGCGCCGGAGAAGTCGATGCGGCAGCGCGCAAGGTATTACGCAAGGCCGGGTTGGGGCGCTATTTTACGCATTCAACCGGGCATGGAGTAGGGTTAGAGATCCACGAAGCGCCCAGGGTTGCGGCCGGACAGAAGGAAGTACTGAAGCCGGGCATGGTTATCACCATTGAACCGGGAGTATACTTCCCCGGCAAATGGGGCGTGAGGATCGAGGACATGGTGGCCGTCAGGGAAGGCGGCTGTGAAGTGCTCACTCCGACCAGCAAGGATTTCCTGGCGGTTTAGGGAAAGGTCTTGGGTCTCAGGTCTTGGGTCTTCGGCTCTCGATCTTTATCGTTGGCACCAGAGACCTGATAACTAACAGCTAAGACCTAAAGCTGCGGTCCCACCGTACACGAATGAATCAAAAAGAGCTGAAAGAACTCATCGAGTTCTTAATCGAAAAAGACATTGCCGAGTTTGAGTTGGAGCGCGGCGATGTCAAGGTGAAGATCAAGCGGGCGGGCGAGCACACCGTGGTGCATACCCGCGCGGACGTGCCTTATGTGGCTGTGACCGTCCCGCAGGCGGGCCAGCCTGCGGTTACAAGTTCTCCTGGCGCAGCGGCTCCGGCGCCGGTCGAGACTGTCCCGGAAGAGGACCTGCACATCGTGAAGTCTCCCATCGTGGGGACGCTCTACGAGGCGCCCTCGCCGGGCGCGCCGCCTTTCGTGAAGGTTGGAGATGTTGTGGAGGTGGGGCAGGTGCTGTGCATCGTAGAAGCGATGAAACTGTTGAATGAGATTGAGTCGGACGTGGCCGGGGAAATCGTGAAGAAGATGGGGAGCAACGGCCAGCCGATTGAGTACGGGCAGGAGTTGTTTGCCATCCGGGCGAAGAAGTGAAGGAGATTTCGCGATTTTGTAATTTGGTAATTTGTAATTTTGCAATCTAAAGCCCCGGTCCGCTTTTTCAATTACCGAATTACCCGATTACCAAATTACAAAATGCCCCTCTGTCTCCACATTTAATCTGAAATGTTTAAGAAGATCCTGATTGCGAATCGCGGAGAGATTGCGCTGCGCGTTATTTGCGCGTGCAAAGAACTCGGCATCGGCACGGTTGCCATTTACAGCGAGGCGGACCGGCACTCGTTGCCGGTGCGTTTTGCGGACGAAGCCATCTGCATTGGGCCGCCGCAACTGGGGCTGAGCTATCTGAACATTCCGGCGGTGATCAGCGCGGCGGAGATCGCCAACGTGGATGCGATTCATCCCGGTTACGGACTGCTGGCGGAGAATGCCAACTTTGCCGAGGTGTGCGAGACCAGCGGGATCAAGTTTATCGGGCCACGGCCCGAGGTGATGCGGCTGATGGGGGAAAAGGAGAAGGCGCGCGCGGCCATGAAACAGGCGGGCGTGCCGATTCTGCCGGGGTCGGATGGGATCATTGCCTCTGAAGGCGAAGCCGTGGAGTGGGCGCGGCAGGTGGGCTTTCCCGTGATCATGAAGGCGTCGGCGGGAGGCGGCGGACGCGGTATGCGTATTGTGCGCAATGAGGAGGAGCTGCCGGGGTTGTTCAAGGCGGCGCAGTCGGAGGCGGCGGGCGCGTTCGGCAATGGCGATTTATACATGGAGAAGTATGTCGAGCATCCGCGGCATATTGAGTTCCAGGTGCTGGCCGATGAGCATGGCAATGTGGTGAGCCTGGGAGAACGGGAATGTTCGATCCAGCGGCGGCATCAGAAGTTGCTGGAAGAGTCGCCCTCGACGCAGGTGACCCGGGAATTGCGCGATCAGATTGGCGGAGTCTTGTGCAAGTCGCTGGCGGAGATTGGATACACGAACGCGGGCACGATCGAGTTCTTGATGGATAAGGACCGGCAGCTGCACTTCATCGAGATGAATACGCGCATTCAGGTCGAGCATCCGGTGACGGAGATGGTTACGGATGTGGATCTGGTGAAGAGCCAGATCATGATCGCGGCCGGCGCGCACATGCGGGACGTGCTCCAGGGGCCGATTGTGCACCGGGGGCACGCCATTGAGTGCAGGATTAATGCGGAGCATCCGGAGAAGTTCACGCCGTCGGCGGGAAAGATTACTTCATTCAATCCCCCGGGCGGGACGGGAGTGCGCGTCGATACCGCGGCGTATGCCGAGGGCGTGATCCCGCCTTATTATGATTCGTTGATCGCGAAGTTGATTGTTCGGGGCAAGGACCGGAACGAGGCGGTTTCTCGCATGTCGCGGGCGTTGGAGATGTTCATTGTCGAGGGCGTTTATACGACGATTCCTCTGCACCGCAGGATTCTTGCTGATCCGGATTTCCGGGCCGGGAAGTTTGATACGGGGTTTATCGAGAGATTTCTGGCGAAAGGGAAATGAGAACTCTGGCGAGCCGCTTGGCTCCGGCGGATCGACCTATCCGCGCATTACAATAAGCTCGAAAGGATGAAATTGCCATGAACGCCCGCAAACTCAGGACCCTGGTCCCGCTCATTCTGGGCATGGCACTCGCAGCCTCGCTTCACGCGCAAACGCCCGCCGATCCCGCAGACCTCCCGCAGCGCGATGGCTCTCACGACTTTGACTTCCTTATCGGCGACTGGAAAGCGCACGTCCGCCGCCTTCCGGATCGTCTCAACAAGTCCAACTTCTGGGTTGAGTATGACGGCATCTCGAACCACAAGAAGCTCCTCGACAGCAACGCGAACTTCGAAGAGTTCGACGTGATCAGTACGGACAAAAAGCTTCGCATTAAAGCGCAGACGCTGCGCCTCTACAATCCCACTTCGCGACAGTGGAGCATCTATCTGGTCGACCTCGATAATGGGACGCTTGACGTGCCTCCTGTAGTTGGCGGCTTTACCGGGAATCGCGGTGAGTTTTTCCATCAGGAACACCTCAAAGGCCGGACCATTCTTGTGCGCTACGTCTGGCTTGATATTTCACCCAAGTCTGCGCGGATTGAGCAGTCTTACTCGCCGGACGGCGGCAAGACCTGGGAGGTCAATTGGATTTGCGAGCTTTCGCGATAAGAGACCTGCATCGAACAACGCATGATCGCCCTTCCCCGCTTGTATCCCATCCTCGATGCCGGTTGTTTTCCCAACGCTCTCGGTTTGATTACTGCGGCGGAGGAACTTCTGTCTGCTGGGGCAACCTTGATTCAATACCGCAATAAATCCGGTGATGCGCGGATGATGCTGGAGCAGGCTTGTGAATTGCGCACGCGTTTGCGGGCGAGGGCGCCCGCACCACACGTACCGACGCTCATCATGAATGATCGGGCGGACTTGTGCATTCTCGCGGAGTTTGACGGGGTGCATGTTGGGCAGGATGATCTCTTGCCGGAGTCGGTTCGCGGGATCATTGGCTCCGGACGCTGGCTTGGGGTTTCGACGCATAGTCCAGAGCAGGTGAGAGAAGCGGACCAGACCTCCGCGGACTATCTTGCCATTGGACCCGTGTTTTCGACATCCAGCAAAGAGAGGCCTGATCCTGTTGTGGGTCTTGAAGGGGTGCGCCGGGCCCGGCAATTGACCCGAAAGCCCCTGGTGGCTATTGGGGGGATTACGCGGGGCAATGCGGCTTCGGTGATTGAGGCTGGGGCTGATTCTGTTGCGGTGATATCTGATCTGTTACGGGAGCCGCGTAAATCAGCAGAGGAATTTTTCCGGGTTCTGAGGTAAAGTCAGTTGACCTTGGACTGCGAGGGCGAACTGCCCTCGCGACAGCCGGCGGGACGCCGGCGCTACGCTGCGAGTTCTGCGGAGGAACACTGAGCACACCGACAACGGCTGCGGGCAGCGATCAGAAGACGCGGGGTCCTCAAGACGACGGACTGGTCAAGGGCTTGGGCTTGACCAGCGCCACCATGCTGGTCATGGGGTCGATGATCGGCTCCGGCATCTTTATTGTTTCGGCGGAGATTGCGCGGGAAGTGGATTCGCCCGCGTTGCTGATTGGCGCGTGGGCGGTTGCAGGGTTCATGACGATTGTCGCCGCGCTTAGTTATGGCGAGCTGGCGGCGATGATGCCGCGGGCCGGCGGGCAGTACGTTTATCTGCGTGAGGCGCTTGGGCCGTTGTGGGGATTTCTCTATGGCTGGACGCTCTTTCTGGTGATTCAAACGGGGACGATTGCGGCTGTGGGCGTGGCGTTTGGCAAGTTCCTCGGAGTTTTCTTTCCTGCGGTTTCTTCCAACAACTGGATTCTTCACCTTTGGAAAGTTCCGCCCATTCATGTGGGGCCTATGGTTCTCGGCAACATGGATGTGGGAATCAACACGCAGAACCTGGTTGCCATCCTGCTTGTGGTTTTTCTTTCGGTCGTGAATATCTTTGGATTGAAGACGGGAGCGCTCATCCAGAATGTGTTTACGGCGGCCAAGGTCTCGGCGCTGCTGGGGCTGGCATTGTTCGGGCTGGCGCTTGGGCGAAATGCGCAGGCGCTGGCGACCAACTTCAGCGGGCATTTCTGGCGCAATGCGGGACTGGGTGCGCAGCACGCTGTTCAAGTGGGAGTGGGCGGGCCGATTGTGATGGTGGGGACGTTGACCATTCTGGCGGTGGCGCAGGTGGGGTCGCTGTTTTCCGCGGACGCCTGGAACAATGTGACGTTCACTGCGGGCGAAGTGAAGAATCCCAGCCGCAACTTGCCTTTGTCGCTGGCGATTGGTACGGGCGTGGTGATTGCTCTCTACATCGCCTGCAATTTTATCTATCTTATGGCGTTGCCGATGGACGGGGCGGCGGGCGCAGCAACGATTCTGGGACGCGGGATCAAGTACGCCGCGGAGGACCGGGTGGGAACTGCTGTGATGACTCAGATGTTCGGGGCTGCCGGCGGATTGCTGATGGCGGCGGCGATCTTGATCTCGAGTTTTGGCTGCAATAACGGGCTGATTCTTTCCGGCGCGCGCGTCTACTACGCCATGGCAAAGGATGGCCTGTTCTTCCGCAGCGTGGCCAGGCTGCATCCCACATACAAGACGCCGGCGGTGTCGCTGATGGTGCAGATGGTTTGGGCTTGCCTGCTGTGTGTTTCGGGCAGCTACGGGCAGCTTCTGGATTACATTATCTTCGCCGTGCTGGTGTTCTACATTTTGACGATTGTAGGATTGTTCGTGCTGCGGCGGACTCGGCCGGACGCTCCGCGGCCCTATAAGGCGGTGGGTTATCCGGTGCTGCCGGCGATTTATATTGTGATGGCTTTGTTTATCGATGTCGTACTATTGCTCTACAAACCGCAATTCACGTGGCCGGGGCTGATTGTCGTGCTTCTGGGCATCCCGGTATATTACGCGTGGTCGAGAAGCGCGGGCGCTAAGCGCGCATCCGCCTAAGCGCTAAGGAGAAACCAAACGAATGGCCAATCTGTTCGCAACCAAGCCGCTGAACCTGCTGATGGAGGAAGCTCGCGAGACTGGCGAACACAGCCTGAAACGCACGCTGGGAGTTTTCCAGCTTACTGCGCTGGGCGTGGGCGCGATCATTGGAGCGGGCATCTTTGTGATGGTGGGGCTGGGGGCGCAGTACGCCGGTCCGGGACTTTCACTATCGTTCGTTCTTTCTGGTTTGGGTTGCGCCTTTGCCGGTCTTTGTTATGCAGAGTTCGCTGCCATGATTCCGCTCGCGGGCAGCGCTTACACTTATGCCTACGCTACCTTGGGTGAGCTGTTGGCCTGGATCATTGGTTGGGACCTCACGCTGGAGTACGCCATGGGCGCCAGCACGGTGTCTTCGGGTTGGTCGAACCACTTTATCGAACTGCTCAATATCTTTCATATCAATATGCCATTGTGGCTGGCCTATGATCACTGGACGGCGTTAAAGACTGCGGAAAAGGTCGTTGCGCGACAGATGGCACAGGCTGCGGATCCGACGCTGGGGACAACCTCGCAAGCGTTCCTCGACAAAGTGACTGCGATCCTCGGCACTCAATCTCCGGAATTGATGCAGCGGGCGCACGATCTCTTGGGAGCGCCACATCTGTTCGGAGCGGAGATCGGTTTCAACCTCCCCGCCTTCCTGATCGCGCTCGTGATCACGGCGATTCTCGTCGTCGGCATCAAGGAGAGCGCGCGGTTTAATGCGACGATCGTTGTGATCAAGGTGTCGGTCGTACTTTTCGTGATCGGGCTGGGAGCTCACTACATCAACCGCGCCAACTGGGGGATGGACTGGCACTCCTACGCCCCGCACGGCATGAATGGGATATGGCAGGGCGCTGCCTATATATTCTTCGCCTACATTGGTTTCGATGCGGTTTCGACTACCGCACAGGAGGCGAAGAATCCTCAGCGCGACTTGCCTATCGGCATGATCGCCTCGCTGGCGATCTGTACGGTCTTGTACATCGCCGTAGCGGGCGTGCTGACCGGGATGGTGCACTGGCAGCAGATTAATATCGAAGCCCCGGTCGCGGTTGCATTCCTGGACCGGGGTCTGCCCATCGCCGCGAACATCATTACGCTGGGGGCTCTGGCTGGGCTGACCAGCGTTATGCTGGTAATGCTGTTGGGGCAGACGCGCGTGCTTTATTCAATGGCGAATGATGGACTGTTGCCCAAGAAGTTCTTCGCCGACATTCATCCCAGGTTTCGGACGCCCTGGAAGAATACGATTCTGGTGGGCCTGCTGGCCGCGATTGTGGGCAGCGTGACGCCGATCGACGAAATTGGAAAGATGGTGAATATCGGCACGCTACTGGCGTTTGTGATCGTGTCGGTTTCCGTGATGGTGTTGCGGTATACGAATCCCAGCCAGCCTCGGCCGTTTCGGACGCCGTGGGTGCCTCTGGTGCCGATCCTGGGGGTGCTCGCGAACGGATACATGATGCTGAACCTCGGGAAGTGGAACTGGATCCGGTTGGGCGGCTGGCTTGCCATCGGCTTGGTTGTCTACTTCACCTATAGCGTGAAGCACAGCCGGGTGCAGGCGCTGAAGAGCAGTGGCCAGTGATCGTCGATAAATGATCAGTGGCCAGTGGCCAGTAAAGTCAAAGGCCCTTCGCACAGCGCGTAGGGCTTTTGTTTTATAGTCGAAAGTTAGTGGCCAGTGGTCAGTGACCGTTTCAAAGCCTATGCCGTTAACTTGTTTTACTGATCACTGGCCACTGAACACTGGCCACCGCTCTTATGAAAATCGTTTCTGCTGAAGAGATGCGAGCTATTGACCGCGCTACCAGCGAGCGCTTTGGGGTGCCTTCGCTCACGCTGATGGAGAACGCCGGGGCGGCGGTCGCTGACTACGTGCTCTCGCACCAGGCTGCTGCTAGACGGATTGTGGTCTTCTGCGGGAAGGGGAATAACGGCGGGGATGGTTTCGTGGTGGCGCGGCGGCTGCATGAGTTGGGGAAGAAAGTGCAGGTGATCCTGCTGGCGGACTCCGCCGATTTGCGTGGCGATGCGGCCGTCATGTTTGGCAAACTGCCGTCGGCTGCGATTGCGGTGCATTCAGGAGAAGAGTTGAAGAGTGAGCGGGTGCGGCCCTCGCTGCAGGCCGACCTCTATCTCGATGCGGTGCTGGGCACTGGCTTCAAGCCTCCGGTGAGCGGCGTCTACGGGGATGCGATCGCGCTCATGAATGCGAGCCGGGTTCCGGTTGTCGCAGTCGATATTCCTTCTGGCGGGGATGCGGACGCTATGGGTCCCCAAGCTGGGACGATTGCTCGCGCCGACGCGGTTGTTACTTTTACTGCGCCTCGTCCGGCACACTTGTTCAGTTTGTTGACTGCGGGGCCGACTGTTGTGGCTGGCATCGGTTCTCCGGAAGAGGCGATTGTTTCGGCGCTGCGACTGAACGTGATTACGGCGCGTGATATTGGAGGGTTGATTGGGCCGCGTCCGGCAGAGTCGAACAAAGGGAATTACGGGCACGTGCTGGTGGTCGGCGGGGCGCTCGGAAAGGCTGGAGCGGCGGCCATGGCGGGGATGGCGGTGCTGCGCGTGGGTGCGGGGCTCTCGACGGTGGCAACGGCGAAGTCGGCGCTAGGAACCGTGGCGGGATTTCATCCCGAGTTGATGACTGAGCCTTTGCCCGAGACGGATGTCGGCAGGATCTCGAAAAACTCGCTGGATCGAATCGAGGAGTTGGCGAAAGGGAAGACCGTGCTCGCGATTGGGCCCGGGATTTCGCGGGATCCGCAGACTGCGGAGCTGGTGAGGAGTCTGGTTGCGCGCCTTCAACTTCCCGTGGTTTTGGACGCCGACGGCCTGAATGCTTTTGAAGGACGCGCGGGTGAATTGAAGGGCGCGGGGCGGACGCTGGTGATCACGCCGCATCCGGGCGAGATGGCGCGGCTGTCCGGATGCTCCATTGCTGATGTGCAGAAGGATCGATTGGGGATGGCGCGGAAGTTCGCGCGCGAGCACGAGCTTATCGTGGTGCTGAAGGGGCATCGCACGCTGGTGGTGGAGCCTGACGGAGAAGCTTGGGTGAATACGACGGGCAATCCCGGCATGGCTACCGGGGGCACGGGAGATATCCTGACGGGGATGGTTGCGGGAATGATCGCGCAGCATTCGGCCAGCGCTTTTCTGGCGGTGCTGGCTGCCGTGCATCTGCACGGGCTTGCTGGCGATGTGATGCGGGAGAAAGTGGGTGAACATTCGCTGGTTGCGACTGACCTTCTGCTGGGGCTCCCTGAAGCGTTTCGACAAACTCAGGAAACGGCGCGGGAAAAGCTGGTCTGCTGGTGAACGACTGTGCGGCAATTGGTGCGCGTAGGGGCGTCCGGATGGACCGTCCTGAATGTTCCGTGGGACATTGGCATATCAGTTAACCTCTCTTATGTGCTTGGCGCTGCGGGTGTTATGGGCCGGGAACCCTTGTCTGGCGTAGGAATCCGGCCACTCTGCTTCCGTAACTTGTTACTGGCTTCGGAGGCGCGCATAGTGCATATAGCTTATGACCCACTTCCCCCAACCGCACCCTTCGCGGCGCGCGGCCCGAGTTCAGCTGGGAGCATCGGTTCTGGCTGCGATTCGATTAGAGGACGGCCGGCACGCTAAAGCAAAACTCCAAACCATTTCGGCAACGGGCGGACTGCTGCTATTGCCGCGTCCGCTGGCCGAGGGTGATTTCGTTGAAGTTGCGTTTCATACGCAATCGGGCCCGGTGCGCGGCATGGCGGAGATATTGACTCCGATGCAGAAGGCGACGAATTGCGTGCTGCAGGCGTTCCGCTTTGTCGCGCTCGAGGATGACGACAACCGGCGCTTGCGTACTTCGCTCGATCAGGTGACGGACCGGAGTCTGCTGGGCCTGAAGTCGTCGGCGTTCAATGTGCCGAGGACGATCTAGTAAGCAAACATCCGACCACCGGGGCTGAAGCCCGCATTCCTACGACGCTTAACGCGGCGCTGAAGCGCCGCTCTTCCACGTTGCCGCTCGTTTTCGTGAGTTTTTCCGCTCCCTGTTAATTTTGTGCTGGAGCGCTCTCGCTATACTGTTCCAGATGACGCGGGAGATCACTACACGCTCGCCCGAGGAAACGATTGCCTTCGGGCGCACCCTGGCTGAGCTGCTGGTTCCTCCGAAGCTGGTTCTGCTGCGTGGGGATCTTGGGGCGGGAAAAACCACGCTGGTCAAGGGGATCGGTGCCGGGTTCGAGGCGGCGGAAGAAGAGGACGTCACCAGTCCTACCTTCACACTGGTGCATGAGTATCGCGGGCCGCGCGTCACCCTCTATCACATTGATCTTTATCGCGTGGATACTCCGCGGGAATTGGAGACGCTTGGACTGGATGACCTGCGTGCCGAGAAGGGCAGCGTTTTGCTGATTGAGTGGGGAGAGAAGTTTCCGCGGTTGCTGCGGGAGCGGGATGTGGAGATTTCGTTGGAGCGTCAGAGCGAGAATGGACGTAAGATCACGATCGTGAGTTTAGGGCATCCGTGAGCTCATCATGAAGAGACTGAATCCTTTATTGTTCACAATACTCCTCGGAAGCTGTGTGATCCCGTCGCTGGGCGCTCAACAGCCGGAGTGGTGCAAGAAGTTGCCCCGCGCGGCTTACAGCAAGTTGGAGCGGGTTCCGACTGCGGACACCTGGTTCGAGGTGTACAAGGTTCGCCCAGGCATCTTTGCAATCTACGAACCGCGCCAACTGGAAGAGGTCATTTCGTATTTGGTCATTGGCCGAGACCGAGCGGTCCTGTTCGACACCGGGATGGGCATCAGCAATATTCAGGCTGTGGTTGTGGGATTAACCAAGCTTCCCGTGAACGTGGTGAACTCGCACACTCATAACGACCACGTCGGGGACAACTGGCGGTTCAGCGATGTCTACGGCATGGATACGGATTTCACTCGAGCCAACGCACGCGGATCGAAGGAGGACGCGCAGGCTGAACTTGCCCCTGGGGAAATCTGCGGAGCTTTGCCGGCTGGGTTCGACGCGAAGGCGTACGCGACCAAGCCATTCCATATCACATATTGGTTGCACGACGGCGACACGATGGACCTGGGTGGACGCACGCTGAAGGTGATCGGTACGCCGGGCCATACACCCGACGCGATCGCGCTGCTGGACGACAAGAACGGACTTTTATTCACGGGAGACAGCTTCTATCTTGGTCCGATCTATCTATACCGTCCGGAAACCGATCTGGACGCTTATGTGGCGTCGATGCAGAAACTGGGTGCGCTGGCGCCTCATCTTCAACTTCTCTTGCCTTCACACAACACGCCGGTCGCTGATCCCAGCTATCTTCCCAAGGTGGTTGCCGCGATTCAACAGGTACGCCGTGGAAGAAGTGAAATCGGTGGCCACAGATGGGAAGCACGAATATTTGTTCGACGGATTCTCGTTCCTGATGCGGTAGTAGAGAATCAGCGTCGGCGAAACAGAGTCCCTCAGAGGCTAAAGCCCGCTCCATTATTTGATGGCCGACGGCACGGCTGAAGCCGTGCCCCCCCGAGCTATTCCTGCTAGAACCCCATGATGTTGTAGCCGCAATCTACGTAGATGACTTCGCCGGTGATGCCGCTGCTGGCATCGGAGGCTAGGAAGACTCCGGTCGAGCCGACTTCTGTAATATCGACGTTGCGGCCGAGCGGGGCGTGTTCGGCGTGGGCTTTGAGCATGTCGCCGAAGCCTGAGATGCCGCGCGCAGCCAGGGTTTTCACCGGTCCTGCCGAGATGGCGTTTACCCGGATATTCTTCTTCCCTAGATCGTAGGCGAGGTAGCGCACCGAGCATTCCAAACCAGCCTTGGCCACTGCCATCACGTTATAGCGCGGGACGACTTTCTCAGACGCGTAGTAGGTCATCGTGATGATGGAACCGCCATCTTCCATGAGCGGGGCTGCGGCGCGGGCGACTGCGACCAGGGAATAGACGCTGACATCGAGTGCGATGCGAAAGCCCTCGCGGGTGGTGTTGACGAATTCTCCTTTCAGTTCGTCGGCGGGTGCGTAGGCGACCGAGTGGACCAGCGTGTGCAGTTTACCGTGACGTTCTTTTAGCGTCGCGAAGAGGCGGTCGATTTCTTCGTCTTTGCTGACGTCGCACATGTAGCCTTCGGCGCCGGGCAGAGAGAGGATGAGGTCTTTGGCTTCCTGCTCCAGACGCTCGTTCTGGTAGGTGATGGCGAGCTTCATGCCTGCGGCGTGCAGTCCCTGGGCGATGGACCAGGCAATCGAGCGCTTGTTAGCGACTCCGAAGACGACGGCGTTACGGCCCTGCAGGTCAGAGGACATGAGCGCTCCTTGGAATGGGAAAGAATAACAGCAGGGAACCGTCATTTACCACGGACGCGAGAAAGTGGTCAGTGATCAGTGGTCAGTGACCAACTAAAAGCGCTTTCGCTCCTCGGTGTTACTGACCACTAGCAACCGACCACTGACCACTTTCTTACGCTTGCGTCCACGCGCGTTCGGCGCTAGGATTCGCGTGCTGTTCGGAAGTGGACATCCATTCTCGCCAATGCTGAGGTGACCTATGAAACGTTATGCGGGGTCGCTGGTGGTTGTGGTTGTTTTCCGCTTCATCTTTGTTATTCCACTAGCCGGCGCTCAGATGGACAAGATCGTGATTCCCGCGGGCACGCCGGAAGACCATGATCTGCAGGCCATTTCGAACGAGCAGGATGCGGCGAAGAAGCTCGCCATGTACCAGGACTTTGTGCAGAAATACGCGTCGAACCCGGCGGCCGTGGC
>Ga0209624_10003006_pt1 | contig 12203 bp, 14 predicted proteins | sample JacPinW_OM2H0_O1_FD_188565 | JGI IMG/M metagenome (GOLD analysis project Ga0209624, IMG submission 188565) | Forest soil microbial communities from Algoma, Ontario, Canada - Jack Pine, Ontario site 1_JW_OM2H0_O1 (SPAdes) (version 2) | ecosystem: Environmental > Terrestrial > Soil > Boreal... | reverse complement strand
GGCGCCCCCACCCATGGGCTGCAGGCGCAACGGATCGTCGCCGCCGAACATGCCGATGCTCCAGCTCGACTTCGGCACGCGAATCGCAGCGGCGTTCGCCGGTGGCGCGTTCAATTCAGCGGCCTCAGCCCGGCGCCGTCGACGACGAACACCTTGCCGTTCGCGTCGTTGCCGAGCAGCGTCGTGACGGCGTCCGCCACCGCTTCCGTCGGCACCGCGCCGGGAAACCGGTCCGGCGCGAGCGCGTTGACGCGCACGCCGATGCGCTCGTAGTCGGCGGCCATGTGGCACGACAGAAATTGCAGTCCGGCCTTCGAAGCGCTGTACCCGCCTTGCCCGGTGCCGGAATAGACGTTGAGGCCCGAGACGCTCGAGACGTTGACGACGGAGCGCCGCAGCGCGCGGTTCTCATCGGCGCGCTCGCGCCAGAACGCGCGCGCGACTTCGGAGGCGAGCAGAGCCGGCGCCAGGCAGTTCAGCAGCAGCTGCTCCGCAAGCTCGTCCGCGGCGCCGTGCGCTTCGAGCGTCGAGCCGTAGAACGCCGAGTCGGCGGCCGCGTTCACCACGTGGTCGACGCGGTCGTAGCGCGCGAGCGCGATCTCGACGACGCGCCGCACGGCGTCGCGCTCGCGCAGATCGGCCTGCACGGCATACGTCCGGGCACGCCCGCTGCGCGGTGAAGCGGATGCATCGAGCGGATCGAACGACGCCGAAAGCTGGCTCGGCGCCTGCGGCACGCGCGTGCGGTACACCGCGAGAAATTGCATGCGGTCGCCGTTCGCGCGCAGGATCGCCTCGCCGAGCCGCCCACCCGCGCCGGTGAGCAGGCATACGGGCGCGTCAGCCCCAGCCGACAAGCGAGCCGCGTCCCCAGCGCGCGTCGGCGGCCGAGACGTCCTCGTGCAGCCACAGGATGATGCTGCGCCGCGCGCGGCGCACGTTGCTCAGGAACGCGTGGTACGAATGCGGCGTGCAGCGAAACAGGAGCAGGCTGTTGTCGGCCGGCGCGATGCGCTTGGACGGTTCGCCGACGCGCTGCTGCTCGCGCGCGTACAAGCCGGTCTCACCGCCGTCGCCGTCCTGCCAAGGGCCGTTGCCGAGAAAGTAGATCAGCGCCGCGGCGCGCACGCGCATCACCGGCATCGTCCCGTCGAGCGCGCGGCCCGATTTGTAGCCGGAGCGCGCGTGGTCAGGCAAGTTGACCGCGCGGTCCGAAGGCGCGAACCAGCCGGGATTCAAGTCGTTGTGCACCCAGCCCGTCGCGCTGCCGGGCGCATGATGGTGGATGCCGCCGTCGACGTCGCCGGTCGCGCGAACGTCCAGCACGCGCGCCAGCACGCGATGAAACGCCGCGTCGAGCAGCACCGGGAACATGCCCAGGTGCTCCTCCGTGAACGGCACGATGTCCGCATCGTAGCGCCGCGCCGCGCGCTCGTTGCCGGCCGCCGCCGCGCGCAGCGCGAATTCGGCGTACACGCGCTCGAACGCGGCTTCGAGCTGCGCCTGCACGGCCGGCACGAAGACGTTGCGCGCGACGACGTGCGGGAACGGCTGCGCGCACCACGTCCACGGCGCGCGCGTCAGCGACGCGGCGAGCGGGGCGTCCTCTCCGGCGTCGCGTGCCGGAGCTGCGGCGGTCACCAATGAGCGATGCTTTCCAGGACGTGTGCGTCGATCGCGGACCGCACCCCCTGCCCGCTCAGGCTGCCGTGCCGGAATCCTCGCACGAGTTCCTGCGCCAGCGCCGACGGGCCTTCGCCCTCCGCGCGGCGCGGGCGCGGAGCATCGCCGGCCGCCTGCGCGGGGAACCCCCAGCGGTCTTCCGGGATGCAGAGCGCCGCACGCGGCTGCACGAAGCCGGCGTCGCCGGGCCAGATCGCGGCGCCCCATTGCAGCACTTCGCCGTGCGCGAGGCTCACGACCGGATCGTCGAACCGCGGCCGCATCTCGTACTGCCCGAAGTCGACGAGCATCGCGCGCACGTCCGCCGCGCCGGTGTCGCGCGTGAGCTGCACGTTGACGGCGTCGCATTCCAGCGGCAGCTTTCCGGCGAGCCATTGCGCCAGCCACTGCGTCTGCTCGGGCGAGAGGTCGGTGACGCGGTTGCCCGCGTACCACGCGCGCAAGCCGTCGTCGCCCGCCTCGAAACGAAAGCGCGTCCCGCGGTTCGACGACGTGATGCCGTAGTGGCGCAGCAGCATCTCGATCTCGAGCTTCGTGAGCTCCTCGACGGTGCCGCGCAGCGGCAGCTCGCGCCCGTACAGCGGCCGCGCGTGCGCGCGCCGCACCAGCACGCCGGCCGGCAGCGCCTCGCCGGTGCGCGTCTTCGCGTCGAACCCGAGATCGATCGCGCCGTAGGTGGGCACGGTCCGGATCGCGGGCGCGGCGCGGCGGAAGATCTCGTCGATCAGCGCCTGGAACAGTACCTCACGCAGCACTTCGCGCAGCGAGCAGAGCCCGGACGAGTGCAGCTCGAGCGACGGCGTCCGCCCAGGCGCGACGCCTGCGCCTTTGACGTCGAGCAGCCCGCACGGCGCGCCGCTCGCCGGATCGTGCGCGGGAACGACGACCGCGCGCCCGTAGCGCGTCGGCCGCCACGCCGCGCGCACGCCGCCCTCCACGGCGATCGGCGCGTTCGCCGCCTCGCCGCGCAACTGCGCCTCGGAAACCACACCCGCATGCGCGAGCAGCCACGCCTCGCGCGTGCGCTCGGCGCCCGCACCGAGAACGTCATCGTGCAACTGCGGGAAATCCGCCTGCAGCAGAAGATGATCCGCGAACACGACGCGCGCGCTCGAGACGCGCCGCACGCCGTCACGCACGATCCACGGGTCGTCGATGTCCTCGACCGTGCGCGGCACGGGGCCGGGCGCGGCGCGGGCCGCGCGCTCGCCGCTGCGACCGAGGTGCGTGTTCGACACGAGCACCACTTCGGTCGCAGCGACTGCGATCCCGGCGTGCTTAACCGCCCCCGCCGCAGGACGACGCGACGGAAACCTGCAGGTTCACCTGGACGGTCGTCGAGTCGCTTTCCGTCGTGTGATGGCTGGTGAAGTTGGTGATCTGGCCCGGTAGCGGCGGCTTGTACCCGAGTGCCGCCCCTTGCGGCAGATATGGAATCGACAAGTCGCCGGCGCGAATGTCGCCGAGCGCTTGCACTCCCTCGTCGATCGTACCGGCTTCGTCGGAACCCGGACACACCGCATACGTGACGTTGAAGGTCAGCGTCGCCGAGCGCGTGGCGCGGACCTGTGCCGCGGTTCCGGCTGCGTGGACCGCCGGTGTCGTGGACGTCGTCGCGCCGCCGCAGCCGGCAAGCGCGAACCCGACGACGGCCGAAAGCGTCGTGAATCGTTTGAGCATGAGACATCTCCCGTAATGTCAGATGGGGACCGGAGATGTAGCGCTGCGGATCGGAAGAGTCCTTCAGCGGCGCCGCGCAGTGAACGGCGTCACCGGCGAACGCCGGCCGCGTGAATCAGACGATCTGCGCCAGGTTCGCTGCGAATGCCGCGATCGTTTTTTGCGCCACCGCTTCGATCAACCGTCCGCCGACCGTCGCGACGATCCCGCTGATCTGCGCGTCGGTGTGCAAGTCGACGTGCGTCTTGCCGTTCGCTTCCGTCGCCTTCGACTCGATCGTCGCGCTGACGCCGCCGCGCCCGCGCGTCTCGTCGCCCTTCACCTTGAACCGCGCCGTGTGCGTGGTATCGTCGATCGACTCCACGGTGATCGTCGCGCGGTAGCTCACCTCGACGGGCCCGACCTTCACCGACGCTTTCGCCTTGTAGGTGCGCTCGTCCACGACCTCGGTGATCTCGGCGCGCGGGATGCACGTCGTGACGCGCGGGATGTCGCGAAGCAGCGCCCAGACGCGGTCGACGGGAGCGTCGATGTCGAAGCCGTCGTCGATCGTCACGGCGTCGTCACGGCGGCCCGCTGGTTGTGCACGGGCAGGTCACCGTCGCTGAGCCGGCCGCCGTTGCGGCGCTCGCGCAGCGCGATGATCTCCGCGGCGATCGAGATCGCCGTCTCCTCCGGCGTGCGCGCGCCGATGTCCAGCCCGATCGGTGCGCTGATCCGCGCGAGATCGGCGTCGGAGACTCCGATGCGGTGCAACTCTTCGACACGGTTGGCGTGCGTGCGGCGGCTGCCCATCGCGCCGATGTAGCCGGCGTTCGTGCGCAGCGCCGCCTGCAGCACCGGGATGTCGAACTTCACGTCGTGGGTGAGGATGATCAGCGCCGTGCGCGCGTCGACCGGCGCCTTCGCCAAGAACTCGTCGGGCCACGCGACGACGACCTCGTCCGCATCGGGGATGCGCTGCTTGGTCGCGAACACCGGCCGCGCGTCGACCACCGTCACCATGTAGCCGAGGTACTTGCCGATGCGCGCCATCGCGCGCGAGAAGTCGATCGCGCCGAACACGTACATCACGGGCTTGGGCGCATACGCGGCGACGAACACCCGCACGTCCATGCCGACGGGTTCGCCGTCTTCGCCGAACGTGCGGATCGCGTGCTCGCCGACGGCGAGCAGCGCGCGCGCCTCACCGGCCGCCGCGTGGTTCAGACCGGGCGTCCCGAGATCGCCCTGGACCTCGTCCTCGAGCACGAGCAGCTTCGCGCCGGCTTGCGGGCCGTCGAGCCGCGTCGCGAGCGCGACCGGGCGGTCGGCGTGCAAGGCCTGGGCGAGCCGCTCGAAGAGCGTCACCAGTCGAGCCGCTCGACGAACACGTGGATCGTACCGCCGCACGTCAGGCCGACCGAGATCGCGTCGGCGTCGCTGATCCCGTACGTCACCAAGCGCGGGCGGCCGGATGCGATCGCGTCCTGCGCCTCTTCGTACACCGCCGACTCCACGCAGCCGCCGCTCACCGAGCCCGCCACGTCGCCGCGCTCGTTCACGGCCAGCACGGCGCCCGGATCGCGCGGCGCGGAGTTCTCCACTTCGACGACGGTCGCGACGGCGACGCGCTGGCCTTCGCCGCGCCAGCGTTCGATCGTGTCCAGAACGTCGATCATGCAGTCTTCCCTTCGATGGCGTCCGCAACGGCTTCCAGCGTCCGCAGACTATGACCCGACAAGAACGCGTCGAGATACGGTAGGGCTGCCGCCATCCCTCGCGCCAGCGGCTCGTAGGCCGCATGGCGCTTGTGCGGGTTCACCCAGACGATCCGCCGGGCCAGCCGCCGCAGCCGCAGCATCTCGACGCCGACGAGCGCCGGATCGTCCCGCTCCCAGCCGTCCGAGAGGATCACGACCGTGCCGCCGCGCGCCGCGCCGCGCTGGCCGAAGCGGTCGTTGAAGGCGTGCAGCGCGGCGCCGATACGCGTGCCGCCGCCCCAGTCGCGGACGGTGGCGGCGACGGCGGACATGAGGCGCTCGTCGGTCGCGCGCTTCAGCAGCGGCGTGAGGTCGGTGAGCTGCGTAGCGAACGCGAACGCGCGCACCGCGGGCCGCGCGATCGCGGTGACGCGCGCGTACTGCAAGAGCGCGCGGGCGAAGGGCGCCATCGAGCCGGACACGTCGAGCAGAAACACCACCGGCCGCAGCCGATCGCGCTGCCGCGTCGCGCGCCGCCGCACCAGCTCGCCGGCCGTGCGGGCCGCGCCGCGCAGCGTGCCGCGAAAGTCGAACCGGTCGCCGCGCACGTGCGCGCGCCGCCGGCGTGACGCGCGGTATTCCCCGGCGATCCGCACGCGCGCGATCATCCGCAGCATCGCGGCGCGCTCGCTCTCGTCGAAGTCCTCGAACGCTTTGTCGGCGAGCCGGTGCTCGGACGAGGCGACGATCCATTGCACCGGCGCGCGCTCGGCGAGCCGCTCGTCCGCCGGCTCATCGGATGGCGGCGGCGGAAGCGTCTCGCGCTTGGGAAGCTCGCGCCGGTCGCGCGGCGGCGCCGCCGCGTCCACGGTTCGAATTAGCCGCGCGAGCGCGCCGGCGTCACCGAGCGCGCCGAAGAAGCCCAGGAACGCTGCATTGAATGCGTCGAGGTCGTCGATCGACGGCAGCATCGCGACGCGCGCCTGCCAGTATAGCGCGCTCTGCGAGCGCGGCGGCATGGCACGCAGCACCTCCGCGAACGTGCGCGCCCGCCGCGTCCCCGCAACGACGCCACGCGCAAGAAGCGCACGATCGAACCCGGCGGCGAGCGTGGCTTCGTCCGGTGCGCTGTCGCGACCGCCTGCGAACGGTTCGGTACCGTGGTTCACGGCTATGCGGCGTCGCCGCCCCGCGCGGCAGCGATGATCGCCGCGGCGGACGCGCGCGCCGCTTCGATGTCCTCCGGGTATTTCAGCACGCTGCCCAGCGACGGCTCGAACACGCCGCCGTCGAGCCGCTCGGCGCCGAGCAGCTGCAGCGTCTGCGCCCAGTCGAGCGACTCCGCGATCCCCGGCGCCTTGCGCAGCTCGCGCTCGCGCAGCGCGGCGGACGCGCGCGCCACGTCGCCCGCGAGCGCGAGCGAAACGTCGGGCAAGTGCAGGCGCAGGATCTCGATCTCGCGCTCGACCGGCGGGTGGCCGATCCAGTGGTAGAAGCAGCGGCGCTTGAGCGCGTCGTGCAGGTCGCGCGTGCGGTTGGACGTCAGCACGACGACCGGCGGGTGCGCCGCGGCGATCGTGCCGCGCTCGGGGATCGAGATCGCGAAGTCGGCGAGAAACTCGAGCAGAAACGCTTCGAACTCGTCGTCGGCGCGGTCGATCTCGTCGATCAGCAGCACGATCCCGCGCTCCCGCGTCGCGCCGAGCGCAGCCAGCAGCGGCCGCCGGATCAGGAAGTCGTCCTCGTACAAGTCGGGGGTGCGCTCGCGCGACGCCTCCGCGGCGCGGATCGCCAGGAGCTGCTTGCCGTAGTTCCAGTCGTACGCGGCCGCGGCGAGGTCGAGCCCTTCGTAGCATTGCAGCCGCAGCAACTGCGCCCCGAAGACGCTCGCGAGCGCGCGCGCCGCATCGGTCTTCCCGACGCCGGCATCCCCTTCGAGCAGGACGGCGCGCTTGAGACTGACAGCGCACGCGAGCGCGGTTGCCAGCCCGGCGTCCGCGACGTAACCGGCCTGAAAGAGGCGGCGCCGGAGATCGTCCACATCGACGGCTTGCGGCATCCCATCTCCCGTTCTGGAACGAGCAAGGAGATTCCGGCGTCGCATCGGTAGCTCTGGTGCCCCGCGCTTTTCCACGGAGACGCTTCATGCAGATCGATCTCACCGTCAACGGGAAGCGAACGTCCCTCGACGTCGAGCCGCGCCTCCTCCTGGCGCACGCGCTCCGCGACTCCCTGAACCTTACGGGCACGCATATCGGCTGCGACACGTCGAGCTGCGGCGCGTGTACCGTGCTGCTCGACGGCGTCTCGGTCAAGAGCTGCACCGTCTTCGCCGTCCAGGCGAGCGGGCACGAGGTCACCACGATCGAGGGGATCGGCAACGCCGACTCGCTCCATCCGATGCAGGAAGCGTTCTGGTCGGCTCACGGCTTGCAGTGCGGCTACTGCACGACCGGGATGATCGTCAGCGCGGTCGACCTGCTGCAGCGCAACCCCGACCCCAGCGACGACGAGATCCGCGCGGGCTTGGAAGGCAACCTCTGCCGCTGCACCGGTTACGAGAACATCGTGAAAGCGGTGCGCGCCGCAGGCGCCGCGATGCGCAGCGGCGATGCGCGGCATAGCGTCGACGAGCTGATGCCGATCCATCCGCCCACCGAGGAGCCGCCGCCGAGCGGCGAGGGCATCATCCCGCAGCAGCTGCAGGAGGCGAAAGCATAATGGCGTTCACCGCGATGGTCGGCGCGCGCATCCGGCGCCGCGAAGATCCCCGCCTCATCACCGGCCGGGCGACGTACGTCGACGACGTGCGCCAGGTCGGCACCGTGTATGCCGCGTTCGTGCGCAGCCCGTACGGCCACGCGAAGATCACGAGCATCGACACCTCGGCGCTCAAAGACGACGAGCACGTCCTCGCGGTCTACACCGGCGAGGACCTCCACCACGCGCACAACCTCAAGTCGTCGCTGCCGGTCGCGCACAAGATGCCCGACCTCAAGACGCCGCCCCACTACGCGCTCGCGCTCGACGAAGTGCGCTTCGTGGGCGACCCGGTTGCGATCGTCGTCGCCGACACGCCGTACCTCGCGCGCGACGCGGCCGAGAAGATCGTCGTCGAGTACGAGGAGATGCCGGCCGTCGTCGATCCCGAGAAGGCCGCCGCGGGACCGCCGTACGTGCACGACTCGCTCGGCACGAACGTCGCGTTCACGATGCCGTTCAGCGCCGGCGACCCCGACAAGGCGTTCGCGCAAGCCGACGTCACCATCAAGCAGCGCATCGTGAACCAGCGCGTCGCACCGGTGCCGATCGAGCCGCGCTCGATGGTGGCGAACTACGATGCCGGCATGCAGCAGCTCACGATCTACTCGGCGACGCAGATCCCGCATCTGCTGCGCACGCAGCTCGCCGTGGTGCTCGGCCTGCCGGAGAACAAGATCCGCGCGATCGCGCCGGAAGTCGGCGGCGGCTTCGGCGCCAAGCTGAACGTGTACCCCGAAGAAGTCGTCGTGAGCTGGGTCGCGATGCAGCTCGAGCGCCCGGTGAAGTACATCGAGACGCGCTCGGAGTGCTTCCAGGCGATGATCCACGGCCGCGACCAGATCGACGACCTCGAGATCGCCGCACGCAGCGACGGCACGATCACCGGCCTGCGCCTGAAGATCACCGCGAACCTGGGCGCGTACCACCAGCTCCTCACGCCGGTCGTGCCGACGCTCACGCTGCTGATGTCGCACGGCTGCTACAAGTTCGAGAACATCGCGGCCGAAGTCGTCGGCGTGTTCACCAACACGATGTCGACCGACGCGTACCGCGGCGCGGGCCGCCCGGAGGCGACGTTCTTCATCGAGCGCGCGATCGATCTCGTCGCGCAGCGGCTGAAGCTCGACCCGGTGGACGTGCGGCGCAAGAACTTCATCGCGCCGAGCGCGTTCCCGCACACGACCGCGACCGGCCTGACGTACGACTCGGGCGATTACGAGAACACGATGGACAAAGCGCTCGCGCTCGTGGACTACGCGGGCCTGCGCAAACAGCAGGAAGAGCTGCGCCAACAAGGCCGGTATCTGGGCATCGGGCTGTCGACCTACGTTGAGGTGTGCGGGATGGGCCCGTCGGCCGCGATGCCCGCCGCGGGCTGGGACTCGGCGACGATTCGCATCGAGCCGACCGGCAGCATCACGGTGCTGACCGGCGTGTCACCGCACGGCCAAGGCCAGGAGACCACGTTCGCGCAGATCGTCTCCGACGAGCTCGGCGTGCCGATCGACCAGGTGAGCGTCATTCACGGCGACACCGACAAGGTGCAGTACGGTGTCGGCACGTTCGGCTCGCGCGGCACCGCGGTCGGCGGCGCCGCGCTCAAGCTCGCGATCGACACCATCCAAGCCAAAGCGATCAAGATCGCCGCGCACCAGTGGGAAGCGAACCCCGACGACCTCGAGTACCGCGACGGCAAGATCCAGGTCAAAGGCGATCCGTCCAAGACGTTCACGACCGCCGAAGCCGGCTTCCTCGCGTTCATGGGCGACAAGCTCCCGCCGGGCCTCGAGCCCGGGCTCGACGCGACGCGCCGCTTCGAACCGCCGAACTTCGTGTTCCCGTTCGGCACGCACGTCTGCGTCGTCGAGGTCGACGCGCGCAGCGGCGAGGTGAAGATCGTCAAGTACCTCGCGGTCGACGACTGCGGGCGCCTGCTCAACCCGATGATCGTCGAAGGCCAAGTGCACGGCGGCATCGCGCAAGGACTGTCGCAGGCGCTGTTCGAGGAAGTGGTCTACGACGACAGCGGCCAGCTGCTCACGGGCACGCTGATGGACTACGCGATCCCGCACGCGGAGCAAGTGCCGCACTACGAGCTCGACCACACCGTCACGCCCACGACGGTCAACCCGCTCGGGATCAAGGGCATCGGCGAAGCGGGCACGATCGGCTCGACGCCAGCGATCGCGAACGCGGTGATCGACGCGCTGGCGCCGTTCGGCGTCGTGCACATCGACATGCCGCTCAAACCGGAGAAGCTCTGGGCGGCGATGCAGCCCAAGAACGGGAGCGCGCGATGATTCCGGCAGCATTCGACTACGTTCGCGCGACCAGCGTCGACGACGCGATTCGCCTCCTCGGCGAGCACGGTGAGGACGCGAAGCTCCTGGCCGGCGGCCACAGCCTGATCCCGATGATGAAGCTGCGCCTGGCCGCGCCGTCGGTGCTCATCGACATCGCGGGCATCCCGCAGCTCGACGGCATCACGGTGAGCGGCAACCGCGTGACGATCGGCGCGCTCACCAAGCACGCCGCGCTCGCGGCGAACGACGACCTGCGCAAGAACGCCGGCGCGCTGTACGACGCGGCCAACGACCTCGGCGACCCGCAGGTGCGCAACCGCGGCACGATCGGCGGCGCGTCGGCTCACGGCGACCCGTCCGCGGACTATCCGGCGGTGCTGCAAGCGCTCGACGCGACGTTCACGCTCGTGGGAAAAGGCGGGAAGCGCGAGCTCACGTCCGGGCATTTCTTCCGCGGCATGTTCGACACGGCGCTCGATGCCGGCGAGGTGCTCACGCAGATCGCATTCGACACGGCGCCCACCTCGGCGTACGTGAAGTTCCACCACCCGGCGTCGCACTATGCGGTCGTCGGCGTGGCCGCCGTGCTGCGGCTCGACGGCGGAAAGATCGCGTCCGCACGCGTCGCGATCACCGGCATCGGCGACGCGGCGTTCCGCGCCGGCGCGGTGGAAAGCGCGCTCAAAGGCGTCGATCCGAAGGACGAAGACGCGGTGCGAGCCGCGTGCGCGAACGCGGCCCGCGGCGTGGCAGCGCGCTCGGACACGTTCGCCTCGGCAACCTATCGCGCCGCGATGGCAGACGTCTTCGCCGCACGCGCGGTGACGAAGGCCGCCACCGCACGATAACCACTCCGGCTACGGTCGAAGGGTAGCCGTAGCCGCTGCGGTCCCTGGGTTACTTCTGTGCGATCGCTTCGGCGCTGATCTCGATCTTGATCTCGTCGCCTACGAGGACGCCGCCCGCTTCGAGCGCTTGATTCCAGTTCAGGCCGAAGTCCTTGCGGCTGATCTTTCCGTGCGCTTCGTAGCCGATGCGCTCGTTGCCCCACGGGTCGCTGCCGCGTCCTTCGAACGTCGTGTCGAGAGCGATCTCGCGCGTGACGCCGTGAATGCTGAGGTCGCCGCGAACGGTGAACGCGTCGCCGCTGCCCTCGATCGCAGTGCTGCGGAACGTGATCTGCGGGTACTTCTCGACGTCGAAGAAGTCCGCCGATTTGAGATGGCCGTCGCGCTGCTCTTCGCGCGTGTCGATCGACGCGGCGTCGACGGTCACGTCGACCGCGGACGGGATGTTGCTCCCCGCCGGCACGTCGATCGTGCCCTTGACGGACGTGAAGCGGCCGCGAACTTTCGCGATCATCATGTGGCGCACGACGAACTCGACGGTCGTATGGGCCGGGTCGATGGCGTATGCCTGGCTGCTCGTGCTGGTATTGGTAGTGGTCACCGAATTTGCTCCCTTGGTTGCTTGTCCCATCGGAGCCTTACATGCTATCGTGGAACTCAGTCACTATTGCATACCGGCTCGTGGCTCGCAACTACGTACTAGGAAGTGGTCTAGGCACCAAATGTATACCGACTCGAACGACGTCTACGCCGGCATCTGCCCCGCGCGCCAGCTCCTCGACCGCATCGCGGACAAATGGACGACGCTCGTCATCGGAGTTTTGGGGCGCACCGACCAGCCGCTCCGGTTCTCAGAGCTCAGGCGCCAGATCGGCGGCATCACGCAGAAGATGCTCACGCAGACGCTCCGCGACCTCGAGCGCGACGGGCTCGTTCTGCGCGCCGCCAGTCGTGCCATAGAACTTACCATCAGTTGCCTGAATGAGAGCAGCCTCGGGCGCCTCTCCGTCAAGGCATCTTGGCTGGGAACAGAAGTTGTACAGCGTGGTTAGCTTCCCGGCGGGAGTAATGCTGAAAATGGTCCCTAAGTTGGAGGCGCCGCCGAAGGCGGTCGTGCCATAGAAATTGCCATCCGTCCCTTGTACGAGAGCGGCGAAGGGCCTCTCACCGGCGGCGCAGTTGGGAAGGGAGCAGAAGCTATAGAGGGTCGATAACGCTCCATCCGGCGTCATTTTGAAAACTAC
>Ga0209624_10003005_pt1 | contig 12203 bp, 12 predicted proteins | sample JacPinW_OM2H0_O1_FD_188565 | JGI IMG/M metagenome (GOLD analysis project Ga0209624, IMG submission 188565) | Forest soil microbial communities from Algoma, Ontario, Canada - Jack Pine, Ontario site 1_JW_OM2H0_O1 (SPAdes) (version 2) | ecosystem: Environmental > Terrestrial > Soil > Boreal... | reverse complement strand
GGAACGCTCGCCGTGGTTGGTTTATTTGGCGCGGGAGCCGCGACTGAGGCATTTGCACGGCGACCCGCGCTTTGATGCTTTGCTTGCGCGGATGACGCGCAACTTCGGCGGAGCGCCAGCGGGTGCGACTCGGTAGACGGCGAGCTTGGATGTCACGGGAGGGCTTCTAAGAGCGGTCATCTTAGCGCGAAACTCCTGGCTGATTAGATGACGTTGTCGGCTCCTTCCTCCGAGTAGACTTGGTAGCGTCAACGACCAAGGCTCGGAAGAAAGGAGCCGAGCGATGATGACTCCACACCCATACTGGACAAGGCGGCGGTTCTGGCTAGAATTCGGCAGTAGACATACGTATGCCTATGTGCTACTATAGACGCCGATGAGAAGAACAGCCCTGTTTTTGAAGGAACAGCAGCTGGAGAAGCTCCAGAAGCTATCAGCGAAAACCGGAGCACCCGTCGCGGAGTTGGTTCGCCGCGCTATTGACGCGTATCTGATTTCGAGGAAGAAGGAATTGAAATGAAGAAACGCGCCGCTATCTACGCACGCGTGAGCACTGGAGACCAGCACGTCGAAACGCAGTTGCTCGACTTGCGCGAAATGGCGAAGCAGCGCGGATACGAAGTCGTGCGCGAGTATACCGATGTAATTTCTGGGAGCAAAGCAAAGCGACCCGGACTCGACCAGATGATGGCGGATGCTCGGCGGCATCGCTTTGATATTCTCATCGTTGCTGCCTTCGATCGCATCGCGCGAAACGTTCGCCATTTCTTGGACGTGTTAGACGAACTGAATCATCTCGGCATACAATTTCTTAGTCTTCGGGAAAATATTGACACCGGCGGACCGCTGGGTCGGGCGATGTTAACGATTATCGGTGCAATCTCGGAGCTGGAGCGGAGTCTGATCGTTGAGCGGGTTCGGGCTGGAATGCGGAGAGCGAAATTGGAAGGCCGAAGAATTGGCCGTGCACCGCTGAACATCGACCGGGTTGCGGTTGTCAGTGATCGCCGGTCGGGGATGAGCTTGACAGAAGTTGCGAAGAAATACCGCGTCTCTCGCGGCACCGTTTGCCGCCTTGTCAATGAATCTGATGAGCTGAAAAAATCCGGTACGCTTCCAGCCGGTGACCAGTTGGCGGCAGTTCCTCGCTTTGAAGAAAGCGGTTTGCGGACTGCTGCCTAAACTTCTACGGTAGGCTTATCGGCCGTCCAGCGGAGACTCCGAATCGAAAGACCACGTTTTTCTTGGTTTGTAGAAGCCAGCCCTGTGGGTTTCCGGATCGTGGATCACATTGTCTATTCTGCGTTGATTGGTATCGGCAGCTATCGGCTCGTCCAGCGAGCAAGCGTGTAGCGAGCGAATGCCTCGTGCGGAATATTCGAGAGTCCTAAAAGCATATCTGAGGAATGAGCCGGAGTATCGATAGCGGCGGATACAGCCCTCAAGTTGAGCACCGATCTCGTTCTCGAGGCCGCGCCACCGAGACATATATGGATACCTATCAAGCCATCCTTCGATCGTGTAGCGAACGAGATCAATCAGATTGTCTCGAGCGGACAAATTGCCGGCTTGCGCGAGCCGCACAAGAGCAACTGCGATTTGATCTCTAACCCGCAGGTCCGTAACGTCGGCCGGGGCAAGAAAAACGTATAGCTTGTTTCTGTACTTATTCAAAATCAAGCCGATTTCCTTGCTGTCTCGATACGGATTAGGCTTGCTCTTTCGCCGCGGTCTCCACAGTCGCTGATACTTCGGATCAAGGGCATAGGTGATTGTGTCCCAGTCGATGCTACCGACTTCGGAGCGAATGTATTTGCGGATGAAGCTGTAACACCTGGGAGCACGTTCAAGAATCCAGGTACTGTTAAAGGTTCCTGGAGAGTCTTGCAAAAGTAATTCATTTAGCATCGCGACGACTGTTTTCAGATGATCCATTTCACCTAAATGACTCGCGGCGGTCCGGCAAGGCTAGCTGAGACACTCGGACTTGGCGCCCGGTACAATTCGCCTGACACTCTCTGGCGGCGAATAATAGCACGGCATCGCATCGGAGATTGCTTTGGCCCTGCGGCAAAATCTGCTGGGGCACTTGTCAGATCACCGCGTTAACTTCTCCTAGAAGAACCGATCTGTACGGTTGTCCTCAATCCGAACTAAACAGGCTAGTGTTTCCATTTGAATCAACGCTCGCGAGCGACAGACGAGTGCCACCCTAGAACTTCATTTGTCAGGTTAGCGTCAATCAGGCAAGTAAAATCCAAGAACCCTCCGGATAAACATTTCAATGTCGATCGCATCCGGAGGTGCCGCAAACGATAGCTAATCATTTCGTGATAGGCTCCGCGTGAAGAGGTGGCTCTTGCTAATAACAGGCGGTCGAGAAGATTTTGTGGTTGGAACTGACGAACTCAAGGACATTCAGATAAATCTTCCAAAAGAGCATTCCTCCTTTTGCTGGTTCTACCACGCAAGACGCAAGCATCTGATTAAATACTTTGTCCTTTCCGAACAGCCGCAGGTAATTGTGCGTTGTGACGTCACGCTGATAGCAAAAAATGGGAAACTCATCCCACGATTCAAATTCTCGAAGCGCCGAAGAGAATCGCCAAAAGATGTTATTAAAGAGCAACTCGATTCGACGGATGAGAATTCGCTAGTAAAAGCTTCAGTTGATCTGGATACCGCCTCCCAGCATTTCTGGGATTTGATGTCCTATTTTCAGCAAATGTCGGAGCTTGATATTCCAACTGAGAAATTCTCGCTAATTACAGCAGAGGACCGCCAGTTTGTGAACGCTGTATTGCAGAGAGGTCCCGCCACCGCCAAGCAGATCATAAAGGCGGTTTCGCAGGGGGTTTCCTTCTCAGAGGCTGACATCAATGAACTGCTACAGCGAAAAAAGCGGCTGGCCGAATTTAAAGCTGCGTTGGAGAAGCGAGTCCGGGATGAAGCTTGGTGGCAGAAATTCTTTGAAGATAATAAGTGGATTTTTGGATATGGATTGGAATATGTAATTCTGAGAGTGGAACAACCCCAGGCTCAAGTGCTGGGGGCCTCGGTGACGGGGAAAGACGCACAAAAGGCGGACTTTCTTACATCAAGTGGTCCGGCAAAATTTACAGTTCTGGTTGAAATCAAGACGCCCCAGACTTCACTCCTACGCGGAAAAGAGCCCATCCGGAGCAGGGCATGGGGGCTCAATACCGAACTTACGGATGCTCTCACCCAGATAAATGCAAATGTTGAAGGTTGGGGGAATGTCGGCCAGGACTCGCCGGAAAATAGGCAATTTATGGAAGACAAAAATCTCCGCCGGACCGTTAAACCCAAAGGGATCGTAGTAGCCGGAATGTTGAGTGCATTGGAACAGGACCAAGCCAAACTCGAAACCTTTGAGCTGTTTCGAAAAGGGATCCACGGAGTAGAAATCATTACATTTGACGAGCTCTACGATCGTGCTCGCTACATAGTCGAACGTGAGTAGTAGCGTTACCAGATGAGTGTCCGACTGGTCTGAAAGGGGTATTCTCCCGGTCTTCGGAAGTGATTGAATCTTATCGGTCCGAACTCACGCTTTTAGCTGGTCCGGAGAGTACAGGTTTTGGACTATGAGAGAACCGTGACATGAAACCTCGTGAATGAAGTGGCTTCGCGGATCGCACCGTCACCGATGACCGCGTGACATCTGATTCTCAGATCCCGCTAACAAACTGAATAAGACATCCCAAGGACACGGGATTGGTTTGAGGCGATCTCCCATGTAGATTGCATCCGGAGGATCCATGAGCATATTGGCGGCAATTGGACGCGAAGAGAAAAAGGTGAAAAAGCAGTTTGCTAAGTTGCAGCATGATTTGATTGGTTTGCAATCGGCAGCTAAGGCTCTGGGTAAATCGGCAAGCCGAGACATCACCCGTGCGAAGAAGCACGTGCTTTCGGCGAAAGGCAGAGCCAAGATCTCCAAAGCTATGAAAGCGCGATGGGCCAGGGTCAAGGCGCAAGCGAAGAAGGCTGCAGCCTAATCTGGGAATCACCCGCGCGCATCTCGACGCTTATGTGATCGGATGAAATCAACGGCCGGCTGCCCCCCCGGGGTGGTCAGCCCTTTTCGTGTGTAAGGGTGGATTCTCCCGGTCTCACGACCGGAGTCCTTGCGTGACGCTGCTCCGAGCGCGGAAGTTTGCCTATATTCTTACGCGGAGTCGTTTCGCGCGCTCCTTAAATGCGGTTTCTCCGCCTTCCAAAATCTCGCAAACCTGCGTGCGAATTGCAGCATTCTCAAGCCCGCCACTCTGGTAGGAGATCTCGGGAAGATAGCCGGGTCGATGAGGGCCGCACTTGGCTATGATTACTTGGTCGGCATCTGTGTTCACGACGAGATTTGCATTGTGCGTGATGATCATGATCTGACGCCGCGATCTAGCGGTCTTGAACCGCTCCACTAGGTCGTCATAGATGGATTTGGGATCCAGATTTTCTTCGGGCTGATCGATGATCAATGGGCGATCGTCGTCGGTATCTACAGCGACATATAGAAGTAAGAGCACGATTCCACGGGTTCCGGGCGAGAGTTGCTCGATTTCAACCCCGTCGTATTGAAGACTGTAGGAAACTCTGACGTGCGACGTGCCATATAACCAATCAGAAATATTGCGAGCCCAAGCCGCGTAAGCGTTACGGTCGGTCCGTTTGACCGGCGCATGTTCGACGAGAGCCTGTTCGTGCTTGTCCCTAAAACTGGCCATAGCTTCCGCGACTTGAGCAGAGGTTCCGCGTTCCCAGGCAGGAACGAGTTCCGCTTTGGCGATTTCCTGGAGCGTGCCTCTGCCCTTGAACGGCCCAAGTTCCCGAAGATCGAGCAAACTCTCGCCTATCTTCGCCCACGATTCCACATCTACTGAGCGACGTACTGAGAATGACAGCTTGCTCAGTTCACCGCCTTGCGAGCTGAGGTTTAGTTTCAGCGGGCCGTAAAGATCGGATAGCTGCCTTTGCTCCTCAATGATGGCTTCGAAGACCCCCGCGTATGCATTTTTGCGATCCTCTATTAATTCTTTGATGCGAGTCTCCGCGCCTCGCGCCAGATCTATTTCCTTGTCGAGTCTGCCGAGTGCGGACTCATCTTTGGCGATCTTTTCTGAGAGCGTGGTGAGTTTCTTAGCGTTGTCCGCTTCTATGCCAACAAGCCGCCGTTGGCGGGTGAGTTCCTTCTCCAATAGACTCAGTGTCTGCTTCGCCAAGTTGGCGGTTGGCTGGATATATGGGGTGATCGATGGCTGTGCCCTATTGTCCGGTTCGATTTCTCCCTCGGCAGACCCAGACAGTACCTTTATTAACCGATCAGCAGCGCTGAGTTCGGCTTTAAGGATGGCATCGACGTCACCGGCAAACGTGAGTTCGAAGCTTTTCCATTGCGCTTCTGTTAGGGAGGCGTCAGCGTGGTTCTTCCGCAGGTCTTTCAGAAAGGCAGGCGCAGAGTTTTTGCGAACCGCGGCCACTGCATCTTGAAGTAGAAGAAGGCCTCGATGCCTGGTTTTTGCGTCCTCGACCCGGCGACGTGCGGCGTCTACGGCCGAAGAGATTTCTTCAAGGCGTTGCACCCGCTCCTTTGTCCCCTTGGCAGTGAGTGCTTTTCTATCCGTCTTATCCTTCTCGATGAATTTGTATTTTTCTTCTCGTTGTCTTGTGAGGCCCGCGAGGCTGGCCTTTCTCGTCCTTTCTATCGTCAGCGACTCCGATGCCAGTCGAAGAGATTGTTCCTGCCGCTCTCGTGCACTTCGAGCGCGAGCGAGTCGAATGTCGAGAAGCTCACGGAATGATGACGCACCTAATCTGTCCTCAATAGAGTGAGAATGGAACATCACGCGCTCAATCTCTGTTAGGAGTTCGTCTTCAACCCCCTCCGCAGAACAGAGCTGTTCAACGAATTGCTGTGATAGGTATTGCACTCGCGGAGATTCGAAGAATTCCTCTGTGGAAACGTCAACGAGCGGAGTGTCCGTTTTCTCTCCGGACTGCCATACCAGGGAAGTTGCCGAGTCCGTGAGATGCTGGGCCGCACGATGGACGAAGGACGAAGCATTCAGGTGGGGAGACAGAGCGTAGGCCCCCGCAGCGATAAGGTCGGCAAGGGCAGTCTTTCCGGAGCCGCGAGCACCTATGATGGCAATCAAGCCAGGATTAAGCGGCACGACGTTGGTGGTAAACCAAGGCGCATTGGAAACCTCGACCCTTTCGATAGTCTGTGACGGTAATGCACCTCTAGGTGGTTCGGGATGGACCAAAGCTCTTCCTTCTGGTTCCAGGCACGCCTGGCGTAGAGATTCAAACGTCAGGTCACCTTTAATCCAGCAAATGCGGTCGAGATCCGGATTGCCCACCTTTTCATGTTTGTGCGCATCCGAGCCATGGAGACACGGCTTGCAGCCGCCCCATTTTTCCGACAGCTCTTCTTTCGAAACGACACCCTTTCCGAGCCAAAATTCTCTCTGTTGTGGCGATGCGGAGAAAATAATGTGCGCAAAAGTTTCGATCTCCCGACGGAGAGCAGTAAACGACGCGTCCTCACTCAGGGCTGAAGTACCATCCTTCCGCCCGCCGGCGACCGCCACCAAGGCATTCTGTTGTACCCATGCGCTGTCTCTCCACCTTGTATGCAACTCTTCGAAATTAACCTTGAACTGATTTGCCCCGGTCTCAAGGGCCTTTCTGTCATCTTTGATCGACTGATCGTAGGCCTTTCCAAGTCGAATCAGATCATTCGCTTCACAGCAGTAAGACTCGCCTTGGAATCGGAAGTGTAGCTCCCCTAAAAAACGCTTAACCCGTGCGATGTGGTCGGGATCCTCAGGTGAGAAAAGGATGTGGAAATTGATCCCCGAACCTTTTGCTGTCTCGATTCCGAAACGCATCTCGACGTTGGGAAAGATCAAATCAACACCAGCCAAACGGCCGTCGCGCTTTCTCTGAACAACTTGCTCATAGAGGGCGAGGTTGTAGTAGTCCGTTATACCAAGAGCCCTGATCAACGGATGGGACTTTTCAATGCGGGAAAGAAAATCCTCCCATGGATCCGCACCCTTGTATTGATCGCTTAGGATTGTGCCAGGAGCATGGATGTGCGGTTCCCACCGATTCCAAACCGCACCGCGAGGATTCTCTGACTCCAAAGATTGCATCAGAAGTCCCACATCGAAATCAGTAAGAAGTCGGCAAGAGCCAGGAGCACAGCGAGAACCAAGGTACGTTTCATATTCTCTTCCCAAAGTGACCGCTAAGGTGAACGCCACTGCCACAATATCACTACCGACGCCACGATCTAAATTGATAAACTCCGGCCGTCACACGTCAGACAGGTGAACGCATCTATGACGGCGAAACGACATGATCCTCCGCCAATTGAACCACGAGAATTTCAATCACCGGAAGAACTCGATGTCGCTATCGGGAAGATTCATCGGCGCATCGAGGAGTTGGAATCAGCTGATATTGCCGCGTCGGTCCTGAGAGACACCGGAGCGGTTGCCGTGTGCCGCTCCAATATCCACGCGACCATACGGGATGTTTTTGGCCCAAACTCCCCCGAGTTCAAAGATACAAGGGCGCACCGCCACAGCAGATCATAGCGACGACTCAGCGTGGCCGCACAAAGGTTGTCGGAATACTGAACGGTTTGATCGGCCGATTACAAGAGAAGAAAGCCGATCTCACTGCTGGAACAACGCCGCCAATTTCAACGTCAATCGATCGTTTTGAACTGCATCCACGAATTAGAGAAGTTTCCCGCGATCTTTTTGTGGATGGACATCCGTGGGATGCGGTCTTCGCAGCGTCGAAGGCGTTGGTGAACTACGTCAAGGAACGCTCTGGCCGTCACGATCTCGACGGAGGGTCTTTGATGAGAGAAGTGTTTTCTCGTAATAATCCGGTATTGGCCTTCAACGATCTCGTGGATCAAACCGATCGCGATGAGCAGGAAGGAATGATGCATTTATTCGAAGGAGCGGTGCTCGCGATCCGAAATCCTGGCGGCCACTCGTTTCCAGAAGGTTCGGAACAACGGGCGATGGAATACATCTGCTTCCTCAGTTTGCTGGCCTACAGAGTTCAAGAAGCGAAGAAACTCAGATAATCGGAGAGAGCTATGAGAATGAACGCGATTTCACTGATTCCAGCCCTGATTTGCGTGGGAAGTGTGAAGGCAGCGCCGCAGCAAGTGGGGTTTTTCGAACGCCACTGCGGAAAGCTCATTTAGCGCCCTCGGCTGTCAGCGAGATCCCATAAGTTGTGCGACGGTCTTCCGTGTCTCTGCTACCTCGTCGTCCCCTTCAGCCGTCGCGATCATTTCCATCTCCAGACATTTCTGTCGCGCGCTTTCAGTGAGATGGTCAACTGTTATGTCAACGCTGATAATCTGGAAACGATCCCCCTGATGGATGGGCACGCCAGTGTGGCTCTTCTTGGTGTGTCGGAAGCTACGGTATCCTTCGAGTCGTGGTTTTGTTTCAGACGGATACACGGCACTGTTGTAGTTCAGACAACACGCCGGGACGGAGAGGGTGCAAGCGTATTCCCTGATGCGCCTAGAGGGAGAAATGTTCTCTATCGATCCGAACACGCGCATGACCTTGAGTGTCGTGGTCGGCAAGATGCCTTGACTCTGCGTCTGAAACGATACACGGAACAACTCATTCTTCGACTTGGTCGCCGCTTTCGGCTGTAAACGCGTACCAGAGTCTTGCTTGACAGCGGCGCGCACCCGATTGCGTCCCGAATGCTTGGCTTGGTACATGGCACGGTCTGCGTCCAGAGCGACAGCCTCAACCGTCTCCGAGGTCTCAGGTATTGTCGCAACACCCAGACTTGCTGTTACCGAACAATCCGGCAACGAGGCGATTCGAACTGACGCGATCTCATTCCGAATCCTCTCAGCAACTGTGTTCGCTTCTACCAAAGAATGATTCGGAAGGATGACGGAAATCTCTTCGCCGCCATATCGATACGTTTCACCTTTTCCCCGAACCACCGTGGCAATCTTCTGAGCCACCGCTCTGAGGATTTCGTCTCCCACAGCGTGTCCGTAATGCTCGTTAAAGTTTCTGAAGTGGTCGATATCAATCATCACGAAGCTGATCGGCGAATCATCGCTCTTTCGATCTCCGATCTTCGCAAGATCGGCATCAAGCTCCCCACGCTGGAATACTCTCGTGACCGCGTCGATGAGCTTCCCGTTCGCTGTTCGTTCGCGAGTCTCGTCGGTGAAAATGGCAGCGAAGTCTGACTCAGAAATCGTCTGTCCCTTGGGACTCACGACAACCCAATCATCGGGGTTCACAAGGTCAGTCCCGGTAGCATTTATAAGCCTTGCCCGTTTCAGTTCGTCCCACACCCAGATGAGAGTCTGCTTTTCATGTGGGAGAACATCTTTCTGAAGCCACATCTCAAACTCACCCCTACCTGACCGACCAATCACGTTGAACTTGTTTACGGAGCGGGTGGATAAGCGCAGAAACTTAAGAAGAAGGTAGGCGAGTTTGATTTCATCTGGATTCACACCAAGCATTCTGCGGCACAAGCAGCTTCTGTGTCGAGATACCGCCTTCTCTTAGCGTTCGGCTTTTCTGTTGGTCAGTGACTAACAAACAGAGAGGGACGACCGTGATGAGGAGCTTCTAACAGGTGCGGTCGGTAGTTGGAATCGGAGAGTATTTCTAGAAATGTTTTAGGTGTTTCCACGGCTCTCTCCAGAAGGTTCTTCGAAATCAGAGTAACGAACAGGGCGCACGAGCGTGCCTGACAGTTGACCGACCGATGCGGATTGAACTCTATGTCCGTGTATCCGGCATATTCTCTCAAAGCCGAGAATTGCCTCCAGCATGGGAAGATCGCATTGATGTAAAGCCAATCGTAGAAGACCGTCTTAGGCTCCAACGGGAAACGGATGCCATCGAACTCGAACCCCACGAGTTTTCCCGACTCTTGGAGCCGTGTATCGCGTCTGGCTTCTCTCACTTCTTTAGCGTTGTACAGGTCAATGAAGGGGCCGCCATGCTCAAACACCTTGCCGCCCTGAAATGCCAGTTCCATAGGAATGTCGCCGAACTTCGAGGTGTGGATTTTCAAGTTGAAGGCGCTGAGGAATTGACCCAGCGGACTCTCGGACTTGGTGGAGACTTCAAGCAAAGGGGAAAGTCCCCTCTTGGAGGCTGCCGCGTGGAGCGCCTCGATGTTTTTCTTCTTCTGGACGGGCGCGAAACCGGGGTTCCACTCAAGCTGGCAAAGTATCTCTTTTACCAGTTCGGGCGTGTCCGGCGACGGCACGAAGACGGGTCTTTCAGCCATTAGGGATGTTCCGAATCAAGTCGAGCGGGATGTGCTTGGGGACGAGAACTTCGCATTTTTCAGCTTGATCCAAGCGGCTCTTCACTGCCGGGTCTCTCCAGTTGGTGCGCGTAAAGAGCACCTCGAAGTCAACGAACTTGCGTGCTTCCTCGATGGAGTGAGTCTGGACTCCCGCTTTGTTCGACACGTCATCTGTGAACAGCACTCCATCGTAGTATAGAACCTCCGGGTGGATTTGCAGGAAAATGCTGTCGGTTATCCGCTTTTCTTGCCGAGCCACCCACTCCATGGGGTGATTAGATCTGAAGCACAAGTGGACATACTTATCAAGTCCCCTCGCCTCGTCAGCCTCATGGCTCCAATCATTGCCGCCCGGAGCTGCGATCTTGATTCCCTTTTTCCGCAGCTTATCCAACGAATACAACCCATGTTCCCGAATCGACGGCAGGTTCCCGCGATCCGTGAAGTGGAACAGCATCCTGACTGCATCGAAAGGATCAGGCTTTGCCATGGAGGCGCAAGTCTGCCACACGGCCTGCGCCGCTGCCAAGCCCGAGAGTCACGATGCAGCTGACTTGTCAATGCGATGCGGTTGCGCGGCTTCCAACCGCACCAGCTGCCTGACTGTCGCGCTCCGCGCCCTTGCTGTTCTGCTTCGCCAAGACGTCGTCGGCGATTTCGGTGATGACTTCTCCCCACTCGATCACGACTGTGCTGGTTTGCCGCCTTTCCAGCTCGCCGTGGTGGGTGGGAACAAACTCTACGCAAACGGTACGTGAGCAGCCTACACAGCCGCCGATACCCACTCGTTAATTGCGCGTGATAGAATCCTCGCCACAGGAGATAGCCATGCCCATAATGAAGTGTTTGATTAGCGTCGAACTGGCTGATGCAATAAGAAAGATTTCGCTTGCGTTAGGGAAGAATATGCCCAAGGACGAGTTTCTTTGCCCGGTTTGCGAGCAGCCGTTGTCGCCCCACGTGTCAGCGGACGACAAACAGATTTCTCATTTTGAGCATTTCGGCGGTCACGAGGCTTGCAGGCCGCGAGCAGCGGCTGCGTCCTAAAGCAATACATATTGATGCACGAGAACAAACCACCAAGCGACGGAGTGGCCGGCGAGTCACCACTTGAAAATGGGGATACCTATCGGCTCAACGGCAATTCCCCTTTATTTTGGGCAGTGTGCTGTAGTGATCTTCAAAAGTAACCCACCCGCCCCGGTGCCAAAGAAGTGACTAAAATTGGCTGAATGGACCCAGAGTGTAACCGCGACGCCTTGCGAGAATAGATAGCTATGATCCTGCTTCTGGTTTCCGATTCAGTTGCTCGTGTGGTTATTCAGGAAGCGTTCGAGCATGGCGGTTATGCGGTCATGGCAGCGGGTGATTTGGAAACGGCAATCAAAAGGTTGAGCGAGTCCAAGCCGGATCTGTTGATAATCAGCCCTTACATTGAAGACATGTCGGGTTATGACACAGCAAAATTTCTGCGTGCGAAGTGTCATGGACTACCCGTTCTGATGGTTTCCGGAATCATTGACGATGATCGGCTTGAATATCGGCTGGCGCTCGAAGAATTCGAATTTTTCCCCAAACCATACAGCGCAGCCGAACTGCTCTCGAAAGTGAAAGACATGCTTTCCGACAACTGAGGCTCTAGGTTGGTTAAGCCCTGTTCGCCATCTTCGACGCCATGTGAATTAGAAGCCCGCGGTTCTGGGCGTCCTTGCGCGAAAAGCACTTGGCGAACGCCCGAATCTCGCGCTCCTATTTTGAGTTCGCTGCTCGACTCACTCTGAGAGCCGGGGCGTGCGCTTCGTCAGCGTTTGACTATCCCGCCGTCAGGAATTGTGGTTCTC
>Ga0209624_10003004_pt1 | contig 12204 bp, 8 predicted proteins | sample JacPinW_OM2H0_O1_FD_188565 | JGI IMG/M metagenome (GOLD analysis project Ga0209624, IMG submission 188565) | Forest soil microbial communities from Algoma, Ontario, Canada - Jack Pine, Ontario site 1_JW_OM2H0_O1 (SPAdes) (version 2) | ecosystem: Environmental > Terrestrial > Soil > Boreal... | reverse complement strand
GCCTCCAGCGATTCCCGGGCCAGCATCTCCGGAAGTCAAAGCGCCTCGCGGAACTTCGGCAGGCGATGAAGCGGAATTGTCGCGCAAACTGAGCACCGGGTCGGGCATCTCTCAGATCGCAGGAAAGATCGAAAACAGCGGATTCGGGCAGAAGCATCCCGTTCTTGGCAAGGTTCTCGGCATCGGAGCGCAGGGATTGGCACAGCTGGGGGATATTGGGCTGCGGACAGTGGCGCCAGCGGTCGATATCGCAACGCCGGGGACTTCGCTTCATCATCTGGCGGATATTCATGGCGATCAACGGCAAGTTGGACAGGATGTAGCCAACGAAGAGAAGCAGGCGCAAACAGGCGAAGTGCGTGCACACACTCAGAACTTGGAGGCACAGCCGGAACTGACTCAGGCTAAGAATGATCTTGCGCAGAACAAACTGGATGAGACACAGCGTCTTCACGATCAGCAGTTGCGTGAGCACGGATTCAAGCTGGACGAAAAAGGCCAGATGGTTCCGCTTCCATATGAGGAGATGTCGGAACCGCAACGTGCCGTGCAGGATTTGAAGGGTTCGCAGGAAGAACTGACGGATGCCACAGCAGCACTTAAAAAAGTGCAGGCTGATCCGAACAGTCCGCAGGCCCGCGCAGCGCAGCAAAGAATCGAGAATGCGCACCAGAATCAGGCGATTGCGCTTCAGCGTCTCGGGCTGTCAGAGGCAACATTCAATGCTCGCTATCACGGAACGGATACGGGTGGAAACCCGCTGCCCGGAGCCATGATGACGGAGGAGGATAAGCCTGTTGGGAGCAGCTTCAGTGCGAATGTCAGGCCTACAGGTCAGGAGCGCAATAAGGGCGATATGGCCAACAGCGCTTCGCAGCAGATTTCAGATATGAAGTCGATCATCGCCAAGCGGCCAGATATCTTTGGACCCGCCGCGGGCAGGAAAACCGACTTAACTGTATGGCTGGGCTCTCAAGATCCCGATGCGCAGCGGTTCAGGGCGGCCAGAACAATTGCCGGAGACCATCTGGCGGGCACATTCGGCGGACGTTCTGAGGCAGCATTGCGGGCTTTGGATAACGCACTCGGCCAGTTCAAGGATAATCCCAAGGCGGCGATGGCTGGCTTAGATCAATTGGCGAGCGCTAATAGCCTGTTCCAGAAGGCAGGAAAGGTCCATACGGCCGGAGCGAATCCCCAGACACAGGAAGCGCCACAGCAAAGCGGGAAAGGCGTCAGCTTGAAAGATGCTATGGCGTTGCCGTTCAACAAAGGCAAATCCGAGACCGATGTTCGCAAGGATATCGAGGCTCACGGTCATAAGGTGGTTGAATAATGGCGCAGGACGATCCTTACGCGAGTATCGCTAAGCCGGTAAATGATCCCTACAGCAGTCTTGCTGGCGGGGAACCTGCTGTCGCTCCGCAGAAGTCCAACTGGCAATCGAACACGGAGCCACAAGAGACCGGGAATCCGATCAGCAACGCTATTCACAATATCGGGGGTCGTGCTGCGAGTGCTCTGGTTTCGCCAATTTTGCATCCGATAGACGCGCTAAAGAGTCTAGGCCAAACGATGATTCAGCCGCCTTACAAGACGGCTCTAGGCATGAGTCAGGAATACATGAAATCTGGCCACCCTCTAGAAAATGTCCTTGGCGATACTATTGGAGGAATATTGCAAGGACGACTCACGGGAGGAGCAATCAAAAGTCTTGCTATGGCCGGTGGCCCTATCAAGTCCGCTGGAGCAGCTCTAGACAACGCCGTTATCGGCGCACCTGGAAAAGCATTTCGATTTGGAGCTAATCCCGGTTCTGCGATATCCGAGAATCGTATTATTGGGACGACTCCAGGAGCATTGGCGTCTCAGGTAGAGGAAGGCATACCATCTGCTGCTGCTGAACACCGCGATATCATCATGAAATCTCAGGGCGGGAAGAAGATCAATACCGGTCCACTTCTCTCCGAGCCCTTTGATACTCGCATGGCTGCTGGCACCGACCCCAGGACTGGAGCTTCCTCTCCAGCTCAGATCGGGGCTGCATCGCGCACCTTAAGGCAGCTTACCCATGTCCCAGATGAACAGAATGGGCAGGCAACTCCTAATCTGAGGGATCCAAATTTATCTCCTCTGGAAGCTACGCAACTGAAATCTAACCTATACCCAAGAATTAATTACGATTCTCCTTCACGTTATTCGATGGCAAATGATTCATTGAGAAGCGCAGCTCATAATCTAAAAGCGGCAGTCGATTCGGCTGTTCCCGAACAGGTTCAAGCGGGTCAGAGGCTACACAATATGATGAGCGCCAAGGACATTCTTGAACCTTCTGCAAGAGGACAGAAAATTAGACTTGATAAATCAGGGCTTATAGATAGGGCTGCAACTCTGGCAGGAACTTCTGGGGCAGCAGGTTTAGATATGGCGGGTTCTGGACTTAAGAGACTTATTGACGCTCCGCCGTTGGTTCCGATAATCAACGTACCTAAAAAACAGATCAAGAAAGATGGCAATGAAGAAGACGAATAGCGCAATGAGCAGGGCACTCATGCTGAGTATTATAGCGCTGTTGGGCATATCCAGGCTATCTTTCGGTCAGGCAAGTCGCTACGATTGGACGGTTTCGACAATCAATCAATCAGCTCCGCAGCCGGGCGGCATGTATCCAGTGCTGAATATTCCCGGCAGCGCTGTTCAGATTTGCAACTCACCTGCAAATGCAGTTCCCTGCACGAATTACGCCGTTACCTATGAAGATGCTGCACAGAGCGCTACCTGCTCTGCTCCTACGCAACTCACTCGCCCCGGAACAAACGTCTGCGTTGCTGGAGCGGATGCGCAAGGAGGATTCGGGCTATGGATTGCGTCTGGAAATTATCAATACACCGTCACTACGACTTACGGAAGCTTCGGTCCATATGACTTTAGTGTAGGCGGGGTAGGGGGAGCAGCGAACCCGGCCGGTCCTGCCTTTGCTGTGAACTTCGCCAACAGCGCTGTGACTCAGTTTCAGGGCGATCCAAGCATTACCATTAACCCGACCACGCACAATCTCGCTATTCAGGGATTCAATGCCCTCACGACCCTCACGGGACAGGCACAGGTGAACACCGTAACCGTGAGCGAAGAGGGCGGCGTAGCAGATGCAGTGCAAGTTACAGACCTGACCTGCACAGGCGGATCTACGACCGTAACGACTACCGCTTCAGCGCCGTTCACCGGCAGCGCGGGCAAGGCCATCGTTCTCCCCCCGGGATGCGGAACACCCCTTACAGCCTTTAGGAATTTCTTCAATGCGCTGGTGCCGATGAGTTTCGCCACCACCATCGTCAGCGGCTCAGGGAACACCGCAACTCTTGCGACAGCGCCTCCTGTCATCACCGGGAGCCTCACTTCTGTTAGCTATGTTTCGGGCCTGACGGTGACGGGAACCGCCGCCGGAAGTTGCCCTTTGACCGCGTTCAACAATGGTTCCACTGCCACGGGACTTTTGGAAATTGCCGCTGGGTTCCCCAGCACCATTAGCGGTGTCGTCATAACGAGCATTGGATCTGGGGCCACGTCGCCTCCCACTACGGCGACGATAGGCTCCTGCAGCGGCGGTGTGACGGTCAGTGGCACGCCTGTCTTTACCTCCAGTCTCGGGGCATCCGCTGTTACTGGATGGGCGGCAATCGGAACCGACAACACCGCAGCAGTGCAGGCTTGCGTTAACGCCGCGAATCCTAATGGTCGCTGCACGATAAACAATGGAAAATCGTTCCTCATGTCGAGCTCTGGAAATATGAACATGAGCGTTGGAAGCGGCGAGACAATCGACGGCACGGGAACGCTGATCTATGCGCCGCAGTCGAGTGTTCCTGTTTCAGAGTTAACCAACGCGCTCATCTTCCAAGTCATCAGTACCATCACGGGTGCGAACTGCGCATCCACTGGCGCGGCAGTCTGTCAAATCGCTGCTGCTATCCCGGCAGGCCAGAACTTCTTCACCGCGACTAGCGCTTCCGACGCAGCCTCCCTTATTCCGGGCCAGTGGATCATGATTCAAGAAACAGATTCAGTCGAGCGCGACGTATTCTATTTCGACTGGGCGCAGGTGCTGTCTGTAAGTGGCACGCAAGTGAACCTGATGAGCCCTACACGCATGTCTTGGCCCGACACGCATACATGGGTTCCACCCGGGACGTTTGGCGGCCTCGGCTGGCGCAGAGTCACGGCCCTGAACGAACATGCGGCCTTGCGCGACTTTAATCTCATCGTGCCTGCGCTTGCCTCTGGCGGACAGGAAATTGCACCTGTCTACACTATCGGCGCGAAAGATTTTCACATCAACAATTGGCACTGTACGGCGGCTGAAACGTCCTGCATGGAGGAGGAATATGACAAGGGCGACGTATTCACCGACAACACGGAGAATCACGGAGCGCCTGACGAGTATTCAAAGGCAACCGACGGATTTTACGAGCACAACATCTACGACCATCCCTCTTTGCCAATAAATGGCAACCTTAGCGCGTGCCAGCAGTGGAGCGGGGGCGGTATAGAGCTTGATCTTGCGCTGGGCTTCTTTACCTTCTCAAACAACTCGTTTCCGAATCTCTGTTCGGGGGGTATCGCCGCATTCTTTGGGGTGCATGACGGCATTATCAGCGGAAACAAGGTTGGATGGATAAACGCTGGTAGCGGCTCTGAGGCGGTAGGTCTGTCGTTCGACGGAGGCTATAACAACTTCGCACAGGGAAATACCTTCGCCGGGGCAGATGGTTCAATGTCGAATATCGTTTCCTCGGGCAATTCTGGCGGCAATCCGGGTGTCATGTCGGATTCAAACGATGTCCGCAATCAGCGTGCATGCTTAGTCCAAGGCGCATCAAATTGCTTCCAGGGAACACAGTACCGAATGGTGGGTACGCTAAATACCGATATCTACGACTACCAGACGCCCGGCGGTAATAGCTACAACCACCCGTACATGCAGAATTTCCTCGCCGGGGCTGCCTTTGGAAGTACAACGTTCGTACTAAATACGCAGTTTACCTTGTTAGGGAATTCGACTTCTGGGCTTGGCCACACGATTGGCAGTCCCACTACGATTCAGGACTGGGAGGGTTCACTTTTCAGCAGCGGTGGAACCGTAAGCGCGTTCAACGCTATTCAGGTTTCAGGTGGGAACTGGTACACCAACGACGCGTCCTTTGCGACTTCCGCCATCACAGAAAACCCTACCGGGCTCAGCTACTACAGCGCTGCTGCAGGGACTTGCTCATCTAATTCCGCTTCGCCTTCCACGTTTGGGGCATGTTTCGGGACAACGCCAAGGTTTACAGTGGCGGCGGCTACTGGGGTAGCTACGTTTTCCGGAGCGATACAAGCCGGATCGCTAATCAACCTCAACGGCACGGCCAATCCGCTCGACCTCAACGGCAGCCCTGGCACATCGGGGCAGGTCTTGACCTCGCAAGGGCCGGGCGCAACGCCGATTTGGGCGGCAGCCGGGAGCGGCAGCGGAGTAACCAGCATCGACACTCTGACCGGAGCATTTACCTTTACCGGCCCCGGAGTCTCGCATACCGGCAATGCCTACACGTTCAGCGGTACGGGCTCCGGGGTGACTTCGGTGGCCCTCACTACCCCTTCGTGGCTGACAGTGGCAGGGAGCCCTATCACCTCGTCGGGAACGCTGGCCATAACGGGTACGAGCGAGGCCGCGAATCTCTTTCTGGCGTCTCCGAACGGCAGCGCGGGGGCTATGGCTCCGCGTGCGATTGTTGCGGGCGACATCCCAACCCTGAATCAGAGCACATCTGGAAACGCGGCTACGGCCACGGCGCTTGCGGCGACTCCAAGCCAGTGCTCAGGATCGCAATTCTCCACCGGCATTGCGGCAAGCGGGAATGCAAATTGCGCCACACCTGCTGGGGCGGTTGCCTCAGTCACGAACAGCGACAGCTCTCTGACGATCACTCCAACCACGGGGGCGGTAGTGGCATCGCTGAATACGGCTCATGCGAACAGTTGGAGCGGAGCGCAGACCTTCACCGGCAGTGGAATACCGATCGCCACAGGAACGACCTCGAATACCGACCTTGCGGGATTTATCACGCTCTCGGGCGGGACAGGCACGTACAGCTTCACCGCAACTCATGTGACCAATCCGGTTTGCACGGCGACTGACACGACCGCGGTTGCAGCAGTTCAAGCCGTCGCTACCACAACGGTGCTCACAGTGAACGGTACGGGCACGGACGTTATCGCATACACGTGCATTGGAAGGACATAATGAAAAAGCTCACAGCACTCGCGTTTCTTCTGGCGCTCCCGGTAATGGCTCAGGTGAGCAACCCATCGATAGTAACCGTGTCTGCTGATCCATCGGGATCGACAGCATGTTCTCTTCCGTGGAGATATTCTTTGGCGAGCGGCACAGGATGGTATCCGGGTAGTCCAAGCGGAGGATCCTGCACGTGGACGCAGATCGGCTCAGGCGGCGGGGGCGGTTCAGGCACAGTCACCAGCGTCACCTTTACCGGAGACGGCATCATCGATTCAGCCACGCCGAGTACGGCAGTAACGACTTCAGGAACGGTGACGGCTACCCCAGTAACGCAGACGGCAAATACCGTGCTGGCGGGACCAGCCTCGGGATCAGCGGCGAATCCCACTTTCAGGGCGCTCGTGAATGCCGACTTCGCCAGTTCGCTCGCCCCGACAATCAGCGCGGCGAACATGACCGCTTTCCCGGCATCGGCAACCACATACCCCGGTGCCGGAGTTCCGCTGAGCACGGGCAGCGGGTGGGGAACTTCGTATTCGGTAGGCACGTCAGGAGCGGTCATTCCGCTTCTCAGCACGGCGAATACGTGGATGCTGGCGCAGACATTCAGCGCCCTGGCGCAGTTCAGCCTCGGGGCGAACCTTGCCACCGGCCAAGTGCTTTCGTGGAATAGCGATACTGGCCTCTCGCGGAGCGCGGCGGGCGTTATAGACATTGGCAACGGCACCGCCGCAAACGCCACCGGAACTTTGGTTGGTGCGGCCTACGTGGGAAATGCGGCAGGAGTGAATAGCGCAGGGTTCACTGGTGGGGGGTTCTTTGTAGGCACCGGCAAGATATTCGGCTTCAGCAGCACAACCGCCTACAGCGGTGCCCTCGACACTACCATCTGCCGTTTGTCTGCCGGAGTCGTCGAGGTAGGCACCAGCACGACCTGCAACGCGAACGGCACCGTCAACGCGGCGGCCTATCAGGTTGGTGGCGCAGCTACGTTCCCGGTAGTGCGCGGGACTCTCACCATGACCACCGCAGCTTCGGACGTGGCAACGGTGACAGGAGCAACCTCTTCGTCGGTCTGCACCTTCGCACCGACGAACACCACGGCAGCAGCAAGCTCGACAGTTCTCGCCTTCATTTCAGCAGTAGCAGCCAATGCAGTCACCATCTCGCACGCGGCCACGGTCGCCAGCGGCGGGACTCTCAACGTTATTTGCACGATCAACTAGAGGTGCAGTATGAAAAAGTTACTAAGCCCAAGCATAATCAGTCCAAGCATAGCGATCATCGCGGTTACGATAGTCCTTTTGGTATTCCTCTTTGTCGGTTTGGCTCACTCGCAGACCACCGTTCAGGGCACATGCTCGGTCGTCATCCCTTCAACATCGCTGCCCTCATCGTGGGTTCTTACGGCAGACGGAGGCATCAAGGTACCCTCGATCACCATCGGCAGCTCTACGAGCACTCTGGCACCGGGAAACTACATGCTGAACGTACCAGCGAGCGGCGATGCAACGTTTGTTCCCATCGTGACTAGCTCAGGCTCGGGTACGGTGGGCCCGCAAGGCCCTCAAGGCCCAGCGGGCGCAACTGGAGCGAAAGGGGCAACGGGACCAGCCGGGCCACAAGGACCAGCAGGCACTGGCGCAGCCACGCCCTCAGCAGCTGGAACCTATCTGGTTAGCGTCAGCTCGACCGGAGCGCTCACCTACATCCCGGTCGCATCAGGCTGCACGATCGGGATTAACCCCACCGGTGCATGTGTGACGATTGCCGACCTTCTAGCGCAGGCGAAAGCTGCTGGAATTACAGTCTCAACCCCAGCCGCAATGCAGATAGTCCCACGCGATGAATATGAAGCACCTCCGGGTGGATGGGTCAAACCTGTGTACAGCACCGATTTCCCGATAACCCAATACATTACAGGACTTGCTTGGTCGCCATTGATGCCGTCGCAGAACAAGCCCTTAGAAAATATGGGTAGGCTTCAGTGAAGCGCCTCTGGCTCATCTTGCTTCTGGCCGCTCCTGCGATGGCGCAGACGGTCATCAACTGCGGCATCGGCACGCCTAATCCTTGGGTCATGGGCGGGAGCGGAACGTGTACCGTAGCGCCTGGCGGATTTATCGACGCGGGAGAATCTTTCAATTACCGTCCGAACAGCGGAACTCTCATCGGTTCAGCGGTGAATCTTGTCCCCGTAGGAGCAGGCCATTCCGCCTACTCGATTGTCCCTCAGTTTGGTGGCGTGGGGTCGGGAACTCCTATAAGCATCATGGCCTTCACGGAAAAGCTGCAATTTACGTGGAACGGCAACAACATCACGATGGTTTGGCAGAACAACAACGCCTCTGGGACAGGTACATGCCCCGGCGCTGGTTGCCTTAACTTTGCCGCTGGGGCAGGAGGCGAAGCGGGGTGCATACAGAGTGCCGATGGCCCTACAAATGTGCCTACAAATTCTTTGTGCTTGGAGTTAGATGGGTTCGATCAGTTGACTGCGACTACATCGTTCGTCAATACCTCGATGCAGCTATACCAGCCGTTTCAGGTGTCGTACCTGCCCAACACTACGGGGACTGACTACATCCCCATGTATCCGATCAACAAGATAAGCACGTCTCCAGTTTGCATAAACAATCCCTGCACTCAGGGGACTGGAAGCTCGGATGTTTGGGAATTAGATGCGACGTATGACCACGGGCCGGGCACTTTAAAAGCCGACCTCTGGGATGTGACAGCCAATCCGGGAGGAGTAACCTGCCCTAGCTCATCCTGCTTCGAGCATATTTTCACTGGCGTCTGGATACCAGAGATTGTCGGCGCGACTGTGGCCTACCCCACGGTGACATCGGGATCGTCGGGAGGGTCAGAAGCCCCTACCGTGACCGAGAACGTCAATTCGCTCGTGTTCACGGTAAATACGCCTTCATCGCCTAGCTACACATTCACGACCTACAACGCGAACTCGACCTTCAACAACGGAACCACGAGCATCGCCAGCCCGGTCTATTCGCTCGCGCCCGGCTCCTATACGGGTACTCAGTCGTTGACTATGTCAGGCGTGACCACTCCGAACAGCTACATCTGCTATGAGGTAGCGACTGCTGGAACCGTGCTGACGCAGTACCCGCAGACGGACAACAATGGAGGATGTCAGCCTCTCTCGTCAGGTGCGACAGGTGGACTCTATACGGGCACGATCTCGCTTGGGACGGGTAGCTGGGATGTCTATGCGATGTCCAGCGCTAACAATACCGCCTTTAACTGCCCAAACGGATGTATCTCGCCCACCGGACTTGGACCGCCAAGCACAATTGTCAAGGCCACCTACACGATCAGCGCTGGTACCCCGCTCACTGCCTGCGGCGACTTGACCACGACCGGAACGTTCTACCTGGCAAACGATGTGACGAGTAGCGGAGGCACATGCTTCTGGATCGACGCGAACAACATCACCCTGAACCTCAACGGGCACACGATCACCTACGGAGGCACGACCGAGAGCCTTCCTACGCCTGGCATCGTCCTTGCGGATTCGTTCTATACGGGGATATTCCAATCAGGCACGACCACAAATCACAATGGGTTCATCCTCACCGGGCCGGGCACGATTCAGGATGCTCCTTCGGATGCGACCATCCAAAACGCGGCCATATGGGCTGGACAGACGGCAGGGAATATCTCCCCGGCCCCTTCGATCAAGGACGTTACGTTCACCACGAACGGCTCGAAGGCCAATGCGATATACGCGACGTTCACTCTCAGTGGATGGGATATCGAGAGCAATACCATCAACATGAACAACAACACCCCCCTGAGCCTATCTGATAGGTCGGCGTTCTTGGGCATGGCTATCCACATCGGAGACCCAGAGCAGGCCGCTGGGGTCATCGCGGACACGATCAGCAACAACACCATCACCGCAGCACAGCAGGGCGGGATTCGGACTACGCACCAGAACGCGGTCATCGACGGCAACGACATCACCTTCAATTCGAAGACATCAAATGACTTCTGCGTAGACTCGCCGGCCGATGGCCAAACCGTTCACCTGAACAACTGCCATCCGACCTCGGGCCGTGGGCTGCACGTCAACGCCAGCAACACAACCTTGAGCAATAACACCATCAACGTCATCGAGTTAAAGCAAAATGCGGAGTACGGAACCCCCCCCGGCACACCAAACGGCTGCGAGCTCGATGGCACCTATGGGATCCAGGTGGAATTCGACGACTTCCAGGGTATCGCGCCTACCAACGTCCAGATCAGCAATAACGGCATCACAGCTACAGCGAACGATTGCGATGCCATCGGGATGCGGATGACCTCGATGGACACCTCCGGTACCGTCACATGGACGAGCAACACGGTTACGACCACAAACAGCGCGGGAGTTGGCTTGGACTATGGCATCAGCTTCGACGCGGACCAGGAGGGCGGCTCAAACTTCAGCTTCGTGACGAACACCATCAATTCAATGCACGCTTATGTTGGCGTAGGGTATGACGGCAATGCCTCGACAATCGGAGCGGGGCAGACATGGAACGGGACGCACGCCTATATCGTAGACAACGCGAACGGCTTCGAAGACTTCGGGACCGCCGCCCCGCCGAGGCCAACCTTTACCCAGACCACCACGCTCGTCGATGCTGTTCCGGCAGGTGCAACCTCCAACGTGCTCTGTGGTGGCGTAGCAGGCGGCACAGTGACTATCAACGGCACCGTGACTACCTGTGGCAGCACTCCGCCTCCGCAGAGCGTAACCATTTCGGGAAGCGTCAAGCTAAGTGGTGGAGTTGTAATCCAGTAAACCCTTGAAAGTGCAGTAATTGCGCCGTTTAGTACAGCCGGACTGAGGGAATTTGAAATCTGCTGAGGACTAATTCAATGACGCCACGTAACCCAAGGAACGATGTGGTGACGTGGGATGGAGTAGAGAAAATGATACTTGAGCATCTTGGACCAGTAGTTGGAGAGTTCAGGGAATTCCGCTCGACTTACGTTGAACGCGAACGCGGCAAGATGGCATACGACGACCGCCAGGAGGAGCGCTCCAAGAAGATACAGGGGTGGCTCCTCGTCATAGCGACGGCCTTGGGCGTGGTAATTGCGCTTGGCTCTGGCATCATCGCGGGCTTGGCATATGAGCACGAAACAAAACATTCTCTTTTCAGCGAAAAAGCGACGACGTATGATGCAAGCAGCGGAAATACCCAGTCTTTAACTTGGAGCCTAGACAATGACCTTGATTAACCCGAACGATGCTCCTCCCCGGCCTCCCGGACTTCCCGGCGGCGGTCCTCCGGTTAATGCCATTGTTCCCGTCAAAAAGCCTTCGCGGTGGAAGCGGTTCGTTGACTCCATCGGGGAAGCCATCGGCAACACTTTTGTGGACAGATGAAAGCGCTCGTCGCATTCTTTCTCGCCCACCAGACGACCATCACCGTTGGTGCGTTCTGGCTGTTCTCGGCTCTTTGCTCGACCATGCCGCCACTCAAGCCCGATGCGGGATACTTCACGACTTGGGCGCATGACCTGCTTCAGGCGATTGCGGCGAACCTGAATAAGAAGTCCAGTTCCACCACCACCATCGTCACGCCTGAAGCCTCGATCCAGAAGACGCAGACCGAGGGGCCGGGTCCAGTATCGATTGGCGGCGGTATCACCACTCCGAGGTAGCGATGCTCTTACTCGAAGCAATGGCTCGTCAAGAGGGGTTCTATGAAGCAGGACACAGGGCACGACGAAACAATAATCCGCTGGACCTCGAATTCAATGACGAGTCGGTCCACTTTGGCGCAACTGAGTCAGATGGCCGCTTTGCTATCTTCCCAGATGTTGCAACGGGATTCGATGCCGGAAGACGCTGGCTCTCTGTCCCGGCCCGCTTTGATGCCGCGGGGAATCTTATCGGAGGATATCTCGGG
>Ga0209624_10003003_pt1 | contig 12206 bp, 11 predicted proteins | sample JacPinW_OM2H0_O1_FD_188565 | JGI IMG/M metagenome (GOLD analysis project Ga0209624, IMG submission 188565) | Forest soil microbial communities from Algoma, Ontario, Canada - Jack Pine, Ontario site 1_JW_OM2H0_O1 (SPAdes) (version 2) | ecosystem: Environmental > Terrestrial > Soil > Boreal... | reverse complement strand
CAACTTGCGCAGCGCATCGGCTTGCCGAATGTCGACCGCAACCTTCGTGACCGCTACCGACGTTTCCAGCCGATCCAATTGCGGTTGCGAGCGATCGACAACGGTCACCGCATAGTCGCCGCAACCGCCGAGAAACTCCGCAATCATGGAGCCGATTTTGCCCGCGCCTACGACAACAATGTTTTTCATACGGCCTCCAAAGTAGCCGCCCATTTTTGTCCGGATACACTGCAAATGGTAGGGTCATATAGACGTTTTTAAGGCATAATAACTACGTTACGAAGGCCAAAACAGGCGAAATGCCATGGATGTCATCGACGAGAAGCTCATAGCGGCGTTGCGGGAAAATGGCCGCGCCTCGACCGCCATGCTCGCGAGACTGGTAGGCCGTTCGCGTACCAGCGTTCAAAGCCGGATTGAGCGACTCGAAAAGCAGGGAATCATTACCGGGTATGGCGTTCGTTTGGCACCCGAGCATGACCTCGGTGCCGTGCGCGCGCATGTCATGATAAAAGTGGGCCCGAAGGAGGCCCGCACCGTGACTGCGGCGTTGCGCGACATAGCGCAGGTCCGGCTGCTGCATTCGGTCAGCGGTGATGTGGACTTGATTGCGGTCGCGGCCACCGCATCGGTCGCCGAAATGGATCAAGTCATCGATCGCATTGGCGCGCTGGATGGCGTGGAACGCACCACTTCGTCAATCATTTTGTCGACGAAATTCGACCGATGAGTGAGATCCTGCGTCTCCATGTCTTATTGCCCACGATGGGAAGCGCCGGCGATGTGCATCCCTTCATCGCGCTCGGCGCGGCACTCAAGGCACGCGGCCACCGGGCCACGATCCTCACGAACCCGATTTTTCAAACACTGATCGAGGCGCAGGGCATCGGCTTCCTGCCGGTCGGCACCGCCGCGCAAGCCAGTGCGGCCATCGCCAACCCGGAGCTGTGGCATTTGCGCAAGGGCTTCAAAGTGATCGCGCAGCTGATCGTGCCGGCTATCGCCGAGATCTATCGTTTGATCGAGAAGCATGCGGACGACCACACCGTAGTGGCATTTTCCACCTTGGCCTTCGGCGCGCGCGTGGCCCAAGAGAATCTGGGCGTGCCCAGCGCTTCCGTGCACTTGCAACCCAGCGTCATCCGCACCTTCGCCGATCAAGGGATGATGGGCAATGTCAGGTTATCGGCCTCGCGTCCGAAGTGGTTCAAGCAAGGCTTGTTCCGTTTGATCGACCTCTTGATTTTGGATCGCCGGATTAAAGAACCGCTCAATGCGCTTCGCGCGACCCTTGGCTTAGGCTCGGTCGATCGAGTGATGCATCGCTGGGTGCATTCACCGCAGCTGGTCATCGCCTTCTTTCCTGAGTGGTTTGCCGCAGCCCAGCCGGATTGGCCGGCCAATACCCACACCGTTGGATTTCCGCTGTGGGATGCGGATGGCGAAGTTGCGCCCTTGGCGGAGGCCGAGGAATTTCTCGATGCGGGCGAGGCGCCGGTCATTTTCACGCCGGGTTCGGCCGGATCCACTATGCAGCGCTTCTTCAAGGAGTCGGTCAAGGCTGCGCGGGAAATGGGCTTGCGCGCCATGCTGGTAACCAACTACCCGGACCAGGTTCCGAAAAATCTTCCACCGAACATCAAGGTCTTCGGCTACCTGCCATTCAGTCAGGTGCTGCCGCGCGCCGCGCTGCTCGTATACCACGGCGGCGTGGGCACGTTGGCGCAGGGTATCAAAGCGGGTATTCCGCATCTCGTGGTGCCCCACGGCTATGATCAGTTCGACAGCGGATGGCGCATCGAGCAGCTAGGGTTGGGCCGCAGCATTGCGCACAGCCGCTATCGCGCACGACGGGCGGTGCCGATCATAGAAAGCATTCTGAGCGATGGCACATCAGTGCAACGGCGCAGGGAATTTGCGGCGCGCATTGACTCCGCGGATGCCGTTACGCGAGCGTGCAAGTTGATAGAAGCTTTGCGGCCCGCTCGCCGGCAGAAAATCCAGGATTGACCTTTATTTTTGGGCAGCGGGAACGGCCGCGGCGATAACCCACGCCTCGAGTGCGCGGGTATCGGCAATGTCGCCGTTGTAGATCAGCGCCGGCTCGAAAGGCCCGATCTGGTACGGGCTGCGCGGATCGACCACTTGGAGAGTGGAAAACATGGAATAACCCGAGGGCAGATATTCCTCGCGCACCTCGAGAAAGTGGGTCGCGGCATCCGTCGTTTGCCCAATGTGGAACGCGCCCAGCGTGAGGAAATCGTCCGTGACCAACAGGCACGAGCTGAAACAAAGGTTGTCTGTCAGCAACAGCAATCTGCCTTTCACCAGCGACGGCGGTTGTACCGCAGGGGCCGGCCTTTCAGGTTCGTCAGGGCAGTTGATTTCACTGGAGAATGCCCTGCCATGCTCGCGCGCGCTGCGCATCTTAAGAAGGTGCGCCTCGGCACTCTTCCTGGCTTCAGGCGTCATGGACACCGCTTCCGAGTGCAGAAGAAAATCCAAGTTGTTGATGTTGCCTTCTGACGCTCGCCACGCCCCCTCCGCCCCGCAACCGGATTCCCGTTCTGGTTCAAGGAGAGCATCGACGGCAGCGGACCCTAGCAATGAGGTTGCGATCTGGCGTCCGTACAGCGAGGAGCCGCCGCCGTTCCCACGCATATCCAGCACCACGAAGGGTGCGTCCCGCAGCACGGCTTTCTGATCTTCGACCGCCGCCACAACATTGCCGGTCTGATTGTTCATCAGACTCTGTAACGCGATCCAGTAGCCGCCGCCGACCCGGCGCACGCCATAGCCCGCTGCGCCGGCGCCGATCGCGGTTTGCAACCTCGGCAGTAGAGTGTCGCGTTTAATCCGCATCCAGTTCAACTTCTGTGTCTGCCGCCGACCGTCGTGCTCGAACAGACATGAAGCGGGACGCGTCATGAAGGGATTGCCCTCATCCACGAGCAGCCAGGGAGCCCCTTGGACTTGCTGCGCCCCGACGTTCCAGTCGACACGAAACCCGCCAAGATTCTTTCGAGCCAAATCCTCGACATCTTCCCCATCGCAGCCGATGAGCGCGGCACCCCGCAGCACAGCGCGGGGCTCATCGGCGTCGCTGACCAGCCACGAGTTGCCGCGCTTGCTGACAATGATTCCAGCCCAACGCGGAAGATTGACCACGAATGTCGGGCGGCTCCAAATGTGCTTATCACCCATGCCTGCCGCAAATCCTGCGAGTACTGCGGCGTATCCCTGGTAAGAGACGACCGTGCGGGCGCGACCGAGAGCCACGGTATGTGCGTTGTTCAGTCTTTCCTGAAATGCGAGGTCGTGCAGTTCCGCCGCCCCACCGGGATGGTTGTCCCGAAGCAGCTTGTAGGCTGCTTCGACATCTCCTCGAGTAGTCTGACCCCAACGTGGGTCGGCGGGCGCGTGGAACTCATCCACACCCCAGGATGGAATTTGCGCCCCTGCCAATGGATGGAAGCCCAACATCGATGCGACGACTACGCTCATCGATGCGCTCAGTTTCCTCCCCGAATGTCGTCGGCTCGCCGGCAACACAAATCTCCCTAGTCGATTGGCTTGATGCTATAGAGTCGCATTGACAAATGCTTGGGGATTATTGCCATCGGCAAACGGCGGTATCGCCTGTGCGCTCACGGAGCGATGTTTTCCGGTTTACCCTGCGCTTGCGGCTCGTCGTGCATGTGATCGAGCAAGTCTCCACGAACCGGAATTTTTCCGATACCGCAGAATGGAAGCGGAAAGGGAATCAGCACGACGACGCAGCGGTCATTGATATGGATCAGTAGCCCGCCCTCCAAACTCTCTACCCGGTGAGTGTGCGAACGATCCCAGCCGAATTCGGGTTTTTCCCTGCCATCGGGACTCAAGCCGCCATTGAAATCGGCGCCTGCGCCATGCTTGTCCAGGGCGCGAGGCGGGGCCGCCTTTGCCAACTCAGCTTGCTGCTTGATCGCAAACTCGGCTTCCCTGTTCCAATCGATGGGCGCAGGGGTTTTATCGGCGGGTGCCTGCTGTGCAGGCGTCGGTATGGTGATGAGCTGCGTGTCGCGTGGTGCGACCGGCTTCTTGCGCGGCAGTGCCGCTTGCGACGCGCCGGGGGCAAGGACTTGAGCATGCTCGGGCAGCGCTAGAAAAGTCAGAGGTTCTTCGCTGCGCATGTCCAATCGCATCACGCGGCGCGATGCGACCAGCAACAACGCGGCATGGATCGCCACGACGAGTAACAGAACTGCGGAGCGGAGTGTCCGCGACTTTGCGCTATCGGATTGATCGTGCATGGGTTTTGGGCCGCACGGTCGACCACTCGCTTGCACTGAGCGAACTCCCTACCTCGACTTGCCGAGGTACGTACTCTGATGTCAGCAAGCGCGATTAGTTCCGAAGGCCTCGATACCTACGCGGAAGGCCTCGATACCTACGCGAGTGAGACAGGGAAGAGCACGAGTGAATAAAAAACGGCGTGGATTTTTAAGGCCCACGCCGCCGGGATATCGCACCAGCGGGGGAGTTGGCTGGCTTGCCGGCGCGAAATTCTCCTAAACTCGAGCGCTCATCCTGCCAAAAACCCATAGGAGAGAAAGATACTCTTTGTCACGCCCAGTTAGATTTTTATCATTTGTCAAAGATAGACATTTGTGATAGCCGAAATCAACATATTGAAATGATTAGGGAAATCCCCGAGCAATTCGCGGCGCGCTTTCGATGCAGAGTCACCGCTCGAAAATCAGCAGCAGCTTAGGCGCAGAAGTTCTAGAAACTAAAGGCGGGCAGGATCATCAGGCGACCAGGCGCGCTGGATCAGGCGACCGACGCAGCCACGCGCGGTTGCCGCAGACGCCGCACGATCAAATAAGCAGCCACCGCCACAACCAGCGTAATGCAGCTGAAATTGAAATCCTGCTGCTGGCCGGGGGTGAATGCCATCGCGATCAACACCGCACACATGCAGGCGATTGCGGCATAGCTCAGGTAAGGGAATAGCCACATGCTGATCGCGGGCTTCGCTTCTTCGCCGTTGCGTTCGCGTCGCCGGCGTAACGCAATTTGCGCGGCAGCCGTGATCATATAAACGAACACAATGAGCGCCCCCGAGGAACTCAGTAAGAAATCGAATACTTTTTGTGGCGCTTCGGTTGCCGCGATGATCCCCAGGAATCCCGCTGCCGCGCCGATCAACACCGAGACCACGGGCACGCGGCGCTTATTCAATTTGACGAAGGACTGCGGCGCATCGCCCCGTTCAGCCAGTATGAACAGCACCCGCGAACTGACATAGAACGCCGAATTCAAACACGACAGCACAGCGGTAAGGATGATGACGCTCATGATGATTCCGGCCCCCGGCACGTGCATCGTGTTCAGCGCCAACGTAAAGGGCGACTCGCCGGAGCGGACCGTATTCCAGGGAACCACCGATACGATCAAGAAAACCGACAATACGTAGAAAATCAAAATGCGCCATATCACGGTCGTGGTCATTTTGGCGATAGCGCGGCCCGGTTGCGCCGATTCGGCCGCCGCCACCGTCGTGATTTCCGCGCCGGTCATGGCAAAGAACACCGAAGGCACCGCTGCCAGCACCGCTATCCAACCGCGCGGTGCGAAGCCGCCGAAATTGACGAGATTCGGAAAAGTCGCGCCCGAGGGTGCCGTCCAGCCGAATGCGTAAGAAGCCGCGATGACGACGAATACCAGAATCGCCGCAACTTTGATGGAGGCGAACCAGAATTCAAATTCGGCATAGGAGCGCGCCGACATGAGGTTGACGCCCGTCATAATGGTCATCAAACCCAGACCGATCTGCAGCTGAGTGAAATGCGGCATCCAAATCTGCAGAATCTTCGCGCCTGCGATGGCCTCCACCGGCACGACGATGACCCAGAAATACCAATACAGCCAGCCAACGACAAAGCCTGCGCCATCACCCAGGCCGGAGCGCGCAAACTCCGTGAACGAGCGCACCTTGGGCAGCGCCGTGGCCATTTCGCCCAGCATGCGCATCACCAGCAGAATGAGTATGCCCGTGATGGCGTAGCTGATGAAAACCGCGGGGCCGGCAGCTTTGATGGCAGTGCTGCTGCCGACGAACAGGCCGGCACCGATGATGCCGCCGATCGAGATCATCGCCAAATGACGGCCTTTCAGCGAACGGCTGAGCTGATGCTTCGTCTCGGGCTGCTCAGGAATGCTCGGCTGGATCATTGAAGGGACCTCGGTGACACCGGCTTATAAGCCGCGTAAGAAATCGATTATCGCTTTGTTCACTTCGTTCGAACGCTCCTGCTGCGTCCAGTGACCGCAGCCCGGCAGCATGATGGTCCCTCGTAGCTGGGGAATGTAGCGCGCGAGGTCGGCGATGACTTCCTTCATTCGAGGAAAGGAAACCACAAGGTCCAGATCGCCCGCCATATAGAGCGCCGGCACGCTCACCGCAGCGCCCGCATACGGCGCCATCAATTCCCAGTTGCGATCGATGTTGCGATACCAATTGAGGCCGCCACGAAATCCCGAGTGTTGGAACTGCTGCACATAAAAGTCCACGTCCGCACCTTCAAGCCACGGCGGCAGCGTTTCCGGATTCGGCATCCGTGTGAGAAATCCTCCGGCGCGCGGCACCATGCCCACTCCGGAGCCCGACGCAGTGCCCGGATTGCGCCGCGGGACATCGCCTGATCCTGAATACAGAATCTTGCGAAGTGAAATCCGCGCATCGGCCTCGAGTTCCGCTTCGGCGACGCCGGCAGCCTGAAAGTAGAGCTGGTAGAAGCTGGCATCGGCATTTTGGGGCATCACGGTGGTCGGCGCGACGCTGCCGCGGGGCCTATAAGGAACGCTGAGTCCGACCACTGCACGAAAGCGATCTGGGCGCATGAGCGCCGCATGCCATGCAACCGGTGCGCCCCAGTCATGCCCGACAATCACGGCTTGCTTTTCACCCAAGGCGTCGAGCACGCCGACCATATCGCCAACGAGGTGGAACAGGGTATAGCGTTCGATTTCTGCGGGGCGATCGGTGTTGCCGTAGCCGCGCATGTCCGGCGCAACGGCGTGAAATCCTGCCTGCGACAGCGCGCTCAATTGATGACGCCACGAATACCACGACTCCGGAAATCCGTGGCAGAGCAGCACCAATGGCCCGCTCCCTTGTTCGGCGATGTGAATGCGAATGCCGTTGGCGTCGATCGTGCGGTGGGTCAGCTCGTTCATCACCCTAGCGTATCAGCGCGCGAAACCCCCGGTAAGTGCCTTACGGTGCCGGCGCGCTCATCGAGCCCAGTTTTGCCTCCAATTCCGCCCCGAAGTACGCCTGCGGCTTCGAGGGGTCGACGTGTTCGCGCCGCTCGCGCTGAGCGATTGCCGATTTGGCTTTTTCGAAGGCGTCCCGCAACGAACGAGCCTCAGGCAATGCGTCCCGATAAAACGCCTCGCCAAAGTAAGTCAAATCGCGGTCGTTCGAACAGCCAAATGACGTGCGATCGGCTGACGCCGCTGCAATCACGATGGTCTGAGGGTTTTTCAATGAATCGATAAAACCTCCCGCATAACAGGCGGAAATGATGATCACCCGCCACTTGATCGCGGAATCGCTCAAAGCCTCGGCGAGATCTTCATCGGTCAGATCATTGAGCGGCAGCTGCGAATTCGAAACGGCGATAGCCGGATCCTGCGCGCCGTGAGAGGAGATGGACAAAAACAGCACATCGCGATCGACATTCATTCGCGCGGCGAGTCCGCGAAGCGCGTATTTCAATCCCGATACGCTGGCCAGCGGCGCGCTTTTCAAGTCGCGTTCGTCATTGATCAACGACAGGCTCCTGCCATTCATGCCATAACGCTCGGATAGCACCCGTGATGCCAAGCCGACCTCCTGAGCGAACACTTTCTGTTCGCCGACGCCCGCGAATCCGAGAAAGAAGGTCTGGGGACTTGCCGATGTATGCGTGCCGATGGCCGCAAGGGCGCGATCAATGCGGGCGGCTTGCTCGAACAAAAGGGTTTCAGCGTCGGCCTCGACGTCATTGTTGTCTGCAGCCGCTTCGACCTCGGAAGGCGCCCACACGTCGGGAATCACGTCCAGCGCATCGGTGAGCCAAACGAATCCCGCAACGAATGCAATTCCGGCAACCGCGGCTACACGCTGCGGCTCACCGGTGAACGCACGCAAGCCGCGAGCGAGATAGAGGATCGAGTAGGCAGCAACCGCGATGACCGCACCCAGGAGCCAAAGCGGACTCAAATAGGCCGCGGCGACGGCTGCAAGACACAGCGGGACTGGAACCAACCCCAGGGACAGCATCAGCGCCGCCTCAATAGTGGGCATCGGCCTCGAACGCCAGCGCAGGAGTGCCGCAAGCGACAGGATCGCCAACGCATACCACGCCAGCAGCGGCGCACCGGCGATGAGAAACTGTGGAGCCGGCAGAGCGTCCCACCAGTCGATCGCGACCCACAGCAAGAGCCACAGCATGCTCAAGCCAATGAGGATCGGCGTCGAATGACGAGAGGAAACCGGGCCGATCCTCCTCAAGGTCCACAGGCGCAGCAGTGATGCAACGATCGACCGGGGCGGCTCCGCCGTTAAGTGCGCATACAGCGATTCATTTTCGTCCATGACCGGATGATAGCCCGGCACGCCGGTGTTGCGCGCGACCGGCAGTCGGCGGGATGATGCCGGGATGCCTGTGAGGAGGGCGCGATGAAAGTTGATGGACACTGCCACTGCGGACAGATTCGATACGAGGCGGAGGTCAATGCGGATCAGGTGAATATCTGCCATTGCACCGATTGCCAGACACTGACCGGCACGGCGTATCGAGTCAGTGTGCCGACGCCGGCCGCGAGCTTTGTTTTGCTGTCGGGCATGCCGAAGATCTATATCAAAACGGCTGACAGCGGCAACAGGCGCGCGCAGGCATTTTGTCCCAACTGCGGGACGCCGATCTACGCGGCCGATGCGCAGAATCCGCAGACCTATGGACTGCGAGTCGGCACGCTCACGCAACGAGCGGCGCTGCCGGCGAAACGCCAGATCTGGTTTCATTCTGCGCTGCCGTGGGTCACGGACATTCGCAGCCTTCAGAGCAGCGGGCAAGGATGATCAATTTCAAGTGGAGAAGTGTGCATGGCCGTGTACAGATTGGGCGATGATTCACCGCTGGTGGCCGCAAGCGCCTACGTCGCTCCCAATGCGACGCTAGTCGGCAAAGTGATCCTCGCCGAGAAATCCACCGTCTGGTTCGGTGCAACGTTGCGAGGCGATAACGAGACCATCAGCATCGGCGCGAATAGCAATGTCCAGGACTCGGCGGTGCTGCACACCGATCCGGGTTTCCCGCTGTCGATTGGTGTCAATGTATCGATCGGTCATCAGGCCATGATGCATGGCTGCACGGTGGGCGACGGCTCGTTGATCGGCATCCAGTCGATCGTGCTCAACGGCGCCATCATCGGCAAAGGCTGTCTGGTCGGCGCGGGCGCGCTCATCACCGAGCGCAAAGTGTTTCCCGACGGTTGTCTCATCATCGGCTCGCCTGCCAGGGCTCTGCGTGAGCTCACGGAGGAGGAGCGGGAAAATCTTCTTAAAGTCGCGGTCAATTATGCCGAGCGCGGTGCGTACTACCGGACTCACTTGCAACTTCTTTAGATTCACACGGGAGAGAAGCGAATGTCGAATGAACGAGACCTAGATTTGAGCAGGCGTGATTTCGTACACGGCGCCGTGTCCGGCGCGGCCCTGGCTGCGGTTCCGATGGGCGTGTTTGCCGCTTCGCCTGCAAAGGATGCAGACAAGGCGGCTGTGTTGGCCCAGATCCCGAAGATGCACGCCGCAAACATCAAGCGTTTGCAGGATTGGATCGCGCTGCCCTCGATCGCCGCCGAGAACCGGAATTTTCCGCAGGGCCCTGAGTACATGGCAAAACTGGCCCAAGATGCGGGATTTACCGGTGTGAAACTCATACCGACGTCGGGCAAGTCAGGGGTATTCGGCAAGATCGATGCCGGCGCGAGCACGACCATGGCGATTTACTTCATGTATGACGTGAAACAATTCGTGCCCGAAGAATGGAGTTCGCCGCCGCTCGAGGCGCGTCTGGTTCAGAAGGAAGGGTTGGGGACGGTCTGCATGGGCCGCGGCGCGGTCAATCAGAAGGGCCCGGAAAATTCTTTCCTGAGTGCGCTCATGGCGTTCAAGGCGGCGGGGAAAAAGTTGCCCGTCAATTTAGTGCTGGTGTGCGAGGGTGAGGAGGAGATTGCCTCGCCGCATTTTCTGGAAGTGATCAAGAATCCCGAAGTCATGGCAGAACTGAAGAAGTGCGTGGGCGTCTTCATGCCGGAGGCCGGCCAGGATCGCGACGGCGGCGTTCAAGTGTCCTTGGGCGCCAAGGGCGTGGTCGAACTGGAATTGATATCGAGCGGCGAGAAGTGGGGCCGCGGACCGGCGCACGACGTGCACTCGAGCCTCGAGGCGCAAGTGGATTCTCCTACCTGGCACCTGGTGCAGGCATTGAACACACTGGTCGAAAAAGATGGGCACACGCCCGCCGTAGAGGGTTTTTTCGACAAGGCGAAACCGCTGACCGCGGTGCAGGAACAAATGATCAGAGATCATGCGGCCAAGACCGCAGAGAGCACCGTGAAGAAGGCGCTGGGTGTGCAGCATTGGGTGCATGACAAGAACTGGGTCGATTCGCTGATCCTGCTCGAGTCTCGGCCGACCATCAACATCGAGGGGTTGGTGGCGGGCTACACCGGGCCGGGTGGCAAGACCGTGCTGCCGCACAAGGCGGTGGCCAAGATCGACATGCGCCTGGTGCCGGACATGACGGCGGCCGATACGCTCGCGAAGCTGCGAGCGCACTTGGCGAAGCACGGGTTCGCCGATATCGAAGTCAACATGAGCGGCGGCTACAATCCGAACCAAACCGCCGCAGACAGCAAGTTGATTCAAACGCAGCTTGCGACCTATCGAAAACTCGGGATCGATCCGCAGCTCTGGCCGCGTTCTGCCGGGTCCTGGCCAGGCTATGTGTTCACCGATGCACCGTTGAGCTTGCCGGCGGGCCATTTCGGCCTGGGCCACGGCACCGGCGCGCATGCTCCCGACGAATACTATTTGATTGAATCGACCAATCCGAAAGTCCAAGGCCTGGACGGAGCGGTGGCATCCTTCGTGGAGTATATGTACGCCCTGAGCTAGCGGGGACGATGGGGGCGCCGCTCACCGGCGGCGCAGCCCTTTAAGGAGCGGGCGCTTTTTCCGGGCTGGGCGGTTTCCCGGCCGGTTTTGCGGGCGGGCTCGGCGTCTTTTCTCCGTTCACGGCGGCCTTGGCTCTTGCGGCGCCCCGTTTCGCCGTCGCCGCGACTTCATGGGCACCTTCCTTGGAGGTGGCGGCCACTTCGTGTGCCAGCTGTTTGGCAGCGACCGCGACTTTTTTCGCACCGTCCTTGGCGGCATCAGCGACCGTTTTCGCATCGTGTTTGACGGTATCGCTCACCGTCTTGGCCTGATCGCGCGCCAGCGTCGGATCGGCGGGTGGATCGTCTGCCGCGTGCACCGCCCATACGGGCGACAGCACCGAGGCCAGCGCAATTGCCAGAGGGAAACGACATTTCATAAAGAATAGCCTCCGGTCTTAGTCGAAAATATTTCCGTATTTCTCGCGGAGCAACGCTTTTTGTACCTTGCCGGTGCCTCCCACGGGAAGCGATTCCAAGAATATAACTTCTTCGGGCACCCACCATTTCGCCATCCGGTCTGCAAGAAAGGCGAGGATATCCTGCGGTTCCAAACTGTGTCCGGGCTTGCGTACCACAAACAGCAGCGGCCGCTCCTGCCATTTGGGATGCTTCACGCCGATAACCGCTGCGGCGGCTACCGACGGATGTCCGATGGCGGTATTTTCCAAGTCGATCGAACTGATCCACTCGCCGCCCGTCTTGATCAGATCCTTGAGGCGGTCTCGTATCTGCAAGACACCGTGCGAATCGATGGTCGCGATGTCGCCGGTGGGAAACCAACCGTCCCGCAGCGGTGAGTCGCCACCCTTGTAGTAGGCGCTGACGATCCATTGTCCGCGCACCATGAGTTCGCCTTGCGACTTGCCGTCGCGCGGCAATGTCTCGCCGTCCTCGCCCACGACCTTGATGTCGATGCCGAACACCGCCTTGCCGCAATTGGCGGCTGCGGC
>Ga0209624_10003001_pt1 | contig 12222 bp, 13 predicted proteins | sample JacPinW_OM2H0_O1_FD_188565 | JGI IMG/M metagenome (GOLD analysis project Ga0209624, IMG submission 188565) | Forest soil microbial communities from Algoma, Ontario, Canada - Jack Pine, Ontario site 1_JW_OM2H0_O1 (SPAdes) (version 2) | ecosystem: Environmental > Terrestrial > Soil > Boreal... | reverse complement strand
GCGGCTGTGAATGTGAGCAGTAAACCAGCCGACAATGCCGTCAGGGACTTCGGGATTATCCCTGAAGGATAATGTCCGACAGTGCTTTTCGAGCCGGGCGGATTCGACAGACCTATGGACATTTATTCTCAACCTCCAATGATCGGCACTCGCACCGATGAAATTCGCCAAGCAAAGCTGATTCGCGGCTCGGGCAACACGTTTCGCACGCCACTCCGCCTTACGTGTTGCCCTGGCTCGCGAGGCGCTCCAGTGGTGACAATGCCTCATTGAGCCTTGCGCGATCCTCTGGACTCAGCGTCGTCAGCATCGCTGCCAACTGCGTATGCCTCGTTGCCAGAGCGTCGCGCCGCATCGCGTGGCCGTGCGGGGTGATCCCTACGACCACCGCTCGCAGATCGGTGGGATCGTGCGAGCGGTCGACGAGTCCCAATTTCTCCAGTCGGCGGATCGCCACCGTAACTGTCGGGGTGCGGACCCGTTGATGCGTCGCCAACGCAGTCATCCGCATGGGTCCGCATTCCTGCAGGGCCATCAGAATCGACAATTGCGCCAGCGTCAGATCTCCGGGGAGGACGCCGCCCGGATCGCGACGGCCCAACACCTGGAACACGTCGGATAACACCTTGTGCAGCTCTCCCGCGAGGGCAGTGGCCTGCTCGTCAGCTTGCGTAGTTTGCTGACCGCGAGTGGAGCTCGTCGGCACCGAGAATGCGGTTTGTGACGCCATTACTTCCGCAGACCCGTACTGGCGGATGGTCCTAATGATGACATGCGGGAATACTATCCGTTATATAGTTTGATGTCTCCAGAAGCGGCGACAGCTCGCACGTCAGGTCAGGAGTTTCTAGCCGTTCTCACGTGATTGCCCCGGCGATCTTGAGTTCAATGAGGCGGTCGTCGTCGATGCCCAGTTCGCGCAGGACGCCGTCGGTGTGCTCCGCGAACTGCGGCGCCCTTGCCAGGTTTGGCCGATCATCGTCGAACTTGACTGGGCTGGCGACTAGTTTCTGCGGATGACCCTCGGCGTCAACGATTTCGGCGATGCGACCGTTGGCCGTCAGTGCTTTGTCGTTGGCTATTTCCCAGGCGTCCTGCACCGGGGCCCATTGCCCTCTGCCCTTGCGTAACAGGGTTTGGCACTCGGCGAAGGTCAAGTTGCCGATCGCGTCTTCGACGATCTGCTGCGCGATGTCGCTGTGTTCGGCCATCGCCTCGATCGAGATGAATCGAGGATCTTCAGCGAGATCGTGCAGGCCCATCAGCCGGCAGAACTCCGGCCAGTAGCGCGTCGGCTGCAGCATCGATAACTGGACGAACCTTCCGTCCGAAGTCCGGTAGGCGCCGGTGAGCGGGTTGCCCGGAGCCTGGGTTCGGCGCTCTATCTTCGGCAGCGGGCCGTCCATCAGCATCGCCATGTTCACGCTGAATTGGGTTGCCCAGGCGCCGACCGCGAGGAGCGAGACGTCGAGCACCGACGGTTCTCCCGTGGCCTGTCTGCCATAGAGCGCCGCTGCCACGCCTCCGGCAATGGTGATCCCGCCGATGTTGTCGCCGTAAGCCCCGGCGGGCATGAACGGGGTGTGCGCGGCGTCGGGTGATGTGAGGCCGTCCGCGCTGCCGCCTCGGGCCCAGAACGCCGTTGCGTCGTAGGCCCCCGCATCGCGGTCGGGCCCGTCGGAGCCGAAGCCATTGCCGACGACATAGATGATGTCAGGGTTGACGCGGCGGACGTCGTCGACGTCGATGGACAGCTTCGTCCGCGACGACGGCAGGTAGTTCGTCAGGAACACGTCGCTGCGCCTGATCAGTTCGTCGAGCAGGGGACGCGCCTCGGCGTTGTCGAGTGCCAGTCCGACACTGCGCTTTCCGCGGTTAGGCGCCTCCATGATCGGGGCGAACGACGATCCGGGTACCGTCGCCGCGGCACCCAACACCTTGACCAGCCCACGCTGGGCATCGCCGGTGACAGGGTGTTCGATCTTCACGACGTCGGCGCCCCAGTCGGCGAGCACCGCGCCTGCCGATGGAACGAAGGTGAACTGGGCAACCTCCAGAACGCGAACTCCGTTGAGCGGCTTACGCATCAGATGTCCTTCACGTGGGGGGTGGGCGTGGTGCCCACTCAGTGCATGATGTCTCGGACCTTCGTCTTCTCATAACCTTTGAGCAGCTCCGCGCCGGCGTTCTCCATGTGTCGCCGCCAATGCGCCTCGGCCTCATCGCCCTCGCGCTCGGCCACCAGATCGGCGAGTCGGGTATATGACCGGATCAGCTTGGTGTACTGAGCCTTCGGCACGACATTTTGGACGCTGAGAAATGCTGCGGTCATGTGCTTTTCGAAGATCTCGTGCAGCATGCCGGCGATCACGGTTAGCGTCGCGTTGCCCGACAGCTCCACCAGTCGGCGGTGCAGTCCGGTCGATGCTGCGGCCAGCTTGCCTGTCTCCCACGCAGCGGGGATATCATCGATGAGGTCGTGTAACTCGCGGTGGGCCGCAGCGGTGCCGTTTTCTGCGAGTAGTCGGGCGGCATACGGTTCGATCCCCATCCGTGCAGTCATCACGTCGGCAAGCGTCGTTCCCGCCATTTCGAGCAGGAAGCCTGCCGGCCGCGCGACGATCTCGGGACCCGGGACGCGAACCCGGGCGCCGGTGCGTGAGCCGCGGCGCACCTCCACGAGGCGGTCGGACTCCAAAACTCGCACCGCTTCTCGCAGCGACGGCCGGCTGACCTGGAAGTGATCCATGAGTTCGGCTTCGTAGGGCAGAAAGTCACCGTCTTTGAGCTGTCCCTCGACGATCATCCGCCGTAACGTGTCCGCCACGATCTCGGCCGTCTTGGGCGACCGCACCGCACCGTTTTTCTCTGAAACGGTCATCGGCGCGAGAGGTTCCCGTTTAGGCATCGCGACCTCCTGAAACTCGACATGTAGCACTCAGTACACCATGTACGGCGGGGATTTGGCGCATCCCTGGTATGCGTCAGTGCAGCTGCGACAGCACGCGCGTGGCGGCTGCGCCGTAGCCGACGCGTCGCCTGCGCCCGACGAGGAAACTCGGCGGCGATGCAAACGCCATGTCGGGCAGTCGTTTGCGACTCGCAATCATCTCGTGCGCCTGTTGGTCGTTCCCGCAGATCGCGATCGACCACAGCATATCGTCGGTGACATGGTCGGCGATCGTTTCCGGTTGGCCGCCGCGGAAGGCCGAACGAATCTGGGCGACCTCATCTGTCCAGCCGTGCAGTTCGACGAGTGAGTCATAGGTCTTCACGGTGAAGTAGAAGGCGACCTGAAGCCGTGCGTCCCGGATGGCCCGGGCCGGGTCGTCGTTGTCGATCGCGGTGATCAGCCAACCCCAGCGCCGTAGCTCGGCCGGGTCGCGTCCGCTTGATTCGGCGCCGCGGGCCAGTTCGGGCTCTACGAGTTCGGTCCACCACCGATCGGTGAACAGGCCGTGCCCCAGCACCCCATCGGCAGTGCGACCTACCGTCCGCACCATGATCTTGTTGAAGGCTCCGATCAGGATCGGCACGTCCAACCGGCCGAGCACGGGTGCGCGGATGTCGGCGTCGATCGTGTAGAACCTGCCCTCGTAGTGAACGCGTTCGCCGTTCTCGGCGTTCAGGAACGCCCTGATCGCATCGATCAATTCGGCCATCCGGGGGGCGGGATGGGTGGCGTCGACACCGAACCAGTCCCTGTTCATCCGCGAGGTCCCAGACCCAAGGCCCAGAAAGACCCTGCCCGGCGCGAGCGTGGAGAGATGTCGGACCGCCGCGGCGTGCACGAACGGGGACCGGGCGAACGCATATGCGATCCCGGGGCCGATGCTCGCTTTCGAGGTGCCGAGGGCCATCTCTGTCGCTGTTATGTAGGCGTTGAGGTCGGCGAACTCACCGGCGCAGAACGCCCGTGCCCCGGCATTCTCGGCCTGCGTTGCAAGCTCGGGCCCCGGCCACGGCAAACCCCACTCCATGCGTCCTCACATCCGTCGACGTCACATCATTAACCTAGTAATACAAGTTATTGTACGTCCTGGTCGGCCGGCGCGGGCGCATTCTCCGGACCGCAACCAGTTTTCGACAAAAGTGTCAAAAATAAGTAGCCTCGAGCCATTGGTGCTGCCGGGTGTCTCACGTGGAAGGGACGTTTCGAAAATGCAAACCCTGCCGAGCATGCTGCCCACCGGTTGGTTTCAGGTGGCCTGGAGTGCCGACATCGCCATCGCCGAGGTGGTCCCGATGCAGTATTTCGGCCGGGATCTGGTCGCATTCCGGCAACTGGACGGGGTGGTGAAGGTGCTGGACGCGCACTGCCAACATCTTGGTGCGAGCCTGGCTCATGGTGGCTGTGTTGTCGAAGACGGCATCCAGTGCCCTTTCCACGGTTGGGTCTGGAACGGCTCCGGACGCAACGTCCACATTCCTTACCAGGATCGGCCCAACAAGGCCCGACGGGTACGTTCCTACCCGGTCGCAGAGCTCAACGATTCAATCTTGATCTGGCATGACAGCGCCGGCAGGGAGCCATTGTGGGCGGCCCCCGACGCGTTCGCGGTGCTCGGCGATCACGTCCGCTCGCGGCGATTCCATCCGTTGGTAGCCGATTGCCGGACGCGGCACGAGCGTGTGAAGGTGCACCCCCAGGTGATCGCCGAGAATGCCGTCGATCCCCACCACTTCCAGTTCGTACATCGCACCCCGATCAGTCCCGTGGTGTTGCGCGAGAGGACCGACAGCTCGACCTGGTCGGCCAAGGTCGGCTTCGGCCGGAGGTGGAGCGACGGCCTTGATCGCAATGGCGACACGATGAACACGATCGAGATCTATTGGTCAGGCGTCGGTCTCAGCTTCAACGGCGAACACGTCCGTGACGGAATCCGAGTCATCTCGATCTGCGCGACACCGGTAGATGACACGAGGTCCGATATCTTCGCCGGCTACTGGATCAGCGAGGAAAAGTCAGAAGGCCCGGATGATTTCGAATCGCGTCTGGCCACGGCGAAACTCGCCCTGCCCGACGACATCCGGATCTGGGAGCACCAGAAGTACCTTGAACCGCCGGGTCTGGCGACTTCGGAGGCGGCGGGATTTCGCGCGCTGCGTCGGTGGGCGAGCGGGTTCTATCCAGAGCCCCAGGCCGCCGCCGAACCGGTCACCCATGGCGTCTGATGGCTCGCCCCGCCGGGTGATACGGAAGTCGGACCGCACCCGAGAGTCAATTCTGGATGCTGCGCGAACCGCGTTCGCGCGCAAGGGTTTCTCGGGTGTCACCATCAGGGACATCGCCGACCTGGCAACGGTCACCCGGGCGAACTTCTACTACTACTTCTCCGACAAGACCGAGCTTTTCATTGAGCTTGGCACCGATACCTACCGCGAGGCGCTCGCGGTTGTCGAAGGCTTCATGGAGCAGGGCAGCCCGCCCGACAGAGACAGCATCGAGGCCTGGGTTGCCGGCTACTTCGACTACCTCGACCGCAACGGCGCGTTCGTCATCCGCTCCACGGAGGACATGCCTCCCGATCGCAAATTCCGAGCCGCGGTGACCCGCTCGCACCGTCGAACCGCCACCGCGCTCGGTGAGGGTATCGCGAAGCTGGCGCCGACACCGCCCGACCTCGACCCGGTGGCAACCGGACTCGTGGTTATGGCGATGCTCGAGCGTTCCTGGCTGATGGTTCGTCACAACGAAATCGCGTCGACGACGCGCCAAGCGGTACTCATGGTGGCTACCGAGATGCTGTGGCGAATGGTCAACGGTCGGACCTGACCGGCGTCCATTCTGCGATCAGCCGATCGACCGTGGTGAGCCGGCCCAGCACAGCGATAGTGTTGTCCAGCACTTGGTTTGCATAGTCCTGCGGAGTTCCACCGACGGCGTCGCGCGGCACCACAAGGTCGAAACCGGCCTGTGTGACATGCCCGGCAGTATGGGTGATCGCCAGATTCAGCGAAACACCGGCGAGGACGATGGTCCGCACGCCGAAGCCTTTGAGCACGGGCAGCAATTCAGAATCGAGCGTGGGGAAAAGGCCGTGGTGGCGCGGCAACACCAGGTCAGTAGGTGCCAGCAGCTCGGGAAGTACTGCGGTGGAAGCGGTTCCGGGAGCCCAATGTGCGGTTGCCGGACCCAGTGCCCGCCAGATACGCGCCGTCCCGGTCGGCCGGCCGCCGAGGTTGCCCTCGTAGGTTGCGTGCACCACTCGCGCGCCGAACTGACGGGCCGATTCGAGAAGCCGGGCCACGCTGGAGACGAGTTCAGAGCTGTCGGCGGCCAAGGCGGGCAAGACGGACTCGGGGCCCAACACACCGTTCTGGCATTCCACACAGACAACAGCCGTGGTCTCGGGGTCCCATGGTGTCGGAGCCATCAGCCCAGTTTCAGAGGTACGCGCTCAAGTGAAAAGGTGCTCGCGGGGAACACGATCTGCGGTTCCTCACCGACTTTCACCGAAAACTCGGGAATGCGCCGGAGCCATTCGTCCACGATCAACCTCAGCTCGAGGCGAGCCAGGTGCGACCCCAGGCAGCGGTGTGGCCCGCCACCGAAGCCCCAGTGCCGGTGTACCTTTCCGTCCATCACCACGTCGTTCGTCGAGATCTCGTCGCTGTCGTCACGATTGATCGCGGCGACACACAACCGCACCATGGTGTCGGCGGGCAGCGTGACGTCGCCGATGGTGACCTCGGTGGTGGTCACGCGGGGCAGCATCGGCGCCGGCGGCTCCAGCCGGACGATCTCCTCGACGAACACATCGATCTGGTCGGGATCTTCGCGCAGCGTGGCCCTCAGCTCCGAGTTGCGGGCGAGCTCGAGCAGCGCGGAACTCATCGCCGCGGTGACGGTGTCCAGTCCGGCCAGGACGAAGAGGAAGCTCAGGCCCATGATTTCAGCGTCGTCGAGCGGCTCCTCGCCATTGAGCAACTGCGACAAGATGTCCGGTCCGGGGTCGGCCCGCCGTGCGTTGATCGCCTCGGTGAGGTACGCGACCAATTCGAGTGCCGGCGTCAGGTCGGCGTCCTCGAGTGACGGCGCTTCCGAGATTGCGATGACCGAGGTTTTCCAGGCGACGAGCTTGTCGCGATCCTCCAGCGGCAGCCCGAACAAGGTCAGGAAGACCTGTGAGGGGTAGGGGATCGCAACGTCGGCGACGACTTCGCACTCGCCTCGTGCGGCTACCTGCTCGACGATTTCGATCGCTTGCTGCTGCAACGAGGGCAGCATCTCTTTCAAGGTGTGCGGGCTGAAGAAGGGCTGCAGGATCTTGCGGAACCGGGTGTGCTCTGGTGGATCGAACGAGATGGGCACCAGGGGCAGTGGGCTGCCGAGCACGTCGAAAGCCTTCTTCGACGAGAACAATTCGGGGTCGCGCAGCGCGGCCAGCACGTCGTCGCGATGGGTCAGATAGAAGATTCCGTCGACGGACACCACGCGTCCCGCGTCACGCAGGACCTTCCATCCGACGCCGCGATCGGCCGCCATCGGCAGACTGGCGAAGGAAAGTTCCGGTGCGCCAAGGGTTTCCACGTGTGCTCCTAGGGGTTAGAACGCCGATCGGTGCAAGCCACCGTCGACTTCGATCCAGCAACCGGTCAGGTAGCCGGCAGGTTCTGAGCAAAGATAGGTGATGAGCGAGGCGATTTCGGGCGGTCTGCCCATCCGCGCCGCGGGGACGCGAGCCTCGGTCAGCATAAAGTCCCGTCGCTCCTGATCGGTACTCGCGCCGAGGTGCTGCTCCAGGTAGGCCAGTGCGTTCTCGGTCTCTATCCAGCCGGGTGCGACGGTGTTGACCGTGATGCCGTGCTGGGCGTACTCGTCAGAGACCGTCTTGAGCAGCCCGATCGTCGACGGCCGACTGGTGTTGGCTACCGCGTGGTGGATGTTGCCCGCCGGCTCTTTGGCGGTGGCTGAACCGATATGCACGAACCGGCCCCAGCCGGCGTCCTTCATCGCCGGAAGCACCGTCTGCAGCAGCAGGATCTGGCTCATCGTGTGCATTTCGAAGGATTCGCGGTAGACGTTCAGGTCGGTGATGTCGGCGAAATCGCCGGGCCGCTGGTATTTAGCCTGGCCGATCACGATGAGCGGCGGACCGTGCTCGGCGGTGACCTCCCGCACCGCGTCGCCAAGCTGCTCCGCGTTGCCGACGTCTGCGCTGACGCCGATCGCGGTGCCACCATCACTTCGGATCGTTTCGACCGCGGCGTCGACGTCGGTCTTGGTCCGCGCCAGGACCGCCATCCGCGCACCCTCGCCGGCAAGCTGTTTGGCGACCTCGAAGCCGATTCCTTTGCTGCCGCCGACAACCAGCGCCGATCGGCCGTCGATTCCGTAGTGCATCCGCTGCGCCGACTAGCCTCGCCGCACGTCCATGCCGGCGTCCACCTTGAGGATGCTTCCGGTGAACGAGCGGCCCGCGTCGCTGATCAGGAACAGGATGGCATTGCTGACGTCACGCGGCTCGATCATCGGGAAGTCCGGCAGCGCGGTCTGCATCGCGTTGACCAGGTGCGGGTTCTCCTCGATCACCTTGAACAGCGCCGGGTTCTCGGTGATCATCGGCGTCGCGCAGTTGGTCGGTGCAACCCCGTTCACTCGGATACGGTCGGCGGCAAGCATGTTCGCGTAAGAGCGGACCAGGCCGGTGATCGCGAGCTTGGACATCAGGTAGGCGTCGGTCCCGCCACGACCGTCGGTGAGGTCCAGCAGCGCAATCATCGAACTGGTTGCGATCAGGTTGCCACCCTGGCCGCGCTCCTTCAGGTGGGGAATCGCGATTTGAAAAGCGTTCCAGACGCCTATGAGCATGATGTCGAGGCCGAGCCGCAATGCTTCGGAGGCGTCGCGCTCGTCGGCATTAGTCAACACCACGCCGGCGTTGGCGATGACGGTGTCAATGTGACCGAACTGTTCGACGCCCGCGTCGAACGCTTGCTGCAGGGCAGCTTTGTCGCGGACGTCCGCCTTGCTGAAAAGCATCTCCTGCCCGGTCTTTTCGACCAGGCGAGCCGTCTCCTCGAGGTCCTCGTAGGAGCTCAGCTTGTAGGGCACGACCTCGAGGTCTTCACAGATGTCAACGCCGACGATGTTCGCACCCTGCTCGGCACACATGACCGCATGCGAGCGGCCCTGCCCGCGGGCGGCGCCGGTGATGTAGACGACCCGGCCGTCGAGTGAACCCATTCGTTTGCCTCCAGTAGCTCGCTAGTGGCCGCGCATTGCGCGATGGTTACGGGCGCGATTCAGTGACCTGCGCCACGTGGAGGATGCTACGCCGGGAGATTGGAATCATACAACTATTTCGCTACTTTGATTCGAGCGAAACAATCGATGCTCTCGAAGGGATTCCCACATGTCCGATGGCCTCAATGGCGGTCCGCGTCCTCCCGACGGCGACTGGTTGGGCACTCCGTTCCTGCGCTTCGAGCGCGAAGGCGCGTTTGCGATCTGCACACTGGACCGTCCGACGGCGCGCAATGCGATGACGCCCGCGATGTACTTCGGCATCCGGTACGCCATCAGCCGGGTCAATGCCGATCCCGATCTCGCGGGTCTGCTCATCACCGGAACCGGCGACGTCTTCGCACCGGGCGGCGATCTGGGGCAGTCCGCTGAGGACAATTGGATGGACTTTGCCGCAACCATGGGCATGGACGCGACGCCGTTCGACGTGTTGCGACAGTCGCCGAAACCTGTTGTGTCGGCGGTCAATGGCCTGGCTCAGGGTGGCGGTCTGCAGATCGCCATGTGCAGCGACCTCGCGGTGGTCAGCGATCGGGCGACCTTCCGGGTGCCCGAGTTGTTCCGGGGCATTGCCGACACCTACTACAGCCAGGTGCTCGCGCGCCTGATCGGCCCGGTCCGCACGAAGGACCTGATGTTCACCGGCCGGACGTTGACCGCGCAGGAGGCCCTCGATTGGGGCATGGTGGCCAGGGTGGTTCCGCACGACGACCTGCTGGACGTGGCCAAAGAACTTCTCGGCCAATGCTGTCGAACCGCCCCGGCGGCACGGGGCGTGGTCAAGGCCAGCCTGGACAACTACCTGGGCTTGTTCGACCGAATCGGGATGCAGACGAGCATGTTCGGTCCCGAGGCGCGCGAGGGCTTCCGCGCGTTCAAGGAGAAGAACTCGCCGGCGTGGGTGCACCCCGAGCTTCAGCTGGAGGGTCGGCTGTAGCCCCGTCGCGCCTACTTCGGAGTGAACCGCTGTGCACCGTCGAGGCGCATCACCTCGCCGTTGACGTAGCCGTTGGTGAGCAGGAACGTCGCGGCGTCGGCGTACTCGTCGGGCGTACCCAGCCGCTTCGGGAACGGCACGTTGGCGGCGAACTTGGCGATGGCTTCTTCCCCGACAGACTCCATGATCGGCGTCTTCATCGTTCCCGGTGCGATGGTGTTGACCCGGATGCCCACCGAACTCAGGTCGCGCGCTGCGGCAATGGTCAAGCCGATGACACCGGCTTTCGCCGCCGCATAGGCGGTCTGCCCGATCTGGCCCTCGTAGCCGGCAATCGAGGCAGTGAGCACCAGCGCGCCTCGCTCGCCGTCGCGAGGTTCTGCGGTGGCCACCGAAGCGGCCACGAGTCGGGCCATGTTGTAGGTGCCGTTGAGATAGAGGTCGATGGTTTTCGTGAAGCCGCCGAAGTCCGCCGGGCTGCCGTCTCGCTGCACGATCCGTTGCGCCACACCGAAACCGCCGTGCGCGACGACCGCGTAGCGCAGTTGGCCAAGCTGGTTGGCCTGTTCGATCGCGCCGAGAATGCTGTCCTCGCTGGTCACATCGGTGCTCACAAACAGGGCGCGGCTGCCCAGCTCGTCAGCCAGCGCCTTGCCCTTGTCGGCGGCGAGATCGGCGATCACCACGCCGAGTCCGTCGGCGTGCAGCCGACGGACCGTTGCCTCGCCCAGGCCGCCCGCCCCGCCACTGACGATCGCCGAGGCTCCCTCGAATTGCTGTACCGTCACGCTTTCTCCTTCATCTCGTGTTGCTCTCTATGTGAGTCACATCGCCCGTCACCAAACTCCACGGGTCCTCCGCGGATAGCACCAGCCGGCCGAGTCGCCGCGCGTAGCTCGCGGTCGTGCCGTAATCCCCGGTCCAGCTCTGAGCGCGCAAGGTGAAAAGCCACAGCGGGTGTTCACTGGTGACGCCGATCGCGCCGTGCAGCTGATGAGCGACGCCGGTGACCGGGCCGACGGCCCTGCCGACCGCAACCTTGGCGACAGTGACGGCGTAGTCGGTGTGCGGGGAGTCGAAGCCATGCTCGGCAGCGGCGGCGACCGCCAATTCCGCAGCGGCGCGGGCTCTTTCGATTTCACCGGCCATGCCGGCCAGCGATTGCTGCACAGACTGGAAGGCGCTGAGCGGGCGACCGAACTGGACGCGCTGGCGGGTGTGCGTCACCGATAACGCTGCGGCGGCATCGAGCACCCCGATGGTCTGCACACAGCGAGACCATGCGCCGCGCCGAGCCAGCTCGGCGCCGACTGCCGGGTCTACTGCGTGCAACTGGTCCGCCGACACGTCGAACGGAAGCGAATCGCGCGGTTCGCCTGCCAGGTTGTGATCTTCCCGCAGCACACCGGGGACCACGTCGATCACGCCGATGCGCAGTCCGGCGGGTGTGGTGACGGCCAGTAAGGCGGCGTCGCAGGCTCGTGCCCAGGGCACCGCCGGCGCGGTGCCGGTGACCCGCTTGCCGTCGGCTTGGGCGTCGGCGATCGCGACGGTCAATGGGCCGCTGGGTAGCTCGATCCCGGTCCGCCGGCCAAGCCACCCGGCGAGTGCGTCGGTTTCGGCCAACGGCACCGCACCGGCGTGACGGGCCACGCCGTAGAGCGCAATGGCCAACTCGTTCGGGCCGGCTCCCGCGTCTGGCGTGCTGGTCAGTCGGGCCAGCCCGGTGTCCTCGAGGTTGTGCCAGAGTTCGGCGTCGAACTGGTCGGGGATGCCGCGATGGCCCAAACCGGTGTCGTAGGAGCGTTGCCCCAGGTCGTCGACCAGTTGCCGCAGCTGTGCGTCGTCGTCTTGGGAATCGGTTGAGGCGAATACTCCGCCGGCCAGAGCGCTCATCGCAGTCCCATTCCGCGGGCGATCACGCCGCGCAGCACCTCGTTGGTGCCCCCCCGCAGGGTGAACATGGGCTTGTGCAGCCATGCGGTGTTCAGCATTGCCGCAAGTTCGGAATTCGCCGGCGCCGCCTCGAATTCCG
>Ga0209624_10003000_pt1 | contig 12222 bp, 8 predicted proteins | sample JacPinW_OM2H0_O1_FD_188565 | JGI IMG/M metagenome (GOLD analysis project Ga0209624, IMG submission 188565) | Forest soil microbial communities from Algoma, Ontario, Canada - Jack Pine, Ontario site 1_JW_OM2H0_O1 (SPAdes) (version 2) | ecosystem: Environmental > Terrestrial > Soil > Boreal... | reverse complement strand
CGGGCGCAATCGAGCTCGAACTCCAGGAACCGATAGCGAGCCTGATGCATTGTTTTCAGTCCTTCAGACGATCTTGAGGCAATCTTGATGCTACCTCCATAGACGGCAACGCGGTGCAAGGGCCATCGTTACGTGTGCGGGGCCGTCGTAAAGCGGTCCCAAATCAGAACCGGAGGAAAGCCATGAGCCCCAAAACGCTGGAACTCTCTTTGATCGCGCTTGCGATCCTTGGAGCGACGTCGAAGCCATCTACGGCCCAAACACCAACCGTCATTCAAATCGACATCGAGAACTACGCCTACTATTACGCCGACAACCCGGACTACAGCAAACTCGCCGGGACCGCGCAGGCGTCGCCACCGGTGTCTACCAAGACTTTCTCCAGCTTCATCGGATTGGCGGACATCGTCCGAGTGAACGGCGCACCCGCCAAAGGAACCTGGTCGATTCGGGCGACCACTACAAACTACACCCCAACCCCGCAGCCCGGACAGGCTATCTCGGACACCACACGTAACTTTTTCGTCGATTGGATATGGGAGATCCAGCAGGCGGATGGAACGCCAGTGGGCACGATCATGGCTACGGGAATGGGTTTCGGTCCGCCTCCGCCCGGTTCACCGTCGGGGCTGTCTCCGACCGCTGCCAGTACGATGGCGATCACAGGCGGAACGGGAGCGTTCCTAGGAATGCGTGGGCAAGCCGGCTTCTCACAGATTACCGCGACCGGACGCGCTGCCTCGGTGACCGAGGATCCTTCGATCCGCAGAGTCCTCGGCGGTGGAACGCGTAGCTTCCTGCTCACCCTGATCCCGCTGGCGCCGCCTACTATCCTAAGCAACGGAGCCGGGCCACTTATACTGCATTCCAGCGACTTCTCGCAGGTAACTGCTGCCAATCCGGCGCGTCCGGCTGAAGTGCTTAGCATCATCGCCACCGGCATGGGACCAACCAGTTCCGGCGTCGATCCAGGCCAGCCGTTCGCAGCGAGCCCCCTGGCATTCGTGAACTCGCCGATTGCGGCGGCGCTAAACGGAAGCCCCGCGGACATACTCTACGCGGGAGGATATCCCGGCACGACCGGTACCTATCAGATCAATCTTCGATTGCCGGCCAGTGCCCCGGCGGGTGTCGACGCTCTACAGATTACTTGTGCCTGGCAGGCCAGTGCACCAGTGCAAATCCCCGTTGGCGCCGGGAATTGAGCCTGGGGGCAACTTCGCCGCAGCGGAAAGGGCGACTTTTTCGTAGCCACTGGCTGAATCGCCAAAGCCCTCTGGAGCAATGCATCCAACTCGGCGATGGGGGCTGGATTCCACAACGTGTTCAAGCGGGGAGCAGCTTATTTCAACGGTTGGTATCGCCATCGCGATCGTGGACGGGAGAAGAACGGCGAAGTTCCCCGCTGATCTGGGCGCCGAGACCGAACGTGGAGAGCACTTGTTGTTTGAAATGGAAATATTCGGCTACGATGCTCAGCGTTCCAGGCACGGCCCGATGCGGTGATCAGGCCGGCGATCAAATACGGGAAAATGGCGGGGAGAATTACGGTGTCATGTTGGATCCTGTATCAACCTATCCTGTATCAACCTGTCTTGATCGGATCATTGACTAGAAACCGACTCCGAGTATCAGTTCCGCGGCATTTACATTGGTCCGCGGATAATCGGGCTGCCCGCCAGTCTCCAGAGAAGAATTTGGAGACCCATCCTTAGCCCAGCGAGTGTAGCGTAGCGCTGTGGATAGGAGTGCCCGGCCCTTGCGTATCTCCGCGCCACCGCCGGCAGTCACTCCGAAATGCGAGGGGTTGTAGCCGTTGAGATTGCCGGCGACGCGGAAGGAAGGCCCCGCCTCCACGAACGGCGCTCGCCCCAGCTTCGCCAAATGATATTTGGCAAGCACCGGGAAATCCCAGCTCAACACGGTGAACCCCTGGCCCTGACCGAAGCTGGAGTGCAGCGGTTTGTAGACGGCATCCACCTCTAGCGACAGGCCTGGGTGTAGTTCCAGTTGCCCCGATGCCCCGGCCAGGTAGCCGATGCGCTGCTTGACTCCGCTGGCAGGGTAGTAAAACTCGCCGAGTAAAGATACTCCCCCGAGGACGCCGAGACTCAGCCGATGTCCGGTGGCATGCAGAGGGTCTGCCGATGTCCCCCAAGCCACGCTGGTCAGAAACTCAAGCTGATCGGCCTTGGTGGGATAATTCGGAAAATTTGGGTCTGCGGTCCATCGCGTGTACCGGATGGTGGGCGCCACGCGCAACTTGCCAAAGTGGATGGCGGCGCCCACTCCGGCAGTCAGCCCGAATTGCGATGGCTGGGCGCCCACATCGTCCTGCGAGGTGCGGAAGGCGGGCCCGCCTTCCAGGAACGGCCGGACCGGTCCCCATATCAGCGGGGAGGGCAGGTTCCATTTCAACATTACGGGAAATTCCCACGTATTCGCCGCCGGGAAGTTGTACCTGGTGGTCACGGTGGGGCCGCCGGCCGGGAATATCGAATCGATGCTGATGCCCGGCAGAGGCCGATACAAAACGTCTGCCTCGATGGCAAAATTGCCGGTGAGTTGGACCTCCAGCAGGCCACCCAAAATGAAGCTGTGGGGACCGGGCATGCGCTCGGTTTGGTATGCGGGGTTGCCGTAAACATCCGCCGGTCCGCTGGCGTCGTAGCGCGGAAAATCTGAGGTGAGACCGGTCCCTCCGATCACGCCCCAATAGAGCCGCTGGCCGGACGCCGCCGGGCCCAGAGTCATCACGAGAGCGAGAGCCAGCCAGGCAGCGCGCATGGCCGCTCCGTTGCACACCGACAGCCAGAGCGCCAGGCAGCAGCCTGTAAGTGGTTAATCGGAAAATCGTGTCGCGCAGTGGGCCTGAGCGGCACTTCTGACTATCAAGCTTCACGGGTGTAGTTGCTGCGCCGGAGCGAGCAGCGCGTCTAACGCGTGGCCCTTACCGGAGATCAGCCGTCCAGGCGATAGCGCGTCTCCGCGCGCCGGTAAAGCGGACGCCACACCAGTCGATTTACCGATACCACCAGAGTGGCCATCACGATGGTGGACAGGAGAAGAACCGCGAAATTCCCCGCGTCGGTGGCCGAGCTGATCTCGGCGCCGAGTCCGAACGTGGAGAGCACCTGTCCTTTGAAATGGAAATATTCGGCTACGATGCTCGCGTTCCAGGCACCGCCCGAGGCCGTAACCAGGCCGGTGATCAGATACGGAAAAATGGCGGGGAGAATCACGGTGCGCCAACGGTCCAGCCGGCTGAAGCGGAAGATGTCGGCCACTTCGCGGAATTCGGAAGGAATCGCGATGGCGCCCGCGATCACGTTAAACAGGATGTACCATTGCGTGCCGAGCAGCATCAGCAGAATGGATCCGGTATTCAGGCCGCCGCCGAGACTGACCAGGCCCAACAGCAGGACCGGGAACAAAGCAGTGGCTGGAACCGACGCCGCGATTTGCGCCAAAGGCTGCGCGATTCGCGCCAGGCGCGGGTTGAAACCGATGGCGACACCGGCGGGGATGGTCCAGGCCGATGCGATGACGAGCGCCGCCACCACGCGCAGAAACGTTGCGCCCGCACTTTCCAGTGTTGTGACCAGCTCGTCCCGCGTGATTCCCTTGAGCACCAGCAGACCTTGGAACACACCGTGAAGAATGAGCAGCAGCGCGATGATGCCACCCAGAACGATGAAGGCCTTTTGCCAGTTCGATGGCTGCGCCTTCGTTTCGGGGGCCCGGTGCGAGGCCGATAAGTAAATCCGCTCCATGAGAGGCGTGGTAACGCCATCCCGCAAACGGCCCAGCAATGGCGATTTGCGGAGCAGGTTGAGGACGGGAGAGGAGTGCGCGCTGGAGCTCTCCACTTGCTCCAGCTTAAACTTGTCGGACCACGCGATGGCCGGGCGCCACACCAGCTGATCGATCAGCACGACCACGCCAATCATCGCGGCGATACCCCAGGTGATGGCGGTGGTGTCGCCCGCGCTGGCGGCCGATTGCAGGTAAGATCCCAGGCCCGGCAGCCGAAAATCGCGCTTGCCCAGCACGAACATTTCGCAAGCCATCAGGAAGAACCAGCCGCCGGCCACCGAGACCATGGAGTTCCAAACCAATCCGATAGCGCCTTGCGGCAATTCCAACTGCAGAAAGCGCTGGATTCTACTGAAGCGGTAGACGCGCGAAGCTTCCATCAACTCGCGCGGCAACGCCTTGAGCGACGCATAGAAGCTGAACGCCATGTTCCAGACCTGGCCGGTGAAGATGAGCACGATGGATCCGAATTCGACGCCCAGCTGGCGCGACGGAAACAGCGAAACCATGGCCAGCATCACGCCGGGGAGAAAACTGAGCACCGGAATGGATTGCAGAATGTCGAGCACGGCGAGCATGGGCGCTTCCAGGCGCTGGTGGTAGGCGGCAAAATATCCGTACCCGATTGCGAACACCAGGCTCAGGACATAGGCGACGACCATGCGGACCAGCGAATAGAACGCATAGACCGGAATGGCGGCGGGCGAAAGCGAAATCTGGACCGCGGCCACCGGAGCGCTGAACCAGTAGCGCGCCACCGCGACGATGGCGTACACCGAAGCGAACAGGACGGCGAACACAATGGCGTCCATCAAGAAGTTCCAGGTCCGGTCCCGGATCAGCGAGCGGGATAGCGCCGGAGCCGTCATGTCTCTGTTCCGACTTCCACGTTCTGCGGCTCGCCGGGCGTTTCCTCGGGAATAAAGAACCGTTTGCGCTCTGAATCGTGATCGAACAATTCGGCGTAGCGTCCCCAGTTGATCGCGGTCTCCAGCTGGCGGACGGTTTCCTCTTCGGTGAAATGCTCGTCCAGAATGTCGTGGAAGAACTCGTCGGGCAGCGTGTGGTCCGACTTGGATTCCAGCGCGCGCTTGATTTGCTTTAAAAGCGCGACGTGTTCGAGCGCGGCGTTGCGGAACAGCTCCTTCTGGCGGAGGATGAGAGCATTGGCGAACTCCAGGCCTGCGGGAGTGATCTCGACATCGCCCTCCGTTACCTTCACAAATCCGAGCAGCGCGGCCCCTTCGACGATCGGCAGAAGATCGTCGATCTCGAAGGAGAGCAGGTCGGCCAGCCGATAGACGTCCTCGCGGCCGTTGTGATCGGCGAGGATTTCGAGGAACCCGGCGATGCCGCCGGTACGGGCGTGCGGAAGCATCGGATATTTCGGGCGAACGTCGGTGGACGCGGGACCCGATAAGGGAACCGCGAGATCGCTATCGGACTTGGTAAGGACCTGGTAGATGTAATCGACGATCTTGATGAAGCGGGGGTGCTTGCGATCGCGTGGACGCGGAAGATCGACGTGGAAATCGGTACGGATGCGCCCCGGGTTCTTACCGAGAACCACAATGCGGTCGCCCAGCAGGACCGCTTCCTCAATATTGTGCGTGACGATGAACACCGCGCGGGTGGGCATTTTCTTGTCTTCCCACAGCTCCAGCAATTCACTGCGGAGGTTCTCGGCCGTCAAAACATCCAGCGCCGAAAATGGTTCATCCATGAACAGCACTTCCGGTTCCACCACCAAGGCACGGGCAAAGCCCACGCGCTGCTTCATGCCACCGGACAGTTCTTTCGGATAGGCGCTTTCGAAACCGTCCAGACCCACCGAGTCGAGCATCTTGACGCTGCGCGTAGTTCGATCGTCCGCGGAAACGCCGCGGGCTTTTAATGGGGCTTCGACGTTTTCCAAAACCGTGAGCCACGGAAACAGCGCGAAGCTCTGGAAGACGATGGATACGTTCTCACACGGACCGTCGATGGGAGAGCCGTGCCACAGCACCTGGCCGGCCGACGCCTGAGAAAGACCGGTGAGGATGCGGAGCAGCGTGGATTTGCCGGAGCCGGAGGGCCCGAGCAACGTCAGAATCTCGCCGGGATAGATGGCGAGGTCCAGCGGAGCGATGACCTGGATCCGGTTGTCACTCGGCTGGTCGTAGAACTTTTCGACTTGACGCGCTTCAATTAACGGCTCCGGCACGCTGCCATTATCGCAGCCAAGCCAAGCTGTACCAAGTTCATGGAATCGTAATCAAAGACGGAAGCGGCGCCGCGATTCGCGCGCATTAATTTCCTAAAGATTCTCTTATGACCCCGATTCAAAAGTTATATGGGCACACCCCTCCAATTGCGCTATGTTGAAAAGTTCGCTAAATCCTTCATTCAGGAGCTTCCATGACCCCTTCCGAAGTCCTCGAATACGCCAAGAAGAACGGACTGAAACAACTCGATCTGCGGTTCTGCGATATTCCGGGTTTGCAACATCACGTGTCGTACCCGATCACGGAACTTTCCGAGGATTCGTTCCAGGAAGGATTCGGGATGGACGGTTCCAGCATCCGGGGTTGGGCCGCCATCAACGAAAGCGACATGCTGCTGATACCGGATCCGAGCACGGCGTTCACCGATCCCTTCTATGAAATTCCTTCGCTGGTCATGACCTGCGATGTGATCGACCCAATTACGCGGCAAAGCTACATTCGCGATCCGCGCTGGATCGCGCGCAAAGCCGAGATGTATCTGAAGAACACCGGTATCGGCGACACTGCATATTTCGGGGCCGAAGCTGAGTTTTTCATTTTTGACAACGTGCGTTTCGATCAGAATCAGCACTCGGGCTTCTACTTTATCGACGCCGAGGAGGGCCGCTGGAATTCAGGGCGCGAGAACGACAATCTGGGCTACCGGCCGCGCTACAAGGAAGGCTACTTTCCGGTGCCGCCCACGGATCATTATCAGGGCCTGCGCTCCCTGATGGTGGAGACGATGATCCAATGCGGGTTGAACATCGAATGCCATCATCACGAAGTTGCTACCGGCGGACAGTGCGAGATCGACCAGCGCTTCGACACGCTGGTGAAATCTGCGGACAACATGCTGGTGTACAAATACGTGATCCGCAACACCGCATATCTGCAGGGTAAAACTGTGACGTTCATGCCAAAGCCGCTATTCGCCGACAACGGCAGCGGAATGCACACGCACCAGAGCATCTGGAACGCCGGGAAACCGCTTTTCGCGGGCGACGGTTATGCGGGCCTCAGTCCGCTGGGGTTGAACTACATCGGTGGTTTGTTGAAACACGCCAGAGCGCTTTCGGCCATCATCGCTCCCACCACGAACAGCTACAAACGGCTGGTGCCGGGCTACGAAGCTCCGGTGAATCTGGCGTATTCGCGGCGCAACCGGTCGGCGGCCTGCCGCATCCCGATGTACTCGGCGAGCCCAAAGGCCAAGCGGGTGGAATTCCGGCCGCCCGATCCGTCGGCGAATCCGTACCTGGCGTTCGCGGCGATGTTGATGGCGGGGCTGGACGGCGTGTTGAACAAACTGGAGCCGGGCGAACCGCTGGACAAGGATATTTACGACCTGTCGCCGGAAGAGATGGAGAGCGTGCCTTCCATGCCGTCGTCGCTGGAAGAAGCTTTGGATTGCCTGGCGGAAGATCACGATTTCCTGCTCAAGGGCGACGTCTTTAGCGAAGATCTGATCGAGACTTTCATCGAGTACAAGCGCAAGAATGAAGCGGATGCGATTCGTTTGCGGCCGCATCCCTACGAGTTTGCGCTGTATTACGACATTTAGCTGCGCTGCACCCAGAACCGGATTGTCACGAAATAGCCTTTCCGGCGGCGTCGTGGCGTGGCGCAGGCAGGTGGATGGGGAGCGACTGGCGTTCACACAAGTGTGAACGCGGCACGCGTGGGCGCGTGCGCCACATCAAAATGGCTTGGATTCAGCTGATGCGATTCGTTTGCGGCCGCATCCCTACGAGTTTGCGCTGTATTACGACATTTAGGGATTGTCGCGAAATAGCCTTTCCGGCGGCGGCGCCGTGGCGTGGCGCAGGCGGGTGGATGGGGAGGGACTGGCGTTCACACGAGTGTGAACGCGGCACGCGTGGGCGCGTGCGCCACATCAAAATGGCTTGGTTTCAGGGTACGGGCGTCGCCAGCGGCTTGCCCTTCTCCACTACATAGACGGCGGCCAGCTTCAGCGGTTGGGTTCCCGTATTATGCGCATCGTGTATGGCGCCGTTCGGCACAACGAAGCCATCGCCGGGCTTGATCTTCAGAGCCGGCTGGCCCTGGATGAGGACTTCCCCCTCGCCCTCCATCACGTAACTGATCTCTTCGCCGGGATGCGTGTGGCGCCCCACGGATGCCCCGGGAGCAATCTCTACGTGCGCAATCACGGCTTCCCTTCCGGGCACAGAAATGTCTTTTCTCTGCACGACAGTGCGCTGAACGCCCGGATTCTGCGCCAGAAGCAACGCAGCCGCCGCGGCCATCAGAACTAACTTAGTTGGTTTCATGATTGCGTTCATTCAGGCTAGCTTACTACAACCATTCGCTCAACGAGACGTAGGGGGACTGTTCCTCGTCATTTAATGCCGTAAACAGCCAGGTAGTAATTAACGTTCGGCATAAAGGGCCGTGAACCTCCGTACCGCTGAAGCTGTTCGGCGTTCCCGGCGGTGCCGACAAAAACTTTTCCGTTCGCAACCACAGGAGGATTGAAGCGCGACAGAAGACCGACGCTATTGAGGGTATCGGAAACGGCGGCATCATGGCCCTGGCTGCGCCAGACTTCCTGCGTGACGTCTTCCGCCTTGAACGCCATGAGCATGGCCTTCACGCCGCGGCAACTGTTGCCGTCGCCGTTGGCCGGAACCAGGGCCCACACTATGCCCGTGCCCGGCATGGTCCCGTTGCTGGAAGCGCTGAGAAAGCCGCCGGGCATCCACATGCCGTGATTGGGTTGGGTTTGGCACACCGGGACATTATTCAAGTTGGGCTGCGTCCACGCGCTTTTCTTCATGGCCGGCAGATTAAAGGTCCCGTTTTGGAAAGGGTAGGCTCGCAGGTGGTCGCCTTCGCCCATCACGTAGAGCCACGTTTGATTGTTCGGACCGTTCCACACTACTGGTGAGCCGTGAATATGCCCAATCGCAGCCGGCCATTTCTGGATAAGGTCGGACGGATCCGTGCAATCCGGCTCGCCCGGCATGCACATGGCTGCTGAAGGTGGAAATGGGCCCGCCTGATATCCCGCCAATTTCGCCGTGCTCATCAGATAGAGCTTGCCGTTCTTACCTCCGCCAACAATGAAGTTGTTAAAAAGAACCGGGCCGGAAGATCCATGGTCAAGATCGCATTGTTGCAGAAGCATCTGATCGCACGGAGCGAAATATCCCGTTACCGAGAGACCGGTCCCCTGGAACTGAAGTTTTAAGATGCTGTCACCGAAACTCTGCTCGGACGGCACGAAGTCGCCATCGCCGGTCTGCAGGTAAATGTTTCCCGAGTTGTCGGCGGCAGGCGCTTCCCCGGCCATCCATATGCCCGCATTGCGACCTTTCGGCGTCGGACTCCACAATGTTTTCAGCGCCAGGTTTTTTGCATCGTACACAAACAGCCAGCCTGCCAGCAGGTTTTGCCCTTGCCCCACATCGCCGCCGAAGCCCACATACAGCAAGCCGTTGGCGAGCAGCAGCGCGGCCCTTTGCTTGCGCCGCTGGATCCATCCGTTAGAGTTGCCCGCAAACGTTTGGTCACCAACGGTTCCCTGAATAGTCACGGGACCTGCTTGAATTGTTCCGGTGGTGATGTTCAAGTTATAGACCCGATACTGCTGATCGTTGGTCCATGCCACCGCGTATAACGAATTGCTGGCGCGGTCGATCACGGGAGTGCCCAAAACGCCCCACCACGGGTCGTCCACGGCCCACATATCGAAGTTGCCGCTGCCGTTTTGCGGCCCTGTGGCGCCGCACTTGCAGGCTGTCCCATCGCTCAGATAGGTGGCCCAGAGGAGAGTATCGTTGATGCTAGAAGGCTTCTGGTCCGCCATGTAGGCGTAGACCGTGCCCTTCATGGTGGCGAATATAACCGCGTTGCAACCGGCGGCGCACTTCACTTTCGCGGTGGCGCCGTAAATATTCGCCGCCGGAACAACGAGATTGGAAACGTAAAGGGGCTGCGCCATGATCTTCGCGTCGGCATAGAGCGTCCAGAGCTTGCCGAATCCGGCAGCGACGTTCTTTTGATTGAGAACGGTCTCGTGATCGTTCACCCCGTTCCGAAGATTGTTGTAGCGGCGGGTAAGGACATCCACTTGCGCGACGGCCGGTATTGCGGCCAGTGCGCATAACAGAATTCGGAAGAGCATAATCCACTCCTTGATTTCAATCCTTCCGGTTTTACTGCGTCAGATGCCGGCGCTCAATGCGGCGTCCGTCATCATTTCGGCCTCGGTGAGCCCTACTGTCCCGGTGTAGCTGACCTCCACTGCGAAGATCACCGCCGCGGTGGAAGGCGAAAACGCAGCCACCGAATGCCATCCGCGCGTTTTAGTTTTGCCCTTCCAGACATCTTTTCCCAGGATCACGTTCCGGTTTGCGTCCGTCACGGTGAAACGAACTCCCTCGCCCGCAATTTTGTTGAGCGAGATGGGGGAATCGGCGGCGCACCAGATTCTGCCGACGGCCGATCCGGCGGGCGTGGCCGGTCCAATCGACAAATCCGTGGAACCGAAGAATGTCTGATTGGTCTGGCGCGGATGAATGACGAGCTCCGAGTCGTGAAACGCCACAGTGAAGCACAGATAGCTTTGGCCTGCGTTCCAGGCGTTCGATGGGATGGTGAACGTCGCGCGTCCCGCCGAATCCGTCCAGATGTCGCCGTGCCGCCCCGTGAGATCGTGCAGCTGGACGTTCGCGCCGAAGGTGGTAGCGCAGCTAATGGTTCGCTGGTTGATCGTATCGAAGTTGATGGCTGTTAACAGGCCGGGGCTGGTTCCCACTTCTCCGCCCTGTCCGTCCCGGTTGAGTACGATTACTTTGTCATCAACATACTGCGTGACCGTGTTCCCATACGCGTACTTCTTATTGATGTACACCAGATTGTCGATCCACTGCTTCAATCCGTACGCACCCGGCCAAACCGACGAATCGTAATAGTCTTTGCCATAGACCAGCAGCATCTTCGATGCGATGGTCGCCAGAAAGGCGTAACCGAGCAACTTAGCTGAGACCACCTGTTCACCGTAACTGGTGTCTGTGTCGGGATTGTCGACAAAGACGTAGGAGAGATCCGGCCGCCAGCTGGTATAGCCGGCGCCGTTCAGCGCTGCTGCGTTGCCGCCGTCGCAGGCGGCTTGGATAGCCCAGTGATTGGTAAAGTCCTCCACGCCCGAGCGGCTGTTCATCGGCGCGCTAGTAGCCCACCAGTTCAAATTCGCGGGATTGCCGTCGAAGTATTCCGCGTAGAACGGACGGCCGGCCATAACATCGCTCGTCATGAAACGATGCGCGAATTCGGCCCATGTTCCTTTGGAGTCATCAAAACGCGCGCCGTCGGCATCCAGCGTTCGAAACAGCCAGTCGCCGGCATCTAAAGCGTCGTTGATTGTGTAGCCCGCTGGTTCGCAATTCTGATAGACCTTTTCGTTGCCGAATTCGAAATCATCCACGGGAACCGGAACAGCATCCTCGGGGCGGTTGGCCGGCGGAACCCCGCGGAAACATCCCGGATTCATCGGGCCCCGGCCGTTCAACGTTTTGCCGTCGCTGCCCACATACCGGTAGATGCCGTTTCCGCCGTTGGCGCCTTGCAACTGATGCAGCACCAGATCCACGTACACCGACAGGCCTGACGAGTGAGCGACCGCGAAGAGCCTGCGAAGGGACTCCGCGGATCCATAGCGGGTCTCCACTGTGCCCATTTGATTTTTGTCTCCCAGATCGCGCGGATCGAAACACCCGTAGCCGTCCGCTCCGGGAGCCGTTCCGCCCAAGACCTTGCTAACCGGAGGAAGCTGGATGGTGTCAAACCCGACTTTTGCGAGCCCGGGCGCCTGACTTGCCAGAAAATCCCACAGCCACGGCTTGCCCGTCTTATCCACCGGCGCAGGGACCGTGATTTTGTTCCCTTTCGAATCGAAGAACCGTCCCCATCCTATCAACGCTACACTCATGGTTTGCACTCCTTAAGTGATTCGAACGTTCACCGGATTCTTCTCATGGGGAAAAATTATCCGGGAATCCCGTTCTTAAGCCTCAGCCGCTGAGTGGATTAAGCATCCAAATGCAGTCCGATCAGCAATGAGGCCACAACTTCCGCAATCCGAGCGCCATAGCGGTAGGAACGCCTTCGTGACATTGGCAACCGTCCGCTTAGTTAC
>Ga0209624_10002999_pt1 | contig 12224 bp, 12 predicted proteins | sample JacPinW_OM2H0_O1_FD_188565 | JGI IMG/M metagenome (GOLD analysis project Ga0209624, IMG submission 188565) | Forest soil microbial communities from Algoma, Ontario, Canada - Jack Pine, Ontario site 1_JW_OM2H0_O1 (SPAdes) (version 2) | ecosystem: Environmental > Terrestrial > Soil > Boreal... | reverse complement strand
TTTTCGCTCCTCCACACTGACGACCCCATAGAATCAGGAAGCGCCCAGTGAATCACAAACGATTCATATCAATCAAATTGTCCCCGGACAGACACTAAGAGTCAGCTAATCTCCCGTTTGCGAGCCTCTCGCGCTAGATGAACTTCCGACCTTCGAAGGATTTGAACATGCTCGTCCCCCTCGACGATCCCGCTCGGCGTTGGGGCTCGTCGCCCCCGGGCAACTCAGAAACCGATGGAGCTCGCAGGCCGGCTATTTTGGCCAGGCTCTTGTCCTCAATCATCGCCCGAGTGTGGTCGGGTCACCGCTCTTCCCCGCACGGATTCGTTGCAGTCCGCGGTGAAGCAGGCTCCGGAAAAGAGGATCGGCAAGAGAACGGGGTTTTGCAAGTGTCGCGGCCCCAGGGGGCACCTTGCAAAGGTCTCGTGAGGCAATCTAGCAGTTGCATATTGATATTTCCCATGACATGATTGCCTGGTTAATTTCTCAGCCACCGACGCGTCGGTGGAATGTTACATAAGCAGATCGGTATTTTAGGAGGCTGGAATGCGAAGTGCGTTGGTATGTGGTGCCGGTGGCTTCATCGGGGGACACTTAGTCAAACGTCTGAAATCGGAAGGCTTCTGGGTCCGCGGAGTGGACCTCAAGAACCACGAGTACGCTTCAAGCCAAGCTGACGACTTTATCATCGGAGATCTTCGCGACCAATACTTCTGCCGGCAAGTGATTGATCGCCGTTTTGATGAAGTTTATCAACTGGCGGCCGACATGGGTGGGGCCGGGTTTGTATTCGTGGGAGACAACGACGCTGACATCATGCGCAATTCCGGCTTGATAAATATTAATTTATTGGACGCATGCTCTACGCGATTGATTCCGCGGATATTCTATTCCTCTTCTGCCTGTATCTATCCTGCTTACAATCAGATGAATCCGGATTCGCCAAATTGCGAAGAGAGTTCCGCGTACCCTGCTGCGCCGGACAGCGAATACGGTTGGGAAAAACTCTTTAGTGAGCGGCTCTACCTTGCTTTCGCTCGTTGTCGTGAGATGGAGGTACGTATCGCCCGCTATCACAACATCTTCGGCCCTGAGGGGACGTGGACCGGCGGCCGCGAGAAGTCGCCCGCTGCACTCTGTCGCAAGATAGCGACGACCCCGAACGGAGGGACCATTGATATTTGGGGCGATGGCAAACAGACTCGATCCTTCTTATACGTCTCGGAATGCGTCGAGGGAACCGTCCGACTGATGCGCTCCGGATTCGAAGGACCGGTGAACATCGGCTCCGACGAAATGGTGTCGATCGATCAGCTTGCCGATAGCATCATGGTGATCGCCGGTAAGCAGCTCGAAAAGCGGCACATTCCCGGACCGCTGGGCGTTCGGGGGCGTAACTCCGACAATAGGATGATCGAAGAAAAGCTCGGCTGGAGACCTACGCAGCCGCTTTCCGCGGGTCTGGCCGTCACTTACGAGTGGATAGAGGGTCAGATCAGATCAAAGGGCGGAACGATCGCGCGTTCGAACGGCCCTATCTCGGTCATGGCGTAGCGAACGGTCGCGCGCGCAGCAGTATCTTTCGGGCTCTGCCTCGAGGCGCCGTTCCATTATGCTCTTCAAACCCTCCTTCCAAATTGGCTCCAGCTCCCGTGGGCAAGGGTCAAGTCCGGATTTAAGCGAAGGCAAGGAGAGGGACCGACAACTCCCATCCGGCGTGGCCATTTTCATTCCCGGCGGGATCGAGAACGGTGGTGGTATTGGGCGACAAATGGGCTATTTTCTAAAGGAACAGGAAAGGAGCGGACTGGGTGCGATGTACACAGTTATCGATACGCGTGGCCCGCGGTTCATTGATGGCTCTGTTCTTTACACGTTTCTCGCGATTTTCTATCTTGCCGTGAGCTTGTTACGGTTGCTTCACGGCCGCCTATTCGGCGGGTCTGTACTTGCACACATCAACATTACAGGTCGTGGCAGCACCATTCGAAAAATTATCGTCGCTATCGTCGCTCGCAGCGTAAAGATGCCCTACATTTTGCATGTTCATGAACCTGACTACGCGCAAGAATACAGTCGCCGTGGCGCGTTGACCCGGTTCTTGATCCACCAAACTTTTCGCCGCGCGGCGAAAATTCTGGTGTTAGGATCGCGCGACCAGCTTGCCTTGTCAGCTCTCCTAGGTCTGCCGCCAAACGAGATCGCCGTCCTTCACAATGCGGTGCCCGATCCTCTGCCGGCGAAGTTGGCGCAGCGGGACGACGAGTGCAAGATTCTCTTCCTCGGCAATCTCAGTGAACGCAAGGGAGTGCCGGAGCTCATTAGGGCGCTCGCCAGTCCGACGCTACGCGCCCGCCGCTGGCGAGCGACCCTAGCCGGAGACGGCCGAGTCGAGGAGTTTCGCCGTCTCGCCTCCGAGCTAGGAATCGCGGAACGTGTGGTGTTTCCAGGTTGGGTCGATCAGGCGGGAGTGCGGGCGGCCTGCCAGACGGCTGAGGTGCTGGTGTTGGCCTCGTACGCCGAAGGGCTGGCCATGTCGGTGTTGGAAGGGCTTTCTTACGGGCTGGCGGTGATAACGACACCGGTCGGGGCGCACACCGAGGTCGTCGAGCCGGAAGTGTCAGGGTTGTTTGTTCCGCCGGGGGATGTGGAGGCGCTCTCAGCGACGCTGGCGCGGGTGATCGACGACTCTGCCCTGCGCGAGCGGCTCGGCGCCGGGGCGCGTCGCCGCTTTCTCGAAAAGTTCCACGTATGCGGGTATGCGGAGCAGCTCGGGAGTCTCCATGCAGCTCTTATGTGACCGCTCCTTCCATCAGTGATGCCGACGCGGACTTTCCATCGGTGACACCGGCGCGGCGCGGAGGCAAACTGCCGGTCGATCGAAATGGAGAACGCCGAAGGTTAGCTCGATGCATTTCGAATTCAAGGCCGCGCGGCGATTTCACTAAGGATGCGGCGCGTCTACCGTAAAGGCCCACACCCTTCGTAAAGGCTGACATTTTTTGCAACCTCATCGTTGAATTTCAGTTGCGAATGCACTTCAAATAGCGTAATCTCAAAGCGCTATAGGCGGCCGGGTTATTATGCGGCTGGGTCTTTTTCGGTTTGCTACTCCATTGGGGGGACTTGCCATGCTCACGAGTGGGACTCTGCCGAGGGACGCAGTCGCCGGCAGGTCTGACGCCCACATTACAATTTCGGAAGCGCCGCAGGTGTCTTCGCGGAGCGAAGGCCGAGCGTCGCCGGCACCGAGCGATCGGGTCAATATTCTCGGTGTTGGCGCGACGCCGCAGGACCTGGACGTTGCGGTGGCGACGCTTGATCGATGGCGAGCCGAGGGGCGACAGGAATATGTCTGCGTCGTTTCCGTACATGGCCTGGTGGTGGCGCAGCGCGATCCCGTGATTCGGAACGCGCTGAACCACTGCGGCATGGCGACCGAGGACGGAATGCCACTCGTCTGGTGGTCACGCCTCGCGGGTTACTCTCAAGCGCGCCGAGTCTGTGGCTCGGATCTACTTGACAAGGTGTGCGCTTACGGGGCGCCGAGGCAACTCCGGCACTACTTCTATGGAGCCAGCCCGAAGGTTCTGGAGCAGCTCGTGGAACGACTGCGGAAACGTCATCCTGGCCTCTGCGTGGCTGGCTCTCACTCGCCGCCCTTCCGTGCCCTCACTGCGGCGGAGGACGCCGCGGACATCGCAGCTATCAACGAGACCCGACCAGATTTCGTCTGGGTTGGCCTTGGCATGCCCAAGCAGGAAAAATGGATGGTCGAGCATCTCGGCAAGGTCAACGCGACGGCGCTGATCGGCGTCGGGGCTGCGTTCGATTTCCATGCGGGCACGAAGCCGCGCGCTCCGGTTTGGATGCAACACGCCGGGCTCGAATGGGCGTTCCGGCTGCTGACCGAACCGCGACGACTTGCTCACCGCTACCTGATCGATAATGCGCTTTTCATCGGGCACACGCTGCAACAGGTCACAGGGTTGAAAACCTACGCGCGGGACTGATGTGCGGTGACGGCCGCGGCAGGGCGCGGCTACGAAATGAAGCTGCTTATCTCAGCCTATGCCTGTGCGCCCGAGCGGGGCTCGGAACATGCCGTCGGCTGGAACTGGACGACCGCCGCGCACCGGCTGGGCCATCAGGTGTGGGCCCTGGCTTCGACGGTTCATCGCGGGGCCATCGAAACCGCTTGTCGGGAAGATCGGGGTCTTAACGGCATAAACTGGATCTTTCCAGGGGTTGCCGGGTGGCCGCTGCGTGACGGCGTAGAGCCGGGATGGGAGCGGACGTATAATCTTTTGTGGCAATTCGCGGCGCTCAACCGCGCACGCGCCTTCCATCGCGAAGTGAGGTTCGATGCAGTCCACCATCTAACCTGGGGCGGGGTGCGCGCGCCAACATTCCTCGGCGCGCTTGGCGCGCCCCTGATCGTTGGCCCGATCGGAGGAGGAGAGAGCTCCCCGGCGGCGCTGCGCGACACCTTCACGCTCCGCTCACGGATCGCCGAGCGGGCTCGTGACCTCTCCAACGCCAGCATCACGATCAATCCGATGACGCGCGGCGGCCTCGCGCAAGCAAAAGTCATCTTCGTGAAGACCCCCGATACGCAGCGGCTTTTCACCAAAACTATGCAGCGGAAGTCCCAGACCTTCTTGGAGCTAACGCTGCAACGCTCTCAGCTTGGCGCGCCGCGGGTCCCGCCGCCAGGACCTCCACGGCTGCTTTATGCGGGCCGACTGCTCTACTGGAAGGGCGCGCACATCGCCATTGGCGCCCTCGCGGCGCTCCTGCCGCGGATACCGCAGGCGCGGCTAACAATCGTCGGCGCTGGGCCGGAGGGCGAGCGGTTAAAGGCGGAGGCCGCGGCCAAGAACCTCGGCGACCGGATCGAGTTCATTCCGTGGCTCCCGCAACAGGAGCTTTTCGCTCTCTATGGCGCCCACGACCTGTTCGTCTTTCCAAGTCTGCACGACAGTAGCGGGAATGTCGTCCTCGAGGCGCTCTCACACGGCCTGCCGGTGATGTGCTTGGACCTGGGCGGACCGCCACAGATCGTGACTCCCCAGGCCGGAATTGTCGTCAGCACGGCCGGGCGAAGCACAATGGGAGTCGCGGCTGCGATGGCGGAGGAGATGCAGCGACTCTTCGCCGAGCCGGCGCGCCTCGCCGCGCTATCGGCGGGCGCCATCGCACGGGCCAGTGAGTTCGTTGTATCTGACCGGATCGGCGCCTTTTATCGCGCCGCCGCAGAGGAGATTGGCGTGCCGCTTGATCCCGCGCCGACGGCGGGGAGGACGATGTGACATCGGTTGGTTTGTCATTTATCACAAGTATAGGCTCCTTCGCACATTGACCACTTCGCTAACCAATTGGATTTGTTTTGGACCGTTTTTTGGACGGAACGGACTACGAACAGATCTGCGCAAGCATCGCTCGAAGTCAATTGAGTGTGCAAAACATCGGTATCGGGGGCGAATCTTGACAGTGCGCCAGCTTGCGTTTTATAAGCGCGGTCTGTATTAATAGCTTCTTGGAGCGTGGGGACTTGTCTCATGTTGGTTTCCGTCGTCATACCTACCCTGGATCGGCCCAAGATGCTATTGCGCGCGATCGGCAGCGTGCTTCGTCAAACCCATCACGATATCGAAGTTATTGTCGTTGTCGATAGGCCGTCCGTAGAAACCCTCGCTGCAGTCAGTTCTGTCGCCGATTGCCGCTTGCGCCTCATTGTCAATCCGCATCCCACGACAGCTGGCGGAGCACGCAATGTCGGTGTCGATCACGCCGCCGGAGAATGGATCGCGTTTTTGGACGACGACGACGAGTGGTTGCCGAGCAAGCTGGAGCACCAGCTTGCTTTCGCGGCCGGCCGGCCTCCGGCGTTGTTGAGCTGCCTAAGTCGGGTGGTGACGCCTTACGCGATCTATGTCTGGCCGCAGGTGATTTTCGACAATTCCTGCCCTATCGATGAGTACCTGTTCGATCGCACTACCCTGTCGGCAGGATGGGGCGGCATTCAGACCTCGAGTTTTCTGCTGCCGCGAAAGCTGTTCGAAAAGGTGCGTTTCAACATTGACAGTCCTCACGATGATTGGGAGTTCGTCCTCCGCCTATCGAAGCAGGCTGGAGCACCCATCGAAACTATTCCCGAAGTGCTGGTCGTTAATTATTTCGAGGAAGCGCGACCTTCCCTGACGGCGCGGTCGTCCTCATGGTTGAGCTCTCTTCGGTGGATCGAGGGCATGCGGCCCATTCTCACGCGGCGTGCCTATAGTGGTTTCTGTCTGGGTGCTGTGGGCTCTCGGGCGGCTCGGGAGGCAGCGTACACGGCTTTTCCTGACCTACTCCACAGGGCATTCCGGGACGGCTCTCCCCGGCTCTGGCAGATCCTGCCGTTTTTGGCTTATTGGCTCACCCCCCTCGGGATTCAGAGACACCTGCGAGGCGAGTTCCGCAGAGCTAGGATTACGCCGAACTGACGTCCATCTTGACAAAATCTGCTCCTCTCCTGCTTCCGGAATTCGCCATCCGCAAGGGCGTCGCGCAGTCACGGCAGAGCGCCGATCACTGGGTCGGCTCCGTCAGTGTTAACAGAATCGCTGCCTAAAGATCGCAATACAGAGGCGGTGGGCGCGGTCGAATTCAGGACTACGACAATGCTCTTGCCTGACGATCCTCGCCATCTCAACAGTCGATTCAATCTTGAGTCCATCGAATCGCGCGTCCAGGCGGGATTTCTCGTCATCGTCATCACCAATCAGACGGGGGTCGCGCGCGGCGAATGCGCCGCGGAAGGATTGCGGCGCATTCGCTACAAGATGGAAACGCTGCTCGGACGCGGGCATGCCTGGATCGACGTCCTTTATTGCCCCCACCATCCCGATAATGGCTTTGCGGGCGAGGCTACCGAGCTGAAAATCGATTGCGACCGCCGCAAGCCCAAGACTGGAATGTTCGAACGGGCAGCGCCTGACTGGAACGTCTCGCTGCCGGAATCCTACGGCGTGGGAGACAGCCGACGCGACGTGCTGGCGGCCCGTCGGATGGGGCTTCGGACGATCGGCGTGAAGACGGGCCACGGCTGCCGGGATTGCGGCGCCTCCGAGTGGCCGGACCAGCTGGCGGACGATCTCGGCGAGGCGGTGGACTTCATTCTTGCGGCCGCCGCCGTCGAGCCAGCCGAGAGGGTGCGGGCATGATCACGACGCAGACACCTTTTCGCATCAGCTTCTTCGGCGGCGGATCGGACCTCTGCAGCTTTTACAGCCGCTATCCGGGCGCGACCCTGAGCGTTGCGATCAACAAAAGCATGTATTTGACGACTCACCCCTATTTCGAGCCGACGTCCATACATCTGAAATATTCGAAGACAGAGCTTGTCACCTCTGCCGATCAGATCGAGCATCCGATCCTTCGGGCTGTTCTCACTAAATACGCGCCAAAAGGCGGGATAGAGGTCGCATCAATCGCAGATATTCCCGGCGGCACGGGCCTTGGTTCGTCGTCCGCTTTCACGGTCGGCCTCATTCAGAACCTGAATGCGCGCCTTCAGCGATTTCTTCCGGCCGGCCGCCTCGCGGAAGAGGCGTGCCACATCGAAATCGATGTTCTCAAGGAGCCGATCGGCAAGCAGGACCAGTATGCGTCCGCGTTCGGAGGGCTCAACCAGTTCGTCTTCCACAGCGACGGCAGGACGACGGTTCAGCGGATTTTTTTAGCGGCCGACACAGTACAAAGACTGGAGGCGTCCCTCTTCCTGTTCTACCTGGGCGGCTCGCGCTCGGCCTCATCGATTCTCAAGGAGCAGACCAGCAATCTGGATCAGACGAAGATTTTTGAGACGCAGAAGGCCATGGTGTGCCAGGTGGACGTCGGCATCAAACTCCTGCAGGACGGCGACCTGGACGGCTTCGGCCGGCTGCTTCATGAAGCCTGGCTTCTGAAGAAAACCCTGGCTTCCAAAATCTCCAGCGACGTCATCGACGCCTACTACCAGAAAGGGCTCGAAGCAGGGGCGTTGGGTGGGAAACTGGCAGGCGCGGGAGGCGGCGGCTTTCTTCTGTTCTATTGTCCGCCACGAGCTCAGCAATTCTTTCTGGCCGCGATGAGCGAACTCCGGCGGATTCCCCTCTGTCTCGAGTTCAACGGCTCCCGGGTGATCCACGTTTCTGACGAATAGACCGCGAGTGCGCGGTTGCCTCCAACAGCCTTGAGGGCGAACATGAATCGAGCAAACATCCGTCGCGCATTCGTCTCCGGCGGAGCCGGATTCATCGGAAGCCATATTGCCGACAGGCTCGTGAAAGCCGGCGTCCATGTGACGATCTACGACAATTTCAGCACGGGTCAGGAGTCGTTCATTAGCCACCACGCGGACAACCCCAAGGTCAAGGTGGTTCGCGCTGATATTCTGGACAGCGAGCGGCTGAATAGGGAGATCGCCGGGTGCGACTTCGTCTTCCACCTGCAGGCGAACGCCGATGTGCGGGGCGGAGTGCGCGCGACCCGCGTCGACCTTGAGCAGAATACGATCGCCACGTGGAACGTCCTTGAGGCGATGCGGCTTAATGAAATTAAAAATATCGTCTTCGCAAGCAGCGCCACGGTTTACGGCGAGCCCGACGTGTTTCCGACGCCCGAACGTTACGCGCCCCTCCAGACCAGCCTCTACGGCGCCAGCAAGCTTTCCTGCGAAGCCATGATTCAGGCCTATTCTGAATATTTCGGCGTCACCTGCTACATCTTCCGCTTCGTGTCATGGATCGGGGAGCGGTACACTCACGGCGTCATCTTCGACTTCGTGGAGAAGCTCAGTGCGGATGCACAAGCGCTTGAAGTTCTGGGAGACGGAAAGCAGCGCAAGTCCTATCTTGACGTTATGGACGGCGTGAACGGCATTTTCTTCGCGCTTCAACACGCCAGAGAACGCAAGAACGTGTTCAATCTTGGCCACGATGAGTTCATGAACGTTCTGGATTTGGCGGATATCGTTGTCGCGGAACTCGGTTTGAAAAACGTTCGATACCGGATGACGGGAGGCGAACGAGGCTGGCTTGGCGATTCGCCGTTTGTGCAGCTGGACACGGGCAAGCTGAAGGCTCTCGGCTGGAGGCCGCAGATTTCCATTGAGCAGGGCATCCGTAACACTGTGCGTTACTTGCGCGCCGACCCGCGACTCCTTGAGAAACGCAGCCTGACGCAGGCCCGGGGTTGAGAATGGCGAGAATGGGCGGCAGCTCGTTCTTATGCAGGCCGAGATTGTGGGATCAACGCCTCTGTTCTGCCTTTCGTGAAGGCTGCCGTAAACTTCAATCGTCGCAGCGCGCGGCGGCCTAGGGTGTTCTTTTGTCGTCGACCGGAAGAAGTGCCCATTCACGCCCTGATACAGAAGCCCTTGCGTCGCCTTCTGCACCCAGCGCTTGCCTGATATTCGCCGTTCGTATATGTTGTTCCCTCTTCCGGAAGAGGATGGTGATCGACGACATTAGACGTACAAGTTGTGAGTACATAGGTTCGCCTTGCCTCAGAGCAGTCGCTACTATATTCGATCGAGGAGCCCATGGAGCCACTAGTTTCAATTTTGATCCCGGCTTACAACGCCGAGGAATTTATCGCCGCCTCGATACGATCGGCGATTGTTCAAACTTGGCCCCGGAAAGAGATCATTGTCGTGGACGATGGATCCACGGATGGGACCGCGGACGTCGCTCGGAGATTTGCGTCGAAGGAAGTCGCTGTTGTTTCCAAACAGAACGAAGGCGCCGCGGCAACCCGCAATCATGCGTTTGCGCTCAGTCAAGGAGATTACGTTCAGTGGCTCGACGCCGATGATCTTCTGGCCCCAGACAAGATCGAGCGGCAGCTCGCAGCCCTCCGCGAAGGCGACAGCAAATGGACACTCCTGTCTTCTTCGTGGGGCCACTTTCGGTATCGAACCGAAAGCGCCCGCTTCGTCCCTACTTCCCTATGGGAGGACCTTACGCCCCTCGAGTGGCTTATCAGAAAAATGGGGGGTGATGACCAGCACATGCAAACGGCCACTTGGCTGACGAGCCGGGAGCTCGCCGAAGCAGTCGGACCTTGGGATACACGGCTCCACTTCGATGACGATGGCGAATATTTTTCCCGGGCGCTGCTGTCATCAAAAGGGACTCTCTTCGTTCCCGAAGCCAGAGTGTACTATAGAGAGACTTCGTCAGGCCGAGTAAGTCACATAGGCGCGTCGAACAAGAAAAAAGACGCCCTTGTTCTTTCTATGAAGCTGAATATTCAGCGCCTACGATCACTTGAAGAAAGCGATCGGGTCCGAAAGGCTTGTCTAGTGTATATGCAGAATTTCTATGTCTACTTCTATCCTGAGCGGCCGGACCTTATGGCCGAGCTGCTGGCTCTCGCCGCGGAGCTAGGTGGCCGCCTGGAGGAACCGAAGTTGCGCCGGAAGTTTGCCTGGATGAAGCCGATTGTAGGGTTTAAGGCCGCGAAGCGAGCTCAAATGACGCTTCCGCAGCTCAAGGGTTCGCTGCTCAGGAGAAGGGACAAGGCCATATATGGTGATGGCGACTCAAGCTCGAGGCTAACGACCCCGTGAGAACCTGGCTCCGATTGAGCTAAAAACTATGGGAGTTGTGCTGCACGCGCTATCAACGAAATCCTGGTCTGTCAGTGGCGGTGGGAAACCCGTGGCCGTAAAATTTGATGGCGGGTCATAGGATCGGGCTACAGCCGTGATCGGTCGACAACCGTCTGTTGATGTTCTCAGGAATGCCGCGTCCGTTCAGTTCCGAACGTGTGGTCGGCGAAGCCTTCAGCGAGCGGTGAGAGCGTCTTGGCCCCATCCCGGGTCTTAACAAGATATAGTTTTTTCCGTAATGAAATATAGATTTCCGCGTGTCTGAGAAGCGACGATGCAACACTCGCCTCCTATGATTAGTGTGCTGACACCCGTATACAACGGGGAGCGCTATCTGGCGGAGTGCATCGAGAGCGTGCGGGCTCAAACCTTCACAGATTGGGAATATATCATTGTCGATAACTGCAGCGAGGACGGCTCCGCAGATCTTGCCGAACGCTATGCTGCAACCGACGAGCGGATCCGAGTCGTGCGCAGCACAGAGTTCGTAAATGTACATCGCAATTTTTCTCGGAGCGCACGTCTGATGCACCCCCGCAGCAAGTATTGCAAATTCCTGTCGGCGGATGACTGGATGTACCCTGAATGTCTGGCCCAGATGGTGTCCGTCGCTGAGCGGAACCCGACGGTTGGGATTGTAAGTTCATATCATCTTGAAGGCAGCGAACTTAGGCACGGCGGACTTGTTCCCTATACCGACGAAGTCGTGCCTGGGGCAGAAGTCGTCCGCACCGCGCTCCTTGACGGAGTGTTCGTGACGGGTTCGCCATCACAACTCCTGTACCGCGCAGATTTGGTACGGCGTACGGATCCTTTTTTCGATCAAAGCTACTGGCATTCCGACACACATGCCGCCTATAGGACCTTTTCTGGGTGCGATCTCGGGTTTGTCCATCAGGTGCTGACATATACGCGCTTACATCCACAGGCTCTCACCGCTACTACACGGCGGCTGAACACATACCTACCAAACGAGATCAGACTCCGCGTGCAATTCGGTCGCAAGGTGCTTACGTCTGGTGAGTACCGAAAAGACATTCTTATCTTTTTAGGTAGCTATGCTTGGTATATTTTGAAACAATATCTCAAACCATCTCGCTTCAACGATGTCGAGTTCTACGCGTATCATTCTGAGGAAATCTCACGCACGCTAGTTGAGGTCGGTGATGACCGTGAGACCAGAATTGCTCTGAAGTGTCTGTATTATCTGATTCAGCCAGGAAAGCTTTTAGCGCGCATTCGCCGGGTGACGTAATGATTTCAGGCGCTTTCTCGACGATTCAGATGTAATAATCAACATGTTAAGCGATTCGGAAGCTGATGTGGTAACGAACCGAGGGGTGAATCGAACAGCGAGGCGCTCAGGCTCGATTTCGACCGTCGATTGACCCTTCAATTTCGTGGTTCGGTCGTCACCTCCGATGCCGGGCTGCTTGCCTACCGCGAACTAGACCACGCACTGGGCCTTTCGGATTTGGCCGGCGAGGGGCTCGCCGACGCCCGCACCGGCGAGAACGGCCGGCACGCTCTTGTCGGTATGTTGCGCAGGCGGTGTTCGGTCGGCTTGCCGGATACGAGGACGTCA
>Ga0209624_10002998_pt1 | contig 12226 bp, 12 predicted proteins | sample JacPinW_OM2H0_O1_FD_188565 | JGI IMG/M metagenome (GOLD analysis project Ga0209624, IMG submission 188565) | Forest soil microbial communities from Algoma, Ontario, Canada - Jack Pine, Ontario site 1_JW_OM2H0_O1 (SPAdes) (version 2) | ecosystem: Environmental > Terrestrial > Soil > Boreal... | reverse complement strand
CGAAAACTGGGAGGATATCGCGGTCAGCCAGACCGAAACTTTGATGAAAGTGATCGTTGCCAATGACGTGATGATGAAAGCGTATAGGCAAGGCCTTCCCGCCGACGGCAAGCTTTTTCCTGAGGGGTCCAAGATCGTGAAGATCGAGTGGACGTTCAAAAGGAATACGGTGGCGCCCTATTTCGTAAACGTGCCGGACACTCTGAAAGCAGTTGCGGCAATCGAAAAGGATTCCAAAAGATTCCCCGATACGCACGGCTGGGCATACGGCAATTTCAACTACGATGCCGCGTCTGACACTTTTACGCCTGAGGGCACCGACGCCAAATGCGGCTACGCGTGCCACACGACCGTTGCCAAACAAGATTACATTTTCACCGCCTATCCCAAGCGGTGAATGCCTCGGCTTGAGAGCCAGTCCCATTCGCAAAATGGCGGTGTCTTGACATCATCGGTATATTTCTATATTCGTTGAAATATGGAAACATCAGCTGCCGTCGTCATCCTGGCCGCACTCGCTCAAGATAATCGCCTCGATATCTTTCGCCTGCTGGTGCAAGCGGGGCCTGAGGGTTTGGCCGCCGGTCATGTGGCAGAGAAGCTCGGGCTCGCCCCCAATACGCTGACGTTTCATTTCGACCGGCTGCGCGGCGCGGGCCTCGTCACGGTGCGCCGCGACGGTCGTTCTATGATCTATGCGGCGCGCTACGAGACCATGAACGGTGTGCTCGCCTTCCTCACCGAAAATTGCTGCCAAGGTATGTCTTGCGCGCCAACCGCGCTGTGCAAACCGGCGCGCGGCAAGCGCGCCAAAGTTTCCGCTTAGGAGTCATTCAGATGAAACGGATGCACGTCCACGTCGCAGTCGACAATCTAAAAAAATCCATTGGCTTCTATTCGGCGCTGTTCGCCGCGGAACCCTCCGTTATCAAGACGGATTACGCCAAGTGGATGCTCGACGATCCGCGCGTCAATTTCGCCATCTCGACGCGCGGCCGCCAGACCGGCCTCGATCATCTCGGCATTCAAGCCGACAATGGCGATGAACTGAAAGAAATTTACGCGCGGTTACACAAGGCCGGCGGCAATATCATCGAGCAAGGCCAAACCAGCTGCTGCTACGCCAAGTCGGAAAAGTCGTGGATCGACGACCCGGCCGGCATCTCCTGGGAAACGTTCCTCACCACAGGTGAGAACATCGACTACGGCGATGGCACGGGCGAACGCGTTGCGCGCGTCGCGCATGAGAAGTCGTGTTGCGCGCCCGCAGTCGCCGCGCCGGCCGCATGCGGCTGCCCGACCGCGTAAAGGCGTGTAATGGCCGAACGACCGTTCAACGTATTGTTTCTTTGCACCGGCAATTCGGCCCGCTCGATCATGGCGGAAGCCATCTTGAACAAGCTTGGCGCGGGAAAATTCCGCGCCTACAGCGTCGGCAGCTATCCGAAAAGACATGTGCATCCCGAAACGCAGCGTCTCCTGCAAAGCCTCGGCTATGACACGTCCGGCTTTCGCTCGAAATCATGGGATGAATTCACCGCGCCCGGCGCGCCGAACTTCGACTTCGTGTTCACGGTTTGCGACAACGCGGCGGCCGAGACCTGCCCATTGTGGCCCGGTCAACCAATGACAGCGCATTGGGGCGTTCCCGATCCCGCGCAGGCGAAGGACACACCGGCTGAAGTCGCGCTCGCGTTCAAAGACGCGTACCGAATGCTGCATCAACGCATCGGCATTTTTACCTCACTGCCGCTGCGTTCGCTCGATCAATTGACGCTGCGAAACAAGCTCAAGGAAATTGGCCGCATGACGGGCGCGACGGCGGCTGAATCGGCGTGAAGCCGTCGCTGGCGCAGCGTGGCGTTGCCGAATGCCTGGGAACGGCCTTCCTGCTCGCGGGCGTGGTTGGCTCGGGCATCATGGCGGCGAAACTCTCGGGCGGTAACGGCGCGCTCGCGCTGCTCTGCAACACGCTTCAGACCGGCGCGATCCTGACCGTACTCATTCTCACCTTCGGTCCCATCTCCGGCGCGCATCTCAATCCGGCGGTCAGTGTCGTACTGGCGTTACGCCGCGAATTACCGGCGAGCATCGCAGCCATGTATATCGGCGCGCAGGTTATCGGCGGCATCGCCGGCGTGTGGACCGCGCATCTGATGTTCGAATTGCCGCTGTGGCAAGTCTCGGTCACGGTGCGGTCCGATCCGGGCCAGTGGCTCGCCGAAGCCGTTGCCACGTTTGGCCTGTTACTGACGATCCTGGGCACGCGCTCGGCCTTCGCCGTTGGCCTCTACATCACCGCCGCTTACTGGTTCACGGCTTCAACGTCGTTCGCCAATCCCGCCGTGACCATCGCGCGGGCGCTTTCGGACACCTATGCAGAGATTGCTCCGGCGGGCGTGTTGGCATTCATCGCTGCGCAAATCGTTGGGGCGCTGGCGGCGGTCGCCCTCGGCCGCTGGTTTTGGCCGGTGCAGGACAGTGACCCGCTCCAGAGGCAATTCCGGCTAATGATGCGGCATGAAAGATTTTGCCGCGGGCTTCCATCCCGCTTTTTCGCGACGGCGCACATGAATTAGGCCGCCGAATCGATCGGCGGCCCAACAGATCCGAAAATAGACCGGCTTACTTGCCGCGCATGGCATCTTTCAGTCCGCCGACGGCGTTCTGCACCTTGCCTTTGACCTGGTCGGCTTGGCCTTCGGCTTCGGTCTTCTTGTCGCCAGTCGCTTTGCCGGTCCATTCCTTGATTTTGCCCTTGGCCTGCTCGGCCGAGCCTTTGATGCGATCCTTGTCCATTGATGCTCTCCTAAAGCTTGCTTCAGCAGGGAGAACCTTTAGGCCCCGACGGAGTTCCTAGTGGTGAGCGGGGGAAATCATTTTCGGGCCGGAACGATAACAGCCAGGCGACTCTGCATCCCCAAAGCGGAGCATTCGTCTTTAATTGCAATAGCTTGGCACGGCCCGGAGAGTGCGTTAGAGGGGGCGGGGTGAGTAGCATGCTGGCGTATCCCAAATACACGACGACGGTCATCGGCGCGCACAGCGTCCCGGACTGGTACGAAGCGCTCGATCGGCTGATGGCGGTCGGCCAGTTGTCGATGAGCGCCATGGCCGACGCGCAGTCCCGGGCCGGGCTCGCCGCCATCAAGGACCAGGAACTCGCCGGCATCGACGTCATTACCGGCGGCGAAATGCACCGTCGCACGCATAACCGGCATTCGCCGCCGAACGCGATGCTCAATCACTTCTGGCAGAAAATGCCGGCGTTCCAGGGCGGCACACGGCCAAAACCCATTACACCGCACGATCCCAACGTCTTTCACCCCGCCGCCACCTGCAAGACACGCATCGCCGAAACCACCGATCTCGGCCTGGTCGACGAATTCAACATGGTCTCGGCGGTGACCCAAAAACCGGTGAAGATCACTATGACCGGGCCGCACATGCTGGCGGCGGTCGCCTATGACGAATTTTACAACGACCGGCCGACAATGATGCGCGACATCGGCAAATTATTGCGTCAAAATTTCAGGAAACTCGTTGAGGCGGGCTGCCAGAATCTCCAGATCGACGAGCCGCTGTTCACCATGGCTGACGACAAGGAAGTCACGGCGGCGGTTGACGCCATCAATCTCGCGATCGAAGGGCTCACCCGCACTGTCCACGTTTCCATCCATATCTGCCAGGGCAATTATGCGGTCGGCAAGGAATACGACGCGCAGATCGGCCACCGCTATTTCGACGTCGGGCGCTACAAGGCCGATCTGGTCTGTAAGATTGACGCCTCGTCCTATCTCGTCGAATACGACATGGCGCATCACTACAAAAATTACCTCGGCAACAAGCAACTCGGCGTCGGCGCGATCGACGTGCAGGATCCCAAGGTCGAGAGCGGCGAAACCGTCGCCGCGCGCATCAAAAAAGAATCCTGGCTGGCGCCCGAGCAAACCATCATCACCAGTTCCTGCGGATTCAACCATCTACCTCGGCAAGTCGCGTTCGGCAAATTGCAGGCCATGACGGCGGCCAAACGCGTGCTCGGCGGATAGGCGATGCGGACTTCGCGATAGAGCAGAATGCGTGAAGCGGGATAAACAAAAGCCACCGGGTCGTACCACGCGCGAGCGTGCGATCATGCGCCCCGAGGACACCGCCGAGCTCCTCGAACTGGCGCAGGAGGCGGGCCGCGTCGGTATCTTCGAATGGCAGGTGCCGAGCAGGCGGGTGCGACTGTCACCGCGATTTTTGACGCTCTACGGCCTGACCGAATTCGACGGGCGCTACGAAACCTGGCTCAAATCGATCTTCCGCGAAGACGTGCTCCACGTCAGCAATCTGTTCGACACCGCCTTCACGGCACGGGAACGCGAGATCAATTTCGAATTCCGCATCGCCGTGCCGGGCAGCGGCGAATTGAAATGGATCGAGGCGCGCAATCTCGCTTTTTACAATGCCGACGGCGGCACCGAGCGCGTCGTCGGCGTCAATGTCGATATCACCGAGCGCAAGCGCGCGATGGCGCAGCTGCGCGCCTTCACCGAGACGCTGGAGGAAGCCGTCAAGGAACGCACGCACGCGCTTGAAAACGAGAACGAAGCGCGGCTGAAAGCCGAAGAGCTGCTACGCCAGGCGCAGAAGATGGAGGCGGTCGGCCAGCTCACCGGCGGCGTCGCACACGACTTCAACAATCTGCTCACGATCGTGCTCGGCGGTCTCGACTTGATCGGCCGTCAGCTGCCGGCGCTGGGCGCTTCGGGCGCCGCCGAACGCATCGGGCGCGGCAAGGACATGGCACTGCAAGGCGTGCAGCGCGCCATCACCTTGACCGAGCGGCTATTGGCATTTTCCCGGCAGCAGCCGCTGGCGCCGAAATCCATCGACGCCAACCGGCTGGTCGGCGGTATTTCCGACTTTCTGCGTCGCGCGCTCGGCGAAACCATTTCGCTCGAAACCGTGCTGACGGCCGGCCTGTGGCGGGGTTTCGCCGACCCTAATCAGCTCGAAAACGCGCTGCTCAATCTTGCCTTCAACGCGCGCGACGCGATGCCGGATGGCGGCAAGCTCACCATCGAAACGGCAAATTGCTATCTCGATGAAGCCTATCTGCGTCTGGTGGCGGAGCCTGTCGAGCCGGGCCAATATGTCATGATCGCGGTGACCGATTGCGGCGCCGGCATGGACAAGGCGACGCTCGAGCGTGTCTTCGAGCCGTTTTTCACCACCAAGGAAGCGGGCCGCGGCACTGGCCTGGGCTTGAGCCAGGTTTACGGCTTCGTGCGTCAGTCTTCGGGTCACGTGCGCGTTTACAGCGAGCTTGGCGAAGGCACCACGGTGAAGATCTATCTGCCGCGTTATCTCGGCATCGAAGATCGCGCCGAGGATGCCGATCCCGGACACACGAATGCCGGCATGAATGGCTCGGAAACCATTCTCGTCGTTGAGGACGACCACACGCTTCGCGCTTATGCCGTCGAGTCGCTCGCCGAGCACGGCTACCGTGTGCTGGCGGCCGCAACCGCCGGCGAGGCGCTTAAAATTCTCGAGGCCGGCGACATGGTCGACCTGCTGTTTACCGACATTGTCATGCCCGGCGGCATCAACGGCCGGCAGCTTGCGGACGATGCGGTCCGCCGCCGGCCCAGACTGAAAGTGCTGTTCACGACCGGCTATACACGCAACGCCATCGTGCACCACGGCCGGCTCGATCCTGGCGTGCACATGATCGGCAAGCCCTATTCGTTCAGCGCGCTCGGCGCCAAGGTGCGCTTGCTGCTGGATAGCTGAAGTAACACTATAGCTTCTTGATTCCTGCCTGGTCGATGATCTGCTTGTACAGGTCGATCTCCTTGGTGACGCGCGCCCAGGCGGCGTCGGCGCCCTCGGGGCGCACCAGGAAGCCGGCCTGGAACAGCTTGTCTTTCATCTCCGGCATTTTGAGAACCTTCAGCGTCTCGCTCTCCAGCCATTTGACGTCGGCGGGCGGCGTCTTGGCGGGCGCCAGCAACACCATGTCGGTGGCAAAGACGAAGTCCTTGTAGCCCTGCTCCTGCATGGTCGGCACGTCGGGCAAATCCGGCCAGCGCGTGCCGCCGGTGACCGCCAGGCACCGGCACGTCCCCGCCTTGATGTGCGGCAGGGCGGGTCCGAGCGAGCCGGAACTCAACTGCACGGTGCCGGCGAGCAGCGCCGCGAATGCGTCGCCGCCGCCCTTGAACGGCACGCCTTCGAGCTGCGGCAAGTGCTCGCGGATTTTCAGAACTTCCAGCTCGATTTGCGCCGTGGTGCCGATCGGCGGGGTCGAGCAGTTGTATTTGTCCGGATTGGCGCGAGCGAGCGCGACAAAGTCCTTGATCGTCTTGGCCGGCAGTTCGGATTTGACAACAAACGTATTCGGCGTCGTGGCCAGCTCGCTCACCCCGATGAAGTCCTTGTACGGATCGTAGGGCAGCGAATTGTACAGCCCATAATTGACCGAATAGGCGTTGGTTGCCAGCAGGATCGTGTAGCCGTCCGGATCGGCATGGGCCGCATATTCCATGCCGATATTACCGCCGGCGCCGCCGCGGTTCTCGATGATGAAGGTCTTTCCGGTCGATTGCCCAAGCGCCGCGGTGACAATGCGGCCGACAATGTCGGACGGCCCGCCGGGCGTATTGGCGACGACGAACTTGACCGGACGGTCGGGATAATCGGCATAGGCGACGCGGAGGCCAAGCAAGGCCGGCGCCGCGATGCCGGCCGCGATCACGCCGGCGCCTTTGATGATCCGGCGCCGCGATGGCGACGATGGTCCGTTGAATTTTGACATGGCCTGCCCTGCCGCTCCGGCATCCTTGTCGCTTTGTGCCGCTTCAATATTAGGACGTACACCTTTCCGAGTCAGCCCGTCGTGGCATGAAAGTCACATTCAAATTTTGTACACCCGCACCGGCGAAGTGTTTTCGCGACGCTTGATTTTGGCGCGCGCATCCCGGTCAATTGAACTGGGGAACTTGGTCGTCCGGTTGGGCGGCATGAGTGGGGGCGGTCATGATGTTTTCGTTGCGTTGTCTATTGCGTCGTTGCGTCGCCAGTCTGGCAAAAGTATCGGTCCGCGTTTCAAGCGTCGTCAAAGGGCTCGAGTGGATCAGATACGGCGACGGCGGCAAGATCGAGACGCTGTTTCTCAACGGCAGCAAGGAACAGCTCAAAACTCTGCCTGGCGGCGCCCTCAGCATGGTTGAACTCAACGGGCCGCATGAAACATACGTTGCGTCCGGCAGCGGCCAAGCCGCGAGCGGAACCGGAGCCGGCCTGACACCTTTGCAGTCACAAGCGTATTCCAATCTGTTTCTACAATTCGGCTTCGGAGCTTCGATTAGCGGCAACAATGATACGGCAAATTACTACGGTCCCGGAGTCGGAAGCGGCGGCTTGTCGACGGACCGCAGCTGGAATCCTTCCGTGACCGGCTCCCTCGGAGCGTTCGTTGCATTTGCGCCAAATTGGTACGGCGGAGTGGTGGCGAAGATATCGTCGCCTCCGGCCGGCATCACCCATGTGGCCATGACCAGTACCGGCGTTCTCGAATCCTCACTGACGACACAGTCCGGACCGGCGAGTTCCACTCGATGACCAGCGCCGCCGCAGTCGGAGATAATTTCTCAGCTTCCGCCACCATCACCTCCCCGATCGCGGGCGTAGGAATGGATTTTCCTGTTTGCTCGCTGCTCGGGATGACGTCGTGCAATTCCACGGAAGCCGCCACGCAACTCCAATTCGAGGTTGACGAAGTCTTTTACGACAGCACGTGGCAGACAGGCAGCACTGCCGCTTCATCCGCCCAAGGCAAAGTCGGCAATCAAACGCGATTTTCCGCGAGGTGGTCATTCCATTTTGGGCGCAAGGAATCAATGCGGGGGCAACGTTCCGTTATTGAGGGATCGATCCCAATAGAATTTCGCGTCAGCAACCGTTCAGCCGCGCATTATTCCCCGGTCTTGATCCGCGTCCACAGCCGGTTGATCAGCCGCTGGGTTTTCTGGTCGTGGGCGATGATGGTGTAGAACTTCGCCATCGTCGCCGCGTCCGGATAGATGGTGCGGTCGTCGAGGATCGATTTGTCGATCAACTGGCTCGGCACGTCGCCGTTGGCGTAGGAGACATAGTTGGTGTTCTTCGCCGCGACCTCCGGCTTGAGCAGATAATCGATCAGCTGGTGCGCCTCCTCCGGATCGGGCGCGTCTTTCGGGATGGCAAGCGTGTCGAACCACAATTGCGCGCCCTCCTTGGGGATCGAATAGCCGAGCTCGATGCCGCCTTTGGCCTGCGCCGCGCGGGTCTGCGCCTGTTTGATGTCGCCGGAAAAGCCGATCACGAAGCAAATCTCGCCGGTAGCGAGCGCATTGAGGTATTCCGAAGAATGGAATTTGCGGACGTAAGGCCTGACCTCGAGCAGGAGCGCGGTGACCTTTTCCAGATCCGCCGGATCGCTGGTGTTCGGATCGAGGTGCAGATAATGCAGGCCGGCCGACATCACGTCGTCGGATGAATCGAGGAAATGAATGCCGCAATCCTTGAACTTGGCGAGCTTGTCGGGATTGAAAACATAATCCCAGGAATCGATCGCCGCGTCGGGCCCGAGGATACGCTTCACATCCTTGACGTTGTAACCGATGCCGGTGGTGCCCCACATGTAATCGACGGCGTAGCGATTGCCGGGATCGTAAAAGGCAAGTTGCTTGGCGATGTCCGGCCAGATGTAAGCGAGATTGGGCAGCTTGTTTTTGTCGAGCGGCTGGAAAATGCCGGCGGTGATCTGGCGCGACAGAAAGTAAGCGGTCGGCACGACGACATCATAGCCCGAGCCGCCGGCGAGAAGTTTTGCTTCCAGCGTATCGTTGGAGTCGAACGTGTCGTAGCGGACCTTGATGCCGGTCTGTTTGGTGAATTCGCCGAGCACCGTCGGGTCCTGATAGTCCGACCAGTTGTAATAATTGACGACGCGCTCTTTCGGCAGCGCCGGCAGCGCGATCGAAAAGACAATCGCGAGCGCAAGAATGAAAGCGAAAGTAATTCCGCTTTTCCCCGCGAAAGCGGGGACCCAGTCCCTACGCCGCGCCCGGCGCTGGATTCCCGCTGGCGCGGGAATGAGCGGATCAGAGCCGGATATCGTCACGTCTCGGTCGGCAGTCCGGCGGCCTTCCATGCCAAAATTCCGCCGGCGAGGTGCGAGCCGTAGGCGAAGCCCTGCTCCTGCGCGGCTAGCGAGGCGGTGATCGAGCGACGGCCGGAGCGGCAGGCGAACACGACATCGCGCCCAGCCGGGTCGGGTATGGCGGACGGATCGAATTCCGACAGCGGTACCAGGACCGCGTCGGGAAAGCGCTCAACCGCGGTTTCGTTCGGTTCGCGCACGTCGACCAGCACGATGCGGCCCTCTTGCAGCCCGCGCGCGACGTCCTGCGGCGTCAGGTCGCGCACATTGGGATTTTGATCCGCCATGAGCCGTCTCCTCGCGTTCGCGGCTTAAACCTACGGCCTCCCGGCGCGAAGGTGAAGAGCCTAGACCGCGTCTAGACCGTGACTTGCGTGCCGACCTCGACCACGCGGTCGGTTGGAATCTGGAAATAGTCGGTCGCGTCGTTGGCGGAGCGCGCCAGCGTGATGAACAGGCGATCCTGCCAGCGCGGCATCCCCGAATGCGGCGCCGGCCGCAACGTGCGGCGCGACAGGAAAAACGACGTCGACATGATGTCGAACTGCCAGCCGAGCTTGCGCGCAATGGCGAGCTGACGCGGAATGTTCGGCGTTTCCATGTAGCCGAAGCGCAATAGGATGCGGGTGAAGGTCGAGCCGACCGGTTCGATGCGCACGCGCTGATCGGCCTCGACGCGCGGCGTGTGCGTGGTCTCGACGGAAAGTATGACGTTCTTCTCGTGCAGCACTTTGTAATGCTTGAGGCTGTGCATCAGCGCGGTGGGGGCGCTTTTGGGGTCGCTGGTCAGGAACACCGCCGTGCCGGGGACACGCTGCGGCGGCTTTTTCTCCAGGATGCGCACCAGATCATCGAGCGGAGTTTCCAGCCGGCGCGTCTTGGCGGACAGGATCCTGGTGCCGCGCCGCCAGGTATACATCACCAGCATCACTAGGCCGCCGAGTGCGAGCGGCACCCAGCCGCCTTGCACGACTTTGAGCATATTGGCGGAGAGGAACGTCAGATCGATCAGCAAGAACGGCACGATCAGCGCCGCGGCGGCCCATATCGACCAATGCCACATCCGCCAGAAGACGATAAACGCCATCATGCAGGTGACCACCATGGTGCCGCTGACGGCGATGCCATAAGCCGAAGCGAGCGCGCTCGACGAGCGGAACATCGCGACCAGAAGCAAAACGCCGACCAGGAGAAGCCCGTTGACCCGCGGCATGTAGATCTGGCCGGCCTGGTGCGCCGAGGTGTGACGAACCTCAAGCCGCGGCAACAGCCCGAGCTGGATCGCCTGGCTGGTGAGCGAATAGGCTCCGGTAATCACCGCCTGGCTGGCGATCACGGTTGCCAGGGTCGCCAGCACCACCATCGGGATGAGCGCCCAATCCGGATAGAGCAGGAAAAACGGATTCGCGAGCGCGCGCGGGTTCGCGTAGACGAGCGCGCCCTGCCCCAGATAATTGATCGCCAGCGCCGGCAGCACGACGACGAGCCAGGCCACCTGGATCGGACCGCGGCCGAAATGGCCGAGATCGGCATAAAGCGCTTCCGCTCCGGTGACGGCGAGAAACACCGCGCCGAGCGTGAACAGGCCAATGATGCCATGGTGCACCAGGAAGAAGACGCCGTAGAACGGATTGAGCGCCCACAGCACGCCGGGATCGCTGGCGATCCAACCGAGGCCGGGCAGCGCGATGGCAACGAACCAAACCATCATGATGGGGCCGAACAAGGCGGCGACCTTGGCCGTGCCGCGCGACTGCGCCGCGAACAGCACGAGCAGGATGACGACCGTGAGCGGCACCACATATTCATGGAAAGCGGGTGTCGCGACGTCGATGCCTTCGACTGCTGACAGCACTGACAAAGCCGGCGTGATGACCGCATCGCCGTAGAACAGCGCGGCGCTGACAATGCCAAGGAGCGCGACGACGCCCGCCGCCCGCGACATCCGGCCGACGGCGCGCGACGCGAGCGCCATCAGCGTGAGCGTGCCGCCCTCGCCGTTATTGTCGGCGCGCAAAAGAATGACGATGTATTTCAGCGTGACGGTAATGAACAGCGCCCACAAAATAAGCGACACTACGCCGAGCACCATGCCGCGCGTGATGTCCTCGTGGCCGCCGCGGGACGCGGCCAGGACGGCTTCGCGCAGCGCATAGAGCGGGCTGGTGCCGATGTCGCCGTAAACGACGCCGATGCTGCCAAGGGCAAGCCCCCAGAATCCGGCGCCGGCGGACGAACGAGCATCGCCGATGCCGTTCGCCGGCACTTCGCTCCCTCCCGTGGGAGCGCTCGCGCTATCTGTCATGAATTTTGAAACAGGATGTCGCCCTGCTCCTGATCCTGCATCGAGAGCAATGCAGGGCCGCGCCTATACACCGTTCGTAACGTGGAGTCATGAGCGGGGCGGGCAAAACTGCCGCCCGCCTCCGTCAGCGCTATTATCGAACGACAGCCGGTTCGCGAGGCAGCGGACTTAGATATTATATATCAATGGCTTACGAGAAGAAACAGCGCCGTCAGGGTTTCAGATCGGGGGGCACCGGCGGCTCTTCGCGCATGAGCGTGATGGTCACCCGCCGATTGGCGGCAATGTAGGGATCGTCGGGGAACAACGGATCGGTATCAGCCTTGCCGGCCACTTCGTAAATGTTGGACGAGGGATAGCCTTCCTCCTCGAGGATCTGCCGCACCGCATTGGCGCGGTCGGCCGAGAGGTTCCATGGTCCATAGTCTGCCGACGGCGGCGTCTGCGATGCGGATGTGTGGCCGGTGATGGCAACGCGGTAGGGCACTTTCTTGAGCGGCTCGGCGATCTTCTGGATGATCTCGCGGGTGCGCTCATACGGCTCCTTGGAGCCTTCCGGGAACATCGAGCGGCCGTCCTGATCGACGATGTCGATATTGAGCCCCTCTTTGGTTTCCTCGATCATGATGTGCTTGGACGCTTCCGTCAGCTCCGGCATGTCTTGCAGCGCCTGGCGCAGCGACGCGGTGGCGAGCGCGAATGTCTGGTCGTTCTGCCACTTG
>Ga0209624_10002997_pt1 | contig 12226 bp, 10 predicted proteins | sample JacPinW_OM2H0_O1_FD_188565 | JGI IMG/M metagenome (GOLD analysis project Ga0209624, IMG submission 188565) | Forest soil microbial communities from Algoma, Ontario, Canada - Jack Pine, Ontario site 1_JW_OM2H0_O1 (SPAdes) (version 2) | ecosystem: Environmental > Terrestrial > Soil > Boreal... | reverse complement strand
AGTTATTCAGAGGAAGGGAAAGTCGAGATTCTTCAACTCGCGGCGGCGAGAAGAGGAATTCAGACAGCCCCGGTTCGGTGTGGTCTCATGACAACGGTTCGAAGTGTGGGGACTTAACCCCGAGGACGGAGAACGCATCGTCTAAGGTGCGCGCGACGTGCAAGAGCGGGCGCGAGTCCTCGCCCATGATCTAAAACATTCGACCCGTGAAGCAGGATCTTGTTGACCGCGTCGAACCCGAAGCGGTAGCCCACGGGCCTCAATGGTAGGGCTAACGACCGAAATCGGGCTAGGGAGTTTTGACGGTGGTTGTTGGGAAGATGTGCAAAATTGAACAGCCGGGCAGAACCGGCCCGAGGTAGCCTGTCTAAAGTTCGAACCGGGAACCCGGTCATGGGTTAGCGGCGGTGCGCCATTCGATCCTCACGACCGAGTTCAAAAGTTGATTTCCATGGTTCGACACCGTTAGGAGTACAGCGGATGAAGCAAATCACAGCCGCAAGGGCCACGGACTTAGCCTTGAGGATCTTTGCCGTCACTTTTATCGTCTCCAGCGCAGCAACGCTCTGCCTGTGGGAGTTCGGTTTAGGCAGCAAGATTTGGCCTGCTCATCCTTTTGTGGCAACGCTTGCGACGGCTCTGGCCTGTGGCATAGCGGTTCAAGCAACTTTCTTTTCCAAAGCCGCTCGCCCAAAGTAGCCCCGGCGGTCGCTTCCTAAGCTGGTACTATCCCACTCAAATCGCGCGCGCTCCCAAGCGAGAGAAAGTCAACGTGATACCAGAGGGCCAGAAACGAATTTATGTAACGCTAGGCTCCTGATTCCAAAGGGCTGGAGATGTCAGGTTTGGCTGTCGGCATCGGACTGAGACCCCACACCAACTGTTTTGCTATTCGAATTGATTAGAACGATATCGGTACACCGTGTTGTTCCACATCGCTGGTCGCACGAACAGGATTGGTCTGTCTTGGATCGCGAAGTTGATCCACGAAGTAATTCCAGATGAGGGAGCGATGAGTGACTGGATGCGGATCATCGTCATTTGCAACGCGGCAAGAGATTATTTTCTCTGCCAAGGCTGCGGAGACTCCGGACCCGTAGCTTTCATCGAGCCGCCAAACCCGAGCGTAGCTCAATAGCGTACTGAAAGCGCCTCGCTCAACACCGAATAGCTTCGCAGCCCCGTTGAACAAAATATTGTTAACCTCCGCGAACGCCTTGGAAGCGTCAGCTTCTGTCAGGGCCACTGGGGAATGGTGAAGACCGGATACCCACCGCGTGAGTTCGGGCGGGATTGACCGGATCATCTCTTCCTCCTCATCAAGCGCCTCTTCAACACACTGCCTGAACCAATAGTCGTCGTCGGATTCCTCTGGCTGTCGAATCCGATAGTCCTTGAAATCCTCTTCCTTGAGAAGGGCGGAAGTTTTACTTCCGCTCCCCTCCTTCTCTAATCTTTCATAACCTTTCGTGCGTCCGTAGAGACGCTCTTTCTGACCCGTAGGGACGCAGTTTCCGACCTGCACGGACGCAGTTTGTCCGGGCACCTCCCCGGAAAGACAATCTGGGACGCTGTTTTCCAGGTTGAACCTGTAATGCGTGCTTTTGTAGCGCCCTCCGGATTTGGGGCTTACGGCAGCGATGATGCCCTTCGCCTCAAGGCGTCTGACTATGCGTTGGGCATTCCGACGATTCTTGAGACCAGCCTCAGCGGCGATCGTCGACATAGAAGGGTACGCATCAGCACCATCGGCATGAGCGTGATAAGCCAGTGAGTGAGCAACAGCTTTCTCCGATGGCGTCAAGCCCTTTAGCTCCAGGACGAACTTAGTGACGGTGTAACTCATTGGACACAATCCGTTTGGTCTTCGTTTCTGGTTACGGTACTGACAACATTTGTGCTCGCCGTCATCGTGCTTTCTCCATATATAGGTTCTGGTCGGTTACTCTGTGCCTGGAAGTTCCGGTCGTACTTCTTTGAGCTGTGCGATTGAGATTGTTTGCGCACTACTTCGATTGCGCGCGGAAACTTGGAACTGGGGAGCGGCGGCAAGCGAACGAACGTGACCTGCTGGCCGACCCGCGGAACTGCGGGGAAGCTCAGGAAGTTCGGGCCGTATGCGAAGTGCTCCACCTTGTTCTCATCCTTAATAATGGCCCAGAAGACGCCAGAGCGAGACTTGCCGACATAGCAGATGTAACCCGCCACTCGGTTCTGCTTCGTCCGCTTCCTGGACTGATTTTCATGTTGCGTCACTCGTCTCCTAAAAAAGCCAAGGGCGACATCCCGGTTAGGACGCCGCCCTTTTTCTGGTGATTATGATCCGACGCTATCGCGTCAGAAACTTAAAAAAGATCATAATTACCAGCTGGCTCGCGTGCCCGTCAGAGGGGTGTGCCGTAAAAAGTCCCCTCTAAGGTGGAAATTTCCTTGTAAGTCGTTGAAAACTAGTTGGGAAGCTTTTCAGTGCAGAAATGCTTCTGCCGGGCGCGAAATACAACACCCTCTATAGTTCTTAAATTTCCTCGTAGGTTCTTGAAACACTGTTCGTCAGCGTTCGATCCTCGAAGCTTAAGCTGAAATCGGAGCGCAGGCATCCGAGGAAACCTGCGCCCCGTTTCGGCATTCAGCGCGCTTTCTCCAACTGCCGCAATTTTTGTACTTCCGCCTTCACTTCAGCCCAAGAGCCTTCACTACTATGTGGCGGAATGCCCAAAATCGCCATCGCGATGGCACGGGGCGCGGTATTAGAGTCCAAGACGTTCCCCTGCATAGCTAGTAACTGGGCATCACCGTCAGGGCCTAGAAGTTCGGCGCGAAGACGGAGCATTTCCTCAGCTTTTGCTCTTTTACTGTCCGCAAGGGCCCCCGCTGCCTCCATTACCTCGTCCGCGGTCAAGGCAACCTGGGAGCAGATGAATTGGTAGTCGTTACCCTCGGGGAACATACCGAGATAGGTGTGCATGTGATTAGGATTCTCTCGACTTCCCAGTTCTCCGACATTGAAGTCAAAGGCTGCCCCTTGCAGCCCACGCCCGCTATTTACTCCTCGCACTTCTTTACCGCTATTCAAAACGGCGTTCATATTCGTCTCCTCGCCCTTTGCGGGCCACTTGAATTGCAAATGTTCACACTCTGTCATTCCAGCCGGGTTCATCGCGCATTGTGTGCCGATGAACTGCAGCCCATTTTGTTCGACGTACTCTTCGTGCCGGGGGAGTGTTGCCCTCCGCATCAATCCACGATGTAGCCTCCTTGTTTCAGTTTGCTTCGCCGCACCATTGGCTCCCGAGCGTAGCGCGCCGAAATACTGCTCGCTCAAAGCTTTCGTTGGTCATGCGCCTCGCTTCGAGCGTGTTTCACCATTCGTGACGAATCCTGTCGGTTTCTTCGCCTTAGATTCCGCCCCAATCGCGCTCTCGTGCTCATAGAACCTGGTCATCAACTCGAACCGGCTCGTCGATCCGCACGGAGTTCTGCGCAAGCGCAAGGCATTCCTTGTGGGCCCGGCCTCCCGCGCCACACTCTCGGACTACTGCCGATCCGGGTCGCGCGGTTTCTCCGCACAGGTAACAAGCTGATTGTCGTACCTGATTGCTCAATTGCTCCCCTCCTTGATCAGCCTCTTCGTCGAGTCTGAGTTTCTTGGGAACTTCATGCTTCCTCGAACTGGTGACGATTGCGAATTGACGTTGTCGGAGTTCATATTTCCTTGGCCCTTGTTGTCTTGAGACTGCGGGGATGATTAGACACCCCCTTGTCAAGTGCTTTTTTGCGCTTACTGATTACGTGCTGTGGAAATCGTAGAATCGCCTTGTTCTCAGCGGTAATATGCGGATACTTAAGGTAAGGGATTAAGATAGCTGCAACTATAAGGTTGCAAAGTATAAGTTGAAAACGTTACTAAGTTTGTGATATAATAGTGCTCTAAGTGAGTTGTTACTCACTTACTTCGAGTTGACACGACGTTCGGGTGCGGTATCCGACGAATACAAGGCGTGCTGACTCCTTTGCCCGATCCCTTCGGGCCGACACCGCGTTAAAATCCTCCGTCGATGGGCACTTCGCCGCGTGGGAGAACTCCTTGAAAAATGCTTGGCTTCTAGGCCGAGGGTCGGGGTTCTTTGTGTCGGATATTCTCACCTCTGCAATTCCAGCTTCTGGACTCGTTTATCTGTCGATCCAGGAATGTGCCAACCGATGGCGCTGTTCGCGTGGCAGCGTCTACAACTATCTCCGCGCGTTCGGTGCTAAAGTAGTGGACTTTGCCCAACGTGGAAAGAAGGGTAAGAAGGTCGTGCCGCTCAGGGTCGTATTGGAGATCGAAGCGGCGAGGACGAAACGCCTATGATGCGGCTCCGAAAACGCGGCAGCGGATTCTATGCGGACTATTGGTCGGACCGTGGTGCCAGAGTGCGGGGATCGTTAGGGACTCGCAACCGCGACGCTGGCCTCTCGGTGTGTCACCGGCTCGAAACAGCGATCTCGCAGGGACCTGATAGTTCTTTCTGGGATCATCTCCGGTCAACTCTCCCGACTGCGACCTATGAGCGCTTCGCCGCGTTCGTAGGGGTGAAACAAAAGCATGATCCATCGTGGACTGAATTAAAAGCAGCGTTCGAAACCCACATGGATCAGCGCAAAGCAATCGGGAAGCTGCAAGACTCCACTGTGGAACGTTACAAGATCACGCTACGAGAGTTCGAAAGCTTCCTGAACGAGGAGAAAATCACCCTCCTGCGCCAAGTTACCAAGCCACTCGTGGAGAAGTTCAAGGTGTGGCGGAGCGATCGGATTCGAAAACGCAACAACTCGCGCGGCGGGAGTGGACTGGTGCTCGATGCGGCAGTGCTGCACCGCACCTTTGCGTTTGCTCTCGAAGCAGAAATGGTCGAAAAGAATCCGGTTCGGATGGAGGGCACTCCGGGAGAAAACCCGATTCGGGGAGCCGAACCCTTCAAGGCAGATGAGCTTTCTCAGATGCGAGAACAGGCTGGCGATGACATGCTGGCCTTCCTGCTCTTGCGGTGGACCGGATTCCGACGCTCCGACGCCGTGGCGCTTACGTGGAAAGAGGTTAACTTTAAGGCGAAAGAAGTTAACCGGGTTACGCAAAAACGAGGGAAGCGCGTCGTCCTGCCGATCCACACTGAGTTGCTGTTTGCCTTAGAGGCGGAGTACGAGATCAGAAAGCCCAAGTTATCGGACCGTGTTCTCCGTAATCACGAGACTGGAACAGCCTTTACTCGCAGGCGCCTCTACCACCATATCATGGCGCTCGGAAGACGCGCGGGAGTTCCGGATGCACATCCGCATCGATTTCGGGATACTCTTGCGGTCGATATGCTGATGAAAGGCGCGAATCCGTACGATGTCGCCAAAATGCTCGGCGACACGATTGAGACGATCGAGAAGCACTACACGCCGTTTGTCCGAGAGCTGCGAGAACGAGTCCGAGCAATCCTCGAACTGGGGAGTGGATTAGAGAGCTCCGCAAAATCTGTGTCACACCGGTGTCACAATTTGCCAGTACAAAAAGCTAAATCGCGGGAAACAGAAGAGATAGAGGCAGCCGAACCTGTAAGCCGAATTCTGTCCGCCGGATTGCTCCTGCGGGACGACCATTCCTCTGGGCCGCGAATTGCTCCGCGGCTCTAGCGACCTACCCGAAGGTTTGACGCACCGAGCCGGCACGTGTCCGGTGTAGCTGTGAGTCATGAGCACCGTGCCGTGAGCAAACCAGAGTTCGATTTTGCTCACCGCTCACATCTCATTGCTCACAGCTACACCGGAACTTCCTCCCTATTTGGTCTTGCTCCGTGTGGGGTTTGCCCTGCCCGCTGCATCACTGCCGCGGCGGTGCGCTCTTACCGCACCTTTTCACCCTTACCTTGGCGTTGCCGCCAAGGCGGTATATTTTCTGTGGCACTTTCCGTCCAGCCGGCTTGAACCGGCCGTCCCGGACGTTATCCGGCACACTGCTCTGCGGAGTTCGGACTTTCCTCTCCCCGCGCCCGAAGACGCTGAAAGCGGCCGTCCGGTCCGGCTGCCTACCCCCTCATTCTATACGATGCTTCGGCAGGCTCTTCATCCCGGCTCCCGGCCCCAACGCCCGGCCTATCCAGCCGACCTTTTTGCGTTCGCAGCCCGAACCGACGCTGGTAGACTTATTCCGGGCCAAACCCAGCGCAAGAGTCCCAGGAACACGGCCGAAATAACCTCGATCGCGCCATGAACTACGTCGAAGCCATTCGCGTCGCTCTGCAGTCGCTGTGGGCGAACAAGCTGCGCTCGGTCCTCACCCTGCTCGGCGTCGTCATCGGTGTCGGAGCCGTCATCGCCGTCGTCACCTTCGTCTCCGGCATCAACGACTATGTTGCCAAGAAGATATTCAATCTCGGTGCGGACGTCTTTATCGTCTCCAAAATGTCCGCCGTCGAGACCAACGTCGACCGCTTTCTCGAAGCCGAGAAGCGCAAGAACCTCGACATGGAGGACTACGAAGCCGTCAAGGAAGCTTGCCGCCATTGCGATTATGTAGGCGCGCGCATGAGCACCAGCAGCCGCGTGAAGCACAACGAGCAGTCGATCGACGACACCAACGTGCAAGGCATCACTCCGGAAATCGCTACGATCGTCGATACCGACCTCACCTCCGGCCGCATGCTCAACGAGACCGACCTCAATAATCATTCGCAGGTCGCCGTGGTTGGCACCGACATCGTCGAACATCTTCTCGGAGGCGCCGATCCGCTCGGCCAGGAAATTCGCGTCAATGGCTGGACCTACCAGGTGATCGGGGTCGGCAAGAAAAAGGGCAAGACACTTGGACAAAGCGCCGACAACTACGTCTTGATCCCCATCACCGTTTACCTCAAGCAGTATGGTTCGCACAACGACAGCATCAGCATCTGGGGCAAAGCCTCTGCTACCGGAGCGCCGCTGAGCCAGGCGATCGACGAATCTCGCGTCGCTCTCCGCGCTACCCGTCACGATCAGACGGGAAAGAGCGACACCTTCGAAATCGAAACCAACGCCAGCCTGCTCGGAATCTGGTCTGGCCTGAGCGACACATTCTTCATGGCGACGATCGGCATCGCAGGCGTCTCGCTGGTAGTCGGCGGCATTGTGATCATGAACATCATGCTGGTCTCGGTCACCGAGCGCACCCGCGAGATTGGGATCCGCAAGGCGCTCGGCGCGCGCCAAGACGACGTGCTGCTGCAATTCCTGATCGAATCCGTCGTCCTCGCCCTCACAGGCGGAGCCATTGGAGTTCTCTCAGGCATCAGCTTTGCCGAAGTCATCACCGCGATCATTGGCATGCCGTCATCGATCAAAATCTGGGCCGTATTGGCGGGCCTGATCGTAGCCGGAACAGTCGGAGTATTTTTCGGAGTCTACCCAGCCCGCAAGGCGGCGAAGCTGGACCCGATCGTGGCGCTAAGATTTGAGATGTAGAAGATTGGGCCATTGAGTGATTGGGTGATTAGCGATTGAAAAGTCAAAATCAATCGGACTCCCGGTTTTCAATCGCCAAATCACTCAATGGCGAAATGGCTAAATTCATATGATGCGTAAGTCCGAGTTCGGCGAAATCGTCCACATGGCCACGGACACCATCCGCGGCAACAAGCTGCGCTCCGGACTCACCGTGCTCGGCATCGTCATCGGCGTCGCTGTAGTCATTGGTGTCTCCTCCATCGGCCGCGGCCTCGACGATAACGTCCGCGACCTCGTGGCCAGCATAGGATCCAATGTCATTTTTGTCTTCCACTTAGACTTCTTTACTTTCGGCCGCATGACGCAGGAAATGCGCACGCGTAAAGAGTTAACGTATGACGACGCCATGGCGATGCGCGATCTGCCGCATATCAAGGCCGTGTCAGCAGGCTTACGGATCTTCCGCCCTGAGCTTGGAGTGGGCTCCTACTCGGTCAAATATCAGGACAAGAAAGTGAAGAACACAATTCTCGAAGGAGACATGGCCTCCGCGAAGGATGTGTTTGATCTGCCGATGGCCAGCGGCCGTTGGTTCAGCGATTTTGACGATGAGCACCATTCCCCTGTGGTTGTGGTTTGCTATGAAACTCAGCACGAGTTGTTCGGCGACCAGGATCCACTCGGCAAGGAAATCAACATCGAAGGGCGGTTATTCCAGGTGATCGGAACGGTGTCGAAGATCAAATCCGTGTTTGGCGGAGGCAAAGATCCGAACGACAACCGAGTCATCCTGCCGCTGAAGACATTCAAAACGCTGCATCCGGAAATGAAGCAACACGTCATCAGCGTGAAGGCTACGTCGCATGATGACATGCCAAAGGCCATGGACGAGATTCGCGAGTTGCTGCGCCGCCGTCGGCACGTAGCTTTCGACAAGCCAGATAATTTCGCGATCATGACTTCCGACTCGATTTCTGACGTCTGGAGCCAGCTTACCGGCGCGCTCTTCATTGGCATGTTTGCCATCTCGAGCGTCGGACTCGTCGTTGGCGGCGTCGGCGTCATGAATATCATGCTGGTTAGCGTCACCGAGCGCACCCGCGAGATCGGCGTACGTAAGGCCATCGGCGCCCGTAAGCGCGACATCCTGTTGCAGTTCACCCTCGAAGCCATCATGCTCACCTTGGTCGGAGGTATTGTCGGCATTCTCAGCGGCGCGCTGATCGTCTGGGTGATTCCGGAAATCTGGCCTTCCTTGCCGGCGCGCCTCTCCATGTTCTGGGTCACCTTCGGCTTCAGTTCCGCCGCCGGAGTCGGACTCGTCTTCGGCATTTATCCCGCGTGGAAGGCGGCCAATCTCGATCCGATTGAGTCGCTGCGCTATGAATAATTCTTTCCGCGCTTGCGCATGATGCACTCCCTCGCCACGATTTTTCAGGTCGTCGCCGTACTCGGCTGCCTCGCCAGTTCTGCCTACTACGGCATCTGCGTGTGGAGCGCGGCCGCATTTCTTCGTGCTCGCAAGTTGCACAAGGAGATCGGCTCCGCGCCGCTTCCTTCCGTTTCCATCCTCAAGCCGCTGAAAGGTGTCGATCCCGACATTTATCAGAGCTTTCGTAGCCATTGCCTGCAGGATTATCCTGAGTACGAAATTATCTTCGGCGTAAGCGATCCGGCCGATCCCGCGATCGCCAGCGTCGAGCAGTTGCAGCGCGAGTTTCCCGATCTCTCAATTCGGCTGGTCGTGTGTCGTGAAAAACTCGGCGCCAACGTCAAGGTCAGCAACCTCCACCAGATGCTGCCGTCCGCGCGCTATCAACATCTATTAGTCAACGACAGCGATATCCGCGTCGAGCCTGATTACCTGCGCAATATTTTCGCTCCCTTAACCGACGAGCGAGTCGGAATGGTCACCTGCCTCTATCGCGGCGCTCCCGCCGCAACGTTGGGATCGCAACTCGAAGCCCTCGGCATCAGCACCGATTTCTCCGCCGGAGTCCTCGTCGCTCAACAGCTCGAAGGCGGACTGCATTTCGGCTTAGGTTCAACGCTGGCGTTTCGTCGGAGAGATTTGGATCGCATCGGCGGATTCCTCTCCATCGTCGACTATCTCGCCGACGACTACGAACTCGGCCGCCGCATCAGTGAGCTTGAATCGAATGGGAGCCGATTGAAAGTCCTGCTCTCCAGGGAAGTGGTCGACACGCATCTTCCTGCCTACGACTTCAGCGGATTTCTCGCGCACCAGATGCGCTGGGCCCGCGGCGTCCGCGATGCCCGCTTGGGCGGCTACATTGGATTGGTCTCGACCTTTGGATTGATGTGGTCGCTTCTGACCGTGATTGCAGCTAACGCGGCTCCATGGTCGTGGGCGGTACTCGCGGTAGTGTTTGCATTGCGAATCGCGGTAGCGCTCGCGGTAGGGAAGTCGGTCCTGCAGGATGAAAAATTGCCCGGTCAACTTTGGCTGCTGCCGCTGCGCGACCTCATCGCAGTCGCCGTCTGGATCGCCAGCTTCGCCGGCCACACAGTAATCTGGCGCGGCGAAACCTTCGAACTAAAAAACGGCCGGCTCACCCGGATCAATCTGTAATTGCAGCGCCGTGTGCTCGACCAATCGCTTGGCCCAGATTGTTACGGCTTCGCCCTTCTTAATTTCTGGGAGGATGACGGAACGGCCACGGGCTGATGCCCAAGTCCGTGCGTATTTTGCGGGCCGTACTTCGGATATAGCGCCGTCAATTCTGTAAGAGAAAAGGGGCATCCCTTTTGTTCTGGCCTTTCGTCAGTGAGCACGTAATAACGATCCGCAAATGCCATTACGATTTCAGTATTGTTATTTACCGTAGGAGCATTCGCCGCCATAACTTTCGCCTCATACGCATGATAAGCAGACTGTTTCGGAGCACGGCCGAGCTGCTGGCCTCGGAACTTAAGCCAAAATTCCGCGTTGTAAGCACCACTTCCAATCACCATGTGACCGGGATACTGACAGAGATGGACCCATGCATAATCTTCTTCGTAGCGCCTCACTAAATAAAGCAGTGCGATACCTGTCTCGTGGAAGGTCCCGACCAACATTTCTAGCGAAGGATGATACGCCTGCCATTCATTCGTGATGTTTTCTTTTTCGCTATCAAAGATTGTTCCCGGAGCAAAAACGTACTTCGGCCTGAGAACATCCCACTGGAAACGTGCCATTAGCGCATCATGGACAGCTTTGTTTATAGCTTCCCAAATGTGTCCATGTGTTCGCTTTGGGATAGTACCTAGATTTTCCTTTATTAAGGAGCCGACATCCTGGCAGAGCGCAATGTCGCCTGCACAGGCCATGAAAAGATTCTCTTCTCTCTCCACGGCCAACTTGTGGAGTTCCGAAGTGGAATCCGTGTTAGTCGACCCCATCGTGTCCGCAATGAGAATCAGACCGTCAGGACGAATGGGATGCGGCCTTGGTTTCGATGAGCACAGCACGCCTATACCAATTGTCATGGGGAATCCGGCAAGACGAGTCTAGTACTGGTTCCTAAGGCCGACAACTTGCTCTATGACGGCATTGGAGTTTTCCACAGAAGAATTTTCATCGTGTGACGAATGACCTTTACTGAGGCTGTAGAAAGCTCACACTAGAAGTATGCGCGGATTAGCTTCGCAGGCAGATCTGGACGACCGGCCGAAGAGATCAAATTGGAAGCAATGCGAGCGGCCTTCCAGCCAGCCTCGAATCCGAACTGGTAGCGAACAACTCCGAAGTGGAGACCGGAAGCGCCTCAGTCGCGACGCGGCATACAAGCAGTCAAGTCGCGAAGCGACGGCATTCGTTAGCCCAGCACGTGAGTGCTGGGCTACGGGAAGAGGAGAGAACGAGTTCTGTCAGGGACAGCACTACGCGCCAAGAAAAGCCGCTAACCCCTTATTTTGGAAGATTTTACCTGTAAACCATTTGCAATCAAGATTTTGCGAGGGAGATTCGTCTTCAGTCCCTGTAACTCGAATGAAATCAATATTTTGCAAATTCGATCAAAAAATGACAGAGAGGCGAACGACGAATCTGCGAGATCGAGAGATGGAACTCTCAATGCCGCATCAATCGCCCGACATCAACTCAAACTTCCCGTCGCCGAACAGCCGGTATCTTCGCCCGCGCCACGAAATCGTGTTGCCGAAAAATCCTGCGATCCAGAAACAAAATCCCATCGCATCTTCAATCGGCAGCACCAACCAATTCACTCGCGCTCGCAACACGCGGACTGCGACGAAATATGCCGCCAATGCGCGCACAACAATTGCGATCGGAACCACCGGCCACCACGCCGGCGAAAATGCGCAGACCAGCACTGCGATCGGCAACGGCATGGTGAACAACTGCCCCACGTATCCTGCGGGACGCGAACGACGCGTGCTCCGCGCCCACCGCAACCGGTGCGCAATATTCTCCGCAAACGACGTGGTGCCGATGTGATGCTCGATCACGTACGACGACAGAATCACGCCGTCTCCGTTCTCGGCCGCGAATTTGCCGATGACAAAATCTTCCGCCAGGTAATCTTTGACGCGCGCGAATCCGCCGATCGCTTCGATCACGTGCCGCCGCGCCGCGATCGTCGGCCCCACGGCGAATTGCATGCCTTCGAGCATCCGCGCCACCAGTGCGCTTCCCCAGAAGTCGGTGTTCATCCCGGTTGCCTCGAGGCGCGACCAGAAACTCGCTCCAGGCACGGCGCGGTACGGGCACGTTGCCACTCCGAGATGTTGATCTTGAAATTCCGCCGCGATGGTTCTC
>Ga0209624_10002996_pt1 | contig 12227 bp, 10 predicted proteins | sample JacPinW_OM2H0_O1_FD_188565 | JGI IMG/M metagenome (GOLD analysis project Ga0209624, IMG submission 188565) | Forest soil microbial communities from Algoma, Ontario, Canada - Jack Pine, Ontario site 1_JW_OM2H0_O1 (SPAdes) (version 2) | ecosystem: Environmental > Terrestrial > Soil > Boreal... | reverse complement strand
CATTCGCAGTCATCTCGGCGATCGTGTCGAGGTGACGGGAGATGGCGCGGGCGCTCACATTGTGCTGTGGCCAAGGCGGCGAGTGAGCGAAGAGACGATTATCGCTGGAGCGGCTGCTCGCGGAGTCTGCGTCTACGGAATCTCTCCGTACTTCTTGAGGAAACCAAAGAGGTCCGGGATCCTAGTGGGATACTCGCGGATGAATGCTGCGAGAATTCGGGAAGGGATTCGAAGACTCGCGGAAGTGTTCTAGTCTCGCGATGCTCGACGGGCAGCCGAGGCGACCACCCGCACCAGGAATTACGCTCCGCAGTATTTTTTGTATTGCTCGAGGATGAAGGGATCAGTCATTCCGGCAATGTAGTCGCAAATGGTGCGCGGGAGCGATTCTTCTTTGGCTTTCTCGCGGTAGTTGCGGGGCAGAGCTTCGGAATGGTCCATCCAGAAACTAAACAGTCCACGGACTATGCGCTCGGCGTCGTCTTTTTCGTCCGATAAAGCGGGGCTGTAGTACAGGTTCTCGTACAGAAAATCTTTGGACTGCTTGCGGCCAGCCTCGACAGCGGGGCTGAAAGCGGCCAAACGCTCGCTATGAATCCGCACATCTTCCAGCGTGTGGATTCCGGCTTCATTCACGCGCTTCTGTGTGTTCTTCACCAAATCGTCAACGAAACGGTTGAGGACACGCTTGAGGGCTTCATTGAATTTCAGCTTGGCGGGAGCATCGGGATAGATTTGTTGAACTTCGCGATAGAAACGCTCGAAAACCGGAACGCCTTCGCGAATTGCTTCAAGCGAAAGAAGATGAGCTTCGTATCCGTCGTCCAGGTCAGCGGTGTTGTAGGCAATCTCATCGGTGAGATCGATGAGTTGAGCTTCCAGCGGCGGACGCTGATCCAATAGATACTCCGCGAGTTCGGGATGGTCGTTTGCATCGTAATCGTGGGAGTGCTTGATGATGCCTTCCCGGACTTCGAAAGTGAGGTTCAGGCCGCGAAACGCGGCGTAGCGCTGCTCGAAATCTTCGACAATGCGGAGAGCGTGCAGGTTGTGGTCAAAGGAAAGTCCGTGCTCGCGCATGGCGGCGTTGAGCGCTTTTTCTCCAGCGTGGCCGAAGGGCGGGTGGCCGAGGTCGTGGACAAGGGCGAGTGCTTCGGCGAGATCCACGTTGAGGCCGAGGGCTCCGGCGATGGTGCGGGATATCTGCGTAACCTCAAGCGTGTGAGTCAGGCGGTTGCGGAAGTGATCGCTGTAGCGGCTAGTGAAAACTTGCGTCTTGGCCTCGAGGCGGCGGAAGGCGCGCGAGTGGATGACGCGGTCTCGGTCCCGCTGGAAGTCGTTGCGGTAGGGGTGCTGAGATTCCGGGAAGCGGCGTCCACGGGAGCGTTCGACGTGCACCGCGTAGGCGGCGAGCATGTCTCGAAGTCTATCAAAGTGCCGAGGTTCGGGTAGCGAGTGTACGACGACAAGGTGGGCATAGCGAGAGGGGAACTCCTCTATGCACCGCTGGTTGTTGGGGTCGGCATGGGGTCCTTCGCTTCGATCAGGATGACGGGAAGCTGCGCAGACGAAAACGGCCCTGGCGGGCCGTGGCCGGGTTAGAGACCCGGCCCCACACACTCTTTCTATTCTTGAATTACTGCTTCGAGGAGTCTTCCTTGGCCAGCTTTACTTTGGCGGCGTCGAGCTTTTGCTGCACCTTGGCGAAGGCATCGCTGTCCTGCTCCGCCGGGACCGTCTTGTTCCATTCCTGGACGGCGCGATCCCAATGAGCGGCTGCTAGTTTCAGGCGACCCGTTTTCTGGTAGAGATCGCCGAGGTGCTCCTGGACAGTGGGATCGGAGCCCATGTGAGCGGCGGCTTTATTTAGATTGTCTTCCGCCTGATCGTACTTACCCAGCTTGAAGTAGACCCAGCCGAGCGAGTCGAGGTAGGCGGGATTATTGGGCTCGAAGCTAAGGGCCTGCTTGATGTAGTTCAGCGACTCGTCGAGCTTCACGCCGCGATCGGCATTCATATAGCCGAGATAGTTGAGCGTTGCAGCGGCTTGCGGATCCGTTGGCGGCGTGGCAGCGAGAACTTTCTTGAACTCGGTTTCCGCCTGGTCGAAATTCTTCTGCCGCTGGTAGAGGTCTCCACGCAGGAAATAGACGTACGCCCTGTCATCTGCTTTGGTGGAGAGCTGCTCCGCCTTGGAAAGAGCCTCTTCGGCATCGCTCCAACGCCTGGCACGCGTAAAGATGATGCCAAGACGGACATAGGCGTCGCGATCCTCGGGACCGCCCTTGATCATGGAGCGAATGTCGGAGACTGACTGATCGACCTGCCCCATGTCGGCGAGCTGCGCATCGAGGACCATGCGGAGATCGCGGTCATCGGGCAGCTTCTGCACCGCTTCCTTGGCAATTTCGGTGGCCTGCGGCCATTGCTTGGCTTCGCGATATGTGTCGATGATTTCCTGATAGCCGCTGCGGGCGTTTTCGTCACCGAGCACCAGCATCTTCCGGAAGGTATCGACAGCCGCAGTGTAGTTTTCCTGATCGCGGTAGATCATGCCCAGGCGCTCGATGAAGATGGCGCGATTGTTGCGGTCGGCCTGGCTGGATCCAGTCTCAGCTTTCTCCGTCTTCTTCAGAAGATCCTGCAGCAGCTTGATCGCGTCGTCGTAACGTCCCTGCGCCTGATAGACGGCGGCCATGCTGTAGGGGACATCCATGGTGTCTGGGACGAGAGTATCGGCGCGCTTGAGATTTTCCAGAGCGAGGTCGTACTTACCCTCGCGGCGATAGATCTCGGCAATGCGAATATAAGTCTGTGCATCCTCAGGATTGGAGTCGGCGATGACTTTGTACTGTTCGAGGGCGGCGTCGAGCTGGCCGTCGTTCAAATAATTTTCGGCAAGGCCGCGGATCGAATCGAGATTGTCGCGATCCAGAACGATGGAGTGCTTGTAGGCATCGATAGCGCTTTTGTAGTCCTTGCGCTGCTCATAGGCGGCGCCCAGTGCGGCATAGAGCTTGGCCGAGCGAGCGGAGTCCGGAACCGAGCTCAGAACTTTCAGGGCGTGTCCGGTGTCTCCCTCGTCTGTGTAGAGCATGGCCAGGGTCGTGACGGCTTCTTCCGAGCTGGGATCGAGCTTGATCGCCGTCTTGAGCTCGGCTTCCGCCTTTTGCATATCATTGTTGAGGCGATAGAGGCGGCCGAGAAGAAGGTGATCGTCCACGCTATCGGGATCGAGCTTCACGATCTGTTCGTATTGATCGATAGCCAGCTTCAGGATGTTGTCCGAACCATTGCCACCCGGCATGTCGCCGAGCGAGCGGAGGTAGATGCGGCCGAGAAGTTTGTGGGCTTCAAGATTCTTGGGATCGCGCTTAATGATGTCCTGAGCTTCTTTGACAGCGTCAGCGATACGGCCGGTCTTCACGTAAAGCTCGGCAAGGGCGGAAGTCAGGAATTCAGACGAGGGGTCGGCCTCAATGGCCAGACGGTATTCTTCCGTCGCCTTGGTGGCGAGGTCGCTGCGGCCGTAAGCCGTCACCATCTCCTCGTACATGTGCGCCATCGTGTAGTGGTAATAAGCAGCGGATTTGTCGACCTTACGCGGCGTCGACGGGGCGGCCTTGGCGTCAGGCTGGGTGGCGTTTGCATCAGACGAGGACGGGCTGGTTTGCGCGACAGCGGCAGTTGCCATCGCAATCACTACAAAGAGGCGGAAAATTCTATTCATGCTCGACCTGACTGGCGCTCGAAGCGCGCTTCCGAAACTACAGTTTATTTGGATGCAAACCCGCTAGGCGAAAGGTGCTTTTATTCTAACCCGAGCGGCAGCGGGACGGAATTAAAGAGTGCTGGTAGTTTGGATGCCGCAGGAAACCGGAAGGACAGGGACCAGTGGGGGGCACTGTGTCAAATTACGTAAAGACGTAGAGCGAATTGTCGGTAGTCTCGATTGAGGGATGGAAGGCCCATGCCTGAGACTGTCCATCAACACCACCCCGATTCTCTCAATGGCGGAAGTGACGCACTCCGGTGAAGAGCATGGCGAGTCCCAAACGATCGGCCGCTTCGATGACCTCCGGATCGCGTTGCGAACCGCCGGGCTGGATGATGGCGGTCGCTCCAGCTTTGGCGATTTCTTCGACTCCATCAGGGAAGGGAAAGAAGGCGTCGGAGGCAGCGACCGTACCTTTCAACGGGAGTTGAGCTTTCATGGCGCCAATTTTGGCGGAATCCACGCGGGACATCTGTCCGGCACCCACGCCGACGGTCTGTCCGTCGCGGGCGTAGACGATCGCGTTGGATTTCACGTGCTTGCAAACCTTCCACGCAAATAGCAAAGCACGAGTCTCTTCGGGAGTTGGAGGACGTTTGGTCACGACTTTCAGATCGGACTCTTGGAGCACGCGAGCGTCCGCATCCTGCACGAGCATTCCACCGGAGACATTCTTCAATACCCATTTCTGATTCGCCGGGACGACTTCGACCAGGCGCAGATTCTTCTTCGACGCGAATTTCGCTTTGGCGGCCTCGTCGAATGATGGTGCGGCGATGACTTCGAGGAAGAGCTTGTGCATTTCTTCAGCGGCAGCGGCGTCGATGGGACGATTGACTCCGATGACTCCGCCGAACGCAGAGACGGGATCGCACTCGAGAGCCCGCTTGTAGGCCTCCGCCAAAGTCTTGCCGGTCGCGGTGCCGCAGGGATTCGTATGTTTGATGATGGCTACGACCGGCTCTTCAAATTCCTGAGCGAGATCCCAGGCGGCTTGCAGATCGACGATGTTGTTGAAGGAAAGTTCCTTGCCCTGCAATTGGCGGGCGTTTGCCACGCCTGCGCCCGAGCCGTCGGAATACATGGCTGCTTTCTGGTGGGGGTTTTCTCCGTAACGCAGGTCGAGCGTTTTGTGGAACGAGAAACGGAGTGTGGCTGGGAATACGCTGGCATCGGGCTGGATCTGAAACGAATCGGCGCTGATACTTTCTAGCGTCGAGGCAATAGCAGAATCGTACGCCGCGGTCGTGGCAAAAGCCTTTTGCGCCAGACGCCATTTTGTCTGGTGGGAGAGCGCGCCCGACTCGCGCTGCAGTTCGTCGGCAATGGCATCGTAATCGGCAGGAGACGTGACGATCGCGACGTCGTGAAAATTCTTTGCAGCTGAGCGAATCATGGATGGGCCGCCGATGTCGATGTTTTCGATCAGTTCTTCGATGGCAACTCCGGACTTCGCGGCGGTCTTTTCGAACGCGTAAAGATTGACGACCACCATGTCGATCGGGGAGATGCCGTGCTCCGCGACTGCGGCGACGTGCTTGGGATCTTCGCGGCGATGCAGAATTCCCCCATGGACTTTGGGGTGAAGCGTCTTCACGCGGCCGTCGAGCATTTCCGGAAATCCGGTGAGATCCGAAATGTCTTTCACTGCGATGCCGGATTCGCGGAGCAGCTTGGCGGTACCGCCGGTGGAGACGAGCTCAATACCGAAAGCAGAAAGCTTGCGTGCGAAATCGACGAGTCCGGTTTTGTCGGTAACGCTGAGGATGGCACGGCGGACCTTAGACGGAGTGCTGGACATGATCGGCCTCGGAAACAGGGATAGGTGCGGAGTGACCAAAAATTCTAACAGCAACGAGCAGGCGTTGGTCGCTGGTCGTCGGTCGTTCGCTCAGATCATTTTCGGACAGCGTCGGAAGGAGACTCGACTCGTTTGCAGTTGGAGTGCAGATAAGGACGCGCAACGAATGACCAAGGACTAACGACTCGCTGCGCCTCCGCGCAAAAATAAGGCCGCGGTTTGCTCGCGGCCCTGATTCTCGAAGCTGCCGACTTGTTTATGGGACCGAACCACGAGCGGCGGCAGCGGGAGTATTGGTGGTGAATGAGAACCATCCGGCCAAGCCTACGTCGCCGCCGATGATCGCCAGATTGGAAGCAGAGAAGACGCCGGTGAAGTCCGGAGCCTTCGTGTCATCCGAGGTGACCACGATCCAGTACTGGGTTCCGGCCGTCACCGCGGTGGATTTGATGTTGACGGTGACCAGCTGACAGCAGGTTCCGAAGACGGGGATGGTAGAGGCATGTCCGGTGGAAAGCAGGGTTCCGATGACTCCGGCGTTATCGCTGTAGAGTCCGACATTCACCAGCGACGTTCCCGACTCCCAACCCACCGCCACTTGCAACTGCTCGACGTGAGCGTTCGCTGCGGGGATGAACGGAACACCGATTCCCTGCTCGGGCAGGCCTACGGAGTTATCTGGCCCCAACACGTAGTAGCCGGTGGTGTCGTTGTACGCATTGGTGGAAGTCGGTCCGAGGTTGCTAAATATAGTTGTAAGTTTGGGCGAAGGCTTTGCGGAGGGCGTGATCGGACCCGAGTGAGTTGTGTGGGCTACCTTGAGATCGGAACTCTGGGCCAGGAGTACCCCGGAGGCGAGCGTCAATACAAACAAGCAGGTTAGTGCTCGTTTTAATACCATTTTCCATCCTCCAAATTAGTTGAGTTGCAGCGTCGCCAAAGATCGGGACTCTTCGTGGAGCCTTTCCACCAAGGCTGCATCGGGCTGGGGCCGGGTCGTGCGTGCCAAATGCCGTGAGCTGCGGAGGACATCTTATCCCCAGTTGGGGGGAAGGCCAGAGGGATAAAGACTCAGAGACGAAAGTCACTAGGGCAGCCGGACTGGAGGGAATGGCTAAATGCCCAAACAACGCCTTCAGTTCGACTTGGCTATCGGTGAATTTGCCGATTGAGAGGGTATTGCTTTGTGCAGGGACTGGATGATGCGGTTGATTTCAGGCTGGGTTACGCCCGACGGGCTGTTGTAGTCCTTTTGGAGAAAGAGGATTTCAAGGTGCTCGTCCCCGCAATAGAGGTCAACCACGACTGTGTCTCGGCTGGTCTGAGGGTTGCCCTGCTGGAAGCCGCTATAAAACTGGGTGTGCAGGTCAGAGATCCCTGTGTCTGCCGCCTTCACGGCCATGATCGATTTCGTCACGAGCAGCATTTGTTCACGAGTGTGAACTGCCTGCGAAAGGGACCAGTAGTGCATTTTGTCCGGGGTGAAGCGGTACACATTATTTACAAAAATGTAGTCGGAACTGGCGGTCCCGGCCCCGAAGATCGCTTCAAACACTTGCGGTGGAGTCTTGAAATCCGTGGCCCACAAATTGGAGAACTCTCGTGGTGGAACAACCTTCATCCACAGGCGCAGCCCAGAACGGAAGACGCAGATCGCCGAGCGCTTCTCGGCCTTGTCCTTCGGGTACACCTCAGTTTTGGATTGATCGAGGTCGATCCAGGGAACTTCGAAGTCATATCCGAGATAGGAAAGTCTCATTCCCGAAGCTGGGGAGACGGTGTCGTCTTTCAGGTCCGTTGGCACGACCCGCGCGATGGGAGGGGCTTTTCTTGCCGCGTAGAAGGAAAGAGCGATGGGCGAGATCCAATAGATTCCTGCAACGATCGCCACGACTGTGACGAGCCCGGTGATCAGAATCCGTCGCAGAAGTCTCACTGTCGCCTCGCTTACGTTTTCGCTTTGGCTTTCAGCTTGACGTGGCCGTCGGCGAGTTCAACGGAGTATTCGACGCCCTGGCATCCATACTGTTTGCGGATTTGTTCGGTCTTTTTCTGGACGAAGGTCGTGAACGAGTCGATGCTGCCCGTCACATTTTCGCCGGCTTTTTTCTTGGCCGCGACCAGCGTGTTATAGAGACGCTCGACTTGCTCTTTTTCTCCCTGATCGACACTGTGCAGAGTAAAGTGCGGAGCCGAAATCGCTCCGCCTGCTGCGGCGGCTGCGGCCTGGCTTACGCCATAAACGGGGTGATGGGGCTTGTGCTCTTCTTCGGCGACACGCACTCCCTGCACGGAGAGAAGCGCATCCTGCGGTCGACGGTAGCCTTCTTCGCGGATACGGGATTTCTTGCGCCAGAGATCGCTATAGAGCGCGTAACGCTGCGCCATCTCGTTGTAGCGGTAGCGCTGGGAAAAGTTCATGCGTCCACCGTCGGAGAATTTGCGCAGCAAGCTGAGCACTTTCCACTCGACATCCGTCGGCGGCCGCTTGGTCGGATTGCTGAAGAAAATCTCGTACTCGATTTTCAGGCGGCGCAGTTGAGAATCGAGAAGATTTAGTTCTTCGTCGGTGGTCACAGGAGTCTCCATGCACAGTTTAGTGATTAGCGACACACGAGGCGAGGTATCCCTCGGTCACTAAGGGCATGGAACGAAAGTAAGGGGGAACTATGAAGAGCGAGCTGCGAGCTTAAAGAAAACGGAAGCGGTTCGACCTACGCTGCCCAGGGAACAGTTCGCGTACTGAGGTTTGGTCCGAGACTCACGCCTCAGAGCTCGGAGCTCAAAGCTTATTTCGCGGAATTCGACGCCATTTTCTTGACCATCGCGAGGACGAGTTTGCGGTCGCTGTCGTTCAGACTGGTCGAGTAGCGCCGGATCTGGCTGAGGAAACGGACTTCGTCGTCGGAGAGTTGGGGCAACCCCTTCGAGCCGTTGCTGTGGCCGGGCTCGGAGAAAAATTGTGACAGCGGAAGTTCCATGGCACCGGCAATCTTCGAGAGCGTATCGAGCGAAGGAATCGTGTGACCGTTTTCGACGCGCGACAGATAGCAGCGCAGAAGGCCGGTTCGCTTTTCGATGTCGCCCTGAGACATACCTTTCTGGAGCCGGTAGTTGCGGATGGTCTCGCCGATATTCATCGTTGGGAGCATTTCAGGATGGGTCATAGTAACCAGAGGAGTAACTTCTGGCAAGTGGGAAATTTGTGCCATACGAGGGACATTCGTGCCATACGAAAAACGGACGGCGCAGAACAAATTTTCGCGCGGACTCGGCATTACTTATACATTGTTTAACTAATCGAAGTGCGCAGACGCACATACCTCACCAGCTCTTGTGTGCTTAAAACCCGCGTGCACGGCGGGTTTCACTTCTTGAGTGTCGCGGCGAGAAAATCGACAGTTCTCTGCCACGCGTCCGCAGCATCGGCGGCGCGATAGCCTTCTTTGTTGTTCGGATTCTCGAAAGCGTGGCCGGCATCATCGTAGATTTTGACGTCGATTTTCTTGCCCATCTTGTCGAGCGCTTCGCCGAACTTGTGAACGTCATCGGGTGTGATGCCGTGATCCTGCGCGCCGAAGAGCCCGAGGATCGGCGCGTTGATTTTCTTCAACGCTTCGGGATCGGTCGCGAGGTGACCGTAGTTGATGACGTCGGCGGCAAGAGTAGGTTCTTGCAGCGCGACATCGAGCGCGTAGCCGCCGCCCATGCACCATCCGATGGCGCCAATGCGGTCTTTCTTAACGCTGGGCTGGGCAACGAGATATTCGAACGCCGCGTGCAGGTCGCGTTTGGCGCGATCTTCAGGAACTCCGCGCATGATCTCGTGTGCCATGTCGGGCGTGGTCGCGACCTTCCCGCGATAGAGGTCGATCGCGAGGGCTTCGTAGCCTTGATCCGCCAGTTTCGACGCCTGCTCTTTCACCCAATCGTTCAAGCCCCAATATTCGTGAACCACGATGAGCGCGGGGAACGGGCCTTTGCCCGCGGGCGTGTAAAGGATGCCCTGCACGGTTTCGTCACCGCTTTTGTAAGAGATATTCTTGCCGTCCGCGGCGAAGGCGAGTGTTGTTGCCAACAGAATAACGAACAAGAGAATTCGCTTCATGGCTGGATTCCTTCGTTTCGTGCGCCGACATTGTGATTGAACTGATCTGCGATTACAAGAGGAGTTCCATGTAGAGCGCGCCAGCAATGGGATTCTCGCAGTAGGCAGGAATTTCGCGGAAGCCGAGTTTGCGATACATGGCGACGGCATCCTTCATGACTGGCTCGACGGTATCGAGTCGCATGCGCTGATAGCCGATCTGGCGCGCTTCCGCGATGACTCGGTTGGCGAGGACGCGGCCTAGGCCCTTCCCGCGGAATTCCGGGCGAAGGTAAAGGCGCTTCATTTCGCAAACACAATCCTCGAGTTTATGGAGCGCGATGCATCCCGCAAGCTGGCCTTCGTATTCCGCGAGAAGCAGGCATCCCGCAGGAGGAGCGTAGTCTCCCGGCAAGCCAGATAGCTCTTCGTCGAAATTCTGGAAGCACAGGCTGAAGCCCAGGGACTTTGCGTATTCGAGGAAAAGCTCGCGGGCCTGGTCAGTCTGGGTTGGGGACTCGGCTTGCGTAAATTCCAAACCTTTCACTACAGACGATACAGGGAACACAGAGGAAGGCTGCGCACCCTCAGAATTCGTTTTCACCTTATGGCCCTCCATATCCTCTGTCGTTGAGGCCCTATCCCATCAGCATGCCGCCGTTGACGCTGAGCGTGTGACCGGTGATGTAGGACGCTTCGTCGGAAGCGAGGAATGCCACGGCGCTCGCCACGTCTTCGGAGGTTCCTACTCGGCCCAGCGGAATCTGCTTCACCGCGTTCTGCTTGAACTCGTCGCTGAGGACAGCGGTCATGGCAGTTTCGATGAACCCGGGAGCGATAGCGTTACAAGTAATGTTGCGCGAGCCGACTTCGCGGGCGATCGCCATGGTGAGTCCGATGAGCCCGGCTTTGGAAGCGGAATAATTGGCTTGGCCAGCCTGTCCCATCTGGCCGAAGACGCTGGTGATGTTGATGATGCGTCCCCAACGCTGTTTGAGCATGGAGGGGATGACTTGCTGGATGCAGAGGTAAGCCGAAGTCAGGTTGGTTTGGAGGACGGCGTCCCAATCAGCCCGCTTCATGCGCATGACGAGTTGGTCGCGGGTGATGCCGGCGTTGTTGACGAGGATGTCGATCTTGCCGAACTGTGAGATGGCGGCCTTCACGGTAGTTTTGACCTGCTCTTCGTCGGCGACGTCGAGGGCGAAGGCGGTGGCCTTTCCGCCGGCGGCGGATATTTCGGCAACCAGTTCGTTGAGTTTCTCCTGATTGCGGGCGGCGACGGCCACGGCGGCACCGTCTTTGGCAAGGCGCAGGGCGCAGGTACGTCCGATGCCTTGCGAGGCGCCGGTGACGAAGGCTACGCGTCCTGAAAGAGACATGAGAATTCTCCGGAATACGGATCTTAAGGATGCGAACGCAGAATTATACGCGGCAGCTGGTACGTTGCTGATGGCGAATGTGTCGAGCTTCGCTCGAGGACCGGGTCTGAGACCCGGTCCCACACGAGCCCAGAGGTTCGTCTTTGATTCCAGTGGTGACGAATCGCATTGCTTATCCACAACTGCGCCGAGTACCATTCGGACACTCTTATGTCCCAGAATGCGAATGTGCTGACGATGCCCAAGCCTTCCAACAAGAACTCTGCCACCCCCGAGAAAGACTCAGGGCACCGCTCTCCGCTGCGATCGACGGGAACGGACGGCTCTGTGGCCGAGATTCCGGCTCCCGTTGCGGCAGAGCCGTCGACCGAAGTATTTGCCGTATTCGGCGTCGAGCCGGAGATTCAGGCTTACGCGATGGCGAAATATTCGCGCTCGGCGCTGTCGATGAAGGAGTCACTGCGCGAGATCAGCACCCAGAAGGCGGAAAAGTTTCTCAATACTTTCTACTTCCAGTACGGGCACCGTTCGATCGCCGATCTAGCGCACATCGCGCTCGCGATCGAACGGCTGTCGATTCTGGCGGCGATTGAACTTGCCGATGAACAGCGCTGGGACGGGCAGGAGCGCTCGACGCGGTATCAGGATTTCAAGAAGAGCGGATATTACACACCGGATTTCGGCAGCGACGACGAGGGTCGCAAGCTCTATCGCGAGACCCTGGATTTTCTGTTCGCCGAGTACGAAGCGCTATCGGCACACATGACGCAGTACCTGATCAACATCACGCCAAAACCGGTGGATATGAAACAGGATGCCTATGAGCGCACGCTGAAGGCCCGGGCGTTTGACATCACACGTTACCTGCTGCCGCTGGCAACGAACACTTCGCTCGGAGAGATCGTCAACGCGCGCACGCTGGAAACACAAGTGGCGCATCTGCTGTCGCATACGCATAAAGAGGTACGGGAACTGGGCGAGTCGTTGAAAAAGGCTGCGACCGGCGCGGCTTACAACGTGAATGCAGAGTCGCTGCGGGATCTGGTCGCACGGATTCGAGTCGTAGACGCGGAATTGGGAGCGCGGGCAGAACAGGAATTGCTGCGCGAGGTTCGGGTGGCGCCAACTTTGGTGAAGTATGCGGATCCCAATGCTTACGAGATGGAAACGCGGCGGGAGTTG
>Ga0209624_10002995_pt1 | contig 12227 bp, 9 predicted proteins | sample JacPinW_OM2H0_O1_FD_188565 | JGI IMG/M metagenome (GOLD analysis project Ga0209624, IMG submission 188565) | Forest soil microbial communities from Algoma, Ontario, Canada - Jack Pine, Ontario site 1_JW_OM2H0_O1 (SPAdes) (version 2) | ecosystem: Environmental > Terrestrial > Soil > Boreal... | reverse complement strand
CGCGGGTCTCCGCCCACAGTGCCACTGGCGGCACCGGCGATCCGCTGGCCAACACGCCGAAGAAGCTGCAATGCGATTTCCACGAGTCTGATGCCGAACACAAACGCGAACTCGAATCGGTCAGCCTCGATGGTTCGCCACCGAATAGCCAAATCTCCTTCAGCGCCTTCCACCTCTTTGGAGACCTTCCGGCCTCAACTGCATCTGGCAAGGCCTTGCCCCCCAAGGGCGACCGCTACCTCTTTCTCGTTTTCGCGGGCGAAAAGGTCGGAAAGATGTCGATCCTCCGAAGCACCGGCGCCCTTGGGACGTCCAAGGATTTCGTTTTCGACAAAACCTTGTCCTCGGCCACGGTGCGCCCGCCGTTCCCCTTCACGGGCAGCGGGAGCTTTCTGCGCAAGGCAGATGGCTCAACCAGCTGGACGGGCAACTTGGCAGCGCCGCTACCTGGGCTCGGTACCGTCAGCCTCACAGGAGGCAAGGCCGACTTGGCCACCGTGGCCGCCAAGGCGAATCAGTTCGAAGAAGAACTGGAAAAGTGAGCGGGACTCCACGCGACGGTCGCCTTCCGCCTCCGCTTCCGGGAGAGGAGGCCGCGGCCAGACGAGCCCAACGTTCAATCCCTCACCGGACGGGGCGACGGCTTGCCCCGTGTGGGAATCCCTGCGGCATACTGCGGAGGCGATGTCGGAGGACGCCGTGACCATCACGCACGAGGAGGCGCTGCGCCTGATCGACGAGCAGGTCGGCGAGCGGGTCCATCTCGCCCTGTTCGTCAAGCGTGTCGAGTCGGAGTCGGGTGGGGAGGGACCGATGCCGTTCATCCAGGAGACAGGGCGACTCTGGAATCCGTTTCAGAACAGGCCGCCACGGCTCGAACGGGACATCGGCTACTACAGCTTCAATCGCGACGGCGTGGGGGCGTTCCCAATCCCACCGCTGGCCGGAACAACCCGATTGCGCGACAACGGGATCGACTTCCTGATCTCGGACACCACCTCGATCCGGATTGCCTGGCGAGGAAGCAAAGAGGTTGGCGATGGTCCCGACGCCGGGAAGCTGGCGCGGCTGAGGATCCTGGGAGTGGCGAGGGAGGAGGAGTCAGCGAGGGACGACGTGAGCTTGGATCTCCGGCGCTTCCTCGCCGAAGCGAAGCGCGCCAGAGCCGAGATCCGATCGGCCAGTCCGACCGACTTCTCATTCGAGACCAAAGCCGGCGAGAGGAGACGGATCTGGGAGCTGAAGGTGCGGGTGATGCCGGCGGATGAAGCTGGCTTCGAGGCGACGGCAGAGGTGGCGTGGCCATTGTCGGAGACGATCGAGAAAAGGCTTGAGGACGGAGAGTTCCTCACCGGCGTGCCGGCCGAGACTCGCGCGCTCGACGTGGCCTTCGACCACGGCAATCGCGAGCACGTGATGGCCTTGGTGCCGGAAAGCGATGGGGCCCCACCGCCGCTCAAGTTCCGGGGAATGATCGTCGGGCGCTCGTTGAACTCGACGGACGACGGCATGCCTTCTTAGTCAATCCGAAAGCGATCCAAGAAGTCATGGGCCACTCGAAGATCCAGACGACCTTCGACGTCTACGGGCATCTTCTCCCCGGCAGCTACGACGACGTGCGCGCCCGGATGGACGCTTACCTCGCCGCCCCTCGATTTTCCCTCGAAACCGTCGATTTTTGGCTCCACAACAGAAAACGCCCCGCCGGGGAGGCGGGGCGCTTCTGGGGTTACTACAGGGAGGAGAGAGGTCCGATCCGCCGCTTGCTAGAGCGGGAAACCGCCTCTAGAGCTAAATCAGTTCCGGCTGAATCCGGTTGTAGCCGGTTGGATCGCGTCTTACTGCGGCACGACTGTGGCACCAAGGTGAGGTTAAGACCTACCTGGCGATGACGTAGCTAAAGACAGCGAAACGGAGGTCAGATGATCCTTGGCTACGATCGTCGGTGGGCTTAGCCCTAGTTCGGCGGCCTCCTCGTAAAGGAGAACGACTCCGCGCCCGAGGGCGTCCATCAATCCAAGCTCGACCAAATGTTGAACGAGGAATTGATTGCGCCGGACAGAAACACCTGCCCTCATGCTGTCGGGCGTCACTCCATTCGGCGGTTCGCCGGGGCTCACCACTTCTACGCGGTTGCTGTAGACGCGGACGTGGGCGGGACCCTGAATGCCGTAGTGGCGATGAGCGACAGCGTTGGCAACCACCTCGCGCAACGACTCCTCCCGCGGTCGTGGCGACTCCTCGCGATGGACCCCGACGACGTTGGACGCTGACGCGACATTTCGCTCAATGAATCCGACAGCCGTCACGATCTGCTCATCCACTCGTCCTCCAGCGCTTTCCTGATCGACGATCTCCCGAGCTGGCGTCTCGCCCGCGTAGGCGACACAGGTCAGCTCGGCATAGGGCAGATGAGACTGTGGGTCTGATCCGTAGCAGAGCAAACCCGCAATCGTCGGGCACCCAGTTTGCCCATGCAAGATCTCAGCGTCGATAAGTAAACGCCGCCTCTCCTCAGCATCTAAAACGGAGTAGTCAATCGTCCGTCGGCTGGCGAATCGTCCCGCGACCAATCCGGTATCGAGATCATCAAGTGATGCCCCAAGCACCGGCCGAAGGTCCGAGGCGACCGCTCCGGAAGCCTGCGTAAGTCGAACTAGCTCCTCCCGACTCGCCTCGCGCGACGTGCTTCCAACCCTCACGTAGTAACGCCGCGCCTCGCCGGACTGAACGGCATAAGGCTTCTCGACTCCCCGATCGACCCCGACGATCGCTATGTGCGCACCCTCTTCCCAGCGCAGCTGCTGGTAGGTGGGAACGATGGGGGGCTCGATCGAAGTGCGGGCGACATTCATCACCCGCTCCTCGTCCCAATCGCCAGCGTCATGGAACCCTCCGCCCTCATCGTCGACGCCAATCAGGATTCGTCCTCCGTCCGCGTTCGCGAAGGCGCACATTTCCTTTGCAACGTCTCCGGATTTCGTGCGCGTGTCCTTGAACTCAACGAAGCTGTTCTCGCCCGACGCGATTAGCTCGGCAAACTCGTCTCGTGCCAGGGGACCCATCACGCTTCGTACTTTGCCTGGCGCAATGCAAAGGCCTCATGGCCGCCCTCAAGGATGTGCTCGGCTGCCTCACGCACCTGCTTAGCGTCGATTGAACCCTGTGCTCGAACGAAGCTCGTAACAGACCCACCCCGCTCCTCAGCGTCTAGCGTGACAATTTGCTCTGCATCTCCGAGGACCGGAATGTTTGCATTGTGAGTAGCGATCACGAACTGGCGCTCGGGCTTGGCCCCCTTCAGGCGCTTAACTACGTCGTCGTAGATGAAGCGGTTGTCAAGATCGTCCTCAGGCTGATCCACGAGGAGCGGATCTTTGCTCTCCTGCATGACTAGCAGTAGGATCGCGGTGCTTTTCTGGCCGGGGCTGAGGCGACCGAGATCTCGATAATCGTGCCCCGTTTCGCCGACCGCCACATCCAGTTCCAAAATCACTCGGTCTGCCAGCTCATCTACCTCTAGGTCCAGCAGGATCTCTTCGTCTAATGCACGCTCCAGATTCGACGCCTGGCCGCTGGGCATTCCAAAATCATCCTCCAGTGACTTGTGTCGAACGGCGGCGGCAAAGGCTGCGGGCGAAAAGGTTTCCTGATTGACGAGGTGACGCAGGGCGTCCGCTCGGGCTTTCGTCTTATAGCCGGCCAGCCGTTCCACGAACGGCTGGCGAATACCCTGATGCTCAACTTCTATGCGGACGTTTCCTGCCAGGGCATCATTCAATCGCTCGGCTGCGTGCCGCCGGGTCCTGAGCTTCTCGCCGCGAACATCGGCGAGATCAACGAGCAGCGCGGCACGCTCTTTTCGAGCATTCTCCAACCGGCTCCGAAGTTCGCCCATGGCACTGCGAAGGGGGGTCAGTTGCTCGATCCGGCGCTCCACCTCAAGGTATCGCTCGGGATCAACATCGGGAACCTTCGCCTGGAGGTCGCGAAGCGCTTTGTCGAAATCGGCGGCCCGCGCCTCGCGGCGTTTTGCCCACTCCCGGTGCACCTCAACCAGGCCCGCCTGCGCGTTGGCAAGCTCAGAAAGTTGAGACTCGATTCCACTGCTCAAACTCTCGCTGGCGTTGGTCACGATGCTCTGGGCACGCTCGATCAGGTCTGAGTTCGGGAAGCGATCCTCTTCGACTTGTTCGGAGCCTGGCGTCTCTCCGGCTCCGGCCACCGTGTCCCTGGCTTCGCCAAGCAGTGCCTCGCCTTGTTTCCTCAGTTCCACTAGAGAGACTGCGGCAGAGTCGAGGAGGCGTCCCTCTCGGTCGAGTTGGCGACGCTCGGCCAGTAATTGCTCGAAGCCGGCCTGTCGGAATCTCTCGCGCCACTCTTCCAGACTTGGAAGCTCTGCCAATTTCGACTCGGCGTCGTCGAGCCGTCGTAGCGTGCGAGCAATTACAGTTCCGTTCTCCTCGCACCGAGCGAGGAGTTCCTTTTCGCGATCTTCGACGCTACGCAGCTCCGACGACGCAAAGCCATCGATCATCTCCAATCTGGCTTGCGGGTCTTGGGCTATGCCGAAAATTTCTTTCTGTCCGTAAATCTTGGGATTGAGGAGGGTCCGGACGTCAAGCTCCGGGCGAGCAGAGCCGGTCATGTCCCTCACGACTGGCGCATGCGGGGCGGTTCGCTCGATCACGTAGCGCTGTTTGGGCACGTCGGTCTCAACCACCACCGAGATCTTCGACCCCGACCTAAAGGCATGCTCGCGGAGGGTTTTTGCGGCTTGGGCCACGTCGGTGATCTGGTAGCCAACGTCGAGTGCGTAGCGGATCGTCTCGATCACAGATGACTTGCCGGTTCCCTTTCCTCCTATAAGGCAGTTCAGTTCGGGGTTTAGCCGGAACTGAACTCCGTCGAGAAAGTCGCCCTCCCACGAGACGGCAAGTAGGCGTGCGCCTCGCCGACGTTCGGATGGATCCTCGTACGCGATTCGCGACTCGGGATCAAGGAAGGCCTGACGCAGGCCGCTTACGCCGATTGCGTCCATCTTGATCCAGGTTGAAATCGTGCCGATTGCGTCCATAGAGCGGCAATCTGAAGTCAGGACGTAAGCCGGCAGCCGGCTTCGCCGGTAAATCGGCTCCTCGTCGCGGAGGATGCGACCGTTGCCGCTTGTGATCTGGGCGGGAGGCTTCGAGATCTGAGCCGCCAGGAGCCCGGGGGTTTTCCACGCGTCGACACGAGCGCCCTGGCGAAGGGCTGCCAGAAGTCCCTTATCGCTCTCGATGTGGGCGGCAATGCAGATGCCTCCGCACTCGCTTTGGATCAGTTTGAGCACCTCGGCGAAATGCTGCTTGGTCCGCCGCTCCAGCCGGTTGGTTTTCCGCTTTGCCGCGGTGAGCCCAAGCTGAACCAAGGTGTCCTCAAGATGCGACAGAGGCGTCTCGGGATCAAATAGGCAAAGAATGTGAACGCCCTCCGCACTCTCGACCTCGAATCCTGGAAGCAGATGTAGAGAGAGCTTCTTGGCTGCGGTTCGTAGCTCTTCGATCCACGACACGTCGTTGTGCTCGGTGATTCCGACCAGTTCGATCCCCCGCTCCATGGCCTTGCGGAGGTACTGCTCGGCGAGATCCTGCCGGGTTGCCGTCTCGTGTGGCTCCGGTCCAGGCTCAAAGGCCGGATCGATGGGGGTATGCACTTGGAGGTCGGCGCGGAGATACTCGGCCCCAGGTCGCTGGGCGAGGAGCGACTCGATCTCGGGCGAGAGACCGTTTGTGATTCCCGGTGGAGTCTCCATAGGCGCATTCTGTCCGATTGCTCGGCGGGCTGGAAATGAGGCGCTCAGGAAGGGCCTCTGGTATTGGCCGTCGACTGCGAACGCAGCATCTCGTCGGTGAGGAGGCAGCCGAGGGTCCGGCATGCGGGAGGAGGCTGGTCGCCCCCTCGTTCAAGAGCAGCCCGACATCCACCACTGACCAGCCCCACCGACTCCGTAGCCCATCCCCAGGAGCCACCCAGACATCGCCATCGTCCCAGCTGACCGGCAACAACCCGGTTACCGGTGAAGCCGCTCGGCCTGAAGACCGCGCCCGGCCGCGAGCCGGTCCCTGGCTTCGACCTGACCTTCTCGGCCCCGAAGTCCGTCTCGCTGACCTGGGCGCTCGGCGGCCATCCGGTCTCCGGCCAGGTCAAGGAAGCCCACGCCGCCGCCGTCGCCGAGGCGCTCGGCTATCTGGAGCGCCAAGCCTGCTGGAGCCGCCGCGGTCGCGGCGGCCACGAGTTCGTCCCCGGCAACGGCTTCCTCGCCGCCGCCTACGTCCACCGCTCCTCCCGCGCCGGCGACCCCCAGCTCCACACCCATGTCCTGATCGCCAACGCGACCAAGGGGCCGGACGGCCGCTGGTCGCGCCTCTACCACCCGGCGATCTACGAACATGCCAAACCGCCAGCTACATCTACGAGGCCCACCTGCGCCACGAGCTGACCCAGCGCCTCGGCGTCGAGTGGCAGCCGGTCGTCAAAGGCATCGCTGACATCAAGGGCTTCAGCCGCGAGGAGCTGCGGCGCTTCTCCACCCGCCGCGCCGAGATCCTCGAGGCGGCGGGGGAGGGCGCCTCGGCACGAGCGATGCAGATCGCGACCTTGGCGACCCGCAAGGCCAAGGACCGCGACCTCACCACCGAGAGCCTGCGCGAGGCTTGGCGAACGAACGGTGCTGAGGTCGGCCTTGACCGCGAGGCGATTGGCGCCCGCCTCGGTCACGAGCGACCCGGCCCGACGCTGCTCACCGCGTTCCAGGTCGAGCGCTCGGTCACCGCCCACGCCTCCCACTTCGACCGCCGGGAGGCGATCCAGGCCGTCGCCGACAACTTGCCCCACGGCGCCCCGGCCGTTGAAGTCGAGGAACTCGCCGACGCCTTCCTCGCCTCGGAGTCTGCGATCCGCATCGGCGAGGGCTCGAAGGGCGAGCGCTTCACGACGCAGCGGATCTATGAGCTGGAGCAACGGGCGCTGGCGGTGGCCGAGCGGATGCGAGGCACGACCGATCGCGTCGTCGTCGACCCGATCGTCGTCTCCCGCGTCCTCGACGCTCGCCCGAGCCTGAAGGCCGATCAGCGGGCGATGGTCTCCCAGCTCCTCGGCGGCGGCCGGGCGCTGGAGATCGTGATCGGTGAGGCCGGCACCGGCAAGACCTATGCCACCGTGGCGGCGGCCGAAGGCTGGGCGGCCGGCTCGCACGAGCTGTTCGTCGCGGCGCCGACCTGGCGGGCGGCGAACGTGTTGCGTTCAGAGGGGCTCGACGCGGCCAGTATTGCTCGGCTTCTTGCCGACCTTGACAGGAAGGCGGATGCAGGGGAGGCGCCGATGCGGCCAGGCTCGGTACTGCTGATCGATGAGGCCGGGATGGTCGATTCGGCCACCCTCGCCAGGTTGATCGACCACGCCCAGGCGGCCGACGCCAAGCTGGTCTTGATCGGCGATCCCGCCCAGCTCGGAGAGATCGAGGCGGGCGGTCTCTTCGCCGCGATCGCCAGCCGCAGCGAGCCAGTGGTGCTGGACGAAGTGATCCGCCACCGAACGAGCTCGACCGCGAAGGGGTGAAGCGGATCAGGGAGGGTGAGGGCCGCGAGGCGCTCGACACCTATCGCTCCTCAGGGCGGGTGATCGTCGCGGCCGATCCCGAGGCTCGTCGCGAGGAGATGGTCAACGACTGGTGGCAGGGCTTCGGCCAAGGCGAGGACGCGCTGATGGTGGCGAAGCGAAATGTTGAGGTAGAGAAGCTGAACGCCCTGGCGCGAGAGCCGATGCGTGCCGAGGGACGGCTTGGCGAGGCGGAGATCGAAGTGGGGGAGGCTCGCTTCGCTGCCGGCGATCAGGTCATCACGAGGGTCAACGACCACAAAGCCAACATCTACAACCGCGAGCGGTGGCGCGTGGAGTCGGTTGATCTGGAGTCCGGGGCGCTGGTGTTGGACGGAATCGACACCCGTGGGCGGGTGTGTGTCGATTCCGTCTTCTTGGGGCGGGTTACGAACTACGGAGACCCAGCCCTCCAGCACGCCTACGCCGCGACCACTTACCAGGCACAGGGAGCGACGGTCGATCGCGCCTACGTGATGGCCGATCCCTCGATGAACCCGATCCAGGCTTTCTACCGCCGGGCAATCCACCGCGACGAGCTGGCGTACAACCCGTCGGCCCTGATCGATCTCCCCGAGGGAGGCTCGAAGCGGCCAAAGCGGATCGCGTCGGCTGCTGAAGCAGCGGAACTACTGGGTGTCCTGCCGGTTGAGGATCGACCGGTGTGGGCGACCGCCTTCTACGCGGGATTGCGGCGGGGGGAGTTGCAGGCGCTGAGGGTCTGTGACATCGACTTCGGGGCGAATCTTGTTTCGGTCGAGCGTGGCTGGGATCAGGTCGAGGGCGTGATCGAGCCGAAGTCTCGTGCCGGCCGCCGCACTGTGCCGCTGCTGGCTGTCCTGCACTCTTACCTCTGGGACTTCCTGCCGCAGACGGGGCGGAGCGGGGAAGACCTCTTGTTCGGCCGAACGGAGGACGATGCCTTTTTCGCATCAACCGTTGACGGCCGGGCGAAGCGGGCCTGGAAATTGCGCAACAAATGCGAGCGTGGCTTACGGAGACGGAGGGCCGAGAAAGAGTCTTGCTGAGGCCGATCACGCTCCACGAGTGCCGGCACACCTTCGCCTCGCTGCTGATTGACTCCGGCGCCAATCCGAAGGCGATTCAGCAGTTCATGGGCCACTCGAAAATCCAGACGACCTTCGATGTCTACGGGCACCTGCTGCCGGGGAGCCACGACGAGGTTCGAAAGCGCATGGATTTGTATCTGGCAGAAGACAGCTAGGGCGTACCTCGCATAGCTGCGGTGGTCCGTTGGATGTGGCGTCGCATCGGTACGCCACATTGCTTGTTAGGTTCCGGTCATGCGCGTCAAGTCAATTGCGGTCCATGGATATAAGCGCTTCGCAAAAAGGAACCTCCTTTACGTGGGAGCACCTCTGATTGCCATGGTGGGGCCGAATGAGGCAGGAAAGACCTCGCTCCTCGAAGCGATTCAGCACCTGTCGATGGAGCCGCCGAAAGAGGAGGATCCTGACAATCCCGACAAGGGGAAGTTCGCTACCCGCGAGTTCAGCGGCAGGTATTTCCCGGCTGCGCGAAACGGGGACGAGAATCCGGTCATTGTTTCGGCCAGGTTTTCCCTTGAGCCTGATGATTTGAAGGCCCTTGAGGGCATTGAGGGCGCAAATAAGTCTCTCGCCTTCGAAGTCACCAAACGGGCCGACAGCAAGATCAGGTGGCGCTTAGACCCACGGCTGCAGCGCAATTTGAAGCCCCGAGAGCAGATGATTTCTCAGCTGGCCCGGGTAGTTGATGGAGCATGGCTTCCGGATGACCCAATTCCCGAGGAGGACGGAAGCGTCCTTGAGGACTCAACTTCGCTGCATGATCGTGCCGCCGCCCTACAGAGGTCGTTGAGCGAAGCTGAACAAGACATGAAGTCCGAGCTGGTTGCCTCAATCAGCGCTCTCGCCGAAGACCTTGAAGAGATTTCTGGGGACGGCAGTCGAAAGACCATTCAGAAGCTTCCGGCAGCGCTGCACGAGCTTGCTGGGCTCGAAGTAGAACCGAGCCCCTGGGATAAGGCTGGCGGAATTCTCAGTAAGCGCAAGCCCATCTTTCTTCTGTTCGATGACAAGCAACGGACGCTCGAGTCTTTCTACTCTTGGGGAGAGGACTTGGGAGCGAATCCCGCATTGGCAAATCTTCTTGCCCTTGCCGACGCGGACTACGGCGATCTCGGCTTATTTGCGACCGACCCAGAGCGGACCGATGAGCTGCAGACTGCCGAGTACCTAGCAAATCAAACGCTAGAAAGGGAGTTTGAGGCCTGGCATCAGTCCGACCTTTCGGTGTCCCTGCGAGCCCAGCCCGACGGTCTGGAGATCCAGATACGTGATCGTGAGACGAAAAAACATACGCGGCTAGGGGAGCGCAGTGCAGGGCTCCGCTCCTTCGTGGCGTTGATTGCCTTTTGTGCCACGCACTCAGGGGGGCAGACGCCGATCTTGTTGATCGACGAGGCCGAGAATCACCTTCATTACGAGGGCCAGGCGAACTTACTCAGGGTCTTCGAACGTCAGTCGGTCGCTCAAAGTGTCATCTACTCGACTCATTCAATTGGCTGTTTGCCAGAGGACCTCGGCAGCGCGATTCGGGTTGTCGCTCCTACCTCGAACTTCGAAAGCGAGGTCCGGAACTCATTTTGGGCGGGAGACGCCGTGGGCTTAACCCCGCTCATGCTGGCCATGGGGGCGACCGCCATGGCTTTTACTCCATCCCGCCACGCGGTTATTGGCGAGGGGAAAACCGAGGCAATCCTCTTGCCAGCGCTACTCCGGGAGGCTCGGGGCCGCGACCCGTATGAGCATCTTGGCTACCAAGTTGTTCCCGGTTTGGCGGAAGTGCCGAAGGAAGATGTTCCTGAACTGGAAGCCGACGCGGGCGAGGTTGTCTTCCTTATCGACAGCGACGGTGGGGGCAAGAGCCACGCGGAGAGCAAGCTCTCCGAGCGTGCCGTTCGCGATGGTCGGGTCTTTGAGCTTGGTGACGGCGAGGTCCCTGGGCTCTGTACCGAGGATTTTGTTTGTTCCGACCTATTGGTGGCCGCTTTCAACCAGATACTCGCTGAGACGCGGCCCGAATCAACGGAAAGTCTGGCGGCGGCAGATCTGCCGGCAATTGCTCGTTCGGGATTCTTTGTCAAGTGGTGCACGGATCGCGGTCTTGAGTCCCTGAGTAAGCCCCGGATTGCCCAGACGGTCCTCGATATTGCTCGTGACCAGGACAGGAAGATCCTCGCGCCCGACCGTAAGCCGATTCTGCGCGCTTTGCATAAGCAGTTCGTCGGCGCTTTTCCTGGCAGTTCGCGCTCGAAAATTGCCTGATCTGTGCCGACTGTGGCACGGGGTGTGGCACGGGGGCTCAACGGACGATTCAGGATGGCTTCAGCCAGCGCTAGGTGCCCTGCTGTTTGGCTTGCTAGGGCCCCGCACAACAGAAAACGCCCCACCGGGGAGGCGGGGCGCTTCTGGGGTTACTACAGGGAGGAGAGATATATGTATCTCTGTATATGTGGATCCGTGGGAGGTGGGTGAGCCCTGTTTGTGCCGAGGGCGCCATTGTGGGAAGCAATGGGGCCATGTACGGCGCGGGACTCGACCTAAAAGCTTTGGTGCTGCTCCTTACGTCGACATCTCCACTTGAATCCTTGAACAGCGTACGAACATACGTGCGATTTGTGTGTGAGGCCGATCACAGAGATGTTTAACCGGTGCCAATGGCCCCTCGAGCGCTCCGCGATCACGGTCGCATACCCGGCTAAGTAGGCGGTAAACGGGTTGTTACGAGCGCCTCGCGGTAGCGTTCGGGCATGAAGAAGTCCCGGATAGACGCGGTTTTGGCGGAGCAGGGGCTGTTCCCGTCGCGCACGGCCGCGGCCGGCGCGGTGCGAGCCGGGGAAGTCCGGGTCGGCGCGGACGGGCCGATCGCCCTGCGGCCCAGCCAGCTGGTCGAGCCGGAGGCGATGCTGATCGTCGACGCCGGCCCGCGCTACGTATCGCGCGGCGGCATCAAGCTGGAGAACGCGCTCGACGCCCTGGGGATCGACGTCGCCGGGCGCGACTGCGTCGACGTCGGTGCCTCGACCGGCGGCTTCACCGACTGCCTGCTGCAGCGCGGCGCGCCGCGGGTCGCCGCGGTCGACGTCGCCTACGGCCAGATCGACGTGCGGCTGCGGGAAGATCCGCGGGTGACCGTGATCGAGCGCCTCAACGGCCGTGAGATGCTGCCTTCCGACCTGCCCTTCGCCCCCTCGCTGGCGACGGTCGACGTTTCCTTCATCTCCCTGACCAAGGTCCTGCCGGCGGTGGCGGGATGCCTGGAGCCCGGCGGCGAGGCGCTGGCGATGGTCAAGCCGCAGTTCGAGCTGGGCCGCAAGCGGGTCGGTCGCGGCGTCGTCCGCGACGCCGGCGACCGCCGCGAGGCGATCCTCGCGGTCGCCGAGGCCGCGGCCGAGATCGGCCTGCCGGTGCGCGGCGTCGCCTCGTCCGGGCTGCCGGGGCCGAAGGGGAACCGCGAGACCTTCGTCTGGTGCGGTGGCGACGGCCCACTGGTTCCCGACCTCGACGCCGCGATCCTCGCCGCCG
>Ga0209624_10002993_pt1 | contig 12238 bp, 15 predicted proteins | sample JacPinW_OM2H0_O1_FD_188565 | JGI IMG/M metagenome (GOLD analysis project Ga0209624, IMG submission 188565) | Forest soil microbial communities from Algoma, Ontario, Canada - Jack Pine, Ontario site 1_JW_OM2H0_O1 (SPAdes) (version 2) | ecosystem: Environmental > Terrestrial > Soil > Boreal... | reverse complement strand
TCTTTTCCTCGGGCGGTCGACGATCTGCACGCAGGGTTCGTGAAAGCCGTCGTGGATGTCCCGCACGATTTCTCGCGGCGATATTACCAGCACGACCGGCCTCGGCTTGTCTTCACCGAGGACAACACCGATCAGTTTATTTCAAGCTCGCTGCTGTCAAGCGTCCAGGACATGACGACCGCGCTCAATACGCCCGACGTTGCGTCGTCGCGCCTGGATGGGCAGGTGGAACTCAATGTAGTGGAGGTCTACCCCTATATCGAGTACATCAAGTACCTTCTTGCTGGCTCGACCGCCATGGGAATTTTCATCACCGCCATGATCGGCGGCGGTATCACCTACATCGATGATAAAACGCGCGGCTTGCACGAAGGCTACCTACTGACTCCTATTCGCAAGAGCGAATTGGTCGCGGGCCTGGTCGCCTCGGGAACGCTGAAGGCATTCATGGCTGGAATGTCGCTCACGATCATCGGCGGGTTGATCGCGGGAATTCCCGGGCTGTGGCATCCGTTGCGCCTTTTCTATCTTTCGGTGGTTATTCTGGTCGCCTCGCTGGCCATGATCAGCCTGATGTTCCTGGTGATGGTGCGCATCGACGACCCGCTCGTGCCCCGCGCGATCTTCGGTGTGCTCAACATGCTGTTGTTCTTTCCGTCCGGCGCCGTGTACCCCACCGAAGCGTTTCCGCCTTGGCTGCGCTGGATTTCGGTGATTGATCCGTTCACCTACACAGTGCACGCACTGCGGAATCTGACCCTGAAAAATACAGGCATTGAAGGTATTTACATGGACGTGCTAATTTTGGGCGGGTTCTCGGCCCTGATGATTACCGGTATCCTCGCGCTATTCAAGCGCCAACTGTAGTTTCAAGGAGCCCGCATGGGTCTGTTGGACCAAACCGAAGAGCATCCGGCGTCAAAACTGCGGCGCTATCTGATCACGATTCTGGTTTTTGTGCTGCTTGCTGTCGGCGGCCTTTGGTGGCTGCTGCGCTACCACACCGAGAAGACGGCCGTGTACCATTTTCTGAACGCCGTGGTGGCCGGGAACATGCCGCAGGCGTACGGCATGTGGAGCCCTTCGCCTTCCTACTCGCTGACCGATTTTCAAGGAGACTGGGGGCCCGAGGGCTACTATGGTCCGGTGAAAAGCTTCAACGTCAAAGACACCTATCGCCCGCCGAATGGATCCTCGGGCGTCGTGGTTATCGTGGACGTGAGTCCCTATCAGCCATTCCCGGAAAAAGACGATGCGCTGAGGCAGAGCAAATCGAAGGAAGTTCGCCTGTGGGTTCAGTTCAAGGATCACACGGTCGAGTTTCCGCCACCCCAGTTCGACCGGCCCTAACGGAGCCTGGATTACTCGGGGTCAATCCGCGCGTCGCCTACGATCATGACGGGAATATCGCCTCGAACCGGATAGACTCGCTTGCATTTTGCACATTTCAGACCCTGCTGGTCAGCCGTCGGCGTGACAGGCGTTTTGCATTCCGGGCAAACCAGAATGTCGAGTAGTTCCTTTGAGACAGCCATGTGGTTCCTCCGAGCAAGTGGTCCTGTGCCAGTTTAGCAAGTTTTGGTCTAGCGCTGATTAGGAACATCTTTGTCGCCGGAATGCGGGGTGATCGTGCGATACATGACTTGCGGCGCTTCGCAGTTGTTCGAGTGCTCATCTTTTGCGACCGGAGTTTTCTTTTTTTGGAGGTCCTTGATCCAATCGAGCAGAGGCTTGACGCTTTTCTCGTAGGGTTTCCGCTGAGAGGCGTTGTCGAAGCGCATGCTCTGGATCGCATGTTCTCGAGGCACGGCCACGGCGAGCTGATCCAGGTCCGCGGGCATGCTGCCCTGGGGTGCCGGAACGTTGATACCCTGGAAATCGGAGTCGTCGAGCGTCGTTTCCAGTTGCTTCAGGCTCGCTTCCGGCAGCTGGTCCAGATAGACGCGCGTTTCCATCGTGCTGCTTTCATTGCTCTGAAAGCCTTTTTCCAGATGATACTTGCCGTCCGGATACACCAAGACGCAGACATGCGTCGTGCCCGTGTGCTTGTCGACGGTCGTGGTTTCGGCGCGCATCAGAAACGTGCGCTCGACCATGGTCTGCCCAAGTGCAACGCCGGCAGCGAGCAAAAGACAAATGAACGTTCGCATCGGTGCATTTAACCATGAAAAGAAAGACGATCCCAGAAAAGAAACCCACGGGGCCCTGCGCGAACAGTGGACCTGAAAGACACCCTTGCGGGCGTTCGTTAGGCAATCGAGGCGGCGCTGAGAACCAGTTGCGCCTTGAATTCCGCGCCAGCCGCCAGTTCTACCGGCCATACCGCGGAGATCTGGGAGCCCTGGTATATCCGCTCGAAGCCGCCCTCTGATTCCGAGACAGTCTCGATCGGGGCAACCCAGAAATTCCGCGCCGTGGACGCTTCCAGCGTCACCGCCGCCCTCTGCCACCCGTCCACCACGCGTAATTCGCTCGAAGGTGTGGCCGCCGACCATCGCAAGTCGAATCGCCGGCCATCTGCTTCAAAGTAGCGGTTCGTCTCCGAAGGCGCGAGAAAATTCACAACGACTTCGATCCCCACGTTTACGGCGGCTGCGCTTGCGGCCCGCCTGAGCAGCACGATGTCGCAGACGATATCAAATCCCGCCGAAGTCGCAAGGAAGGAAAGGTTCTTGTCCGCGAGCCAATCGGTGCTCTCAGCGGAAGCAAGCGCAACACTGGTCGCAGAGGAACCGGTCATGCGATATCTTCCGCCCGCCAATGCGGCATCTTCTTCCAGTTGCACCCGGGCGTAGTCCTCTTGAGACTTCCCCTGGCCGAAGACCAGCAGCCTGAAGCAGTGTCGCGGCCATCGGTCGTAGAGTAACCAGCGCTCCAGCCCCTCTTCCTTCGCCCGCGCCTGCTCGTGAATGGACTGCACGCCGTGCCCGCGATGCACGGAAAGATTTCGCAGCTTGGCGTGGTAGGACTCGATCCGGCGCGCAAGCGAATTGATCAGCGTCACATTCGGCGGGCGAAAATCCAGTGCGGCGATCGTGCCGCCGTCTTCGGGCGAAACCACCGCGGCGTAGCGGTCCGAACTGAGATAGAGTTCGTCGCGGCCGTCGGCGTCGAAATCCAGCGTCGCGGCGTGCACGTAGGACTTCTTGTGGTGGGCGAGCGAGTCCGCAATCGTTTCCGCCTGTTCAAGCGAACGCCACACGGCGGTGCGCAGGTGAGGCGAGTACAGCCCGCCAAAGACGCCGTGCCAGTAGGGGTCGTTGCACTGGCCGCGCAGCAGGAGCGTCGAGGCCTCCCGACGAGCCTTCCTGAATGCGCGGTCGAACCTGCGGCTGCGCGAAAGCCGGCGTAGTTTCTGTGAAACGTACAGCATCTTTTTGTGCAGCAGGTTCGCCTCGGGGTATTTCGTGAAAAAGCCCCGCCAAATTCCTCCGCGCAGGAACGGCAGGACGTCGCCGCGTGACGAAAATTGCTCCAGCAGACTGTGATAACGATCCCGCGCGGGCGTGGGCAGCGACCACTCCATCATTTCGGTGTAGGAGGCTGTAGGCAGGTCCGCCCGGCCGAGCGGCGCGTGCGAATCGAGCGCATCCGACGGCGTGGATGTCGAAAGCCAGTCCGCGCTTTGCTCGAGAGTGGTGAAAAAACGATCGAGCCATCCGTCCCGGTAGCAAAGCTTGTTCGTTTCAGGCCATACGCCGAATTTCTCAAGGTCGTCGCCCATGGCCGCAAAACCGCCCGGATGCCGCGATGCGGCGCCGCGCAGAAAGTCCGTGGTGCTGCCTACGTCGGCGAACGGAATCAGGTATCGCAGGGACTTCAGACCAGGGAGGACCTTTGTGGTGTGGCCCAGGTCTTCGGAAATGTAATAACCGAAGAGCTGTTCGAGCTCAAATCCCGCCCCGAGGAAATGATTGTCGTCCACCAGGGTGTACTCGACACCGGCCGGTGCGAGGCAGGAGGGAAGTTGCGGCTCCCAAACGCGCTCGGCAAGCCAGGCGCCGCGCGGACGCGCCTTGAAGTGCTTTTCGCTGTACGCCGCCAGCCGGGCAATCTGCTCAAGCCGGTCGTCGGGGGGAATCGTCGCCAGGATCGGCTCGTAGAATCCGCCGCCCACCATTTCCACCTGACCTGTTGCGACCAGCGCGCGAAGACGATCGAAATAATCCGGATGAGCGCGCTCCATCCATTCCAGCAGCGGCCCGGAATAGTGGAGACCCATGCGAATCGAGGGATGACGCGAAAGCACTTCAATGAAAGGCAGGTAGGAATCCGTGTAGGCGCGTTCAAGTACGTCGTCGAAATTTCCGACCGGTTGATGTGCGTGAATCAGGAGAACCAGTTCAAATTTCCGCACCAACGGACCTCGGGAACGGTGTACAGCATAACCCGGTTCGATCCAACGGGAGACACAGACTTTGCGCCCGGTCGCCGGATTCAGCTACGGGTAGCCAGCGGCGCGTACGGCGCTGGCGCCCGCGAATTGCTTCAGGCGTTCGCCGAGCCGGGTGACCGACATCTCTATGGACGCAGGCGGTGCGCCCGCAGGTACGTAAATTACGACGAGCACTTCGCGCGCAATCTCACTGATCATGCTGCGCGTCGAATCGCTGATCGGACTGCCGAAGGGGCCGTCTCGGTCGGCGAGAACCGGCCTTCCTGCCAGATGCCAGGTGCGTTTTCCGATGCCTTCGTAGTGTTCGCCCGGCGCTCCCTGGCGGAGCGCGATGGGCGGTTGGATCCAGGCGCGGTCGTAACATCCAAAAGGCCAGCCGGTTTCAATCGACCCGACGTTGCCGATGTCGACGACGTTTGATACCCGATACAGCCCCTTGCCCTGAACGACGCGCCGCAGCAGGGCTTCAGACGACGGGCGGTATTTCGACGGGTCAATGTCCCAGGCGCGGAACATCGCGCGGACTGCGCGTATCGGCTCGGCTTCGGCAAGGGTCTCGACGGTGAACTCGCGACGCTTCCGGTCGCAGACGTCATCCATAAGACGCGCAAGGCCTGCGTCGGACGCCGACACGCCGAGGCCGTCGGCCTCCACTACTGCGAGCGTCACGGCCGGTAACTCGATCTTGATCTCCATCTTCGCTCGCGGGTTCCAGGGCTGCTATGATCAGCACTCTCACGCCGTCGGTCGTTGCCGGGCGGTGCCACCAGGAAATTCTAACGGGAATTGGATATGCGCGCGACGAAACAAAGCGGTCAATTCCTGACGGGCGTCGGGCTATTTAACGCGCGCAAGTTTTTCCAGGCACACGAAGTATGGGAGGAGCTATGGCTTCAGGAACCCCAGCCGGAGAAGTCCTTCCTGCAGGGGCTCATTCAGTTGGCTGCGGCCTGCCATCATCACAGTCGCGGAAATGCCCGCGGCGCAAGGTCGCTTGCGACTGCCGGGCTCGCCAAACTGGCGCGCTTTCCCGACGATCACCGCGGTCTTGCACTGGCCGAGCTTCGCTCCCAGGCAGACAGGTGGCTTGAGACATTGGGCGGGGAGGGCGATCCTGGGGTGCAAACACTGCCCCGCATTCGCCTGGTCGCAAGATCCGGCACAGCAAAGAAACCGGGCAGCTGAAGGAACCGGCCGTGCGCGTTTGAGATCGCGCGCTCTGTGTTGCTAGTCTTGGAATGCGTGTCGCCTACGATTGCGCGAATACCCGCGGCCGGTCACGCCTTCTTATAGTAGTCCGCGTTGATTTTTGTGTAACCCGACCACTTTTCGGGGAGATCTTCCAGCGCGAAAATCGCGGTCACCGGGCAGACCGGAACGCACGCGCCGCAGTCGATGCATTCGTCCGGATTGATGTAAAGCTGCGTGGCAGCCTCGAACTCGGCTTCATCCTTGCGGGGATGGATGCAGTCAACCGGGCAGACATCCACGCAGGCGGAGTCTTTGGTTCCGATGCACGGCTCGGCGATTACGTAAGCCATCTAGCTGTCTCCTAAGGTGTGCGCTGCCTTGATCGAACTTCTGCGCTCGACCCAAGGATACAACCTTGAAACTGATTTTTATATCTCCAAATTCGCGGCCCCGAGGTGTGATTCCGCCGAAGCGATCCCGCGGATTTTCGGCCAACACCCTGGCCCGGGACAAGGCGGGAAGGGACCCGTTACTGGTTTGCGCCGCACCGGTTGCCGTCGCCGCTTCTGACCCGATAGAATATCGTCCGGGGGAGAGATCATGCGAATTTCACAGCGATGTTTGTTACTGCTTGCGACGATCGCGCTCGTCGCTCTGGGGACTTTCAGTTTTGCACGACCTCCGGTTGCCGCCGCCACGTCCGCTTCGCATCCCGACGCTCCCTCCGGGGATCTGCAACTCGTGGACCTTGCCGGATACAAAGGACTGGTAGCGAAATACCAGGGCAAAGGACTGCTGGTCACGTTCTGGGCCACCTGGTGCCAGCCTTGCCGCGAGGAATATCCCATGATTATCGAGCTCGCCAAGGAATATGGTCCCCAGGGTCTGGCAGTGGTAGGCGTGAGCCTGGATGAAGACGCTGACTTGGGTCTGGTTCACCAGTTTCTTGACAAAAGCCGTCCGGGATTTCCGAACTATCGCCAGAAGCAGGGAATCGACGCAGACGCTTTTTATCAGGGCGTGAATCCGGACTGGCGAGGCACGATGCCGCAGACCGATTTCTACGCAAGGGATGGCCACCTAGCCCGCTACTTCGTCGGACAGAAATCCAAAGATGCTTTCGTGCAGGCGATCCGCTTGATTCTGCTGACCGGGAACTCCCAGAACCGTGTGTCTACAACGTCGGCTGCGGGGAATTAAGCCAGCTGGTTCCGGCGTCGGCCCAGAAGTTCTCGAGCCTCGGGTCCGCTTCCGAGCGAAAATCCGTCCTGAATCCCGTGATCTGCGGCCGATATTTCAAACGATTGCGTCGGGACGGCAACTAGGCCTTCGCCGCTGATAGGTACCTCTCGGCTTCGATCGCTGCCATGCAGCCGGAACCTGCGGCCGTAATGGCCTGGCGATAATGATGGTCCTGAACGTCGCCCGCAGCGAAAACTCCTTCAATGTTGGTCTTGGGACCATCGTGGGTAATCAGGTAGCCGTTTTCGTCCATCGTGAGCTGGCCCTTGAATACCTTCGTGTTCGGATCATGTCCGATCGCGACAAAGACGCCTTCAGTTGCCACCCTGTGCTGTTCGCCGGTTTGGGTGTTTTTCAACGTGACCAGCTCTACCGATTTTTTCGACACGTCGTGCACTTCGGCGATTTCGTACGGGGTCATGAACTGGATCTTATCGTTCGCCTTGGCTCGATCCAGCATGATTTTCGAGGCTCGAAATTCGTCTCGACGGTGCACCAGCATTACTTTCTTGGCGAATTTCGTCAGGAATGTCGCCTCCTCCATGGCCGTATCGCCACCGCCGACGACGATGATCTCGCGGTTCCGGAAGAACGCGCCGTCGCATGTGGCGCAGGTGGAAACGCCATGGCCCAGCAAGTTTCGCTCCGACTCGATGCCCAGCATTCGAGCCGAAGCTCCGGCGGCGACGATCAGAGTTTCGCTTTGGTAGGATTCTTTCCCGGCGACGACCGTGAACGGCCGTTTGCTCAAGTCCACCGAAGCGACGGCCCCGGCGCGAAATTCCGCGCCGAACCGCTGGGCCTGTTTTCGCGTCCGCTCAATCAGCTCTGGCCCGAGAATGCCCTCGGGGAAGCCCGGGAAGTTTTCAACCTCCGTGGTTAGGGCGAGCTGGCCGCCCGGCTCGTATCCATCAAGCACCAGTGGTTTCAAGTCCGCGCGCGCCGCGTAAATCGCCGCCGTCAATCCCGCGCATCCGCTACCGATAATGATCACCTTATGCAATTGATTCTCCTGTGCAATTGGATTCCTGCAGGCGGTCGTTCGATTCAGCGCCCAAACCGAGGTCAGTATAGCAACCCCGCTGTCTGGCTGCCATCGGCTTGCTTGCGCAGCTCGCACGCGCGATAATCCCGCCCGATCTCAACACGTCGATGCCTACCCCTGCGACTCTTTTTCGGCTCCTGAGCGAATTCATCGTACTGCTCCTTGGAGCTTTGCTGATTCTGCTGGCAGTCACCCGGCCGATCGGGCTGCCAGCTCGCCCGGTTTCGATGGTGATTCTTGGCGTCATACTAATGTACTGGGGACTCCGAGCCCTGGCTCGGCCTGCACAGGCGGCCGAGCTCTGGCTGGCTCGCATCCGCGCCGGCTCGCTGGTCCTGGTGGGTGTATTGGTGCTCGGTATCCGTTTTCTCCCTTTGCGCGACGCCGAACTTCAGCTGGCGCTCGCGGGAGGCGTCCTGGTGGTCAGGGGCCTGGCAGCGGGAATCTTGCTCGCACGCCGAAGGTGACGAGGCTTGTGGTGCTTGCTTTATGCTTGCGAGCGCTGCTGCTTCCCAGCTAACCTCGTGCCCGGTTCGGCCGTCATAGCTGCGGCAGACAATCCGAAGACCGCTTCTACCGGCGGCATCGGTCCCGAGTATCCCGCAATTCCGGGAGGACGACCATGTTCAAAGAGTTTAAAGCGTTTGCGATGCGCGGCAACGTGCTGGATATGGCGGTGGGCATCATCATCGGCGCCGCTTTCGGCCGCATCATTACGTCGCTTGTGGCCGACGTCATCATGCCCCCGATCGGGCTTTTGTTTGGGAAAGTAGACTTTTCAGGTCTGTTCCTGAATATCTCCGGCACATCGTATCCCACCCTGGCGCAAGCGAAAGCTGCGGGTGCGGCGACCATCAACTACGGCGTGTTTCTCAACACTATTCTGGACTTTCTGATTGTGGCGCTCGTGATTTTTCTGCTGGTCCGCCAGGTAAACCGCTGGAGCAAGCCAGCGCCTGCAGCCGCGCCGGCGACCAAGGAATGCCCGTACTGTTTTTCGGCGATTCCCGTGAAGGCCACGCGCTGCCCGGCCTGCACCTCGGAGCTGCGCTCGAGTTAGTCGAGCGGGGGCCGCAGTCCGACCGGACTCGATTCGTTAGGAGGCGGTTTCGGTCGCCGCGTGCCGGAACTCCTTCGCGCACGCCTGGCAGGGACACATCTCCCGCAGGGCATCAAAGCTGTAAATGCCAGTCGAGTGCCCGTCGGAAAATTGAATCTGGATTGCGTAGTTACCGACCGAGGTCGCCGACTTGGCCGTCACGCGGGGCTTGTACATCGGCAAGGGATTCACCGGTCCCGGATGGCCCTGAGCCTTCTGGCGCTCGTCGTTGCACGTGGCGCACGGACAATTATCCCGCAGCTGGGGAAACGTGTACCGGCTGGCGTGACCGTCAGACCAGGTAATCGCGACGCCCTCGCCCGACGTCACGAACACCTTCACGTCGGTAGGTTTTTTCCTGGGATCAATGGGAAGCGGCATCTGTCGACCATTCTAGCAGATCAGCCGAACGCACCCGGATCGCGCTCCATCGCTCGACGGTCACATGTAGAATAGTCTGGCGTCAAACCCTTCACGCGAGGATGCCATGGCTGCCAATTACCTCCTGAAAACCGAGCCTTCGGAATATTCATTCAAGGACCTGGAGCGCGACGGCGCAACCGTCTGGGACGGCGTCTCCAATCCCACTGCTGTGAAAAATCTCCGGGAGATGACCGCGGGCGCGCAACTGATTATCTATGAAACCGGAGACCGCAGGAGCGCCGTGGGTACCGCCGTGGTCGTGTCGGTAGACGCGTCGGACCCGAGAAACCCCAGGGTCAAGATCAAAGCCGGAAAAGCCCTGGCGCGGCCGGTCCCGCTGGATGAGATCAAGGCCAGCAAGCTGTTTGCCGGTTCGCCCCTGGTCCGTATGGGAAGGCTTTCCGTTGTGCCTCTCACGGTCGCCCAGCACAGGTTCCTCGCCGGGAACTAGCGGCGTCGTACCGAGGGTTCGGCTGCGAGGCGGCCGTGCGCAAGCTCGATTCGGCGGTCGGCCATTTGCCCGATCGAGGCCGCGTGCGTCACCATCAGGATCGTGTGCCCCTCGACGTGCAGCTCGCGCAGGAGCTTTAGGACGATTCCCTCGTTTGTTTCGTCCAGATTTCCAGTCGGCTCGTCGGCCAAGATCAGCTTCGGATGGTTGATGAGGGCGCGGGCAACGGCCACCCGCTGTTGCTCACCACCGGACAGTTGCCCCGGCAAATGCTCGACGCGGTCGGTCAACCCGACGCGCCCGAGCGCTTCGCGCGCCTCGGCCTCGTCGGTCGTGCTGTGAAAGTACTGCGCGAGCATCACGTTCTCAATCGCTGTCAAATATGGCACCAGGTGGAACTGCTGGAAGATGAAACCGATCTTCTCGGACCGAAACCGCGCGAGCCCGTTTTCATCCAGCCGGGCCACATCAGTGCCGTCCACGATCGCCCGCCCGGAAGTCGGCATATCGAGCCCGCCGAGAATATTGATCAGCGTCGTCTTCCCAGAACCGGACGGCCCCATGATGGCGATCCATTCTCCGGCTCGCACGTCAAACGACACACCGTCGAGCGCGCGCACGTTCCCAAACTCTTTTCGCAGGTCCTCGATTTGAACCAGCCACTCGGTCATGTTCGGGGGGTTGCGCTTTCCAGTGCGAAATCAAGCGTTCACTGCAAGCGGGGCTTGAGACTCCGGGCCCTCGCGTTCTCATTCCCCTCTTAGAATTACCGCCGGCCTGACGTCTCCGAGCCTTCGCAGCGGCAGCGCGCCGGCCATGGCCACACCGATCATCATCGCAATCGTCAGCGGGAAAACCTCCCACCTCTGGGTGATCGATGTGCCGAAAACGCGGCGGCCCATCCACTGCGCCAGCGCCATGCCCGCGATGCACCCCAGGAGTCCGCCCACCGCGCCGAGCACGCCGACCTCGGCGACGAACAATCCTACAATGCGGGAGATCGTTCCGCCGAGCGCCTTCATCAGGCCCACGTCGGCGCGGCGCTCCATGGCGAGTGCCGCCATCGTCGCCAGCACGCACAACGCAGTGAGCACCAGGATCAGCACTACCATCGAGACGATCAGCAGCCGCGTGCGACCCAGCAGATTCCCCTCGGCTTCGGTTACGGCGCGGACCGGATGCACATCATACTCAGGAAGCGCGGCGGCCAGCCGCGAGGCGTAGTTTCCGATGCTGGGTCCTGTCCCGTCCACGTTCAATTGCCACAGGGTCATGAAACCTTGATTGTCAGTCAGTTTCCAGGCTGCAGGTAGATCGAGGAAGACCTGGTTGTCTTCTGCGGCGCCGGAGTCGATTACGCCTGCGACGCGAAACCGTGCCTGATCGCGGGTGTAGTTCAGTGTGATTTCGCCGCCCGGTGCGATTTCAAATTGCTGCGCAACCTTGCGGCCGATCAGACACTGTTGCTCATCGTCGCGGGACGAAATCCAGTTGCCTGCTATCCGCCAGGTGGGATTGAGCTTCGGGAGCTGGTCAAGCCAGGTGCCAGCGGCAATCACCGCCGTGCCCGACACCCGTACGACGGCGAAATAAAATGGCGCCGAGGCCGCAACGCTTGCACCGCTTGAGCCTGTAAACGGGCTGTCGGGGGAGAGCCGGGCCGGAATGACGTTGGCGTTCAGCGCTTGGATACTGTGGGGATCCACGCTTTCATCGATGTTCTTTCCGGAAACGACGATGTTGGGGCCGAGCAGCCTGAATTCCTGGGTCAGTTTGCGGGAAATATCGAATTCAATTGTGAGCAACGCCGAAACGACTGCCGCGCCGCTGATGACGGCTACCAGCGCGACGGCCAGGCGCCCGCGATTGCCCCGAAGTAATTTCCAGAGAATGCGCCCGAACATTACTCTCCCCGCAGAATCGGCGCGGGATCGAATCGCGCGGCCCGCCGCAGGGGAACCAGACTGCCGAGCAGGGCAACGATCGCGGCGATCCCCAGCGTCACCGGCAGCAGCACCAGTCGCGGCGCGGCCGGCGTTCCAAAAACGCTCGCGCCCAGAATTCTCGCAAGGGCGGCGCCGAACACAAATCCGATCGCACCCCCTGCGAGTGCAAGCATCAGTTGCTCCGCGAGAAATAGTCCTGCGACCGTGGCGTTGGTTGCGCCAATCGCTTTCATGATGCCGATTTCGCCGCGCCGTTCGATCACCGTCGTTGCCGACGTTGCTGCCACCGCAAGCGCCGCAGCAACCAGCGCCGCCAGCGTCACGATCCAGAGAAGCGTGCTCACATGCGACAGAATCTGGCCTTCGGAATCGGCGACGCGCCGGATCGCGCGCACCTCGGTGCCCGGCAAGATCTGCTTGATCTGGTAGCTGATCGAGGAAATGT
>Ga0209624_10002992_pt1 | contig 12239 bp, 7 predicted proteins | sample JacPinW_OM2H0_O1_FD_188565 | JGI IMG/M metagenome (GOLD analysis project Ga0209624, IMG submission 188565) | Forest soil microbial communities from Algoma, Ontario, Canada - Jack Pine, Ontario site 1_JW_OM2H0_O1 (SPAdes) (version 2) | ecosystem: Environmental > Terrestrial > Soil > Boreal... | reverse complement strand
CCGACGCAGAACGCGCCGCCGGCGCTCTACTTGCAAAAGGCGCGCGCAATGCCGTAATCACGCTCGGCGCGCAAGGCGCTCTCGTGAAAAATTCACACCTAAAAATTCACGTCCCTGCAATTGATGCCGGCCGCGTCGTGGAGACAACCGGTGCCGGTGACGCATTCAACGGCGGTTTTGCCGTCGCGCTCTCCGAAGGGAAAGACATTGTCGCCGCAACTCGATTCGGATGCGCCGTCGCAGGAATTTCCGTCACGCGCGCCGGCACCGCGCCATCCATGCCAACTCGCGCCGAAGTCGAAGCTCTCCTCGCGCGTACGGCGTAAATTAATTTGTAAAATGGAAGTTGTGCAGCAACGCCGATTCAGCGCGGCGGTTCTTTCGCGATCTTAATTTTCTTGCGCTTCACAGCCGACATAAACTCCGCGTAATCAATTTCAGTTTGATCCGCATAAGCCGACGCAAAATCCGTAATCGCCTTCACCAATTTCATTCCGCTGCCGCAGTAACCGTGAATCGCGCACATGTCCCCGGTGCGTGCGTGTCCGCGCGCCAATAATTCACCGGCCACCGTCGCCAAACTCGCCAGCCCGTCACCTTTCAACATTTCCAGATCGATGCTTCCTTTGCGGTCATTCAGCTGCCGCACCAAATATTCGTGTCCGCCAAATTCCGTCCAGCCTAATAATGGATCTGACTGCGGCTGAATCGCGCGCTGTCCTTCGGCCACGCGCCGGCCCGCATGTTCGTATCTCGCATCGTCAATGTACGAAGCGTAAGCGGATTTCACTTCCTGTTTAATTTGCATGAACAGCGGATCTTTCGGCCCGTTGCCCTCCAGCAGCACCACATAATCGCGCAATCCAACGCTGCCAACGCCCACAACTTTGAATCCCACTCCAATGGGACGAAAAAGATCGAACAGGTGTCTTTTTTCCGGTGCCAATCTTTCGCGATACAGTTTCAGCGACGACAAAACTTTCTGCGCTTCGCTTCCTTTCACCCGCCACAGCACCGGCGGAAGATGCCGGCACTGGCGCTGGCCGCGTCCATCCAGGTACGTATATTTTTTCAGCAGCGCCAGCGGCTTCACTCGTTTCGATTCCGCCATCACCGCCTGAATTGTGCGATTGCTTTCTTCGCGTTCGATAAAGTGGCGCGCAACTTGCAGAATCGGCTCGCGCGAAAATTCGTCCATCGAAACGGAATAGGCGCCCGCAAAAATCTCTGCAGCCGCGCTGCACACGGCGCGCTTCTGTCCGGCCTCGCGTCCCGCCAGAATAATGCTGGTGGCCATGCGCTTCACGTCCCATTCCCACGGCCCGTGAATTGTTTCGTCGAAATCATTCAAATCGAAAATCAAATTTCCAGCCGGCGACGCAAACGAGCCCATATTCTGCACGTGCGCGTCTCCGCACAATTGCACGCAAAGTCCCGAATACGGCAATCGCGCCAGATCCGCCGCCATAATCGAAACAGCTCCGCGAAAAAATGCGAAAGGTGAATGCGACATCCGGAAATATTTTATGGGCATTAAATTCGCGCGGTGCCCCGCCGTTGAAGCAAGCAGCACCTGTATCGGATCAAATTTCCGGCGCTTTGCATGCAACTCGCCCTGCGCGCCGCGGCTTAATGCGCGGCGCCGGCTTTTGCCGAATTCGATTCGTTGAGCGACAGTCTTCATGGCTGGCAGAGCGTGATGGTAACAAAAAATAGCAGCCCGGCGTAAAAGTTAAGTGCCGCTCGGGTCGCTCTCGTGCGCCGGAAGTATGCCGATGGATTGCTTTGCAAAATGTACGCATAATGCGTAATAATGTACGCAGTATGCGTAACTCGTCGATTCTCGATAGTCTATTCCCGAGAGTACGCCAGGGAATTCTGGCTGCCACCTTGACGCGTCCGGACAAGTGGTGGTATCTCTCCGAACTTGCGGACTCCGTTCGCACCAGCCCGTCCAGTTTGCAACGGGAACTTAGCGCCCTGGTTCAGAGCGGCATTTTGGAGCAACGCCGCGACGGACGCCGCGTATATTTCAAAGCCGAAACCCGCTCTCCAGTTTTCGTTGATTTGCGCGGCCTCCTGGAAAAAACTGCGGGTCTGGTTCCAACTTTGCAAAATCTGTTGCGGCCGTTTGAAGATGAAATTTCAGCCGCATTTGTTTACGGCTCGATCGCCCGCAAAGAAGAACACGCTACAAGCGACATTGATCTCATGGCGATTGGAAGTGTCGGACTCGCTGAACTTTCTCCGGGTCTTCGCAAAGCAGAGAAACAATTAGGCCGAGAGATAAATGTCACAAACTATTCCGTTCGCGAGTTCCGTAGGAAGATTCGGCGGCACGATCATTTCTTGACCGGAGTGTTGAAGAGCGGTATTCAATTTGTGATAGGTGAACAGAATGACCTGGACGCAGTTGCTCGCCCAGAACGCCGTCAAGCATCACAAAACGTCGAAAGAAGAACTGGAAAGCGTACGCGCAATAATCGCACGTGATCTCGCCGACGCTTCGGTATCTGGACTGTCAGCGGATCGGCGTTTCGCCACGGCCTACAACGCCGCGCTGCAAAGCGCGAAAATGCCAATCGCCTGTGCCGGATATCGCGTCACCGCAGGCGCGGGCCATCACAAGATTTCGTTCGATTGCATCGAACTGGCGATGGGATCCCGCGCGAAATCATTTGCTGATTATTTTGACCGATGCCGCCGGAAGCGAAATACAATCGACTACGACAGTGCGTTTGTCGCCACGGAAACTGAAGCGGAAGAGATTCTGCAAAGGGCCAATGAATTCGTTGAAATGGTCGAAGAATGGATCGCCGCGAAACATCCCGCGTTTAAAAGCTGATAACTCTACGACGCTCAAAAAATAGCGGCCCCGACTCAGAAGAAATCTCGTTGGGGCCGCTCGGCTTACTCACAGTTCTTCGCTTCGTGTCGGTTTTATTTTCCAACCGCAATAATCGTAAACGAATCCGGCACCATCACACCGCGTCCACCTCCGCGTCCCGGTGTTGGCGCTGGAGCTCCTGCGGGTGGCGCCGGTGGCGGAGCGTACTCTGCTGTGATTTCCAGAATGTGGCCCGTCTTGCTATCAAGCGTAAGCGTTCTGGCGCGCGGCAGTGTCTTCAAGTTTTGTTCCACAATAAAACTCGTCGGACTATTTTCCTTGATGATAGTGAGCGTGCCGTCTCCGCCGTTTGAGCTAAACGCTTCCATCGTTGACGGATTGAATTGGGCGCCGTCAGTTCCAGCGCCAATCGGTAGAGCGTCCAGAATTTTTCCATCTTCGGAATTCACAATCACCATCATTGCCGGCTCGTGGCACGAAGCGAACAGTACGTGATTTTTCACATCGAACGCCAGTCCGCCGGGCCCTTTGCCTTTTGACGAAATCTCGTAGTGCCCCGTGACCGTCAAAGTTTTTGCGTCCACCACGGCAATCTGATCTTTATCTTCAAGGTCCACAAAGATGTGACCCTTGCCGTCAGTCACGCCCTGTTCCGGTTGTCCGGTCAGGTCCATCGTGCCCGCAATGGAGCCGTCCGATGCATTAATAATAGTTGCGTTCGGCTGACTATGACTGAAAACCCACACGCGCGCGTTAAATGGATCGAACATAATTCCGTCCGGCCCGCCCTGCACGTCAATCGTTTTGATGACGGCGAGAGTTTTTGTGTCCCACATTACTACGGGCTTGCTGCTGGCGAATCCGTGTCCTGATTTCGGATCAACGGCAGCACCTCGTGCGTTGTAACCCGAAATTTCGCCGACCGGTTCGAGCGTATCCAAATTGAAAACCGTGATGCGTGGATTTGGTCCGCCGGGCGCGGCATTCTGGCCGCCTTGTCCGGTGCGTGGAATATACAAACGGCGTCCGTCGGAATCCGCGTAGACGTAATCAAATCCGCCCGCGCCGCCAACTTTTGCAGTCTTGATAACAGAATATGGGCCTGATGCAGGTGTCTGCGCGATGGCAATCGACGCCAGCATCGCGAGTGCTACCACTGATAGTACGTAAACTCGCCGCATTAAATTCTTCCTCCTATGATCTCGATCCGGAATCTTGGCCTCCGGTTGGCCCGTAGTATACACCGCTCTCTATTGGGGAAGGGGCGAGCGCACATCGAAAGCGAGCTTCTCTTGCCGAGTCGTCGGGATTACACTCGCGGCCTATGCGAACCTCAAATTTGAAAGCATTGCCTTCACTTCTGTTGTGTATTGCTTTTTGTTTTAGCGGAGCTGCGTTTGGCCAATCGGCGCCGGTGGCGACAAAATCCGCAGCGGATCTGGACGCGCTCGCGAAACGCCTGATCGCCGAACAACACGTCGTTGGCGCCTCAGTGCTCGTCGCGCAAAACGGAAAAATCTTATTGCACGCGGGATATGGATTTGCCGATTCGGGTTTGGAAGCGCCCACGAAAGACGAAACGGTCTATCACATCGTTGGGCCAATGCTTCCTTTCACTGGAATTGCCGTGATGCAACTTGTGGAGCGCGGAAAGCTTTCTCTCGATGACGATATTTCAAAATACATTCCCGAATTTCCCATGCAAGGGCATCACGTCAGCATTCGTCAATTGCTGAATCACACCTCCGGAATTGTGGACTATCACTATCTGGGCGATCCAATTGAAGCCACCAGCCGCGATCCGAAAGCTCTCGACGAAGTGATGGCGCTTTACGCCGGGAAAGATTGGGTGAATGAGCCGGGCAAAAAATGGGATTGGTCCATTTCTGGATTTTCTTTGCTCGTGACGATCGTCGAACGCGTGACCGGTGAAAGTTTTCCGGATTACGTGCAACAAAATATTTTCGCGCCAGCAGGAGTGAAATCCACAACGTATTGCGATGATTTTTCTGTGGTCCACGGACTTTCGCATGCATATCGCAGATTTGGGGCGGGTTATGAACCTGCGTACGAAGACGACATGGCCTATAACTCCGACCTGCGATTTTGCAGCACTGTCGGCGATCTGATGCAGTTGTGGCGCGCAATTTCTGAGAAGAAACTCGTGAGCGCTGAGACATTTAAACAAATGTCCACACCTGAAGGCGTCGCGATGCAAATGAGTCCAACAGATTCGAACGCACATTACGGATTCGCTCTCTCTCTGAATCAGGAAGAAGATCACAAACGCATCGGACAACACGGTTCGCTGATGGGTTACAGCGGAAGTCTCTACGATTTTCCCGCAGATGGATTGACGATCGTCGTCCTTACGAACACAGAAGGGCAAAACGCTTACGCAATTACTCGATCGCTTGCGCGCGCTGTGTTGGGATTGCCGGATTTGCCCGCGGCTGGTGGTGGAGGAAATTCCGTCGAAAGAGTTTTGCCGGACAAACCTATTACGTCCGCCGAGCGCGCGCAGCTTTCGGGAACTTACATTTTGAAATTGGAACGCCTCACTCCGCAATTACACGATTCCTTCGCGCAGTATCGCAGGACGTATCGTGTGTTCGATGAAAATGGGCGATTGATGATTGAAGCGCTGGGCGGAGTGCCGGAGCGTTTGTTCAAACAGGAAGATAGCAGCTTCGCGACGCGAACTTCGCCACGCGCAGGCATCACATTTGTGATAAAGGATGGTCACGCAACGTCCATGACCATGAATAATTCTGGAATGGGCGCGCCGCTTTCTGGATCCAGAGTTGGCGATGGCGATCCGCGGACATTTCATTTGCAGCGGTAATTAGATAGGCGATTCATGGCAGGCAATTCTGTTTGTCTAAGGACGGTTCTCATGAAGAAGATTTTCCTTGCGTCGGTAATTTGTTTGATGGCAATGGCGCCGCTTGGCGCGCAAAAACCTGATCCGTCCGCGGCGAAATTGTCCGCGCCCGCCGCGAATAGTTTGCCGACGACCGTGCCGAATGAACTGACCGCGCCTGACGTACAAGTTTTCCTTGATGGACTAATTCCAACGCTGCTGGAGCACAACGATGTTGCGGGCGCGGTCGTGATGATTGTGAAGGATGGAAAAGTTTTGTATTCGCACGGCTACGGCTACTCGGATGTGAAGAGCAAGAAACCTGTTTCCGCGGACGACACGCTTTTCCGGCCGGGTTCGATCTCCAAATTATTCACATGCACAGCGGTGATGCAGTTGGTCGAGCAAGGAAAATTGGATTTGGATCGCGACGTGAACGATTATTTGGATTTCAAAATTCCGGCGACGTATTCGCAGCCGATCACTTTGCGGCGAATCATGACGCACACGGCTGGATTTGAAGAATGGGGCAAAGATTTGTTTGTGCCCACTGCCGCGGATTTAGAACCGATCGGAGAAGTTTTACCGAATCATCTTCCCGCGCGCATTTTCGCGCCCGGAGAAATGCCCGCGTATTCCAATTATGCGATGACGATTGCGGGTTACATCGTGCAACGAGTGTCCGGGGAAAAATTCGAGGACTACATTGCGAACCATATTTATAAACCACTTGGAATTGTTCATTCGACATTCGTGCAGCCGCTGCCAGCGGATTTGAAACCGTTGATGTCCTCGGGTTATGCGCTTGCTTCGGGCGGGGCGAAGGAATTTGAATTTGTGAATAGCGCGCCCGCTGGAAGTATGACCACCTCGGCGGCGGACATGGCAAAATTTATGATCGCACATTTGCAGGACGGGCGTTACGGCGACACGCAAATTCTGAAACCGGAAACGGCGAAGCTGATGCATTCGCGCGCGTACGGACCTGTATCGGATTTGAATGGAATGGCGCTGGCGTTTTTTCAGGAAGATCAAAATGGGCACACGATCATCGGTCACGGAGGCGACACGCGATTTTTTCATAGCCATTTGCATTTAATTCTGGATGCCAATGTCGGTTTATTTATTTCGTTGAACAGCGCCGGACGCGGCGATGTGGATATTCGCGGAACCGTTTTCAAGAAATTTATCGATCGATATTTCCCGCCGACTTCGCCGCTTCCTCCGGCGATTGCGAACGCGTCGACTGATGCGCAGATGATTGCTGGAAATTACATCACCAGCCGCAGAGGTGAAACAAATTTTCTAAAAATGAGCGCGATTCTCGGTGAAGCGCAATTCGTCGCGCATCCCGATGGAACGATTGTAGCGAGCCAAATTCGTGGCCCCAATGGACAACCACGGCGTTATCGAGAAATCGCGCCGTTGGTTTATCGCGCGGAGGATGGCGAAGCGAAATTGGGATTTGTGAAACAGAGCGATGGACGTTATTACATTTTCACTTCCGGAGCTGCGTCTGGATTTCAGCAAGTGTCGTTTACCGAAAGCACCGCGTTTGTGAATTTTCTGCGAAACTCCGCATTTGTAATTCTGGGATTGACGGTTTTATTTTGGCCTCTCGGCGCGCTGATTCGCTGGCACTACAGAATAAAACGGGACGGAAACAAATCGGATTGGCGCTGGCAAAATTTAACGCGCTTCGTTTGTGCTTTTGACATGCTGATCGCATTCGGCTGGTCGCAGTATTTTAATTTAGCAACTCCCGCGCGAACCGACGCGAGCCTGGATCCATTTATGAAATTGCTGCAATACGCAGGATGGCTTGGCGTGATCGCGACGATTTTTGTTCTGGTGAATGCGATCCGTTCCTGGCGCGCGCCGAACCGCTGGGTGCTGAGCAAATTTGGAGACACGTTCACACTGCTCGGGTGCGTCGCATTTATTTGGTTTGCGTGTATTTGCAGATTCTTGCATCTCGGCGCGAATTTTTAGCGGGATCGAGTTTAATCCGGTAAACCTTTTATTAGCATACACTTACGCTCCAGATCGCTCTAAGTCCTTTATTAGCATACACATCGCAAAATAGGTGGGGAGGGAGACCTATTAACTCATATGATACTCCCCTCCCCCCGTTTTTGTCATGAACATCAAAACAAAGGACTTACGCCGAACGAAAAAGCTGTGAATCTCATTCTAAAGGACTTAACTTGAGAAAAGCTTTGCTTATTCCTCCGAAACGCCCGGTTTTGTCGCCCGAATTTCCCGTAAGTGGCCAAATCAAAATGAGTTAAGTGAAGTTATCTGCAACGTGCTGACTGCCTTTCCCTGGCCGACGAGGAATAAATATATATCGCATTGCGTTATAGCATGTAACGATATAGGCTGTGCTGCGTCTTTGTTAGAGGGAGCAAAAATGGCTGAGCTAAGAGAAGCTGAACCTTTATTGCCGCTGACCCCGGCGATGTTTCATGTGCTGTTGGCGCTGGCAGACGGTGACAAGCACGGCTACGCGATCATGAAGGAAGTGGCGCGGTTCACGGATGGCGCCGTTTCGTTGAGCGCTGGAACGCTTTACGGAATTTTGCGGCGGTTGGATGGCGAAGGGATGGTGGTGGAAAAAGAGGAGCGTCCCGCGCCGGAACTGGATGACGAGCGGCGGCGCTATTACCACCTGACGGAATTTGGAAGACGAGTGGCGCGCGCGGAAGCGGAACGATTGCAAGACATGTTGACGCTGGCGCGGTCGAAGAATTTGTTGGCGAGGGTTGAACGGACTTAGGTTGGCAGCGGACACCCCGGCGTCAGAGTGCGCCGCCGGATATCCTTCGCTCCGCTCAGGATGACGTCAAAATCTGCGGAGAATGGCGTTTGATTTTTTTGCGGGAGAAAACGTGATGAAGCCAGAACCGACTGAAAAGCGCGAACGAAATTCATTCTCGGATCGCGCGTTCCGATTTTTGCTGCGATTTTTCCCGTCGGAATTCCGCGGAGACTACGGACGCGAAATGGAAGATGTGTTCCGTCAGCAACGGCGAGAATCCGCGGAGCGCAAAGTGGGATTGTTCCGTTTGTGGGGAGAAACAATTGCTGGAATTTTCCGGACGGCTCCGGGCGAGCACATTGAAATGTTTCGTCAGGATGGCGGATTCGCGCTGCGCATGATGCGGAAGAATAAAGGATTCACGGTTTTGGTCATTTGTATTTTGGCGCTTGGAATCGGCGCGAATACCGCGATCTTCAGCGTGATTAATGGAGTGCTGTTGCGTCCACTGCCGTATGCCGACGGAAATCGTTTGGTCAGTATCGATCAAACGGCGCCGAAATCGGGACAAGGTAGCCAGGCTTTTTCCGTCCACGAAATCGAAGACATTCGCACGCAGAGCCAGACGCTGGAATCGGTGGTGGAATATCACAACATGCAATTCGATTTGCTGGGAGTCGGAGAGCCGCAGCGAATCAACACGGGAGTAGTTTCCGCGAATTTCTTTGACGTGCTGGGCGTGAAGCCGCTTTACGGGCGCACATTTGTGCCGGACGACGACAAATTGGGCGCGCCTGCAGTGCTGGTGTTCAGCTACGAATATTGGATACGAGTTTACGGCGGCAATCCGAATATTGTCGGCACTACATATCGTATGAACGACAAGATGCACACGTTGGTCGGAATTCTTCCGCCGATGCCGCAGTATCCCGACGAAAATGACGTGTACATGCCGACGTCGGCGTGTCCGTTTCGTTCCAATCCGAAATTCATTGCGAGCCGTGATTCGCGAATGATGACGGTGTTCGGAAGGCTGCGTCCCGGCAAGACGATTGAGCAGGCACAAAGCGAATTGAATGGGCTGGAATCGCATTTTCAACACGATTTTCCAGATGCCTATCCGAAGGAATTGGATTGGACGATTGAAGCAGGGCTGCTGAAGACGCAGCTTACGCAGAAGGCGCGGCCGACGTTTTTAATTTTGCTGGCAACAGCCGGGCTTGTGCTACTGATTGTTTGTGCGAATGTTGCAAACCTAACTTTATCGCGCCAACTTCGGCGCGGACGCGAGATGGCTGTGCGCGGCGCGCTCGGGGCAAGTCGAAGCCGATTGCTTCGGCAGTTGATAACGGAAAGCGTGATCTTGGCGGTGATCGGCGGCGCAGGTGGGATGCTGATCGCAGCCTGGTCGATGCGCATGCTGACGGAATTTGCGGCGCGTTTCACCGCACGAGCTCCGGAAATTGCGTTGGATTCACACGTCCTTTTATTTTGCCTTGGCGTATCGCTTTTGACTGGAATTCTTTTCGGATCTATACCTGCAATCGGAACGTCAACAAATCTGGCGGCACCATTGAAGGAAGGTATTGCGCAAGGAACTTCGGTTGGAAGGCGCGAGCGAGTGAGGAGCGCGCTAGTGGTGGCGCAGGTCGCGCTTTCGTTTGCGTTGCTGGCCGGCGCGGGGCTAATGCTGCGCAGCTTCTACAATCTAGTCACAGTGAATCCGGGATTTAATTCTGAAAATGTAGTGTCGATGTTGATTCAGTTGAATTTGATGCGTTATGGCATGAACGGGGACGCATCTCCCAGGATAATGGCTTTTCACAATCAATTACTGGAGCGCGCGAAAGCGGAGCCGGGAGTTATTTCGGCGGCGCTTGCGAGAACGTTTCCCTTAAATGAAAGCAGGCCGTTTACTTCCGGTTTTGAAATTGAAGGACGGCAAAATGTTCCCGGTCAAGCGCAGCCGACATTCGATTTCCGCGCGGTATCGCCGGATTATTTTAAGACTCTTGGAATTCCACTGGAACGCGGCAGATATCTTTCGGAGCGTGACGGCCCGGACGCACCTCTCGCGGTTGTAATTAATCAGTCGATGGCGTCGCACTATTGGAGCCAGGAAAATCCGATTGGCCATCGCTTGTCAAATGACAACGGAAAAACCTGGATAACAATCGTGGGTGTGATCGGCGACGTGAGGCAATACGGTTTCGATAAGCCGCCGACGGATGAGCTTTATGTTTCCCAAGACCAGAACCCCACGAACACGGCGACGCTGCTGGTGCGAACGCGCCAGAATCCAGCGGGACTGGTTCGTAAGCTGGTGAGCGACGTCTATGCAATTGATCCGGAACAGCCGGTGGCGCGGATTCGCACGCTGGAAGAACTTCGCCAGCGGTCGCTGGCGTCTCCAAGACTCACGAGTTTTTTGCTGGGCCTTTTTGCGTTGCTGGCGCTGGTGATCACGGCGGCGGGAATTGGCGGGGTGATGGGACTTTCTGTTAGTCAGCGGACGAAAGAAATTGGAATTCGCATGGCGCTGGGAGCGTCGCCGAATTCAGTTTTGTGGATGGTGCTGCGGCAAGGCATGACGTTGATTATTGTTGGTTTGGGATTGGGAATTGCGCTGGCACTGAGCGGAACGCGATTGATGCAGGGACTGCTGTTTGGAATTGAGCCGAGCGATCCGTGGACGCTTTGCGGCGTGACTTTATTGTTGCTGGTGGTTGCGGCATCGGCGTGTTACGGGCCGGCGCGTAGGGCGACATCTGTGGATCCGATGTCGGCGCTTCGATCGGAATAATCTCGGAGGTTTTCTGATTGTTGGATTTGCAGGAAGCCACAGCCATGAATGGCTGTGCCACCGATCTGCGCGATTTGTTTTTTGTTTCTGGAGGATTCACATGGGAAAAATCACGACTGCAGTTTTCACGTTCCTACTTGGAATCGCGACGTTTGTTGTTGCGCCCGTGTTTGCTGCACCCGCGCCGTGCGGTGGGCACGGAGATAAGAACACCATGCTGGTTTCGTCGTCGTGGCTTGCGGATCATTTCAATGACCCCAACGTCGTCGTGATTGTTGTGCAGGATAGAGACGGATTTGCGAAGGCACATATTCCCGGCGCGGTTTCCATGGATTTCATGGATTCGCATTTGATGACGGGGCCGACGGGACTTACGATGGAACTGCCGCCGATGAGCCAACTTGCTGAAACATTCGGCAAACTGGGAGTGACGAATAATTCGCACATTATTCTTTATCAGGCGGGAGAATCGTTTACAGCTACGGCGCGCGTTTATCTGCCTTTGGACGCGATGGGGTTGGGAGCGCAAACCTCTGTACTCGATGGTGGATTTTTACAGTGGACGAAAGAAGGGCGCGCGGTTTCGACGGAATTCCGCAACGTGACGCCTGGAGTTGTGGCGCCTTGTCCGAAAAACGATGTGATTACGGATATTTCCTACGTAAGCGCGAACATGCATCATCCGGGAATAGCGATTGTGGACGCGCGGCTTGCTGAGTTTTATTCCGGAGCGACGCAGCCGGAGAAGCAGCGGCTGGGACATATTCCCGGCGCGGGAAATCTTCCGTATCCAACGCTGACGGACAGCACCGGGAGGCTGAAGTCCCGCGAAGAACTTGCAGAATTATTTCGGAACGCCGGAGTGAAGCCGGGAGATCACGTGGTGGTGTACTGCCACATCGGGCAGCAAGCGAGCGCGGCCTATTTTGCGGCGCGATATTTGGGATACGACGTGCGGCTGTTC
>Ga0209624_10002990_pt1 | contig 12242 bp, 10 predicted proteins | sample JacPinW_OM2H0_O1_FD_188565 | JGI IMG/M metagenome (GOLD analysis project Ga0209624, IMG submission 188565) | Forest soil microbial communities from Algoma, Ontario, Canada - Jack Pine, Ontario site 1_JW_OM2H0_O1 (SPAdes) (version 2) | ecosystem: Environmental > Terrestrial > Soil > Boreal... | reverse complement strand
TGAACAAGGAGCAAAGCAACCCAGGGACCGAGGGCTTAGTGGGCGCGCGCTATTTCGAAATCGAGGTCTTCCGCATCAAGCCCGGCCACGAAGCCGATTGGGACGCCGCCGTAAAATTGGTGATACCCGCGCTGGCCAAGGCGAATCCGGACGATCACTGGGCGATGTACGACCGCGTCTATGGCGGCCTGGTCATCACCGTGGCGGTGCCGGTGCAGCGCTACCGCCAGGTGCTGGGCGCGGTTCAGCTTTCGGTCGGCAGCGCCGACATCGACAAGGCGGTGCGTTCGGTGCGCTTCCAGATCCTCAAGGTGTTCGGCTTCTCGCTGATCGTCACCGTTCTGTTGTCGGTCTATCTCGCCAGCACCATCGCGCGGCCGATCCGCCGTCTCGCCGCCGCGGCCGAACGCGTGCGCCGACGCCACGGCCGCGACATCGTCATTCCCGACCTGACCCAGCGCGGCGACGAGATCGGCGAACTGTCGGGTGCGCTCCGGGACATGACCGCGGCGCTGTGGCAGCGGATGGAGGCGATCGAGCGTTTCGCCGCCGACGTCTCGCACGAGATCAAGAACCCGATCACTTCCTTGCGCAGCGCGATCGAGACCGCGATCCGGATCGACGACCCGGCGAAGGGAAAACGGCTGCTGGCCTTGGTGATGGAAGACATCGACCGGCTCAACCGCCTGGTCACCGACATCTCCAACGCCTCGCGCCTGGACGCCGAGCTGTTCCGCGGCGAATTCGCGACGGTGCGGTTGGATCGCCTGCTCGCGGCGCTGGTCGAGGTCTATGAATCGGCGGCGCGGCCGGGGGCGCCCAAGCTGATGCTCGCCGTGACGGGCGCGCGCGGCGCTGCGGGGGGCGAACTTACGGTGCCGGGCATCGAAGACCGCCTGGTCCAGGTGTTCCGCAACCTGATCGAGAACGCCGTCTCTTTCAGCCCGCCGGGCGGCGTGATCCGGATAACCGCGCGGCGCGATGGCGCCTTCGTCGTGGTCGAGGTCGAGGATGACGGCCCGGGCATTCCGCCGGCCAAGCTCGAGGCGATCTTCGACCGCTTCTACAGCGAACGCCCGCCCGGCGAGAAATTCGGCACCCATTCCGGCCTCGGCCTCTCGATCTCGAAGCAGATCGTCGATAGCCATCGCGGCACGCTCAAGGCCGAAAACCGCACCGACGCCCAAGGCCGGGTCATCGGCGCGCGCTTCATCGTCCGCCTGCCGGCGCGCTAGAAAGGTCGATGCTGCAAAGCAATATCGACTCGCTGGTCTTTTGCCGATGGCCCCTATAGCTGGGGTTCTAGATGGGTAAGGCCAACAACGGGTTGACAGATTCCCTCTTCTGCATGCCTGTGCACCGCCAAACCATTGACTTTATTTCAAGAGCGGCGCACCTAAAGCGCCCTATGAATTCCATTCCCCCTAATCTCGTCCATGGCACGGCGGTCGCGTTGGGCCGGGCGGGCGTTTTGCTGCGCGGGCCTTCGGGCGCGGGCAAATCCGACCTCGCGCTGCGCCTGATCGACCAGGGCGCGGCGCTGGTGGCCGACGACCAGACCGCTCTCGCGCGCGAAGGCGACGAGGTGGTGATGCGCGCGCCGGAGGCTCTCGCCGGCATGATCGAGGCGCGCGGCGTAGGATTGTTACAGCTGCCGCGCCAGGCCAGGGCATGCTTGCGCCTGGTGGTCGATCTCGTGCCCGCGGAGCAAATCGAGCGTCTGCCCGAGCAGCGCAGCTGCGACATTCTGGGCGTCCCGATTCCCCTGATTGCGCTCGCGCCCTTCGAGGCTTCGGCCGCGGCCAAGCTGCGCTTGGCGCTCAAGGTTCTCGCCGGGGACGAAATGCGCGCCGTCGAGTCCTCGCTCGTCCGGCCATGAACGCCACCCGTCGCCATCAGCGCGGCCGTCTCATGGTCGTCACCGGCATGTCGGGCGCGGGGCGATCCACCGCCCTGAAGGCGTTCGAGGATATGGGCTACGAGGCGGTGGACAATTTGCCGCTGTCGCTGCTGCCCAATCTCGTCGGTCCGCACGCGATGAAGGCGCCGCTTGCCATCGGCGTCGATGTCCGCACGCGCGACTTCGCCGTGCCCGCGCTGGTCAAGGCGCTCGACGGGCTGGTCAAGGGCAAGGCCATCGATCTGCGCATGGTGTTCCTCGATTGCGACGACGACCGGCTGGAACGCCGTTATACCGAAACCCGCCGCCGCCATCCGCTGGCGGCCGAGCATCCGGTGGCCGACGGCATACGCCTGGAACGCCAGCGCGTCTGGCCCTTGCGCGACCGCGCCGATCTGGTGATCGACACCTCGTCGCTGACGCCGGCGGACCTGAAGCGCCTGCTGCAGGGTTATTTCCGGCTCGACGCCGCGCCCGGCATCACCATTTTCGTCACCTCGTTCTCCTATCGCCACGGCCTGCCGCGCGACGCCGACCTGGTCTTCGATATGCGCTTCCTCAGGAATCCGCATTACGTTCCGGCCTTGCAAAAACTCTCCGGCCGCGATCCCGAGGTCGGGGCCTTCATCGAATCCGATCCCGATTTCCAACCTCGCTTCAAGGAGCTGTGCGATTGGCTCGAAAAGCTGCTGCCGCGCTATGAGGCCGAGGGCAAAAGCTATCTCACCATCGCGCTCGGCTGCACCGGCGGCAGGCACCGTTCGGTCTATGCCGCCGAACGCCTCTCCGCCTGGCTCGCTGGCGCGGGGCGCTCGGTCGGCATCCTGCATCGCGACCTCGATCGCCCGGAGCAGGCTGCCGCCGTCGCCGAGGCGCCCGAACATCCCGTGAAGGACATCGCATGATCGGAATGGTTCTCGTCACCCATGGCCGCTTGGCCGCGGAGTTCATTTCCGCGCTCGAGCACGTCGTCGGTCCGCAGCGCAACATCGCCGCCGTCTGCATCGGCCCCGAAGACGACATGGAACGGCGCCGGCAGGACATTCTGCGTTCGGTCGAGGAGGTCAATGCGGGGAAGGGCGTGGTGCTGCTGACCGACATGTTCGGCGGCACGCCCTCGAATCTCGCGATCTCGATCATGGATAAGGCCAAAGTCGAGGTCATCGCCGGCGTCAATCTGCCGATGCTGATCAAGCTCGCCAGCCTCCGGCAGAGCGAAAGCCTGGCCGAGGCCGTGCGCGGCGCCCAAGAAGCGGGCCGCAAATACATCAACGTCGCGTCGCAGTTGCTCGCCGACGTCAAGTAATGGTGGAGCCTTCCGCCAACGCTCCAGCCTCCGGGCCGGCGGAAGTGCGGCGCACCGTCACGATCCTCAACAAGCGCGGCCTGCACGCGCGCGCCGCCGCGCGTTTCGTCAAGCTCGCCTGGGAATATGACGCCGAGATCACCGTCACCAAGACCGGCGCCTCGGTTTCGGGGCGCTCCATCATGGGCCTCATGATGCTGGCCGCGGGCCCCGGCAGCACCGTCGAGCTTGCCGCGTCCGGCCCCGATGCCGCGCGCGCTCTCGACGCACTCGCCGCGCTGATCGCCGGCGGCTTCAATGAAGAGTGAACGCCGGCTCCAGGGCCTGGGCATCTCGCCGGGCATCGCCGTGGGCCCGGCCTATGTCTCCGACGAAGACGCCATCGTGGTGCCCGAACGCCGGCTCGAATCCTCCGAGGTGCCGGCCGAGCTGGAGCGTTTCGGCCAGGCGGTCGAGCGCTCGCTGAAGCAGCTGAGGAAGCTCAAGAGCAAGGCGGCGAACCTGCCCGGCACGGCGGCGGAGGAGATGGGGTATTTGCTCGACGCGCATGTCGCCATGCTCGGCAAATCGCGCTTCGTGCGCGGCGTCGAGCGGCGCATCGGCCATGACCGCATCAACGCCGAGCGTGCGGTCGAGCTCGAGATCGACCGGCTGGGCGAAAGCTTCGCCGCCATGGGCGACGCCTATCTCGCCGCGCGCATCGAGGATGTGCGCGTCGTCGGTCGGCGCCTGTTGCGCAGCCTGACCAAGACGCCCTTTACCGCCTTCAAGACGCTGAAAGAGGGCTCGATCATCCTCGCCGAGGAATTGTCGCCCGCCGATGCCGCGCTGATGGATCCGCGCCAGGTCAAGGGCTTCGCCACCATGCTGGGCGGCGCCGAGGGCCACACCGCGATCATGGCACGCGCGCTCAACATTCCCGCGGTGCTGGGCGTGGCCGGCTTGCTCAAGGGCGCGCAGCATGGCGATCTGGTGGTGCTGGACGGCGGCAGCGGCGAGGTCGTGCTCAATCCGAATCCGGCGACGCTGGCGCGCTTCGAAAAGCGCCGCTCCGCCCTGGCGCGCGTGGGCAAAGGGCTGCAGCGCCTGAAGCGCCTGCCCGCGGTCACGCGCGACGAGGTCGAGATTTCGCTTCAGGCCAATCTGGAGCTGCCGCGCGAGCTCGCTCAGGCGCTCTCGGTCGGCGCCCAGGGCCTCGGCCTGGTCCGAAGCGAGTTCCTTTACATGAACCGCGAGGACCTGCCGGGCGAGGAGGAGCAGTACCAGGCCTATGCCGAGCTGGTGCGCGGCATGGAAGGCCATCCGGTCACGCTGCGCACGCTCGATGTCGGCGGCGACAAGCTGGCCGCGCCCCTGGCCGAATCGCTCAATAGCGCGGGCGGCAACCCGGCGCTGGGTTTGCGCGCCATCCGCCTGTCTCTGAAGGAGCGCGGGCTGCTGGACGCGCAGCTCGCCGCCATGCTGCGCGCCGCGTCGCACGGCCCGGTGCGGATCCTGCTGCCGATGGTCTCGAGCGTCGCCGAGATCCTCGCCGTGCGCGAGGCGATGACGCTCGCCATGCGCCGCTTGAAGCGCCGCGGCGTGCGCATTCCCGACGAGCCGCCGCCCCTGGGCGTGATGATCGAGATTCCCGGCGCGGCGCTGGCGGCCGACGCGCTCGCCTCGGCGGCCGATTTCTTCGCCATCGGCACCAACGACCTGATCCAATACACGCTCGCCGTGGACCGCGGCGACGAACGAGTCGCCTATCTCCACAATCCGCTGCATCCGGCGGTGCTGCGCCTCATCCAATTCGCGGTCGAGGCCGCGCTCCGGGCGCAGAAACCGGTCAGCCTGTGCGGCGAAATGGCGGGCGATCCGCGCTATACCGCGCTCTTGCTGGGGTTGGGCATCCGCGATCTGTCCATGGCGCCGGCCAATATTCCCCGCGTCAAACAACGGATTCGGGCCATGGACCTGGCTTCGGCGACGCAGCGCGCCCGCGCCATCATGGATCAACTCGATGACGCGCGAATCGCAAGCCTGCTCGACGATTTCAACGCACTTGCCTAGAATCCCACCGATTCGAGTCGGGCGGCCGGGGGAGTCGATGTCTTGGACGTGACGGATCCGCTATTCATCGCCGGTCTGGCGCTGCTCGGGATTCTCGTCGTGGCGGTTTTCTCGCTGCTCCGCCGCTCCGACCGCAGCCGGCTCGAATCCCTGAAAGGCGAGCGCGACCGGCTGCTGGTGCGCTTCAGCGACAGCGAAAAACAATGCGCCGCGCTTCAGCTGCGCGCCGATGCCGCCGAACGCGATTACGCCGGGCTGCGCGCGTTGCTCGATGCGCTGCCCATCCCGGTCTGGCGCCGCCGCACCGAAGACCTGAAGCTGATCGCGGTCAACCGCGCCTATGCCGCCGCGGTCGACGCCGAGCCGTCGCGCGCGCTCGATCAGGGTCTGGAACTGGCCGGCGGCGACGGCCGCAATCTTGCGCAACGCGCACGCGACCAGAACTCGCTCCAGCGCGAGAAACGCCATGTCGTGGTCGAGGGCGCACGCCGGCTGCTCGAGCTTTCCGAAGCCCCGCTCGCCGAAGGCGAGCTGGCGGGCTTCGCCGGCGATTTGACCGAGGCCGAATCCCTGCGCGGCGAACTCGCCCGCCACACCGCCGCCCATGCCGCGGTGCTGGAGAACATCGCCGCGGCGATCGCGATCTACGGCGCGGATATGCGGCTCACTTTCTTCAACGCCGCCTTCGCCCAGCTCTGGCAGCTCGAACCCGATTGGCTGGCATCGTCGCCGACCATGGACGATATCCTCGAACGCTTAAGGGAAAAGCGGCGGATTCCCGAACACGCCGATTTCCGCGCCTTCAAGAAGCAGCAGCGCGCGCTCTTCACCTCGCTCATCCATCCGCAGGAGGAGTTGCTCCACCTGCCGGACGAGCGCGCCTTGCGCCTGACCGTCAGCCCGCATCCCATGGGCGGGCTCACTTTCGTCTATGAGGACGTGACCGACCGCCTCGCGCTCGAACGCTCCTACAATGCGCTGATTGCGGCGCAACGCGAAACCCTCGACAATCTCTACGAGGGCATCGCCGTCGTCGGTTCCGACTCCCGCGTGAAGCTGTGGAACCCGGCCTTCGCGCGCCTCTGGCGTCTCGCGCCCGAGGATCTCGCCGGCGAGCCGCACATCGCCGACATCGTCGAGAAATGCCGCGCGCTCTCGGTTGAAACCGGCCCGTGGCCGGAGACCAAGCGGCGCATCGTCGCGGCCTTGACCGCTCATGCCGGCTCGTCCACGCTGCTCGAACGCGCCGACGGCTCGCGGCTGCAGGCGGCCACGGTGCCGCTGCCCGACGGCAACATCCTGCTGAGCTATCTCGACGTCACCGATTCGATCCGGGTCGAGCAGGCGCTGCGCGAACGCACCGAGGCGCTGGAAACCGCCGGCCGGCTCAAGAGCGAATTCATCGCCAATGTGTCCTATGAGCTGCGCACGCCCTTGAACGCCATCGGCGGCTTCGCCGAGATCCTCGCCAACCAGTATTTCGGGGAACTCAATCCGCGCCAGATGGAGTACAGCCGCGGCATCCTCGACAGCGCGCAGAAGCTCTCTTCGCTCATCAACGACATCCTCGACCTCGCCACCATCGAGGCGGGATACCTGCAGCTGGAAACCCAGCCGGTCGAAATCCACGCGCTGATGTCGGCGCTGATGACGCTGTCGCACGAGCGCGCGCGCAACCAGGGCATCGCTCTCGTCTTCGATTGCCCGGTCGACATCGGCAGCATGGTGGCCGACGAGCGGCGCCTGAAGCAGGCGCTCTTCAACCTGGTGTCGAACGCCATCAAGTTCACGCCCGCGGGCGGCACCATCACGCTCCGCGCGCGGCGCGAAAAAGGCGGCGTCGCGCTCGCGATATCCGATACCGGCATCGGCGTGGCGCAGCAGGACCAGGCGCGCATCTTCGAGAAATTCGAACGCGGCCACGGCCGCGAGGGCGGGGCGGGCTTGGGCCTGTCCCTGGTCAAGAGCCTGGTCGATCTGCATGGCGGGCAAATCGAGCTGAAATCGGCGCCGGGCTCCGGCACCACCGTCACCATCCACATCCCCGACGTCGCCGAAACGCTGCGCCAGGCGGGGGAATAGCTCAGCGTCCCGGCACGCCCTTGGTCGTCGAATACTCGAAATGCAGCGCCTCGCCGGGATGGACCAGCGGGAAGATGGCGTGCGCCGCCAGCGCCGCTTCGGCGAAGCCCGACAGGATGAGCTTGAGCTTGCCCGGATAATGCGCCACGTCGCCGATGGCGAAGATGCCCGGGACCGAACTCATGCAGGTCGCCGGCTCCACCTTCACGTGGTGCTGTTCCAACGCCATGCCCCATTGCGCGATCGGCCCCAGATCGGTGGCGAGGCCGAAGAAAGGCAGCAACATGTCGGCCGCGAGCGACCGTGTCCGGCCGTCGAGATCGGCCACGGTCACCGCCGTCAGTTTCCCGCCGCCGCCTTCAAGGCCGTGGAGTTGATAGGGCACAACCAGCTCGATCCGGCCCGAATCGGCCAATGCATGCAGCTTCGCCGCCGATTCGGGCGCGGCGCGGAACTTGGCCCGGCGATGCACCACCATCACCTTGGCCGCCACTTCGCACAGCGAGATCGCCCAATCCACCGCCGAATCGCCGCCGCCGGCGATGACCACGCGCTTGCCCCGGAAATCCTCGCGCCGGCCCACCAGGTAGAACACGCTCTTGCCCTCGTATTGCTCGATGCCGGCGAGCGGCGGGCGGTTGGGGCCGAAGGCGCCGGCGCCGGCGGCGATGATCACCGCGCGCGCCTCGATCGTCGCGGCATTTTCTGTCTTCAGCCGGAACCCGCCTTGGAGAAGATTCGCCAAGCCGGTCACCGCCTGGCCGAGGTGATAGCGCGGCGAAAACGGCTTGGCCTGTTCGACCAGATTCTCGACCAGCTCGCGCGCGTCGATTCGGGGATAGGCGGGAATGTCGTAGATCGGCTTTTCGGGATAGAGCGCGGTGCATTGTCCGCCTTTGTGGTCGAGCGCGTCGATCACGTGGCAGCGCAGATTCAGCATGCCGCATTCGAACACGGCGAATAACCCGACCGGCCCGGCGCCGATAACCGCCACATCCGTCTTGAAGCTGTCCGCCATGAATCGTCCCCGCGCCCAACATGACGGCGCGGCCGATTTCCCGCAACCCCGTCGCATCCTTGCGGCAGGCCGCGCCGCCGCCTAAAAGGGTGCCGTGAATGGGGCGCCCACTCTGACGATCGACCTGCCCGACGAAGCGGCAACCGGCGGCCTGGCCGCCAGCATTGCCGCGCGCGTCCGCAAGGGCGACGTGATCGCGCTGTCGGGTCCACTCGGCAGCGGCAAGACCAGCTTCGCCCGCGCCTTCATCCGCGCCCGCGGCCTCGATTCCGCCGAGGTGCCGAGTCCCACCTTCATGCTGGTCGAGGTTTACGATGGCGACTCCGCCATCCCCGTCTGGCATTTCGATCTCTACCGCATCGAATCACCCGATGAGTTGCGCGAGCTCGGGCTGGAGGAAGCGCTGGCCGAGGGCGTCAGCCTGATCGAATGGCCGGAGCGTCTCGGCGCGTTCCTGCCGGCGGAACGCCTCGACCTGACCTTGGCGATGGGCAAAAGCGCCGGCGCGCGCATCGCCACGCTGTCCGGCTCGGGCCTGTGGCAGGCGCGGCTGAAGGATTTGGGCCGTGGTTGAGCGCGGCGACCATATCGAGCGGTTCCTGAATCAAGCCGGCTGGAGCGACGCCAAGCGCGAGCCTCTGCCGGGCGACGCGTCTTTCCGCCGCTATGTGCGCCTGTTCGACAGCGAAAGCCGCCGCGCTTTGCTGATGGACGCGCCGCCGCCGCAGGAGAATGTACGCGCCTATCTCGCGGTTGCGCGGCTGCTGCGCGGCCTGGGCTTCGGCGCGCCGGCGATCCTCAACCAGGACGCCGAGAACGGCTTGCTGCTGATCGAGGATCTGGGCGACGACACCTATACAAGGCTGCTGGCGCGGGGCGAGGCGGAGGAGCCGCTGTACGCGCTCGCGGTCGACGTGCTGGCCGAGCTCACGCGGCGCTTCAAGCCCAAGGAGGCGCGTTTCCTGCCGCCTTACGACGACGACAGGCTGTTGAACGAAGCCGCGCTGCTGGTCGACTGGTATTGGCCGGCGGTGACCGGCAGGCCGACCGAGCCCAAATTGCGCGCGGACTATCTCGCGGCCTGGCGCGCGGCTCTCCCGGCGGCGCACCGCGCCCCGGCGACGCTGGTCTTGCGCGACTATCATGTCGACAATCTGATGCGCGTCGCCAACCGCAGCGGGCTGATGGCTTGCGGCCTCTTGGATTTCCAGGACGCGGTGGTGGGGCCGCAAAGCTACGATCTGGTCTCGCTGCTGGAGGATGCGCGGCGCGACATCGGACCCGATCTGGCGGCGCGCATGAAACAACGCTATCTCGCGGCTTTCCCCGGGCTCGACCGGGCGTCGTTCGACGCCTCTTACGCCGTGCTCGGCGCGCAACGCCACGCCAAGGTGATCGGCATCTTCACCCGGCTCAGCGCGCGCGACGGCAAGCCGCAATACCTCGCCCATATCCCGCGCGTCTGGCGGCTGCTGCAACGGAGTCTCGGGCATCCCGATCTCGCGCCGGTGGCGCGCTGGCTCGACGCCCATATCCCCAATGATGCGCGCCGCGTTCCGCCGAGCCGCCCGGCCGCATGAACGCGGCTCCCGCCATGCCCGAAACCGCCATCGTTCTCGCCGCCGGGCGCGGCAAGCGCATGGGCGCGCTGACCGACGCCTTGCCCAAGCCGCTGATCGAGTTCGAGGGCCGCACCCTGCTCGATCACGTGCTCGACCGCCTGGCGGCGTCCGGGGTCAAGCGCGCGGTGGTCAATCTCCATTACCTGGGCGATTCCATCGAGCGCCACCTCAAGCCGCGCCGCGACATCGCGATCGAATTCTCGCGCGAGGACACGGCGCTCGAAACCGGCGGCGGCATCAAGAAGGCGCTGCCCCTGCTGGGCGAGACGTTTTTCGCGGTCAACGCCGACGTGTTCTGGCTCGACGGCAAGCGGCCGGCGCTGTCGCGCCTGGCGCGTAAATTCGCCACCGGGCGGCACGACGCGGTTCTGCTGATGCAGCGTACGACCAACGCCGTCGGTTACGAGGGGCCGGGCGATTTCTTCCTCGATCCCTTGGGCCTGCCGCGCCGCCGCCAGGAACGCGAGATCGCGCCCCAGGTCTTCGCCGGGGTGGAAATCCTGCACCGCCGCCTGTTCGCGGGCGCGCCCGAAGGGGCGTTTTCGATCAATCGCTTATGGGACCGCGCGATCTCGCAAGGCCGGCTGGCCGGGCTGGTGCATGACGGCGAGTGGTATCACATCGGCACCCAAGCCGGCCTCGCCGCAGCGTCGGAACGTCTGCGCAACCGCCGCATCGAACACTGACCATGGCCGGGCGCGCGGTCTATTCGATAGCACCGGAATTGCCGTTCCTCGACGCGCTGGTGGCGGGGCTGCTCGACCGCGCCAAGGGCGATCCGCTGGTTCTGGCGCGCATGACCGTGCTGCTGCCGACGCGCCGCGCCGCGCGCTCGCTCGGCGAAGCCTTTCTGCGCCAGGGCCGGGGCAAACCGATGCTGCTGCCGCGGCTGATGCCGGTGGGCGATCTCGACGCCGAGGAATTGACCATCCTCGCCGAGGAAGGCGAGGCAGGCGGCGACGATGCCGACATCCCGCCCGCCATTCCCGAACCGACCCGGTTGCTGAAACTGGCGCGGCTGGTGCTGGCCTGGAGCAAATCCGCCGGCGCGGAATCCTTGAGCGCGGCGCAGGCCGCGCCCCTGGCCGCCGAACTGGCGCGGTTTCTCGACGAGGCGGCGACCGAGGGCTGCGATTTCGCCAAGCTCAAGGATCTGGCGCCCGAGCGCCATGCCGTGCATTGGCAGCAGGTGCTCAAATTCCTCGACATCGTCACCGAATATTGGCCGAAGGAACTCGCCTCTCTCGGCGGTCTCGACCAGGCCACGCGGCGCAACGCGGTGTTGCGGCGCCAGGCGGAAAGCTGGATCAAATCGCCGCCCGCGCATCCGGTGATCGCCGCCGGCATCACCGGCTCGGTGCCGGCGGTAGCGGGATTGATCAAGGTGGTGGCGGATTTGCCGTCGGGCATGGTGGTGCTGCCTGGGCTCGATCTCGGCGCCGATGCCGAGACCTGGGAGGCGGTATCCGCCGATCCAACCCATCCGCAGCATCTTCTGGCCAATCTGCTGGCGCGGCTCGAAGTCTCGCCCAAGCAGGTCAAGCCCTGGCATGCGCCCGGCATCAAGGGCGGCCCGGAATCCCGAACCGCGCTGGTTAAGGAGGCGCTACGCCCGGCCGATGTCAGCCATCGCTGGGGCGCGATCTCCGACATCGGCGACAAGGCGCTTTCCGGCCTGCGCCGGGTCGATTGCCCCGGGCCGCAGGAAGAAGCGACGGTGATCGCGCTGCTGCTGCGCCAGAAACTGGAAGCTCCCGGCGCTACCGCGGCGCTGGTGACGCCCGATCGCGATCTCGCCCGCCGTGTCGCCGGCGAGCTCCGGCGCTGGGGCATCGCGATCGACGATTCCGCCGGAACACCGCTCGCCAACACGCCGCCCGGCGTGTTCCTGCGCCTGGTGCTGGAGGCGGCGGCCGAGGATTTGGCGCCGCTGCCGCTGCTGGCGCTGTTGAAGCACCCCCTGGCCGCGGGCGGAATGGCGCCCGGGCGTTTCCGCGATCTGGCGCGGCAGCTGGAACTGGCCGCGCTGCGCGGCCCGCGACCGGCGCCGGGATTAGATGGGCTGGAAGCGGCGGTGACGGATTCCGGGCTCAAGGACTTCGTCGCGCGTCTCGGCCGCGCCTTGTCGCCGCTGGCCGCCGCGCTTGAGGGTAAACATGCCCGTCTCGCCGATCTGGTTGCGGCGCATGTCGCCGCCGCCGAGGAACTCGCGGCGAGCGACGCGGGTCCGGGCCCGGCCAATCTGTGGCGCGCGGAGGCGGG
>Ga0209624_10002989_pt1 | contig 12243 bp, 13 predicted proteins | sample JacPinW_OM2H0_O1_FD_188565 | JGI IMG/M metagenome (GOLD analysis project Ga0209624, IMG submission 188565) | Forest soil microbial communities from Algoma, Ontario, Canada - Jack Pine, Ontario site 1_JW_OM2H0_O1 (SPAdes) (version 2) | ecosystem: Environmental > Terrestrial > Soil > Boreal... | reverse complement strand
GATGACACGAGTGCACTCCTGGCAGAGCGGTTTACCGCAGTTCTGACAAAATGCGACATTTTCACGATCAGGATGGTTTGAGCACGTCATACCAATCCCCCTTCTTGCTTAGAGACAATGGGAATAAGGACTACAAGAGCTTGCGTGGCGAAAGGGGGAGTCGCCTTGGGTTGAACAGAGCTGGCCATCCGAATGTCGCTGCCGGGGGTCTCGCGGCGACTGGAACCTGGATTGGGTTTGGTCTGTTTCTGATCTGGCTTACCGGGGCCCTGGTTCTGATCGTTCGGTTGCTGCGTGCCGCCGGGAGTTTGATTGGCGGGGGTGTTCCTGGGGGATTGCGGTGTGCCCGACTTATCTTCGTCGGAGGAGCTCTGCAGGTCGCGAACGCGAGACTCGAGTTCGTAGACGACGCGCAGGTTGTCGGAGTAGCGGACGACCTTTGCCTTGGCCTCATAGGCGCTGCGCATGAGGCTGGAGGGTTTGAAGTCGCTGGCGCGCAGGTCGCCGAGACGAACGCCGGTGAGGTTGAGGGTGAGGGCGATGGAGAAGAAGGCCATGGCTGCGGTCATCGCGAGACGAGGCTGCATCATGGTCTGGCCGAGAGAACGGAAGCCGTTGGAGAGGCGAGTGCGGAAGGGGATCACCTTGGCCGAGGCGAAGGCCGGCTGACCGGTGTAGGGGCGAGCAACGACGGCCGCACGAAGGTGGTCTGTTGGGCCGAGGACGATGTTGGCGGCCTCGGCTGCGGCTTTGCCACTGGTTTCGGCGATGATGCGGTCGAGCAGGGTAGCGGGAGGCTCGGGCCGGGGAGACTTGAGCATCTCCATCCAGGAGGTTCCGCGCTGGGCATCGGCGAGCATGGCGGCGCAGCTGGGGCAGCCGATCATGTGGAGGTCGAAGGTGGCTTGGTCGGCGGCGGAGAGTGTGCCGTCGAGTGCGTCGGAGAGCATGGCCTCGCACTGTGCGCAGTGGCTGGAGTTGCCGGGGCCACCGACGCTACCGAATTTGCTAAAGTCTGGCACTTTAAACCACCTGCCCTTCTATACGTTTCAGAAGCCGTGCAAGTTCCCCACGACCGCGGCTAATACGGCTTTTTACCGTGCCTTCGGGGATTCTCAGGACCTGGGATATCTCTTTGTAATCCATATCCTCCAGATCGCGAAGAATAACTGCTTCGCGAAGCTCTGGCGAGAGTTGTTTTAGGGCGCCCTGAATTCGGGCTTTCAGTTCGAGGCCGGCGACGTGGGTCTCCTGGGAGGGTTTGGAGTCGGCGAGGCGGTCGGCCATGGTGGGGCCGTCCTCTTCGCCGTCGTAGGTGGCGTCGAGGGAGTCGGAGGCGCGGTCGAGGCGGGTACGGCGGAAGTGATCGACGAGAAGGTTGCGGGCAAGGGTGGTGATCCAGGTCTGGAAGCTGCCCTTCTGGAGGTCGAAGCTGGCTAGATTCTTGTAGAGCTTGAGGAAGACGTCCTGCGTGAGGTCTTCGGCGTCGGCTCCTGAGCCGGTAAAGCGGTAGCAGATGGCATAGATGCGGCGGTGCTGGGAGACGACCAGTTGCTGCCAAGCCTGAGAGTCACCGGCCATGCACTGGCGGACCAGTTTGGCGAGTGCTTCATTTGCAGCTTCCTGTTCTGGAGTCCGCTCCAACTTTGCCTCAAACGGTAATGGTTTCCCCGGTATCGGAAGTGTATCGCGGGACGAGGGTTCCGGGCTGATTTGTTGCAGAACGGGAGGCGGGGCGGCTACCCCAGAGCGGGACTCCGTCGCAGGCCTGGGAACGCGACGGATGGCTGGTTTACGGCCTAAGGGTCTGGCGTGGGCCGAGACTGGAATCGCAATGTGCAGAACGCCCATAGCTGCTTGTACGCATGGGCGTTCCGGTTAGTTCAACAGAGCGTGAATCGGTCGGGGTTTAGGGGGTCGGACCGGAGATGACGCCGCAGGCGATGCGGTTGCCGGAGTTTCCGGAGGGGTCTGTTTTCTCGTCGTCCTGCTTCTCATGGACGACGATGGAGGTGCCACCGTTGGCGGTGATGCTGTTGGGAGCGGTGGGATCGAGCGAGATGTCATTGAGGGTGAAGCTGGCCTGGCCGACGTGGCCTTCGCCGATGGTGACGTTCTCGGGGAGATCGCCGGCGTGGTGACCCATGGGGTTCTGAAAGCCGTGCTGTTTGCTGGTGGGGTTGTAGTGGCCGCCAGCGGTCTTGAAGTCGGGCGGATCACAGTGGGGGCTGGCGTGGATGTGAACACCATGCTCGCCCACGGGAAGATTCTTAAGATCGAGCTTGAGGTGGACGCCCTTTTTGCTAGGGGTGAAGGTCGCGGTGCCTGCGTCTTCGCCGGTACTGGTCTTGATGGGGACGACGACCGGGGCGGTCTTTGCGAGTGCGGGAAGGGTGAAGAGGGTAAGGGTGAAGGCTGTGAGGATTTTACGCATCGATTGGTTCTCCTGAATCTGCCTACGTCATGAGAATACAGAACTTCTTCATAGAGATGCGTGACAGAGGAAGAGTTGTATGTAAAATCTGGTTCATGATTCCAGCCCAGTCTAGCCCCTTAATGAAGATTGCTCTCTTCCTGTGCCTTTTTGGCGTGTTTCCAACGATGATTGCCGGCTCTGCCCAAGCGCAACAACGTAACAGGGGCGGTGCTCCTCCTGAGGCGCCTGCTGCCGATGCAAAACCTGCGGGCGATGCGAAGCCTGCTGAGAAGCCTGCGGCGACTCCCGGGCTGCCTGCGATGGAGCCGCCACTGCCGCCGGATGCTCATGTGGAACAGACCATCCAGATGGAAGGCAAGACCTTGCATTACACGGTGACAGTTGGGACGTTGCCGGTTCGGGACAGCAAAGGCGCGTTGAGTGGTGAGGTGGTCTTCACCGCGTACATGATGGAGGGCAAGGACAGGCCGGTGACTTTTGCGTTCAACGGCGGGCCGGGTGCGGCTTCGGTTTATTTGAATCTGGGAGCGATCGGGCCGAAGAAGGTAGCGTTCGGCAAGGACGGCGACAGCCCATCCGATCCTGCGACTCTGACGGACAATCCCGGGACGTGGCTGGACTTTACTGACCTGGTGTTTATTGATCCGATTGGCACAGGATTCTCTCGGTCGCTGGTTCCTTTGGATGAGGCGAAGAAAGAGTTTTATGGTCCTGATCAGGACATTGCTTATCTTTCCAAGTGCGTCTACGACTGGCTGGTGAAGAATGGCCGCCTGCTTTCGCGGAAGTACCTGGTTGGAGAAAGTTATGGCGGATATCGCGGCCCGAGGCTGACGGCGTATCTGCAGTCGGAGTTGGGCGTCGGGATCAATGGACTGGTGCTGGTGTCGCCGGCGCTGTCGCCGCAGTCGGGGTCGCCGGATATTTCTCCGGTGCCGTGGATGTTGACGCTGCCTTCAATTGTCGCGGCAAATTACGAGCGGCAGAACAAGCTGACGCAAGAGAACATGCAGGGGGTGATCGACTACACGCGCGGGCAGTACGTTGAGGACTTGATGACAGGTAACAGCGATCCGGCTGCGACTCCGAGGCTAGTAGCGAAGGTGACGGAGCTGACGGGACTCGATCCGAAGTTTGTGAAAGAGTCCGGCGGGCGGTTGGAGACACAGGCGTTTCTGCGGGAGGAGTTTCGCGAGACTGGCAAGCTGGGCAGCCGGTATGACCCGAACGTAACGGCTTACGATCCTTTCCCGTGGAATCCGACACAAGAGACAAATGACCCGATTCTACTGAGCATCATCGCTCCAACGACGACGGCGATGGTGAACTTTGTGACGCAGACGGTGGGTTGGAAGACGGATGCCCGGTACAACGCTTTGTCGAACGAGGTGGCAAGAGCGTGGGACCGGACCTCGCGCAATGGGGCGTTTTCGGGGTCTGCTTCGGCGACGGATTTGCGTGTTGCGGTGGCGACGGACCCGAAGCTGCGGGTGGTGATTGCGCATGGATGGGCGGATCTTTCCTGTCCGTTTATGGGGTCGGTTCTGACGGTGAGCCAGATGCCGATTATGGGCGATCCGACACGGGTGCAGGTGCATGAGTACCCGGGCGGGCATATGTACTATGCGCGGTTGGCGAGCTCGCTGGCGCTGCGCAAGGATGTGATGGAGATGGTTTCGAAGCACTGATCCGGTTGGATGAATGAGCATAGAAACGCCGGAGGGGATGAACCTCTCCGGCGTTTTTTCTGCAGGCGTGATGTTTCAGGCTGTGGTTGCGGCGGGAAGTTCGAGTTGCTCGGAGTGGTGCTCGTCGAGGAAGGGCTCGAAGTGGGTACGGCAGCGGGCTTCGTAGAGGCCGGCGGCGCCTACGACGACGAGCTCCTGGGATTGGCCGAGGCGCTGGGTGTGGATGGCGGGTTGGCCGCAGACCATGCAGACGGCGGAGAGCTTGGTGACTTCGTCTGCGAGGGCCATGAGGACTGGGACTGGGCCGAAGGGCTCGTTTGCGAAGGTGGTGTCGAGGCCTGCGAGGATTACGCGCTTGCCCAGGTGGACGAGTTCCATGGCGAGGTGGGTGATTGCGGCGTCGAAGAACTGGGCCTCGTCGAGGCCGATGACGTCGATCTCGTGGATGCGGTTGGAGGAGAAGAGTTCGGCTTTGAGGCTTTCGGAGGTGGGGGTAACTACTGCGGCGTCATGGGTTTGGGAGCTGTGGCTGGAGATGGCGGTGCGGTGATAGCGGAGGTCGATGTCGGGTTTGAAGCAGGCGACTCGCTGGCGGGCGATGCGGGCTCGTTTGAGACGGCGGATGAGTTCTTCGGATTTGCCGGAGAACATGGGGCCGGTAATGACTTCGATGCGGCCGGGAGTGGGGCAATTGGTCATTCGGTCATGGTAATGGGGTGGGTGGTGGATTTTTGGACGTTAATTTTTTTGGATGGTGGATGGGTGTTTTTGCGGGGGGTTTTGGGGGAAATGGTGATTTGGTGGATGGTTTTTTGTGGAGAGTTTGTGGTTTTTGGGTGGTGAAACGTGGAGAGTTGACGGGCGGTTTTTCGGGCGTGGGAAAGTGCCACTGTTTTGAAATTAATTTTTGGTCGTGCGAAACAGGAGGGTAACGAGATGGTCTCGCGTCTTGACTTGAGGTTCGTCCCGAACGTAGTATCCAGCCGCCACCCTTTCTCCCTTGCACTTCGCTGCCATCACTTTGCAGCCCGGCCCGGGACTCCCCCAAAAATTCAATTGTTGAGGTTACTTTAATGACGCTATCGCAGATGCGTACTCGCATTTCCGCCTTGCTTGGAGTTACTGCCCTTATTGCAGGTTCGGCTTTCGCCGCACCTGCCCAGATGACGAATATGGGTCCGGAAGACGGATCCAAGCAGATTTCGATTACGGTTTGGCTGAACCTGCACAACAAAGTGAGTCTGGACACCCTGGTCGATCAGATGTACGACACGAGTTCACCGAACTATCACCATTTTCTGACGATGAAGCAAGTTCAAGATCAGTTCGCACCGACTGCGAGTGAGGTTGGCGTGGTTCGCGACTTTCTGGCGGCGCACAATATGAAAGTCATGTCGACGGGGCCGAATAACCAGTTTTTGGTTGCACAGGGAAGTGTTGCGAATGCGCAGACGGCGTTTAACACGCAGATCAACCGCGTCATGGTGAAGGGAAGGATGCACCGGGTCACTGCGACTCCAGCTTCCGTGACGGGGCCAGCGGCTGCGCTTGTGGCGACGGTTCAGGGTTTGAGCGATCTCACTTACGAAGCATATGCCAGACTTGCGGCCGATCCTGAGACCAACGCGCCTTTTGCCCCGGTTCCCCTTTCGGCAGCGGGTCCTGATGGGCTTTTCTTCAGTGCGAATTGTCTCCGACCGCCTGAGACGCTGACCTTCACGACGAACGGGGGCTTCCCGAAGGCGACGTATACCGGCAACCGGTATGGAGCGGACATTACGAGTCCGGCACCCAATTTGCCTTCATGTGGTTATGATGCTGCCGAGATGCAAACGGCGTATGGGCTGAATGCGCTTTACAGTCGCGGGTTGAATGGTGCGGGCCAGACGATTGTGATCGTGGATGCTTTTGGTTCGAACAGCATTGTGCAGGACGCGAATCTTTTCTCGCAGTTGAATGGACTGCCGGCGCTGACGCCGTCGAACTTCCAGATTGTGATGCCGATCGGGCCGGCCACGTGTACTACGACGAACGGATGCATTTCGGGGAACTGGCAGTTCGAGACGACGCTGGATGTAGAGTGGGCTCATGCGATTGCACCGGGCGCGAACATTGTTCTGGTGTTGGCACCGGATAACTTCCTTTCAAGCCTGGATCTTGCAAACTTTGCTGCGGTTCAGAATCAATACGGCAACGTGATCTCGAACAGTTTTGGGATTCCTGAGGTCGTGTTGCAGCAAGGTGATCCGCAAGAGCTTATTGTGGAGAACGGCATTTCGCAGATCGCGGCGGCGCTGGGGATCTCACATAACATTTCCACTGGAGATGACGGGGACAATCTTGCCTTGGATCAGGCTGACTTTGGAATTGACTCGGTGTCGGTCAATGCGAATCCCGATTCCCCGTATGCGACAGGGGTTGGGGGGACGAGTACGTTTCTGGACTCGAAGAACAATATCAAACTGCAGACAGGATGGGGTTTGAACGAAGCCCGCATAGCGGAGCCGACTCCGAATCCGCCAACGATTCCTCCGCTGTTTTTCGGCTTCCTGGAAGGGTCGGGAGGCGGTACGAGTGCTGTTTATGCGAAGCCGAAGTTTCAAAGGAGTTTGCGAGGGAAGTTCCGGCTGGTGCCGGATATTTCGATGAATGCGGACCCGGAGACAGGTAACGAGATCATCGTCTCGCCTGACGGGATTCCTGCTCACGTGGGGGTAACGGTAGTTGGGGGGACGAGTCTTTCGACCCCGATGTTCTCCGCGGTTTGGGCGATTGCGAACCAGGCGGCCGGAGGGGGACCGATCGGGCAGGCGGCGCCGGTTCTTTATGAGCTACCTTTCGGCGCGATTACGGATGTCGATGTACCACTGCTTGCCACGTTTAATAACGTGACGGGCGTGATTTTCAACCCGCCGAGTTTTCCGACGTTTGAAAGTGCGAATTATCTGGCGCAGCCTTTGGATGGTACGACGAAATATATAAGTGCGCTGTTCCAAAGCAGCAGTTCGACTCGCTGGGATGTGTTTACGTTCGGGACGGATTCATCTTTGGCGACTGGGCCGGGGTGGGATAACGTGACCGGGCTGGGCACGCCGAATGGGACGGCATTCATTAACAGCGTTGTCAGGGCTGTTCGGTAGAGTTGCGGTTGATGTTTGGGTGGGTCGTCTGTTGGCGGCCCACCCATTCTATTAGCGCCGGTGCGAGCCCTGTGCTCCGAGGCCGGGAGAGTTTTTTGCCATTTAAGTATGAGGTATCGAGCGTTAGGGTGTGGATGTTTCAGAGTAGGTGGATTCTTCGGGGGCGTCGGTGGGGCTTTCAAAGTTTAGTTTGTAACCGTCCGGGTCACATATTTGAACGACCCACATGGAGTTGCCGACGAAGGGGATTTTGGGTGTGAGGGTGGAGGAAAGGAAGTCTCGGTAGAGGGCTAGAGCGTCGCGACACTGGAAGCAGACGGAGACGCCTTCGCCGAGTTTGGTGGCAGGGACGCGGTCGGGGCGGTACTCCTGGAGCATGATGGCGGCGCCTTCGAGTTGGAGCCAGCACCAGCGGATTTTGCCATCGACAATCCACTGGTTGCTGCGGGTGAAGCCGAGGCCTTCGATGTAGAAGCGGAGGGAGGCTTCCATGTTGGAGACCATGAAGAAAGGGACGGCTTGCTGGACGTTGGGTTTTTCGGCGATCGTTGCTGGTTGTTTGTTGATGGTTGCTGGTTGGGTATTCATTTGGCGGCTCTGCGATGAATTGGTACTGCTTATGCCGGAGGACGCGGCGGACGACTGAGGTCAGCGCGAAAAGCGTCGCGTGGTGCGTGGGCGCAACTGTTCGAGTGCGAGACCGAAGAGAGCGTAGAAAGAGGCATTGAGAAAAATGAACGCATAGTAGGAGAGAGGCATGGATTGGCCGAGCAGGGAAGCGGGAGCCGTAATGGCGACGACGGTCCAGTGGGCCATGCTGGGGTTGGGTGCTGTCGCGATGCCGAAGAGGACCCAGAAGCCGGCGACGCCAGCGCCAAGGAGTGCCCATAACGTGATTCTTCGCTTCATGCGATTGCCCTCCTGCTGAGACCATAGTGCGCCTTCTGCGGGGTGTGTACAAGCTCGGTGAAGAGTTTTGCAGTGAGTCTGCTTTGGTTTTTGTGGTTTTTAGCGTCCGTTGTCGACACTGGGCTTGAGTTGATTTTCGTGCGCACTGTAGCTTTGCGAATTTGCAAAATGATGCGCGTTTTTTGCTGCGACCAGTTGTGTATTTCCTGGCGTACAATTCGCCCCTCCCCGGATTTCAATTCAAAGCTGTACGAAAGAGAGGTCCATTCATGCTTGGAGAACAGATCAGTGAAACTAAAGGTAAGAGACTGGTGAGACGGGTACTTTCCGTCGATCCCCCAACCGCAGAAGTGTCGTTCGAAGACAGCGGCCAGATTTTAGGAGTCGCCGCTACGGGCATGGGCACCTATACCTCGGTCGTTAGTGCGGACGGCACAATCCTTGGCAGTGGCCAGGGAATGAACATGACGGCGGATGGCGAAGCCATCACGTGGACGGGTACGGGTGTTGGCAGATTCGGGCCAGGCGGCTCGGTGAGCTACCGTGGGATGCTGTTTTTCCGGACGACTTCGCAGAAGCTTGCGCGGCTGAACGGCACGTGCGGAGCTTTCGAATACGACGTGGATGCTTCCGGTGGCACGGTGTCCAAGGTGTGGGAGTGGAAGTAGGGCTTGTTTGGGTCGATCTGAAATTTGAAATATGAAGTAGGTTTTGTTGATGGGAATGAGCCGTGGCGCGTGTTGCTATTTGACGCGACGCCACGGTGAGTTTCGTGAATGATGCTGCTGCAAGTGTGCTTTGTCAGGGTTTTTCGACCAGGGGTTGCCAGAGCTCGATGCGGTTGCCTTCGGGGTCGGTGATCCAGGCGAAGCGGCCGAAATCGTAGTCTTCGCGTTTGGGGTCGATGGGGATGTTGGCTGCGGCTAGTTGAGTGAGGAGTGCGTCGAGGTCGTCGACGCGGTAGTTGACCATGGCTTGCTGGGGGCCGTTGTGAGTCCCTGGGCCAAAGTGTTTGGTGTCTTCGGGGAAGAGAGACCAGGTGGTCATGCCTGTGGTTTGGGGGACTTCGTCGGACCAGAGGAATGTTGCTCCGCCGTATTCGGCTAGCTGGATGCCGAGATGCTGAACGTACCAGGCGCTGAGGGATTTTGGGTCGCGTGCTCGGAGGAAGATGCCTCCTATTCCGGTGACTCGGGCCATGGGGTCTCCTTTGGAGTGCCGTTGCTGGTTGTTGGTTGCTGGTTGTTGGTTGTTCGTTGCTGGCAGCGATGGTTATTTGGTGGGGCAGTCTTTGCGGCTGGTGTCGGCTACGCTGGCGATGAGCCATTTTCCGTTGGTGCGGACGAGGTTGAAGAGATCGGTGCCGCAGTGGTCGACCTTGCCGTTGGCGAGGAAGTCAAAGGGAGCCCAGACTACGGCGAGGTCGTTGTCGATGCGGATGAGGGGATCGTGGATGCGCTCTTCTATTTGCGTGGGAGGCTGGGTTGTGCTGGGTTTACCGACTCGGTCGGCGAAGCTGTCGGCGGTCATCTGGCCGGGGTTGCCGTCGCGCATGAGGACCATGGTTGCTCCGGGGATGAAGGCGGCCTTGATGGCGGCGGCGTCGCGGTGGGACATGCCGGCGAAGAGAGCGTTCACTGGAGCGAGGACAGCTTGTTCTTCTGGAGTTTGGGCGTAGAGGGCGGCGGTAAGAAGAATGCCGACAAGCAAGAGTCGAGTCATGTGTGGGATTGTAACTTGTGGGTTGCTTCGCCAGCGACATACAACTACATTGACTTCGAATTAGCCTGGATTGTCGGGATTTCGTCAGGGCTTTGTAGAAGTTCGGTCTGGTGTTTGACCGTTGCGTGAGGGGCCGCGTATTCTCGGTTCAAGTTTGTGGGCCCCTGGGATTTTTCGGCTTGGATTGTCCTGGATCGCGCGCCTGTTGAGTTCAGTCTGGCCAAGTAGACAATTGACTGCGCCGTAGTCCCGGGAAAATTGCGTGACAAATTGTTCCGAGGAGATTGGTTATGGCTACTACACAGCAGGTACATGCGCAGCGTGAGATTAATCCGGATGCTTTGAATGCTTTGATTGGACGGGCGGTTCAGGATATGGGAGCGGCGCTGCAGGCTCCGCTGATCTTGATTGGGGATAAGCTGGGACTCTATCGCGCGATGGGCGATGGGACGCCGATGACGCCGAAGGCTCTGGCGAAGAAGACGAAGACGTCGGAGAGGTATATCCGCGAGTGGCTGAATGCGAATGCGGCGGGGCAGCTGGTGCAGTATGACTCGGCGAAGGACGAGTTTTATATGACTCCGGAGCAGGCGATGGTGATGGCGGCGGATGATTCGCCGGTGCATCTGCCGGGGTTTTATCATCTGCTGGCTTCAGTGGTGAAAGATGAGGAGAAGCTGACGGAGATTTATAGGACCGGCAAAGGGATGGGTTGGCACGAGCATGAGAAGGGATTGTTTGAAGGGACGGAGAGGTTTTTCCGGCCGACTTATTTAGCGAATCTGGTGTCGAGCTGGATTCCGGCGCTGGAGGGTGTAGAGGCGAAGCTGAAGGAAGGTGCTCGCGTGGCGGATATTGGGTGCGGGCATGGGGCTTCGACGCTGTTGATGGCGAAGCATTATCCGAAGGCGAAGTTTTTTGGGTTTGATTATCACAAGCCGTCGATTGAGAAGGCTCGGAAGAAGGCTAAGGAGGCGGGGGTTTCGGATCGGGTTACGTTTGCTGTGGCCTCGGCGAAGGATTTTCCCGGGAAGGATTATGACCTGGTTGCGTTTTTTGATTGTCTGCATGACATGGGGGATCCGGTTGGAGCGGCGAAGCATGTGAAGAAGACGCTGGCGAAGGACGGGACCTGGATGATTGTGGAGCCGTTTGCGAAGGATGATGCGGCGGGAAATCATAATCCCATTGGGCGGATTTATTATTCGGCTTCGGCGACGGTGTGCGTGCCTTGTTCGCTGGCGCAGGAGGTTGGGTTGGGGCTTGGGGCTCAGGCGGGACCGGCTCGGATGGAGGCGGTGGTGAAGAAGGGCGGGTTGAAGCACTTCAGGACGGCTGCGGAGACTCCGTTTAATTTGGTGTATGAGGTGAGGGCTTAGGCCGGGGCTAAAGCCCTTTTCCGGAAAGCGGATGATTCTTGGGGCTAAAAGCCCACGCTAATCCGGAAGAACAAAAACAACAGCAACAGCAGATCCCCTTCGGGGATGACAAGCAAGAAAAACAACTGCGAAGGCGACGCGTGGGTTAGATTTTTTCAACTACTACGGCGGTGCCGTAGGCGAGGACTTCGGAGACTCCGCGGATGACTTCGTTGGTGTCGTAGCGGACGGCGATGACGGCGTTTGCGCCTAGTTGTGCGGCGTGGAGGGTCATCATGGCGTAGGAGTCCTGGCGGGTTTTTTCGCAGAGCTCGGTGAAGAGGGTGATGTCTCCGCCGACCAGGGTTTGCAGGCCTGCGCCTACTGTGGCGAAGATGTTGCGAGAGCGTACGACGATTCCGCGCACGATGCCAATGTTGCGGACGATGCGGTGGCCGGGGAGCTCGAAGGCAGAGGTGACGAGAGCTGGGTCGAGGGTTGGGGCTGGGGGTGGGTAGGTGGACATTTGGGTTGTCTCTCCTGTGTTGCGAGAGATTGTACGTTAGGTTGTGGGTTGGGGTTCCGTGGAGTGGTTTTCCGTTGTCAGTTCTCAGTTGTCAGTTGAGCCCTGGTGGGTAACGGTGCGGGAGGTAAAACCGTAGGAACAACAGCAAGAGCAACAGCAACAGCTACAGCAACAGCAACAGCAAGAGCAACAGCAACAGCAACAGCAACAGCAACAGCAGATCCCCTTCGGGGATGACAACAAGAGAGGCAACAGCAAGGACAAAAGCAACCGCAAGAACAACCGGAACAGCAAGAACAATCGCAACAGCAAGAACAACAGCAACAGCAAGAACAACAGCAACAGCAAGAACAATCGCAACAGCAAGAACAACAGCAACAGCAAGAACAACAGCAACAGCAAGAACAACAGCAACAGCAAGAACAACAGCAACAGCAAGAACAACAGCAACAGCAAGAACAAC
>Ga0209624_10002988_pt1 | contig 12244 bp, 12 predicted proteins | sample JacPinW_OM2H0_O1_FD_188565 | JGI IMG/M metagenome (GOLD analysis project Ga0209624, IMG submission 188565) | Forest soil microbial communities from Algoma, Ontario, Canada - Jack Pine, Ontario site 1_JW_OM2H0_O1 (SPAdes) (version 2) | ecosystem: Environmental > Terrestrial > Soil > Boreal... | reverse complement strand
GCGTCCCCGCCTCACGACGGGTTTGCCCTTAACTGCGAGCGAGTAAAGCGCGAGAAGATCGAAATTGCAAATGTCTTAAGTAGCCGACAATTGTTTTACCTAACACGTGCCGTTGAATTTGATAGTCAAACACTGGGGCGCATACCAGATATTTGACATTGAGTATTGGGAGTGTGAACCGCCGCGCATTGACACGCGGGTTTTTTTTATCCCGCTTGCGTGCGCTGTGCAGCGGTTCTCGGTGCGCATGACACCGAAATGTTAGCCGCCGTGCATCCTGCCGTTAATGTCAAATGGCGCTAGAGGCGCCTGTGCGCGCGCAACCCCCGCCGGCACGCCGACGGGGGTGCGCAAGAATGTGGCCGGGCACGCCTAAGGGTGCAGATCCCGCTCGTGGCCGCCAAGGGCCGCGGCAGCGCAGGCGATGAACGCACCGATCAGCATGGACAGGGCGAGGAAGATCGAGGTAGTCGCCGCGGCCTTGCGCGCTGCGTCTGCCGCTTGGCGTGCCTTCGTGGCAGCGGCGTTCAGCCGGGCGAAAACGTCGTCGATGCGGCGCTGCGCGTCGGCTGGCGCAATCCCGGTGCGCGAGGCGATGAGCTGCGCAAGATAGTCGCGGTCGGCGGGCGCTATCTCACCCGATTCGACCGCCTTCATGAGGATATGACTCGCCTCGGCGTGCACGTCAGCCAGGGTGATGCTCGATTCGGGCTGTGTGGATCGAAAGAGCACATCGATGTCGTAGCCACCCACCGCACCTTGCCCCATCCCAGGGCCGCCCATCGGGCCATGCGCCTCGTGCTCGATCGGCGGACCGCCCGAGGGGCCCATGGGGTCGTGGGCCATACCCAAGCCGCCCGCTGCGCCTGCGCCCATCAGTGCGGCGCCGTGAACGCCTGTGCGCGCGAGTGCGACGGTCGCGGAGGTAAACACGAGGGCCAGTAGCAGCGTCGCCAATGCCCACGCGATGAAACCGTGGGCGGTATCGCGGAAGAAGACTTCATGAGTGTGCGTGCCGACCCATTTGGTGCGCAGGCGGCCCGTGAGGTAAGCCCCCAGGAAGGAGGCGATCCATTGCACAACAATGAACCAGATAATCGCGAGTGTAATGGCCTTGCCTGCGGAGGCGCCGCTGCCCGGCCATGGCGACACGGAGGTCAGTCCAAGGCCCGAGCCCAGCGTGAGCAACAGGATCGATGCGGCCGTGGCGGCAACTGCGCCAGCGATGATCGCCGGCCAGGACACGGCGGACTTGGATGATTCAGGGGCCGAGTTTGCGCCGGCCGCCCCAGGGCGCTCGACTACGAGGGCTTCCATGACAGCTCCTTCAGCGCTTCAGTGCTGACACATGGCAAGCAGCAGAATGATGGGAATGGGTACCCCCAGCATCCACAGCAGAATTCCACGACCCATATCCATCTCCCATCGGCGTCAATGGCCGTCATGCCTCACATCCACGACGGATGCCAGCGGGAAACGTTTGATTAGGTCAAAAGGTCCGCTGCATGGGAGCGCGGATGATTTAAAGCTTGAGAGCGGGCCACGCGAGCCCCGCGCGTCGGCGCAATCGCCCTACGCTGCCGCGGTCGAGCGGGCGGATTCGCTCCTTTCTATAGGCTGCGAACACTCGCGGCTATACTTACGGCGCGACGCGCGCGGAGGTGCCCCGGTGCCATTCGACGCGCTAGACAACGGTTGGATATCAGAGAGTTAGGATAAGATACTGCGGTGATGCTTTATGTCGAAGGTTTATCCGCTTCCCACGCGCGCGACCGACGGTAGCGCCCCGACATCGGCGATCTCGAGCATCGATGAGATCCTGACCGAACTGCGCGGCGGGCGAATGGTCGTCATGCTCGATCACGAGGAGCGCGAGAACGAAGGTGATCTGATCATGGCGGCGCAATTCGCCACCACCGAGGCGGTCGCCTTCATGATCCGCCACACGAGCGGCATCATCTGCGTGTCGATGGATCCCGAACAGCTCGCGCGACTCGAGCTGCCGCAGATGGTCCCCAACAATGACGAGGCCTATCGCACCGCCTTTACCGTTTCGGTCGACTATCGTTTCGGCACCACCACCGGCGTTTCCTCAAGCGATCGCGCGACGACGATCCGCGCGCTCGTCGACGCGGCCTCCTCAGCAGAGGACTTTGCCCGCCCTGGTCACATCTTTCCGCTCAGGCCGCGTCGCGGTGGAGTGCTGATCCGGGCGGGACACACCGAGGCGGCCATGGACCTGTGCCAGCTCGCGGGCTTGAGGCCCGCTGGCGTGCTCTGCGAGCTCATGAACGACGATGGGAGCATGGCGCGGCGTGCGCAGATTGAGGCATTTGCCCGCGAGCATGCCCTGAAGATCGGCACCATTGCCGATCTCATCCGCCACCGGCTGCGCAATGAACGCTCAGTGCAGCGCTTGGCCGAACAGAGCGTGCAGACCGAGTTTGGGGAATTTCGTTTGGTCGCCTACGAGGATCAAGTGCAGCGCGGAGTGCATCTGGCGCTCGTATGCGGAGCGCTGAATGACAAGGTCGCACCGCTCGTGCGCGTGCACGTCGCCGATACGCTGCGCGATCTCCTGGGCATCCGCGGCGATACGCGCGCCTGGACCTTGCGCGCGGCGCTCGCACGTGTTGCGCAGTCAGGCAACGGCATCGTCGTCATTCTGCGCGAGACCGAGGACGCGCGCGATCTGAACGAAGCGCTGCGCTCCTTGCTGCACGCCCCGGGTGGGGCGCCGCACGGCAGCGCCGGCGCCGACAAGCCGCCGGAGACTTCGCGCGCGGTGCTGCGTACCTACGGCATCGGCGCGCAGATTCTGAAAGACCTCGGGGTGCGGCGCATGCGTGTCCTGTCCGCGCCGAAGCAGATGCACGGGCTGTCGGCGTTCGGGCTTGAGGTGGAGAGCTACCTCGGTGATGACACGTGAGCGGCGCGCGGCCGAGCACGGCGGACTTGCCGGCGGCGGGGCAGCGCATCGCGATTCTCGCCTCGCGCTTCAACGATGTCATCGTGTCCGCGCTGCTGACGGGTGCGATCGATGCCTGGCGCCGCCACGGAGGTGAGGAGCGCGATCTTTTTGTGGCGCGCGTACCGGGCGCCTTTGAACTGCCGGTTGCCGCGCGCCGGCTTGCCGAGAGCGGCCGCTATGAGGCGATCGTGGCGCTCGGCTGCGTGATCCGCGGCGAGACGCCTCACTTTGACTACGTGGCCGGGGAATGTGCCCGCGGGCTGCAGCAGGTGAGCAGCGACACGGGCGTCCCGGTTGCCTTTGGCGTCCTCACCGTCAACAACATCGAGCAAGCGCGGGCGCGCGCCGGCGCCGGCGCTGACAACAAGGGCGCCGAGGCGATGGCGAGTGCGCTTGAGATGGCGCACCTCATGGCGCGGTTGCCGCGCTAGGCGCGCTTCATGCCGAGTGCTACATCAGCTCGTGTCGCCGCGAGCGCCCGCTCGGTTGCGCGCAAGCTCGCGCTGCAGGCACTCTATCAATGGCAGATCAATGACTGCCCCTGGCAGGATCTCGTGCGGGACTTCCACGCCGCGCAGGACACCGAGCGCGCTGACATGGATTACTTTCGCGCGATCATCGGCGGAGTGTGCGCGAGTCAGGCGTTGATTGATGCGGAACTTGCCGCGTGGATGGATCGCGAACCGCTGCGGCTCGACCCGATCGAGCATGCGGTGCTGCTGATAGGCGCCTACGAGCTCAAGGAACGGCCGGAGGTGCCATTTCGCGTGGTGATCAATGAAGGAGTGAGCCTCGCCAAGCGCTTCGGCGCCACCGACGGCCACAAATTCGTCAATGCCGTGCTCGATCGCGCCGCCCGAGCGCTGCGCCCAAACGAACACTAGGCGTTGTCATGTCGCTGACGGAATTTGAGCTCATCGCGCGCTTTTTCAGCGGCTGTGGCGCAGCGCGCGGCGATGTTGAGCTCGGAGTCGGTGATGATGCGGCGCTGCTGCGGGTTGCGGACGGGGAGGTTCTCGTTGCCGCGGTCGACACGCTCGTCGAAGGAGTGCACTTCAGCGCCGATGCGCCACCCGCGTCGATCGGCCACCGCGCTCTCGCCGTCAATCTGAGCGACCTTGCGGCGATGGGTGCGCATCCGGCGTGGGCGCTGCTGGCACTGACCGTGCCGATCGCGGATGAGCGCTGGCTTGCCGAATTCGCGCGCGGGCTGTGCGCGCTCGCCGGCGCGCACGAGGTGGCGCTCGTGGGCGGCGACACGACCCGGGGTCCCTGCTGTGTCACGGTGCAGGCGCTCGGGCACCTGCCGCCCGGAAGCGCGCTGCGCCGAAGCGGCGCGCGGCCGGGCGATGCGCTATTCCTTTCCGGCACCACGGGAGATGCGGCGGCGGGTCTTCTTCTGCGGCAGGGTAAATTGGCGGCATCTGCCGCTGACGAGGGGGAGCTGCGCGAGCGATTTGAGTTTCCAACACCCCGCGTGGCGCTTGGTGAGGCGCTGCGCGGCCATGCCAGCGCTTGTATCGACATCTCCGACGGGCTCCTCGGCGATGCCGGCAAGCTTGCACAGGCAAGCGGCTGCGGAGTTGTAATCAGTATCGAGGAGCTACCGGTATCGGGTGCGCTTACCCGCGCCGTAGGCGCCGAGCGCGCGCGCCACCTTGCTCTCACGGGTGGTGAGGACTATGAGCTCTGCTTTGCGGTGTCACCGGCACGCGTGGCGGAACTTGAGCGGGCGCTGCCGTCAGCGCGCTGGAATTACCGGCGCATCGGCACGGTTCGCGAGGCGCCGGGGGCGATCGTGACGCGCGGCGGGACTGTGATGCAGTTCTCGCATTCTGGCTACGATCACTTTGCCGCTTAGCGGAGCGCGAAGAGCGCGCGTGCGCCTTCGGCGGCGAGGCCGCGCCGACACGGCCGGGTGGGGTGAGGGGCGCATCACAGTCGCCTATCCGGAGCGAAAGTATGCTTCCCGGCGGCCTCGCCACAGCAGCGCCTTCATGCCATTCGCCCTGACAAAAGCTTCCGCGGCACGCACCACTCTGGAGAAGATCGGCAAGTACGTGGTCGTCAACGAAGTCGGCCGCGGCAGTACCGGAACCGTCTACCTGTCGCACGATGCGTACTACGGGCGCGATGTTGCGATCAAGGTCTATCACATGGATCCGGGCGCCGATGAGGAGCGGGCGAGGATCGCACGCAAGATGTTCCTCTCCGAGGCACATCTCGTCGGCATGCTGCAACATCCGCACATCCTGCCGATCTACGACGCTGGCGAGGAGAACGGCAACTGCTACATCGTGACGGAGCATGTGCACGGCGCTCGCACGCTCGCCGCCTATTGCCGTGCGGATAACCTCCTGCGCATCGATGATGTCGTCGAGATCATGTACAAGTGCGCGAAGGCGCTGAATTATGCGCATTCGCGCGGCGTCATCCACCGCGACATCAAGCCCTCGAACATCATGCTCACGCAGGACAGCGACGTGCGCATCATCGATTTTGGCATTGCGCTGGTGGCCGATTCGGACATCTCCAGCATCGAGGGCATCGCGGGCAGCCCCTCGTACATGTCACCCGAGCAGGTACAGAGCCTCGAGCTCACCAACCGCTCGGATCTGTACTCTCTTGGAGCGGTCATGTACGAGCTGCTGAGCGGCACACGGCCATTTCGCGCCGGCAACCTGCAGAAGCTGTTGCATCAGATCGTATACGCAACGCCGCCGCCGCTGCACACGCTGCGCCGGGACATTCCCGAGGAGCTCGAGAGCGTCGTCGCAATGGCACTGCAAAAGGATCCCGCCAAACGCTACAAGAGCGGGCTCGATTTCGCCGCGGAGCTCACCCGCGTTCACCAGAGGCTGCGGCAGCAAAACTCGCGAATCGATCGCCAGGAGCAGTTCGGCGTGCTGCGCCGGCTCAAATTCTTTCACGAGTTCTCGCACGCGGAGATCTGGGAGGTGCTGCGCGCCAGCAACTGGCAGGACTACCCACCTGGCGAGGAGATCGTCAAGGAAGGCGAGATGGATGATCGCTTCTACATCATCGTTTCAGGTCAGTGCTCAGTCGAGCGCCACCGCGCGTCCATGGGTGGGCTCGGCACCGGGGACTGCTTCGGCGAGGCGAGCTACGTTGAAGGCTCAAAGCGCACCGCAACGATCCGCGCTGCGAGCGCCGTAACAGTGTTGAAGGTCAGCTCCACGCTTCTTGAGCAGGTCTCCGCATCCTGTCAGTTGCGCTTCAACAGAGTATTCTTGCGCACGCTCATTGCACGCCTGCAGGGCAGCGAAGCGCGCGCCGAACTCAACTGAGCGACGCTCAGCGCTGCGATCCGCGCCCCTCAGGTCACGCGGCTGACGACATAGCGCGCCAGATCCGACAAGGCCTCGCCGCGCGCACCGAGCGCCGCAAGCTCCTTCAGCGCAAGATCCCGCAACTGCAGCGCGCGTGTGCGCGCGCCGTCAAGGCCGGCCGTGCTGGGATAGGTGGGCTTACGGCGCGCCGCATCGGCGCCGGTACGCTTGCCGAGCAGCGCCGCGTTGCCTTCGACGTCGAGGATGTCGTCCTGGATCTGGAATGCAAGGCCGATGTGCTCGCCGAAACGTTCAAGGACGGCAAATTCATCTCCGCCGCTCACGCCGGCCGCGGCTGCCCCGAGCAGCACGCTGCCCTGGATCAGCGCACCGGTCTTGCGGCGATGCATATTCTCGAGTGCCTCGATGCCGAGCGTCTGGCCGACCGACACGAGATCAATCGCCTGACCGCCCGCCATGCCGGCGGTACCGGAGGCACGCGCCAGGATGCGGATCATGGCGAGACGCTCGCGTTGTGCGCTGTTGCCGTTCGTCACGTTGGCGAGCACGTCAAACGCAAGCGCCTGCAAGGCATCGCCCACCAGGATGGCCGTTGCCTCATCGAAGGCCCTGTGACAGGTCGGGCGACCGCGGCGTAGGTCATCATCATCCATTGCCGGAAGATCATCGTGCACGAGACTGTAGACGTGGATGAGCTCCACGGCGGCCGCAGGTGCATCGAGCTCATCGAGAGGTGCTCCCAAGCACTCGCCGGTGAAGTAGACAAGCAATGGCCGCAAACGCTTGCCGCCTCCGAGGACGCTGTATCGCATCGCCTCGCGCAAGCGCTCCGTGCCCGGATCGGGCAGGCGCAGAGACTCCTCCAGGACTTTTTCGATGCGCGCCTGGTACGCCGCGCGGCGGGCCTCGAAGCGCGTCATTCTGGGCTTGACTCGGACAGGTCTTCGTCGGGCGCGCTGAAGGGCGCAAGCTGCGGCCCGCCGTTGCTCGAAAGCAGAATCTCGACCTTCTGCTGGGCTGCCTTCAAGGCGGACTGGCAATGTCGGGTGAGCGCAATGCCGCGTTCGAAGGTTTTCAGGGCCTCATCGAGAGGCAGGTCGCCGCGTTCAAGACGAGCCACCAGGGCCTCAAGCTCCGCGAGAGCTTTCTCGAAATCAGCAGGTTCAGCCTTGTCGCTCAACGCTCATCCCCTCATCGCAGGACTTGAGAATGAGTGAGCAAGGCGTCTGCGGTCAACGAGGTTGACGGCTTGAATCTTCGGGCTTACAGTCCGTTTCCCATATTAGACTAGGTCTAATTTAAGGAGAAAGTCGTGAACCTGAAGGGCAGCAAGACTGAGAAGCATCTGAAGGACGCGTTCGCCGGCGAGTCCCAGGCCAACCGGCGTTACCTCTACTTCGCAGCGAAGGCGGATGTAGAAGGCTACAACGATGTATCGGCGGTATTCCGCTCGACCGCCGAGGGCGAGACGGGTCACGCGCATGGACACCTTGAGTATCTCGAGGCGGTCGGCGACCCGGCGACTGGCCTGCCGATCGGTGAGACAAAGCAGAATCTGCGCGCGGCAATTGCCGGCGAGACTCACGAGTATACCGACATGTATCCGGGCATGGCGCGCGCCGCGCGCGATGAGGGCTTTACGGAAATCGCTGACTGGTTTGAGACGCTCGCGAAGGCCGAACGCTCTCACGCCAACCGTTTCCAGAAAGCGCTCGACTCCATCTAGGACGTGAAGGCGTCGAGCCTCCGACCGCAACGTGCGGTCGGGGGCTCCGACACCCTGCACGCAGGTCACCGGATTGAGCCCCCCTACGGCAGGAAAAATCGAGGGCAGCCTCGAAGCACCCAAGCGCCTGCCGCTCGACTGGCGCAGCGACACCTTTTATGACGACGCCGCGCTCACCGCCGAACTGACGCGCGTCTTTGACATCTGCCACGGCTGCCGACGCTGCTTCAGCCTCTGCAACGCCTTTCCCACGCTGTTTGACGCGATCGACTCTACGGACAGCGGCGAGCTTGAGAGTGTCGATCGCAAGGTCTACTGGCAGGTCGTCGATCACTGCTATCTCTGCGACATGTGCTTCATGACGAAGTGCCCGTACGTGCCGCCGCATCCGTGGAACGTGGACTTCCCACACCTGATGTTGCGCGCCAAGGCGACTCGGGCACGCGAAGGGCATCTGTCGCTGCGTGATCGCGCGCTCGCTGCCACGGACCGCGTCGGCACGCTTGCCGGCATTCCGGTGGTGGCCGAGATCGTAAACGCCGTCAACCGCACGCGTACCGGACGGGTGCTGCTCGAAAAGGTCGCCGGTATCCATCGCGACGCGCCGCTGCCGCAGTTCCATTCGCGCACCGCGCGCAAGGCGCTTGCGGGGCGCGGCTACGCGGTGCGCGGAGAAGGGTCGAATGTAAAGCCCACACCCGAGACGCGCGGCCAGGTGGCGCTTTTCACCACTTGCTACGGTAATCGCAACGAGCCCGACCTTGCGCTCGATCTTGCCGCGGTGTTCGAGCACAACGGCATCCCGGTGAAGCTTGTGCCGCTGGAGCGCTGCTGCGGTATGCCATCGCTCGAGCTTGGCAACCTGAAAGAGATCGCGCGTCTAAAAGAGATCAACATTCCGCAACTCGTTGCCGTGGTCGATGCCGGCTACGACATCGTTGCGCCGATTCCCTCGTGCGTCCTCATGTTCAAACAGGAGCTGCCGCTGCTCTTCCCGGACGATGCGGACGTGCAGAAGGTGCGCGCGCGCATCTTCGATCCCTTCGAGTACCTCGTGCTGCGGCATCTCGCCGGCCTGTTGCGCACGGATTTCAAGCAACCCCTCGGCAAGGTGAGCTACCACGTGCCCTGCCATCTGCGCGTGCAGAACATCGGCCTTAAGACGCGCGATGTTCTTAACCTCGTACCCGGCACGGTGCTCGATGTAATCGCGCGCTGCTCAGGGCACGACGGCACCTACGCGGTCAAGAAGGAATATCGCGCAGCCTCCGTGAAGATTGGCCGGCCGGTGAAGCAACAGGTCGAGAACGCTCATCCCGACTACTATGCAAGCGACTGTCCGATGGCTGCGCACCAGATTGAAAGCGAGCTTGCTGAGCCACGCCCGGCGCCTACGCATCCGCTCGCGCTGCTGCGCATCGCGTACGGTTTGAAATGAACAAATTGACCCTCGCGGACCTCATGAGCCTCGAGCGCTATGCGCGCGAGCGCGATGCGTTTCGCGCGCGCGTCATCGCACATAAAGCGAACCGGCAGATCGACGTCGGTCCGTACATGCGCTGGTGCTTTGAGGACCGGCTTACCATTCAGTATCAGATACAGGAGATGCTGCGCACCGAGCGCATCTTTGAGGCGGCCGGTATCGAGGAGGAACTTGCGTCCTACAATCCGCTGATTCCCGACGGCGCCAACTGGAAGGTTACGCTCCTCATCGAGTTCCCCGACCCCGAGCAGCGCCGCACTGAGCTGGCGCGCCTGAAGGGTGTGGAGGATGACTGCTGGGTGGCGGCGGAGGGCGCGCAGCGCGTATCGGCGATCGCCGATGAGGATCTCGAGCGCGAAAACGAGGAGAAGACCTCCGCGGTGCACTTTCTGCGCTTTGAAGTGGGCCCGGCGATGCGCCAGGCGCTGCATGCGGGCGCGCAGCTTACCGTCGGCGTCACGCATCCTGCCTACAGGCACAGCGTGCAAGTGCCGGCCGCGGTCCGCGACTCGCTCATCGCCGATTTTTCCTGAACCTCGTCATTTTTCGCTGCACATGGCGCGCGCGCCTATCTGGTAACATCCCGCCCGCTGCGTCTGACAGCGCGGTGCCGAGACAGTCCATGCCCCAGTCGTATACCGCCTCCGACATCGAGGTTCTCAGCGGCCTCGACCCGGTGCGCCGTCGTCCCGGCATGTATACCAACACCGCGCGGCCCAACCACCTCGCCCACGAAGTCATCGACAACAGCGTGGACGAGGCGCTCGGCGGGCACTGCAAGCAGATCGACGTAACGCTCTACAAGGATGGTTCGCTCGAGGTTGCCGACGACGGACGCGGCATGCCCGTCGACATTCATCCCAAGGAGAAGGTGAGCGGCGCCGAGCTCATCCTCACGCGCCTTCACGCCGGCGGCAAATTCTCAGACAAGGCGTACCAGTTCTCCGGAGGGCTGCACGGGGTGGGCGTGTCGGTGGTGAACGCGCTCTCGAAGCACCTCGAGTGCTGGGTGAAGCGCGACGGCAAGGAATACAACATCGGCTTCAAAGACGGCAAGGTCACCTCCAAGCTCGAGGTCATCAATACCGTCGGCGCGCGCAATACCGGCACGACGATCCGCTTCTGGCCGGATCCTAAATTCTTCGATTCGGACAAATTTTCGGTGCCGCAGCTGAAACATACGCTGAAGGCCAAGGCCGTGCTGCGCCCGGGACTGCGCGTGCGCTTCACGAATGAAGCGACGGGTGAGAAAGATGAATGGTTTTACAGCGGGGATCTTGGCGCCTATCTGCTCGAGGAGCTCGGCAAGAGCGCGTATCTGCCCGACGAGCCGATCAGCGGCACGGGCGGGGCGGAGCAGAACACCGTCGACTACGCGCTGATCTGGGCTCCGGAGGCCGAGAAGCTGGTTGCCGAAAGCTACGTCAACCTCATCCCCACCGTCGAAGGTGGCACGCACGTCAACGGGCTGCGCTCGGCGGTGGCGCAGGCGGTGCGCGAGTTCTGCGAATTCCGCAACCTCGTGCCGCGCGGCATCAAGCTCACCCCCGAGGATGTGTGGCAGCAAGCCTGCTTCGTGCTCTCGGTAAAGATGCGCGAGCCACAGTTCGCCGGTCAGATGAAAGAGCGCCTCGGCTCGCGCGACGCGGCGGCGCTCGTGGAAGGCTACGTGCGCGACGCGCTCGCGCTGTGGCTCAATCGCCATCCGGATGCGGGCGAGCGCATCGCCCAGTTCGCAATCGCCAATGCGCAGGAGCGTATCAAGGCGGCGCAGCGCGTCGTGCGCAAGAGAATCGCCGCCGGTCCGGCGCTGCCCGGGAAGCTCGCCGACTGCGCAAGCCAGGAACCTGCGCGCTGCGAGCTTTTTCTTGTCGAGGGCGATTCGGCCGGTGGCTCTGCGAAGCAGGCGCGCGATAAGGACTTCCAGGCGATCATGCCGCTGCGTGGCAAGATTCTGAATACCTGGGAACTTGAGCCCGCGGCCATCAGCTCCTCACAGGAAGTTCACGACATCAGCGTCGCCCTCGGTGTCGATCCAGGCTCGACGGATCTGTCGCAGCTGCGCTACCACAAGGTCTGCATCCTTGCGGATGCGGACTCCGATGGACAGCACATCGCAACTCTGCTCTGCGCGCTTTTCCTGCGGCACTTCCGGCCACTCGTGACGAACGGTCATGTGTACGTCGCAATGCCACCGCTCTTTCGGATCGACGCCGGTCGCGAGGTGCACTACGCGCTCGATGAGCGCGAGCGCGATGCCACACTGCAGCGCATCGCCAAGGCGAACTCGCGTACGCGCCCGGTAGTGATGCGCTTCAAAGGCCTGGGCGAGATGAATCCGACGCAGCTGCGCGAAACCACGATCGATCCGCGCACGCGACGACTGGTGCAGCTCACCGTCAACGGCGCGGACAACACCGATCAGCTGATGGACATGCTGCTAGCCAAGAAGCGCGCGTCCGACCGGCGCGACTGGCTCGAAGAGAAGGGCAATCTTGCCGAGGTGCAGGTCTAACGCATGGAGTCGCAGGAGCTGAATTTCGAGGGCATCGAGCGCCAGGCGCTGAAGACCTTCACGGAGAAGGCATACCTCGATTACTCGATGTACGTCATTCTCGATCGGGCGCTGCCCGCGCTCGGCGACGGTCTGAAGCCCGTACAGCGGCGCATCACTTACGCGATGAGCGAGCTTGCGCTTGCCGCGATCTCCAAATACAAGAAGTCCGCGCGCACCGTGGGTGATGTCATCGGCA
>Ga0209624_10002987_pt1 | contig 12249 bp, 9 predicted proteins | sample JacPinW_OM2H0_O1_FD_188565 | JGI IMG/M metagenome (GOLD analysis project Ga0209624, IMG submission 188565) | Forest soil microbial communities from Algoma, Ontario, Canada - Jack Pine, Ontario site 1_JW_OM2H0_O1 (SPAdes) (version 2) | ecosystem: Environmental > Terrestrial > Soil > Boreal... | reverse complement strand
CAACCAGAAACCAGAAATCGCGCAGGACTTCGGCGTCACCCGCATGGGTGACGTCGTGGTGGCCTACGGCGTACGCAAAGATCATTTGGATGCCAGCGCGCACGGCCAGCTTGGGGAGCAAGACGTCACCGGCGCGATCGTCAAGGTCATCAGCGACAAAGTGAAGGAAGTCTGCTTCGTTACCGGCCACGGAGAAAAATCCCTCAGCGATGGTTCGCAGGACGGCTACACGCAAGTGGACGCAGGCCTGAAGAAAGAAAATTACGTCACAAAAACCATAAGCCTGATCGCGGACAATGGCGTGCCCGCGGACTGCAGCGCACTGGTGATCGCCGGGCCAAAGCAGTCCTACTATGCGCAGGAAAGCGCGATGCTCGGGAAATTTCTGGACGCCGGCGGCGGCGCGCTGATTATGGTGGATCCCACGACGGATCCGAAACTCGACGATCTATTCCAGTCATGGAATGTGGCGGTCGGCAACAACGTGGTCGTGGACGCCAGCGGTATGGGCCAAATCTTCGGCGGAGGTCCGATCATCCCCCTCGTTCAGGATTTTGGCTCCAGCCCCATCACCAAGGGTTTTCAGGGCTCGATGGCATTCTTCCCACTCGCTCGCACTGTTTCGATCGCAGATAAAAGCAAATCGATTCCGCAGACTGTGGAACTTCTGAAAACCTCCGAGCGCAGTTTCACGATTCCCAAGCTGGAGCCGGGTCAGAAGCGAATAACATTCGATCCAAAAACAGAAACGATGAGCGCGCTTTCCTTGGGAGTTGCGGCGGATCGTAAGGTGGGCGACAAAGACGCACGCCTGGTGGTCATCGGCAATTCCCAATTCGCAGCCAATCCTGCGGTGGGCCAGGGAAGAAACGGCGACCTTTTCTTCAACACCATCGAGTGGCTCACGCAGGACGAAAATCTGATCTCCATCCGCCCGAAGAGTGCGACGAACCGCCGCGTCACCTTGTCCGAAGCGCAGTCCGCGGCGTTGCACTGGCTGAACCTGGTCTTTCTTCCGGGGCTGGTGATCTTCTCCGGCATTTACATTTGGTGGAAACGCCGCTAACGCGCGCGCGAAGGGATTGATCAACACTTCCAAACGCCATGATTAAGAAATCTACTTTAATTATCTTGCTGGCCGCCGTCATCCTGGGCGCGGCCGCCTATTATTTCGATTGGAAGCGCGGCCAAAAGGACGCGGAGAATGGCGCTGCAGATGCAACGAAGCCAGCCTTCACGCTCCGTCCGGAAGCGGACGATTTCTCTTCGCTGGCCATTTCCTATCCGGCGGACTCGAAATCACAGGCAATCCACTTCGAAAAGCAAAATGGCGCGTGGCAAATTACCCAGCCCCTGCAGACCGGCGCCGATGATCCATCGCTGCAGGGAATTCTGCAGCAACTCGCCTCAGCCCGCGTCGCTCAGACCGAACCCGGCACGCCGGATCGCCTGAAAGTATTCGGCTTGGATCCTCCGGACGTCGTGCTCGACTTTCAAATGAAGAGTGGCGCCAAGCACTCACTGCGCCTGGGCAAAAAGGATTTCACCGGCGTCTCGGTGTACGCCATTGTGGACAACGCCAAAGACGTGGTTCTGCTGCCCGAATCGCTGCTGGTCAGCGCCGATAAACCGCTGCAGGATTTGCGCGATCATTCCGTGCTGCACCTCACCACCGACGACGCAAATTCGTTCGACCTCAAAAACGCATCGGGGGAACTGGCCGCGGCGAAAGACCACGACGCCTGGAAGTTTACCCAGCCCGCCAGCGCGCCCGGCGACGCAGACGCCATCAACTCGCTTCTTTCGGCAGTCTCCAACGCCAGGATGACCACCATCGCCAGTGAAACGCCGGATCATCTGGCTAGCTACGGCCTGGCAAACCCGGCAATTTCGTTTACCGTGTCAGATTCCAAGGGCAAGTCCGCGACACTCTCGGTAGGGAAGAAGGAAGGCGACGAATATTTCGCGCGCGACGCTTCGCGACCCACTATTTTCCGCATCAATCAAGACCTGTACAAGAAGCTCGCGGAAAACTTCAGCGGCTTGCGCGACAAAAAACTTGCTCACTTCGATGCGGCGAATATTACTCACACGGAGATTCGCAACGCCAGTGGCACGATCCTCTGCTCGCGCAAGAACGAAACAGACTGGACTTGTGACGCCGCAAATCAAAAAGATGACAAATCGAAGCAAGACGCCCAGCAGAAAGACAATCAGCAGGCAAAGCCGGTAAGTCTCGACAAGCTCTTTAACCCGCTACAGCAAGCCACGGCCGATGAAGTCCTGGACCGTCCCACGCCGGCGCTGCTTGGCAATCTAGCCAAGCCTGCCTTCGCAGCGATTCTTACCGACAAGAACGGAAAAATTCTGAAAGTTGAAATATCGAAGGAATCCGGCGGGTTCGTTTACGCGCGCACCAGTGAAGCCCCAACCATCTACAAACTGAAAGCCCAACTACTCACCGACTTGAGCTTTAAGGCCTCGGATCTCACCCTCTGACGGCGGGCGAGGTCGCGCAATATCGACCCGGAGGCAATGCCCCGCCCGCGCGGCTTGAGCTACGCTACGGTATGCATTTCCTGCAGCGCGCCCTCCGCAGGCCAAGTTGCCACCAGAAGCACTTTTCCCGTTAGAGGAGAAATGTGCACATAAAACACATGCGCGTCGCTCTTGATCTCATACAACTCAGGATGTTTCGGATCGGGAATCGCTTGCGCGCCACTGGCCAATAGATGGCACAGCTCCACGATCAATTCCCTTGGGTGGTCCCGCAAGTCTTCTATCTGCATTTCACATGCCCAGCCCATCGCCGTGTCCCTCCCCCAGGCGCTAATTCCTACCTCACCTACTTATACGGTTGGATGCGAGGAAATGTTGCAGGGCTCCCATTTTTTCAATTTAATTCAGCCAAATTGGCACTCGAACCCCGCACGGATCACCCCAATCAAGTATACGAACGTTAACCTCTAACTTGTTACTTGCGCGGCCCTTCCAAACTTGCCATAGTCCCCACAGCGGAGGGACTCACTCATCGTGACTAAGCAGAGGCTCAAGAAGACCAGCCGCATGAAGCGCGACAAGCGGCGCAAGCACCACCATTGGCAGGTAACTGTGTACTACGCCGACGGCGAAAAGTTTGCTCGCGTTTATATCGATCGCGATCGCGCCCAGAAGTTTGCCGACAGACAGAAGAAATCCCCTGTCGTCAAAGCCACTCGCATTATGGAAGTTGATTAGCTTCCGGTTCGGCGGCGCCGACGCTCGCACCTGACACCGCGAAAACGCCCGCCGCCTCTTCCATTTTTTCAGCGTTTCGAATTAACAATCGCGATGGTTGTGTCCCGGCGCCTGACCCCGCTCTGCAGCCTCTTCTGAACCGCGTCCCATTTCTGCTATAGTTGCCGCCCTCTGGACCACTTGCGGTAAGTTTCGTTGTGATGCCGCGCACCCATGTTGTTGCGGCCAGAATCTCCAGCGGAGTTTTCAGCGGCTATGCCTGACCAAACCTATTTCCCCCACCCCGTGGATACCTCGCAGGTCAACCTAGAAGATCTGCAATCGCTGCTCGAAGGTCTGGCCCGCAACGCGCACGAAATCTGGGCGCAACAGCGCCTGCGCGATGGCTGGACCTACGGCGCGCATCGCGACGATGTCAAGCGCACGCATCCGTGTCTGGTGCCCTATGAAAATCTTTCCGAATCCGAGAAGGAATACGACCGCGTTATGGTCAACGAAACTTTGAAAACCATTCTCGCCCTGGGGTATCGCATCGTCAAAGGTCAGTGATGCCCGAATCGCAACCTCCGAAACCCAGGCTCGCCTTGCGTGTCGGCGTCACCGGCCACCAGCCCAGAGACCTGCACCACGCCCACACCGATCAGCTGCAAAAGCAAATTCACGCGGTGCTGCAATCGCTAAAGCAATTCGCACAGGAACATCCGCGCCTCGCGACGTCGTATCGCGAGCGCGACCAGCCCATCCTGCGTCTGGTGTGCTCCCTGGCCGAAGGTGCCGACCGCTACGCCGCGCGCGAGGCAATTGCACTCGGTTACGAACTGCAATGCCCGTTGCCCTTCGCCCGCGATCAATACGCCAATGATTTCGCCGCGGATGCCTCCTGTCTGGAATATAACCGGCTGCTCGACAACACCGAGACCACCAGCGCGATCCTGGAATTGGATGGCTCCCGTGATCGTGCGGCGGAAGCGTACTTGGCGGCAGGCCGCGTCGTTCTCAGTCAATCCGACGTTCTCCTCGCGATCTGGAACGGTCAGGATCCGCGCGGAGAAGGCGGCACCGCACAAATCGTCGCCGAAGCCGCTTTGCGCAATATCTTGACGATACGTATTGATCCCGCCGATCCGCAGCACATCCTCTATCGCCTCTCCGGCGGCGATTGGGATTCTTCCAACGAAGCGAGGGACTCGCTGCTGGACCAACTGCGAATTTTGCTGAACCCTCCCCGCCACAGCAAAAAGGAAAACCAGGAAGAGCTTTCGACGTCTCCGCAGGACTACTTTTCCGAAACCCAACGCACCCGTAACTGGGGCTTTTTCTGGATTCCGTTCCGGAATCTGTGGTTGTCTCAGCCCACCAAACCCCAGCACACGGTTCCGGACTTTGAGCTGTCCGGCGTGGAAGAGTGGATTGCAGTTCTGAAAAATAGTCCGGCGTTTTCGGAAAGCGCGATTCGCATCATCGACAGCGCTCGTCTTTGCGATCATTTCGGATGGGCCAACGGCCTCGCCGAATACTACGGCAATCTTTATCGTTCGGCCTTTACAATGAATTACCTCATGGGTGCAATGGCAGTTTTTTGCGCGTTTCTACACTACGCCCTGGAAAAATTAAACTTCGAAGTCAGGAGTCTTATTTTCATCTTTGTAGAACTTGGGCTGCTAATCGGTATAGCTACGATTTATTCCCGCGGAAGGAAGCACCGCTTGCATGAAAAATGGATAGACTATCGTTTGCTGGCCGAGTATCTGCGCCAGTTGTTTTTCCTCATTCCTTTGGGTCCAGGCGAACTCTCCTCGCCGCATCTGCCGAAATACATGTCGGCCGGCGATCCCAAAAGTACTTGGATGTATTGGCACTACTTGGCTTTGCGCCGGGAAATTGGGCTGGTTGGCGGCGAGTACAGTCCGGGCTATCTGGATTCAGTGCGGTCTTTCCTGGACAGCAGCGCTGGCATTCGCGGTCAGATGGAATATCACGAAAAAAACGAGGACCGGCTTGAAAAGCTCGACGCTAGGTTCCGTTCTGTTGAAGGCGCGTTTTTTACCGCTGCGATCGCTTCCGCCGCATTTGCCTTCGTCAGCGTCCTGCTCGTGATCACAGCTGAACAATATCCAGCTCGGCTGCCTTTTCTTTCCCAGAAGGCAGAACCCTTCCTCAAAGGCGATGTTCTTACAATATTCGTAGGCTTGCTGGCGACTGTCTTCCCGGCCTTCGGCGCCGCCCTGGCAGGCATACGAAGCCAGGCGGAATTCGAGCGTGTCAAGAAACGCTCCCGAGCGATGCTTCAAACCTTGCGGCACATTTGCAGGGAGCTTCATGCCACTTACCAAGACGGCGAGAGAACCTCTTACGCCTCTCTGAACGTGATCGTCGCCGAAGCCGGTCAACTAATGGTGGACGAACTTCTCGATTGGCGAGTTGTCTTTAAAGATCGGCCGCTTCCCGAGCCAGGCTAACTCGTTCGGCCGTCCACGCCAGCGCCGCTCACCCCAGGAAACCGAGCGTCGGCGTCGTGAAATTCGGCAGATTCGGAAACACCTTCGGCAAATCCGCCGCCGCCACGCCAAACCACGTCGCCAGCGTCGCGCCGTACTGGTCGACCGACGTGCTCGGAATCCACCGCCCATTGTTGCCAACGTCGTCTGGCCCGCCCAGGGCCAATTGCGGAAATGTTCCGTACACATCGCCTCCTGCCACCGCGCCGCCCATCACCAGATGGTGGCTGCCCCATGCGTGGTCCGTGCCGCCGTTCGAGCCTGGCTGAAATGTGCGGCTGAAATCGGAAAGCGTGAACGAGGTGACCTGCTGCTGCACTCCCAATTCCACGGTCGCGTTGTAAAACGCGGTCATCGCCGGGTCCAACTGTGTGAACAGGCTCTGCTGCGTCGGCAGTTGCGCGCTGTGCGTATCGAATCCGCCCAGCGAACAAAAGAAAATCTGCCGCTGCAACCCGAGCGCGCTGCGTGCCTGCATGATCTGTGCCACTTGTTGCAGCTGCCCGCCGATCCCCGTGCTCGGAAATTGCGTCTGCAGGCTCGGCAAACTCTTCAGCGCCGAGGCCAGCACCGCGCTTTGCGCCAAAGACTGGCTCATCACAGCGCTAGCGTCCTGCACCAACGAAATCCCCGAATCAAAAGTAAGCAGTTGCTGGAAGGCCACCAGCCGCGCATCGGCCGCTGCCGACCCGGACGAGTAGCCGGTCAGTCCCGGCGATGAACCGGGAATCAACGCGTAGGGTTGCGTCTGCGCGCCCGTGCAGATAATCGCGCCGCCCGCGACGGAGGTGATCGGCGGATACTGCGCCCCTGAATTCATCGGCTGTAACACATCCGCCGTGCGTCCGGCCCATCCCGTCGAACCCGAACCATCGAATTGCGCCGTCTGCCACTGTCCTTGCTGGTCCGAATGCGAAAACAAATTCACCGGAATCGTAGCGGTTCCTTGTTTGTACTGCGCTTGCGTCAAAGGCTGCGAGAGCGTGCCCACGTTGGCCACCACTGCCATTTGCCCGCTGTTGAAAAGTCCCTGCAGCCCCGGGAATTGCGGGTGCAATCCGTACGGCACCTTTCCCGTCTTGGCCACGATAGGCAGCAAAGAGCCCTGCCCCAGCGCCAGGTTCTGCCGAATCGCCGCATAATTCTGATACCCGACCGTATCGTTCGGCACAATCAAATTGTTGCTGTCATTCCCGCCGAACAGAAAAATGCACACCAGCGCCTGATAGTCGCTCGCAGGTCCCGCCGCCAGCGCCTGAATCATATTCAGCCGACCCAAAGCGGCGGTCATGCCGAAAGACGCAGCGGTGCAGCAGCTGACGCGCAAAAGATCTCTGCGTGAAATTCCGTTTCCCCTTGCCATGTTCACACTCCCGCGGCCGCGCCGCCCGCCGCTTAGTGCTGCACCTGATATTGCGACGATGTCCCAATCAAATAGATCGCCATCTGCGCCTGCTGTAATCCTTGTTTACTTCCCGCCGGCACCGCCTGCATCGCGGTGAGAATCGCGCTTTGCATATCGGAGGCCATCGAACCATGCAACATCAAAGTGTTGAGCGAACCAAGTAGCGCACTCGGGTTCGACGCCTGCGTCGCGTAATTCGAAAAACTCACCGTCGTTCCCGATCCGATCGAACCGAACACATAGCTGTTAACCCAATTCACGCGATTTAGGGACGTCGCCGTGGTCAAGATCTGAAATTCCGGCCCATACATTGTCGTTCCCGGAATCACGTAGCTCGGTGAATAGAAATTGAATACGCTCGGCGCGTACAACGCTTCCTGCCCCATGCCGCTGCCGTAATAAGCGAGGTTCGTTCCGTCGCTCGCAGCACCGAAGGCCCGCAGCAACCCCGTCATGTACAGTATCGGCTCTTGCAAATGCCCATCGGTCCCTACAGCCGATGCGGGATCGTCTCCACGCCGCGCCTCCGGGTCCATCAAGATCGCGGTGATCAATGCCTTCATATCGCCGCGCACGCCCGAGCCGTTGTCGTTGAACACGCTTGCCACGCGCTCGATGTACGCCGGGCTCGGATTGCTCGTCACCAGATGCTGAATCAGCTCGCTCGAAACAAACGGCCCCAAATTCGGATGATTGAATACATTGTCGAGCGCGCCTTGCAGATCCTGCGCAGCCGACTGCCCCGCGGGAAGCATTCCGCCGCCCGACACTCCGGGATAAACCAGCAATTGTTTGGCAGTCGTGTCGTGATTGGAATCCACCGCGACCATCGGCCCGGTCCAATACGCGGGATTATAAGTTTTCTGCGTCGTGCCGGGCGCCAGCGGGTACGTCCAGCCCGTATAAGCAAGCGCAAACGCCTCCACGGTATTTTGCGTGTACGTCGGAATTTGGTTTCCGCCAGAATCCAGCTGGTACGATCCATCCAGATTCAGTTGAGCCGTCCCAATCGTAAAAAGCTGCATGAACTCGCGCGCATAATTTTCATTCGCGTGATCGCCCTGGCTGGTGTTCGGCTTGCCGTTGTTCACCATATCCAGCCAATCGCCCATGGCAGGCGAAAGGGTCGCGTCCTGCATGATCTGCCGGTAATTCGTGAACGCGTCATTCTCCAGCAGTTGCAAGTAGTTCGTGTAACCGGTCGAGTCGGTGACCTTCGCGCCGCCAATCACGAAAATCTGGCTCAGCGCAAATGCCACTCGTTGCCGCAACTGATCCTGCGCCGTCAGATTCTGCACGAAAAATTTCTGCTGCACCGCGCCTAACCCAGACTCACCCGACGCTGGCAGCGGATACTTTGTAATCGGCAGCGCGTACTGCGCCGTCAGAAATCCCTGCAACCCGCTGTACTGCACTTGTGTGATCAGCGCCGTCGTCGGCCCAAAGGTAGTCTGCTCCAGGAAGCGATCCGCCACGTTCGCGGCCACCGAAATCGTTCCCACCACCTCCGCGTTCATGTTGTTCGAGCCGATCGCACCAGGATCGGGATTCATTACCTCCACCGTCACCGCTCCCACTTGCGCGGGTGCGGCCGTTCCGCTCGCGGTTAACTGCGTGTTCGATACGAAACTCGTCGTGAGCGCCGTACCTCCGAATGAAACGGTCGCGCCGTTCACGAATTCGCTGCCGCTGATCGTCAAGGTGAAGGTCCCCACATTCACTTGTGACGGCGAAATTCCTGTGACCACCGGTATGGGATTCAGCAGCGTCACCGCGCTGCTCGCAGTCTGGGACGGCTTCGCAGTCTCCGCAGCTGTAACCGTGATTGTGTTCGGTGTGGGCAGCACGGCCGGCGCGCTGTAGTTTCCGCTCGCGTCAACCGTGCCCAGCGTCGCATTTCCGCCCGCAATCCCGTTCACGGACCAAGTCCAGCTTTTGCCGGTCAGCGATGGCGCGAACGGCTGCGCCGATCCCACGCGCACCGAAGCTTGCGCAGGCGAAAGCGTCAGAGTTTGTGTATCGGGAGACGTGAAGCCTGTAGGTGCCAGAGCGCAACTGGCGCTCATCATTGCCAGGGACAGCACAATTGCGGCAAGACTCCAGCGGCGCACGGCACCCTCCTCAGCGAAGACATGACTTCGGCGCTAGACCTATTGAAATTTCTCCGAGCGAAGAAGACTGAGTTCTGACTCGCAGGCAGGCCCGGCCTTGAATGTGGTGTGACAGGCTAGCAGCACCGAGCGTCGCTTCGACACTGATCAGCAGGACGGATTAGGTGTCCTGTTCGTGGGTACTATCGGCGGCTATCGAAATACCGGGGAGGGCGCTCGCGAAGTTTGAAGAGAAAGAGAAGGTGAAAGGGATGGATGTGCGCCTGCCACTTGCATCCGCGGTTTAAATCAGGGTCCGTGCAGCGCGGGGTGCAAGCCGACGCGTGAGAACTTCTGCTTTCGCGGAAACGGCAGAGAACGTTTGTGGGTCGCGGCTGCTTCAGCCACGACATGAACGCACCAAAGTGCCGGCAACCGCTGAAGTACCCATTTGCCGTCCTGATGCGAATGCCTTAGCTTAGCGAATCGCGCTGATTACGGTTGTGGTTCGCTCTTGGATTTATGGAATTTGCGGCGAATGTCGGGCCAGAATTCGTTTAGCACAATGCGAATCGCGTCATACCCAACTTGCGTGCCCCACACCGACGCGGTGTTGGAAAGCGTCTTATCGGCCTCAGGATGATAACTGTAAGTGGAAATTGCCGCCCCCGCGAAGCTGCCCCCGATTTCGCCAAAATTGAAAGTGTTGTGCCCGGAATCCGTACGCGTAATCACCAGCCGGCTCAAAGCGTAGCCCGTGCGGTGCACGAATCCGCCCTTGCCCAGCTGATAGTAGCGAGGATCGGTGTGTATCAGCGACGGCACCACGGCATTCACCATGAAATTCTCGATCGTGCCATCCGCGAACTCCGATCCGTAACGTTTGGCATATCCTTCCGCTCCCTGGCCGTAACCCGGCTCACTGTTTTGTGCCTGGCTGATTCCCGCCAGCGCGGCGTACCAGGGATACTGCACGTAGTCGAATGAAGATCGCGCGGCAACTTGGAATTTTTGTTTCGCGGTCATCGGCGGAACGTGGGCGGAATTTTCCAGCGACAGAAAATTCGGCAGCGCGAAGAACAGCCGGTCCTTCGATCCAGCGTCCGATTGAGTCGCGGTCGGGGAATTGTTGGGATCGTCGGGTTTCTGGCCGCTGGGCGCTGGGCCGGATGAGGGAGTGGCATTCGGTGTTGCAGGCTGACCCGGCTGTGCCGGAGCTTGTTGTGCGGATGGTTGCGGTGCAGCTGGCTGCTGCCCGGATGGTTGCGGTGCAGGCTGTGGCGGAGGTTCCGCTTGGGGCCGAGCGTGAGCGCATGGACTGAGCACGAGCAGCGCAGTTGCAAATGACGCCAGACAAAAAATTAGAGGCCGCCCACTTCTCGTTGTCATGTAAATCTGTAATCCCCCGGCTCTGAGCCGCTGTCTGAACACTCGTGCGTGCTTGGTCGCTAAGCGACAGATTCATCGCTACAATCTCTTGCATTTCCGCTGGCTGTGCTAGGAATTCACTGCGAGCCGCTGTTAAGTTCCACAATTCGCTCGTCAGCGTCTGGAACACAGGAAAACGCGCCCCAATTCGGATCGCGCTTCTCGCTTATGAAATGGGAAGTAACTCCCAGCATACCAGAATCGCCGATCAGCGACTCTCTATGTTGCGATGGTCCGCAATCCCCGGGAGGTTGTTTCCCCGCTCTCGGTAGCCACATCACCACAGCTCTGCGCGTGAGGCCAGAAATTACGAACTCGCCGTAATCTGCTCAACGCTGGCGCCGGCCAGCAGAAGAATCGCCCCGCCGAACATCAGCGTATCGAAAAAATAATTCACACTGACGATGTCAGTGGGACTCGCGACCAGCAGCGGCAAGTAAACGACCAACACGAGAAACAAAATCATCAAGCCCAAATACGTCGCTGCCAGCCGAGTTTTCTTGTTCCCAAGCAGGCACAGTCCTCCGACAACCAGCACCGCGCCCGCAAGATATGCCCACAATATCCGCCCCGGAATCCACTCCGGGATGATTTTCTCCAGCGGGACGCCGGGCGCGTAGCTTGGATGCAGAAAATGCTCCACGCCGTAGAACACCGCCGCCATCCCGATGAAAAACCGCGCAACGGTTCGCAGCACCGAGCCGGCTCCGCCGCGCTTCGTGCTCATCTGCGAGCTTGCAAAAGCCAAAGCCCCGCTAGCGAAAGCAAGTTCTCGCAATGCCAGCGCCCAAAAGATTCTATTTCCCGGCTCCGCCACCACGGCGGGTATGTCCATCAGCGCCACGAATGAAAAGAACATCGCCCCTACCAGAGTTGCTGCCAAACGCGACTGCACCTTCACCGTGATGCTCAGCGCCGCGGCAAGCAGCGCAACGCCCACCAGATACGTCCAAAATATGTGCGCAGGTATCCAATTCGGAACCAGCGCCGCGATGTCCGCCGTATCGGTGAAATGCTCGGTGCCGAACACCGCCATCGGAATCGCGAAGCACAAGCGCCCGAACGGCATGATCTTGTCAAGACCGTGCGCTCGCGGCAGCTCCTGCTTCATAATTTTTACCAGGCCAATGACGAGCAGTACCGCCGCCGCAACATAACCCCAGAAGACGATGCCCGGCATTCTGAACACTGCAATCACGGCCGCGAAATCAGCAGGCGTGACATCCAGGTAAGCGCGTAACATTCCGTCATTCCCCTCGGTGACTCTGAATCACGTCCCGCGGGAAGAGTTGTACGCAACGCTCGACCCGCATACGTTCCTACGCATCGGTTTCGGAAATGTCGACAACACGTTTTCGCCGCATCGCCTTGATTCTGCTGCAGCCAGTACTGGTATCCGATGGCCGGATGTTGCGTCATGATTGCTGCAGCGAATCGGGAATAAAAAGACGGCAGGCGGAATTTGCTGACGCTAAAAAGCAGAAGGCCCACCTTGCGGCGGGCCTTCGAGGGGAGAAAGCTCCACGGCCACTGCGCGGTGGGCGGCAGAACTCTTTCCTCGGTCGCAGTCTAGTACGAGGTGCGGAAATCA
>Ga0209624_10002986_pt1 | contig 12249 bp, 9 predicted proteins | sample JacPinW_OM2H0_O1_FD_188565 | JGI IMG/M metagenome (GOLD analysis project Ga0209624, IMG submission 188565) | Forest soil microbial communities from Algoma, Ontario, Canada - Jack Pine, Ontario site 1_JW_OM2H0_O1 (SPAdes) (version 2) | ecosystem: Environmental > Terrestrial > Soil > Boreal... | reverse complement strand
CCACGCTCGCCCCGCACATCACCAACCAGATTCAGAGCGACTTCAAGGGTGCCTTTACTCCTGCCGGCACCCCAGCTTCCACTACCCTCCAGCCTAAGGCCACAGCCGACGGCGCCGCTCCGGGCGAATGGAACCAGGCGCTCAACGCCTTGCGCCAGGGCGTCACTTCGCGCATCCGAGCCGCCCTGCCCAATCCCGAAGGCGCGATCGCCGCGGCGTTGATCACCGGCGAAACCCACGCCATACCGCCCGGCGACGCGGGCGCGTTCCGCGACGCCGGCCTGGCGCATATTCTGGTGATCGCCGGCCTGCATATGGGCATGGTGGCGGGGATCTGCTTCTTCGCGCTGCGCGCGATCTTCGCCCTCATTCCGGCGATCGCGCTCAACTATCCGACCAAGAAATTTGCAGCATGTCTGGCCTTGGCCATGACCTTCGGTTACATGCTGCTTTCGGGCGCGACCGTGTCCTCGCGCCGCGCCTTCGCCATGATCGCGCTCGCTCTGCTGGCGGTGCTGGCCGACCGGTTCAGCATCTCCGCCCGCGCGCTGGCGCTGGCCGCAGTGGCGATCATGCTGATGACGCCGTCGAGCGCGATGGGGCCGAGCTTCCAGATGTCCTTCGCCGCGGTGGCGGCGCTGGTGGCGTTCTACGAAAGCTATCGCCTGCAATTGTCGGACTGGCACCGCAACGCCGGCGGCTTGCGGCTGTTCGGCCTTTATCTCCTGGGCATTTCCTTCACCACCATCGTTACGACAGTGGCGACCGCGCCCTTCACCATCTATCACTTCAACCGCTTCCCGCTGTATTCGGTGGCGGCCAATGTGGCGGCGGTGCCGATCACCGGTTTCTGGGTGATGCCGTGGGCGATCCTGTCCGTGCTGTTGATGCCGCTGCATCTCGAATTCCTGGCGCTCAACCCGATGGCCTGGGGGATCGACGCGATCTCTTCCATCGCCAAGGGCGTCACGTCCTGGCCGGGCGCGGTGATGAACCTGCCGAGCATGCCGGCCTGGGGGCTGGGCGTGCTCGGGCTGGGAGGCTTGTGGCTCGCTATCTGGCGGCGGCGTTGGCGCTATCTCGGCTTGGCGCCGGTGGCGCTGGGCCTGGCCTCGATCTGGCTGGCGCGGCCTCCCGACATCTTGATCGCGGATGACGGCAAGCTGATGGCGGTGCGCGACGCGGGCGGGAATTATCTCCCGTCGCTCGCGCAAGGCGGCCGCTCGGCCGAGGAAAGCTGGACCAAGCGCGCGGCCGCGCATCTCGGGCCCGTTTGGCCCGCCAGTGGTGCCAGCGCCGATGGCAGCCTAAACTGCGACGCGGGCGCTTGTGTCTATCGTGCTCGTGGGCGGAGCGTGACCATCATCCGCGACGCCGACCATTTCGACCGCAGCCAATGTTCGGCCGATCTGGTGCTGGCCAATGTGCCGGCGTGGAAGCTCTGTCCGGGCGCGCGCATCATCGACAGCATCGATGTCTACCGCAATGGCGGCTATGCGGTCTGGCTCGAGCCGGATTCGATCCGCGTTGAAAATACCCGCAGCGATCAGGGCGACCGGCTTTGGTCACCGAAAAGAGGCCGCGATAATCCCGATCAGTAGCGGCGCAGCAACCCAACCAGCTTGCCCTGGACCTTGACGCGGTCGGGGCCGAAGATGCGGGTCTCGTAATTCTTGTTGGCGGGCTCGAGCGCGACCGAATTGCCGCGCCGGCGCAGCCGCTTCAAGGTCACCTCGTTGCCGTCGATCAGCGCCACCACGATGGCGCCGTTCTCGGCGGTGTCGCAGCGCTGGATCAGCACGGTGTCGCCGTCGCAGATGCCGGCCTCGACCATGCTGTCGCCGGCCACTTCGAGCGCGTAGTGCTCGCCGCCGCCGAGCATGCCGGCGGGAATGCCGATGCTGTTGGATCCATCACGGAGAGCCTCAATCGGCGTGCCGGCGGCGATGCGGCCGTAGAGCGGCAGGTTGGCGGCCTCGGGGCTTTCGGAAACCGGCATGCCGGGCAACGCGGTCTTGAAGTCGCCCTTGATGACGGTGGGCGAAAACTTGCCGCGCGGCGCCTTGGCGGCGCTTTCCTCGGGCAGCTTCACCACTTCGAGCGCGCGGGCGCGGTGCGGCAAGCGACGGATGAATCCGCGCTCCTCGAGTCCCGAGATCAGGCGGTGGATGCCCGATTTGGATTTGAGGCCGAGCGCGTCCTTCATCTCCTCGAAGGAGGGCGACACGCCCGAATCGGCGAGGCGGCGATTGATGTAAACCAACAGCTCGTGTTGCTTGCGAGTCAGCATGGCGCTCCCCCGAGGGCCGTTAGGAACAAAAGCAAAACCGATGTCCGTTCTAGTTTAGTTCCAAAGCCTCGTCAAGCAGCTTTATCCACAGGGGGCTGTGGAGCGTTCGCGCGACTCAGAGGGAGATGGCCGAGTCCGAAAGGGGAAGGAATTCAACCGTTTCGCCGCGCTTGGCGGGGGGCGCGTGCGGCAGGCGCACCACCAGGCAATCGGCCTGGGTTAAAAGCGACATCATCGACGAGTCCTGCTTATCGAACGGCGAAGCTTCGAGCATGCCGTCCGCGGCGCGGGCCAGACGCGCGCGCAGGTAATCCTGGCGGCGGTCATTGGCCGGGAGATCGGAAGCGAGCCGCGCCTTGGGGTTGGGCGCGTTGACGCTCGCCAGGCCCATCATCTTTTCAAGCGCCGGCTTCACGAACAACAGCGCGCAGACCAGCGTCGAAACCGGATTGCCGGGTAATCCGATCATCGTCGTGTCGCGGTAGGTTCCGACCATCAAGGGCTTACCCGGGCGCATGGCGACGGTCCAGAAATCGAGCGTCAGGCCCGAAGCGCCGAGCGCGTCGCGCACCAGATCGTGCTCGCCCACCGATGCGCCGCCGGTGGTGATGAGCAGATCGGAGCCTTGCGCCGCCGCGGCGATCTGCTGCAAGGCGCGGCTGTCGTCGGGCGCGATCGGCAGCTGCACCGCCTCGCCGCCCAGGCTCTCGACATAGGCTGCGAGCGCGATGCCGTTCGAGCTCACGATCTGGTTGGGGCCGATCGGATCGCCGGGCAGCACGACCTCGTCGCCGGTCGGCAATATGGCGACGCGCGGGCGGCGCGCGACCAACAGCCAGGGCCGGTTCATCGCCGCCGCCAGGCCCAGATCGCGCGCGTTGAGGCGCTGGCCCGGATTCAGTCCGACATCGCCGGCGCGGAAATCGAGCCCGGCCGGGCGGATATAAAGCCCGGGCTTGGGCGATTCATTCACGGTGACCGTATCGCCATCCCGTTGGGTGTCCTCCTGGATGACGATGCAATCGGCGCCGTCGGGCACCGGCGACCCGGTGAAAATCCGCACCGCCTCGCCGGGTCCGAGCTGCTTGCCGTAGGCCTGGCCGGCCGGGACATTGCCCACCACCTTGAGCCGGGCCGGCACGGATTTAAGATCGGCCGTACGCGCGGCGTAGCCGTCCATCGCCGAGGTGGGGAAGGGCGGCTGGGTGCGCCGCGCCGTCACCTCTTCCGCCAGCACGCGGCCGAGCGCTTGCGCCAGCCCTACCTGTTCGGCGCCCAAGGGCTTGACGATGGCGAGCAATCGCTTTCGCGCCTCGTCGACCGAGATCATGCCGGGCTTGTTGGGTCCGTCGGCCATCACGGCGCCTCGAAGATGCCCGATTTCCCGCCCGATTTATGCACCAGGCGGATTTCGGAAATGCGCATGCCGCGATCGACCCCCTTGAGCATGTCGTAGACCGTGAGCGCGGCGACCGCGACCGCGGTCATCGCCTCCATCTCGACGCCGGTGCGGCCCTTCAGCTTGCAGGTGGCGGTGATGTCGACCGCGTTGCGGTTCTTGTCGCAGCGCAGATCGAGCTTGACCGAGCTCAATGCCAGCGGATGGGTGAGCGGCACCAGATCGGAGGTGCGCTTCGCCCCCATGATGCCGGCGAGCCGCGCCACCGCCAGCACGTCGCCCTTCTTGGCCTTGCCCTTGCGCACGAGATCGAGCGTGGCGCGCTTCATCAGCACGCTGCCCTTGGCCACGGCGGCGCGCTCAGTCTCTTCCTTGGAAGAGACATCGACCATGCGCGTCTCGCCCTTGCGGTCGAAATGGGAAAGGCTCTTTTTCATGCCGGGGCCTTGGCGGGGGCGAGCAGGGCGCGCGTCGCCGCGGCAACGTCCTTCTGCCTGAGCAGCGCTTCGCCGATCAGGAAACAACGCGCGCCGGAACGGGCCAGGCGGGCGAGATCGGCGGCTGTCGAAATGCCGCTTTCGCTCACCAGAATTCGGTCCTGGGGCAGCAGCGCGGCCAGTTCCCCGGTGGTGGCGAGGTCGGTCTTGAGCGTCTTGAGATTGCGGTTGTTGACGCCGATCAGCCGGGTCTTGAGTCCGAGCGCGCGTTTCATCTCGTCCCGGTCATGCACCTCGGCGAGCACGTCCATGCCAAGGCCCGTAGCCGTTTCTTCGAGATTTGCCGCCTCGCTGTCGGTCAGCGCCGCCAGGATAAGCAGGATGCAATCGGCGCCCATCGCCCGCGCTTCGGCGACTTGATAGGGGTCGAGCATGAAATCCTTGCGCAGCACCGGCAGCTTGCAGGCGGCGCGCGCCGCGACAAGATGTTTGGCGTCGCCCTTGAAATAAGGTGCGTCGGTCAACACCGAAAGACAAGCCGCGCCGCCCAACTCGTATGCCTTGGCGATGGCGGCGGGATCGAAATCGGGCCGGATCATGCCGCCCGAGGGCGAGGCCATCTTGATTTCGGCGATGAGGCCGTAGCCGCCGGATTTCAGCTTATTCTCGAGCGCCCTTGTAAATCCGCGCGGCGCGCCGGCCGCCGCGGCCGCGTGCTCGAGCGCGGCCAAGGGCCGCGCCGTCTTGGCGGCTGCTATCTCTTCGCGCTTGCGGGCGCAGATCTCGGCCAGTATGTCGCTCATGGTTGCGGCACCGGCTTGGAATTGGTGATGGATACCAGTTGCGCCAAGGCGCGCTTGGCGTTGCCCGAGGATATCGACTGGATCGCGCGCGCGACCCCGGCCTTAAGATCGATGGCGCGGCCGGCCACGACCAAACCCGCGGCGGCGTTCAACAGCACGATGTCGCGCAGCGGGCCGGTTTCGCCGTCGAGCATGGCCTTGAGCCGGGCGGCGTTGGCGGCCGGTTCGCCGCCCTTCAAATCGGCAGGCCGCGCGCGGGGGATGCCCGCCATCTCGGGCGTGATCTCGAAGCTCTTGAGCGAGCCGTCCTTCCATTCCGCCACCAGGGTCTTGCCGGTGGTGGTGATCTCGTCGAAACCTTCGCCATGCACCACCCAGGCGTGCTCGCTGCCGAGCTTGCCCAGCACCTCGGCCAACGGCTTCACCCATTGCGGCGCGTAGACGCCGACCAGCTGGCGCTTGACCCCGGCCGGGTTGGAAACCGGCCCCAGCAGGTTGAAGACGGTGCGGGTGCCCAATTCCACCCGCGTCGGGCCGACATGGCGCATGGCGCCGTGATATTTGGGCGCCATCAGAAAGCCGATGCCGGCCTCGAACATGGCGCGGCGCACCAGCGACGGCTCGGCGTCGAGATTGACGCCGAGCGCCTGCAAGATGTCGGCCGCGCCCGAGAGCGAGGAGAAATTGCGGTTGCCGTGCTTGGCCATGGGCACGCCCGCGCCCGCCACGACGATGGCCGCCGCGGTCGAGACGTTGAAGCTGCCCTGGCCGTCGCCGCCGGTGCCGACGATGTCGATCGCGCCCTCGGGCGGCTCGACGCGCAGCATCTTGGCGCGCATGGTGCGCGCGGCGCCGGTGATCTCTTCCACGGTTTCGCCGCGCAGCCGCAGCGCCGACAGGAACGCGCCCATCTGCGCCGGCGTGGCGTCGCCCGACATCATGGCGTCGAAGGCCGAAGCCGCCTCGATCTCGCCGAGCTTCTCGCCCGCCATGACGCGGCCCAACAGCGCCTTGAAGGTGGCGGCCTGTGTCATTCCGCCTTCGCTCATGGCCGCGCTTTCATGCCGGCACGCGCGATGCGGCGGCGAGCACCAGGAAATTCTTCAGCAGGTCGTGGCCGCCGGCCGAGGCGATGCTTTCGGGATGGAACTGCACGCCATAGACCGGACGCTCGCGGTGGGCCAGGCCCATGACGAGGCCGTTCTCGGTCTCGGCGGTCACGCTCAGCGCTTTGGGCAAGCCGTCGCGCTCGACGATCAGCGAATGGTAGCGCGTCGCCGGAAACGGATTGGGCAGGTTCTTGAATACGCCCGCACCGCCATGGCGGATCTGGGAAACTTTTCCGTGCATCGGCGTTTTGGCGCGCACCACCTTGCCGCCGAAAGCCTGGCCGATCGCCTGGTGGCCGAGACAGACGCCGAGGATGGGCACATGCCCGGCCTTGGATATCAGCTCCAGGCAGATGCCGGCATGGTCGGGATCGCTCGGTCCGGGCGAGATGACGATGCCTTGCGGCTTCAACGCCAAGGCCGCTTCGGCGGTGAGCGCGTCGTTCCTTTTGACCGTTACCTCGGCGCCGAGCTCGCCCAGGTAGTGCCACAGGTTATAGGTGAAGCTGTCGTAGTTATCGATCAGCAGGAACATAAGAAGGCCTCGCGGAAAGCGCGGTTATATCAGGCCGGGGCAGGACGGAAAAGGCTTGGGCGCGGCGGGGATTGCGGTGCAAGGCTGAGAAATCGTCTAAGCTTCGGGCCAAGGCCGGACGGGCGGGGGGAACGGGGCATGGCGGTTAAGTCGCAAGGCCGCAGGCGCGCATGGCGCTGGCTTTGGTACGCGCTGGCGGTGGTCTTGGCCGGGGTGATCGCCGGCATCTACTTTTAGCCCGGGAACCATCAAGTCCGCTTTCGCTGCCGGCCCAGGGTTACGCTATGCTCGGGCAAAGGGCGCGCGAGACGCCCCCCAGGGAGGGACCATGCGTAATCCTATCAAAGTGGTTTTGGCCGCGCTTGCGGCGCTTGCGATCCTCGGCGGCGCCGGCAATGCCGGCGCGCAATCGGGCGATCCGATCAAGCTCGGCCTCTCGGCCGAGATGACCGGGCCGCTCGCCATCAACGGCAAGCAGATGATCGTCGCGCTCGAAATCTGGCGCGACGACGTCAACGCCAAGGGCGGCTTGCTCGGCCGGCCGGTCGAGCTGGTCTATTACGACGACCAGAGCAACCCGTCGCTGGTGCCCGGCATCTACACCAAGCTCGTCGACGTCGACCATGTTGATCTGCTGTTCGCCCAGGGCACCAACATCAGCACCCCGGCGATGCCGACGGTGATCGAGCACAAGATGGTGCTGATGAACACCTTCGCCATCGCGGTCAACGACCATTTCCACTACGACCGCTACTTCCAGATCATGCCCTACGGGCCCGACGGGCGGGATTCGATCTCGCGCGGCTATTTCGAAGCCGCCATGACCATGAACCCCAAGCCGAAAACGGTGGCGCTGGCCGGCGCCGACGCCGAGTTCGCACGCGCGGTGCTCGAAGGCGCGCGCGCCAACGCCAAGCGGCTCGGGCTCAAGATCGTCTACGACCAGACCTATCCGCCGACCACGGTGGATTTCGCGCCGGTGGTGCGTGCCATCAAGGCGGCCAATGCCGATCTGGTCTATTTCGGCTCCTATCCCGCCGACACGGTCGGGCTGCTGGCCGCGGCCAAGGAAGCGGGTCTTTCGCCCAAGATGCTCGGCGGCGGCATGGTCGGGCTGCAGGCCGGCGGCATCAAGGCGAAGCTCGGCGAGGCGCTCAACGGCATCGTCTGTTACGAGCTCTTCGTTCACGAAAGGACGATGGATTTCCCGGGCATCGACACCTTCCTCGCCAAGTACCAGGCGCGCGCCAAGGACGCCGGCACCGATCCGCTCGGCTATTACATCCCGCCCTTCACCTACGCCGCGGCCGACATCCTGGCCCAGGCGATCACCAAGGCGGGATCGCTCGACCAGGCGAAAATCGCCGACATCATCCACAACAACGCCTTCGAGACCATCGTCGGCCAGGTCAAGTTCGGCGCCGACGGCGAATGGGCGCGGCCGCGCATGCTCACCATCCAGTACCAGAACGTGAAGGGCAACGACATCGAGCAATTCACGCATCCAGGCACGCAGGTCATCCTCTATCCGCCGCAATTCAAGACCGGCACGCTGCGTTATCCCTTCGCGCAGGCGAATCAACCCTAGGGAGGATTCGGGCGATGCGGTTCGGTCTTTTCGGCGGGGCACGGGCGGCGCGCGGCGGGCCGAGCGGCGACAGCCACGGCTATTCCGAGTACATCGACTATGTGTGCGCCGCCGAGCGGCTGGGCTTCCACAGCGTCTTCATCGTCGAGCACCATTTCACCGGCCACGCCCAGGTCTCGGCCTCGCTCGCGCTGCTGAGCTATCTCGCCGCCCGCACCAAGCGCATCCGCCTCGGCACCGCGGTGGTGGTGTTGCCCTGGCACAACCCGGTGCTGATCGCCGAACAGGCGGCGACGCTCGACCTGTTGTCGAACGGGCGGCTCGATTTCGGCGTCGGCAAGGGCTATCGCGACTACGAATTCGCCGGTTTCTGCATCCCGCAATCCGAGGCGACCGAGCGCTTCGACGAGGCGATGACGGTCATCCGCAAGGCCTGGACTAGCGAGGGCCGCTTTTCTCACCACGGCAAGCGCTGGAATTTCGAGAACGTGGTGGTCGAGCCCGCGCCGGTGCAGCGCCCGCATCCGCCGTTCTGGCTCGGCGCCGGCAGCGAGGAATCGATCCGGCGCGCGGCGCGCGAGGGCTACAATCTGTTGCTCGATCAGATCGGCTCGACCGACCTCACCATCGAGCGCGTGGCGCTGTTCCGCGACGAGTGCAAGCGCGCCGGGCGGCGCTACGATCCGCTCATGGTGGGTGCGACGCGCGGCTTGCAGATCCTGTCCTCTGAGGCCGAACGGCCGGCGGCGCTGGCGCAGCGCCAGCAGGTGCTGAAGACCGTGGGATCGCTGGCACGCGGCAAGGGATCAGACCGCTACACCGATCCGAGCAAGTTCACCGGCGCCGCCGAGGAAATCGACGACGCGCCGCTCTTGGGCACGCCGAAGGAGATCGTTGAACGCTTGAAGCGGCTCGAGGCCGGCGGGGTCGAGCATATTCTGCTGGTGGCCCCCAATCCGACCATCGGCACGCTCGAAACCTTCGCGCGCGAGATCATGCCGCAATTCGCGGCGGAAAAAGCCAAGGCGGTCTAGCGCTCAGTTGCGCGCGAAGCTGACCGCTTCCTCGGCGGCGCGGAACAAGGCCCGCGCCTTGTCCAATATCTCCTGGTGCTCCTTGGCCGGATCGCTGTCGGCCACCACGCCGCAGCCGGCTTGGACCACCATGCGGCCGTCCTTGACGATGGCGGTGCGCAGCACGATGCAGGTGTCCATGCTGCCGTCGCCGGCGAAATAGCCGATGCCGCCGCCATAGAGGTTGCGCTTCTCGGCTTCGAGCTCGTCGATGATCTCCATTGCCCGGACCTTGGGCGCGCCCGACAGCGTGCCGGCGGGAAATCCCGCGAGCAGCGCGTCGATCGCCTGGTATTTGGGATCGATCCGGCCTTCGACATGCGAGGAGATATGCATGACGTGGCTGTAGCGCTCGATGACGAATTGCTCGACCACATGCACCGTGCCGATCTTGGCGACGCGGCCGACGTCGTTGCGCGCGAGATCGAGCAGCATCAGGTGCTCGGCGCGTTCCTTGGGATCGGCCAGCAATTCCTCGGCCAAACTCTTGTCTTCCTCGGCGTCCTTGCCGCGCCGCCGCGTGCCGGCCAGCGGGCGTATGGTCACCTTGCCGTCGCGCAGCCGCACCAGGATCTCCGGGCTCGATCCCACCACCGCGAACGCGCCGTAATCGAGGAAGAACAGGAAAGGCGATGGGTTGAGGCGGCGCAGCGCGCGGTAGAGCGCGAACGGCGGCAGCTTGAACGGCACCGACAGCCGCATCGAGGGCACGACCTGGAAAATCTCGCCGGCGCGGATGTATTCCTTGGCCTTCTCGATCATGTCCAAACATTGCGCGCGGCTCATATTGGGCTGCGGCGGCGGCAGTTCCTGCGTCGCTTCGGCGGCCTCGCGGCCCATGGAGTAGAAATGGGGCGGCAAGGAGCGCTCGAACTCGGCCAGCGTGTCGGCGAGCCGGGCCCGCGCCGCGTCGTAGGCGTCCTGGGCCGAGACCGATTTTTCCGGCCACGCCGGCGTCACCACGGCGATGCGGTCGGAGATGTTGTCGAAGATGCAGACGATCGACGGCCGCAGGAACATCCCGTCGGGAATGCCGAGCGTGTCCGGATTCTTGTCCGGCAGTTTCTCCACCAGCTTGACCGTGCCGTAGCCCAGATAACCGAACAGCCCGGCGGCCATGGGCGGCAGTTCCTTGGGCGTCTCGATCCGGCATTCGGCGATCAGCGATTTCAGGGAAGCGAGCGCACCTTGGGGCAGCTTTTCGAAAGCATCGGGCGCCGATCGCGCGCGGCGGTTGATCTCGGGCTGGTCGCCGAAACAGCGCCAGATCAAATCGGGCTTCAAGCCGATGAAGGAATAGCGGCCGCGCGACGCGCCGCCCTCGACCGATTCGAAGAGAAAGCTCATCGGCTTGCCGTCGGCCAGCTTGAGCATGGCCGAGACCGGCGTTTCGAGATCGGCCACCAGCGAGGTCCAGACCAGCACCGGCTTGCCCGCTGCGTAAGCCTTGGCGAAATCCTTGAAGTCGGGCGCGGCCTGCATCGGCTAAAGCAGGCGGTTGAGATTGTCGCGGTTGATCTCGACCTTGTAGCGGCTGCGCAGCGCCTGGCTGAAGGCGCCGAGGAACTCGCCCTGCATCTGTTGGCTGAGCTGGTGCGACAGGCTGTCGAGGCCGGCCGCGTCCTTGCCGGGGTCGGCGGGCAGGATGCTGGTGAGCTGGGCGACGACGTAGCCGTCGGTCGAAGGCGCGTCGACCGCGCCGCCGATCTTGGCCTCGAACAGTTTCGGCACCAGCGCGGGCGGAACGGCGGCGCTGCCGTTGCGCGGCAGCGGCGCGGTCGCGACCACCGCCAGCTTGTGCGCGGCGGCGACCTCGCGGATCGGACGTCCGCTGTTGATCTCCTGGGTCATGGCGTCGGCCAGCTTCTGCAACGCATCGGCGCGGTTGTCCGCCTGCCACAGCTTGACCGCGTCGTCATGCGCGTCGGCGAGCGGTTTGATGCCGGTGGGCGTGACCTTGTCGATATGGACGACGAAATATCCGGTTTCGCCCATGTCGGCGAGCGCGCTGTTCTTACCGCCGTCGGTGGCGAAGGCGGTGCGCAGCACCGTCTCCACCGGCGGCGGCAGATCGGCCTGCTTGCCGGTGGCGTCGCGGCCCTGCTCGTCGAGACCCTTGAAGGCCGCGGTCTTGAGGCCGTATTTCCGCACCACCTCGTCGAGCGAAGCCCCGCCCGCGAGATCGTCGTCGATCTGGTTGGCGGTCTTGGCCATGCTGTCGCCGGCCATGTCGCGCGCGATTTCGTCGCGCAACTGGCTCTTCACCTGGGCGAAGCTCTGGGTCTGCTCGGGACGGACCGAGACCACGTGAATCACGTGCCAGCCGAAGGAGGATTGCACCGGCGGCGTGACACCGCCCGCTTTCATCGCAAAGGCCGCGTCGGCCAGCGGCCCCGGCAGATCGCCGCGCTTCACCCAGCCGAGATCGAGCGCGGCGGGGTCGGCGCCCGCCAGGGCCTTGCCGGTTTCGTTGAAGCTTTTGCCCGATGCCAGCATGGTCTCCGCCGCCTGCGCCTTAGCCTCGTCGGAAAACAGCATCTGCTGGAGTTGGCGTTCCTCGGGCTTGTGGAACTCGTCCTGGCGGGCCTGGTATTCGTCGTGCAGCTTGTCGTCGGGCACGACCATGGTGTTTGCGACGTCATCGACGCGCAACATGGCGACGGTGAAGTCGCGCCGCTCCGGCGTGCGGAAGCGATCCTGGTGGGCCTGATAATAGGCGTCGAGGTCCGCTGGCGACGGCGAAGGCGGCGGCCCGGCCGCCGCCGGCGGCAGCTTCACCAAATCGGCGATCCGGCGCTCGGCCTGGGCGCGATAAAAGGCGGAAGTCAGCTCGGCGGGCGGCGACAAACCCTCGGTCAGCGCGATGGTCAATTCGCTGCGCACCATGTCGGCGCGCTGCATGGCTTCGTATTGCGGCTCGGTCAGGCGGTTGTTGGCCAGCACTTGGGCGTAGACGTTGCGGTCGAGATTGACCTGCCCGACGACGACGCTCGTGAGCGGCTGCTGGCGCTCTAC
>Ga0209624_10002985_pt1 | contig 12256 bp, 9 predicted proteins | sample JacPinW_OM2H0_O1_FD_188565 | JGI IMG/M metagenome (GOLD analysis project Ga0209624, IMG submission 188565) | Forest soil microbial communities from Algoma, Ontario, Canada - Jack Pine, Ontario site 1_JW_OM2H0_O1 (SPAdes) (version 2) | ecosystem: Environmental > Terrestrial > Soil > Boreal... | reverse complement strand
CAATATATCTTTCGCGCGCGGCCCCTGAATCGCCAGCTGAGAATGTCGCGGACCGGCATTTTCCACCTGTGCGTCGAATTTATTGTGCTCCACAATATGCTCGTAATCCTGGTCCTGATTCCCCGCGTTCACGCACAACATATAGTGCGTGTCGGAAATCTTGTTCACCAGCAAGTCATCCACAAAAGTGCCGCGCGAAGTCATCAGCCCGGAGTAGTGTGCCTGCCCGATAACAAGCTTCGCGGCGTTGTTGCAAGACACCAGTTGCACCAAGCCCAATGCGCCCGGGCCGCGAACTTCAATCTCACCCATGTGACTCACGTCAAATAGCCCGGCGCGCGTGCGCACAGCCTCATGCTCGGCCAGAATGCCGGAGTATTCCAATGGCATATCCCAGCCGCCAAAATTCACCATTTTGGCGCCGAGTTCGCGATGAATGGAATTCAGAGCGGTCTTGCGCAGTGCTGCGGTTGCCGGAGTTGTCACTGAGAATTTCTCATCACAGAAGCGAAACATCGAAGCTAGCATGCGTGTTTTCTAGTTGTCAAGGAACGCGGGCAGATGGCGCTTGTCCGCGGCCCAAGCATGGCCTAAGATTAGGCAAGGGCGAACCGCAGTTTACTGGAGACTTGCAAGTGGTAACACTCTGCTCGCAGTGTGAGAAGCCGGAAATGGAGTGTACCTGCGTGAAGTACTGCTGCTTCTGCCAGGCTCAGTTCGACATTCGCATGGGCGTGGATGGCATGTATTATTGTCCGGATTGCCGCGAGGCTTGCGACGTGCGGCTAGCAGACAAAGATGAGCACTGATCCAAGCCGTACTGAATTTACTGTGCAGGACGATCCTCGGCTGCTTGCCGGGGTATTGGCCATCGTCTTGTTTGCCGGCCAACGCTGCGGTCTTCCGAGCGAAGCTCAGGACGGCTTGGCTGAAGCCGCTGTAGATGCCTGCCGGGAAACGTTTCCCCTCGCGAATAATAACGGAAACTCGAATCCAGCTCTGAAAGTGATTGTTTCGGATTTTCCTGACCGCGTGGAAGTCGCTATCGAGCACTCTGGAGAATCGCTGCCTTCGGCAGGACTTGACACTTTTGCCGGAGCTGCTATCGGTTCGCAAGCGCGGTTGAGCGACGCCCTGCAAAAGAACAGTGTCGATCGCGTGCAGTACGAAGCGCGCAATGGCGTCTCGCGAATGACCCTAATCAAATATTGTGACAGTCGCCGCGCGAAATTCTAACCCCGTCGTTCCTATCCGCACATAACGCCATATAACGCCGGAAATTTTCCCCGTACATCTATGAAGGGGCCAAAGCCTTCGTGCGTATCAACGACATCAGCTCGTCCTGGCTCACCGGAGCATCGATCTTCAGACGATCTCCCGTCGGCGTAACGCGAACGTGGTCCAGTGCGCGCGCAAAATCCGGGTTCGACTGCGCTTCCTGATAGCGCCGGTACATTACGCCGGCCTGCATCGCCGCTCCCAGCATATTTGCATCGTCCACCGAATCGCACGCAGCTTGGAATTGAACGTCGATCCCGGAATCCGCGTTCACGCTGATAATCATGGCATGTATGCGCCCCATGACGGCCGCAGCCTGCGGGAACTGGCTGGCTTGCGGAACCAGTTGATGCATGGCCATGCTCGTGGAAGTCTTGTCCAGAACCGCCCATATAAGTCCGGTGCCGTTGGCTTCGTTGATGAGCGGAAAAATTTTGTCGTTTGACAACAAGCTTTCCGTCTTGCCCATGCGGACATCGATCATTTTTTCGAGCGCGCTACGATTGCCGAAGGCTGCCGTGTTGGCGTCGAGAAAAAAGAAAAGAATGTCTCCGGCGCCACCGCCGCTTCCGAAAGCGTAAAGGTGATACCCGTTGTTCTCGATCATCGGAATCTTTTGAGCTTTGAACTTCGCTTCGGTGCTGGCCGGGTCGAACCCGCCTATAGCAACGCCGAGTATGTCTCCGGTTTCGCCTCCCGCGGCCAGGATAGTGCCCCAAGCGAGACTGTCCACTTGTGTGTTCGGGTCCACGCCGGCGGAAGCAAGGAATTGCTCGAATTGCCGCATGTTCTGCGGAAGCATCTGGTCCTGTATTTGCGAGAACCATGTAAGTTTCCGGGCCGCTTTCAAATCCGCGAAGGCGAATTCCGAAGTGGTCTTCGGGAACATCCCGATCACGTTGGTGGTGACCGAGCCCGCGGAAAGTCGCGAAGAAGTTGCAGTCAAAATACCAAGCAGCGCGGCCGCCGCCAGCACTGTCAATAAAACGCTTCGAACGATTGGCTGTCTCACGATTGTTTTCCCCTCAGCACGATTGTTTTCCCTTCAGATAGTATAGCTAATAAAGCGGCTGGGCCGCGGGTCGCTCGGAAATGGAAATTGTCCCAATCCCGAGGCGGCGCCTCCTTAGTATAGATGCTGAAAGCGTTCTTGGAGGAATCAACTTTTGCCGATGCGTGCCGCAAGTAACTCGGATTCAGAGCGAAGTCGCGCCGAAAATCCCGAATCGGTGATGGACTCCAGATTAATGGCCACGTTTTCGAGCGCTCCTTTAATCGCCGCCCCAGCCATTAGACGTCCAACACGGATATCCGAAAGCATGGAAGGACTGGCGATGCTTTCCAGTTTCCCGAGCTGCTCGAAAATTTGCGCCGCTTTCCGCGCCACTTCCATAGGGACATTCGCCGCCCCTTGCAACGCATTTTGAATTGCGGCTTCGCGCCGTCCCTGTTCTTCAGGAGTCGCTTGCGGCAGCTTGTAGGCTGCCATCACCGATTCGAACGAAGCGGCGTCGCGATCAATTGCCTCCGACAGGGTTCGCGATGCCGCGTGAAATTCCGCCAGAGCATCGCTGAGCGCTTCCACATGTGCTGCTTGCGATTTTTTCTTGCGCGAAAGCCCGGCAACCATCTGGCCCAGACTGGCCCCCAACGCGCCAGCCAGTGCTGCCACCGACCCGCCCCCCGGCGTCGCGGTGGGCTGTGCCACGGCGTCCAAAAACGGTTGCGCCAGCGACGCCAATTTTCCGGGACTTTCCGCCGCTGGAGTTCCCGCGAGAGACGCTTCCATGCGATTTTCGAAAACTTGCGCTGGCGAAAAGTTTTCGAGTTGCAGGTAAAAGTCGGCAGTCAGTTCGATCGCGCGCTTGGGTATCAATCCGACGATTTCGCTGCCCACAATCGATACGCCGTATCTCTCCGCCTCGCGCTTCACCATCTCGAAGACGCGGTGTATCGGCGTCTGCTCGAAATCCGTCAGGTTAATGGAAACTTGCGCCAAATTTCTGCCGCGCAAATCCACGCCCATAGCTTTCACGTAGCGCAAACCGCCATTCGAGAAGCGGATATTTTTGCCGATGCGATTGGCGATGCTCACGTCTGAAGTATTCAAATTGATATTGTAGGCAATCAGAAATTTGCGCGCGCCCACCACGGTCGCGCCAGCCGTTGGATGCAAACGCTGCTCGCCAATATCCGGAGCGCGAGCAGGATTGCGCGGAACTTCCTCGAGCAATCCTTCGAATTGCCCTTTGCGAATATTTTCCAGGTTCGTGCGTTCGGGACGCTGCGCTGCGGCTTCGTAAAAATACACCGGAATGCCAAAACGTTCCCAAATCTCGCGTCCCACTTTCTTGGCCAGCGCGACGCAATCCTCAATCGTCACGCCTTCGATCGGGATGAACGGAACCACGTCCGTCGCGCCCATGCGCGGATGCGCGCCGGAGTGCTTGGTCAAATCAATCAGCTCAGCAGCTTTGCCCACTCCGCGAAGAGCGGCTTCGGCCACAGCTTCCGGCTCGCCCGCCAGCGTCACCACGCTGCGGTTATGATCGCTGTCGCTTTCGCGATCCAGCAGAAACACGCCGGGAACTTCGCGCATCGCTGAAACGATCGCATCCACCTTGGATGCGTCGCGCCCTTCGGAAAAGTTCGGAACACATTCAACGAGTCGTTTCATCAGTTAGAGGTTCTTCATGTGCAGGATGGCGCCGCGTTTCATCGTGAGGCTGCAAAGATTCACACCAAAATAATACGGGATTTCGCGGTAGTCGGCCACGTCAAACGCGGCCAGGTCTGCATATTTGCCAACCTCGAGCGAGCCCACACGATCGTGCACCCGCAGCGAGTACGCCGGATTAATCGTCGCAGCCGTGATGGCTTCGGCCGGCGTCATGCGCATTTGCGTACAGGCCAGCGATAAAATCATGGTCATGCTCAACGTGGGGCTGGTGCCAGGATTGAAATCGGTGGCCACTCCCACAATTGCGCCCTCATCGATTAGCTCGCGCGCCGGCGCGTAGTCCTTAAGTCCGAGATGGAAACAGCAACCCGGCAGCATCGTGCACACCACATTCGAAAGCCCCAGCACGCGAATATCGGCGCGATTTATTTTCTCCAGATGATCGGCGCTCGCCGCTTGCAGCTCAATCGCAAGGCGCGCCGCTCCCGTGTGCGCGAGCTGCTCAGCGTGAATGCGTGGGACCAGTCCACAAGCTCGCCCAGCCATCAGAATCCTTCGTGCCTGTTCCACAGTAAACGCGCCGCGGTCGCAGAAAACATCGCAAAATTCAGCCAGCCCCGCGGTCGCCACCGCTGGAATCCATTCGCGCGCAAGCAGATCCACATACGCATCCGGGCGTCGCCGAAATTCAGGGGGCACCACGTGCGCGCCCAAAAACGTTGAGTGAATGTCGAGCGGATGCTCCTGATGAAGATCGTAAAGAATCCGCAGAATCTTCAACTCGCTCTTCCAATCCAAGCCGTAGCCGCTTTTCGCTTCGATAGTCGTGGTGCCGTGCGCTGCGAACTCGCGAAGGTTTTTCAGCGCTCGCGCTTTCAGGATTTTTGCGGAGGCGCTGCGCAAATGTTTCATCGTTGAACGAATTCCGCCACCCGAGCGCGCAATCTCCTCGTAGGTTGCGCCAGAGATCCGCTGCTCGTATTCCGCGGCCCGGCTAAAAGGAAAAATCAGGTGAGTATGCGAATCGACAAATCCGGGCAGAACAACACGTCCGCCGAGGTCCAACTTTTCCGCGCGCCGCGCTTTAGGCAGACGTTCAATACGGCGCTTCGAACCCACCGCCGCGATGCGGTCCTGATGCACCAAAATCGCGCCGTCGCGAATAATTTCAAGTTGCCCGAGTGCGTGCCCGCGTCGCGGCACAGGCCCGCGCATCGTCAAAACCTGCGAGCACCCGGTAATCAGCCAGTCAGGCACGGTTGCGATGATACAGCGTCACTTCGCGGAAAACACTACTCGAACGTTTACCGAGGACTTGCTTGAGCCCGCAAGCGTATCAGATTGGTTTTTCTAGGGGCGCAGCATGCTGCGTCCGCCGAAGATGCTTGGCTAGGTTGAGCGAGTTAAGGGGCGGATGCGTCGTGCGGGACGTTATCAACGACAATACAAAATCGCCGGATGTAACCTCACGCACTCGCTGCTTGAGCAAGATATGCAGGCGCGAAAACGTCCGCCACAAACGACTCGATCGTCGTCGGCCTACTATTTTCCACCGAGCGCTTCTCTTGCGGCGCAAGAAGCCCTGCGTTCCCGGCCTTCCACATCTCAATCAGCAGCTTCGCGGTTTGCTTCGGCATTCCAGTCTGCACCAGCGCAGGTTCGAGCATCATGAAGGGCACTTGCATATAACTGAGTTTGGGCTTGCCAATGGCGTTGCCAACGATCGTCGCGATTTCTTTCATGGTCACATCGCGCGGCCCGAACAATTCCTGCACGGAGCTGCCGGAAAAATCGCGAGCGTGGAGACGCTTCGCCGCATAAGCGCCTATATCTTTAGTAGCAATTAGAGCAACGGGCAGGTCGCCATCCGTTCCGCCTGGCAGGAAACCCATCTTGCGCAGCGGCTCCATGCTCATAAATAAATTTTCCATGAACGGCCCCGGCCGCAGGTGCAGCACGTTGAGCCCCGGCACGCTGTTCAACTTCTGTTCCAAATTGTGGAGGCCAACGATCGGCCCGGTCTTTTCCGCATGCTGCGCTCCCAAACTGCTCAGCGTCACGACATACGGAACGCGCGCGCTCGTAATCGCCTTTAGATAAGCATCGGAGACCCGGTCTTGGTATGCGCGATAATCATCGTCAACTTCTTGCGGAATCACTAGATAAACGGCTGTCGCGCCCTCAAACGCCTTCGACATCTGCGCCGCGTCTTCCACTTTGCCAACGAACGCTTCCGCGCCCTTCTGCGTGAACCGTTCCAGCTTTTTCGCATCGCGGCCGATGACGCGCACTTTCTCTCCGCTTGCAAGCAGCGCCTCGACAGCAACTCTTCCTGTATTTCCGGTCGCTCCAGTGACGACTATCATGTTTTCTCCATGGGGATTTTAATCCCCGACTTCTGCGCAAACTCAATCGCCTCGGTATAGCCCGCGTCCACATGCCGCGCCACGCCGATCCCGGGATCGTTGGTCAGAACGCGTTCGATGCGCTCCGCCATTTCCTTAGAGCCATCCGCTACTGTGACTTGACCTGCGTGCAACGAGTAGCCGATGCCCACTCCGCCGCCGTTGTGAATCGAAACCCAACTCGCCCCACTAGCAGTGTTCAGCAGGGCATTGAGCAGCGCCCAATCCGCCACCGCATCCGAGCCATCCTTCATTTTTTCCGTTTCGCGATAAGGAGAAGCCACCGAGCCGCAGTCGAGATGATCGCGCCCAATCACGATCGGCGCCTTCAATTCGCCTTTTGCCACCAGATCGTTCAACGCGAGTCCAAATTTGTCCCGCTCGCCATAACCCAGCCAGCAGATTCGCGCCGGCAATCCCTGGAACCGCACGCGCTTCTGCGCCAGATGAATCCAGCGCGTCAAAACTTCGTCGTGCGGGAACATATCGAGCACTAGCTTGTCAGTCCGATAAATGTCCGAAGCTTCGCCGGAAAGCGCGGCCCAACGAAATGGCCCACGCCCTTCGCAAAATAGCGGACGAATATATGCAGGCACGAACCCCGGAAAATCGTAAGCGTTCTTCACGCCTTGCTCAAAAGCAAAAGTCCGTATGTTATTTCCGTAATCGAACGTGATCGATCCCAGCTTCTGCAACGCGAGCATGCCTTCCACATGCTTGGCCATCGATTCGAGCGAACGCTTGCGATACGACTCGGGATCGCTCTTGCGCAGCTCGACGGCTTGCGCTACGTCGAGCCCTTGCGGAATATATCCGCCGATCGGATCGTGCGCGCTGGTCTGATCCGTCAACAAGTCAGGCACCACGCCGCGCCGCGCAAGCTCCGGTATCACGTCTGCGCAATTTCCCACCAGACCTACCGACGTCGCTTCGCGCTTGCGCACCGCATTTTTCAAAATTCGCAGCGCCTCGTCGAGATCGTTCACCATCACATCGCAATAGCCCGTCTTCACGCGCCGCTTGATGCGCTCCGGGTCCACATCAATTCCAAGAAATGCCGCGCCATTCAACGTCGCAGCGAGCGGTTGTGCGCCGCCCATTCCGCCCATGCCTCCGCTGGCCACCAGCTTTCCCGCCAGGTCACTCTGAAAATGTTGGCGCCCCGCCGCCGCAAAAGTTTCATACGTGCCTTGCAAAATTCCTTGTGAGCCGATGTAAATCCAGCTTCCCGCTGTCATCTGTCCATACATCATCAATCCCGCGCGGTCCAACTCATCAAAATTCTTCCAGTCGCTCCAATGTCCCACAAGATTCGAATTTGCGATGAGCACTCGCGGTGCGTATGAATGCGTACGGAAAATTCCCACCGGCTTGCCGGACTGAACCAGCAAAGTCTCGTCATTCTTCAAAGATTTCAGAGACGCGACGATCGCGTGATAGCACTTCCAGTTACGCGCCGCCTTTCCGCGCCCGCCGTAAACGATCAAATCCTCCGGCTTTTCGGCGACTTCGGGGTCGAGGTTGTTCATCAGCATGCGCATGGCCGCTTCCTGCTGCCAGCCCTGGCAGGAAAGCGAAGTACCGCGCGGCGCGCGAACCGCCTGGTATCCCGCCACGTCTTCTGTCGCGAGTTTCGACATCGAAACCTCCCATCACATCTTAACGCACCACGGCCGAAATTTCGCAGGTTGCCATTTGGTAAAGAAGCGCCTCGCCGCGTTGCGCGATGTTCCCCCATACGCTAGAGTTAAAGAGTCACGATGGATTATCCTCCGCTCACAAAATCATTGCTCGATGCTGTGGACAAGCACGCCAGCCCGCGCGCCCAAATGTACCGTACCGCCGAGGGTTGGCAGTCCATCACCGCGCAAGAAATGTTGCGGCGCGTAGCGGGACTGTCCAAGGCTCTCGGGGAACTCGGAATTAAATCCGGCGACCGCGTAGCCATCCTCGCGCCCAACTGTCCCGAATGGCACATCGCCGACTTCGCGATACAAGGTTTAGGCGCAGTAAGCGTCCCAATTTATTTCAACGAGTCGCTCGACCGCCTCGTTTACATCCTGAATGATTCAGGCGCGCGCATCGTGTTCACCTCCGGCGAAGCCCAAGCGCGCAAAATCGCCGAATGCCGCGAAAAACTTTCCACGCTCGAACACGTGATTTCAGTTGCTCCGCTCTCCGATTTAAGTGGCGACACTCTGCGCTACGAAACTCTGATCACCACCGCGGGCGATGCGGACATCACCGAATATCGCAGACGCGCCTCGGAAATTTCCTCCAATCAACTAGCCACCATCATCTACACCTCCGGGACCACCGGCGAGCCCAAGGGAGTGATGCTCACTCACCACAACCTGAGCTCAAATGTTGAAGACTCGCTGAAGGATCACGATCTTTCTCCCGGTGACCTCGCGCTTTCCTTCCTCCCGCTCGCCCACGTCTATGAACGCACCGTGGATTATGGCTATCTCTTCGACGGCGTTCCCATCGCCTACGTGGAGCAAATGGAATCCGTTCCGCAAGCGCTTCTGGAACTGAAACCCACGCTGGCCGCGGCCGTCCCACGCTTTTTCGAAAAGATCTACGCAAACATTATCGACAAGGGACATCGCGAGACCGGCATTAAGAGAAAAATATTCGATTGGTCATTGCGCGTAGCCCAGGAAGCTGTTCCGTGGCGAGCACATGGCAAGCAGCCTTCATTTTGGACTAAACAACGCTGGGAAATTGCCGACCGCCTGGTTTACTCAAAGATTCGCGCCGGACTCGGCGGCAGAATCCGCTATTTCTTTTCCGGCGGAGGCCCGCTCTCTCCCGATCTCGCCGAATTTTTCTGGGCTATCAATCTGCCGATCATGCAGGGATACGGTCTAACGGAAACTTCGCCCGTGATATCGGCAAACGTGCCGAAGAAAAATAAAGTGGGCACTGTCGGTTTGCCCATCGCTCATGTAGAAGTGCGCATCGCCGGCGATGGCGAGATCCTGGTGAAAGGTCCGTGCGTCATGGAAGGATATTTCCACAAACCCAAAGAGACCGAAGAAGTTTTGACTCCCGACGGCTGGCTCTCCACTGGAGACATCGGAAAACTCGACGAAGACGGATACCTGATCATCACCGACCGCAAAAAAGAGCTATTGAAGACGGCAGCTGGAAAGTTTGTAGCACCCGCATTCATCGAAAATCTGTTGAAGCAGTCTCCATTCATTACCAATGCGATTGCGGTAGGTGACAAGCGCAAATTCGTCGCGGTCCTGATCGTTCCGAACTTCGTGGCAATCCAGAACGAAGCGCGAAAACACGGGAAAGATTTTCCTGGGCCGTCGCAGATGACTTCAGACCCCTGGGTTCGCGACTTGCTCTCGCACGAAATCGAGCGGCTGACGGCTTCGCTCGCGCAATACGAAAAACCAAAGCGCTTCGCGCTGCTCGAACAGGACTTCACCTTCGCCAATGGCGAATTGACTTACACACTGAAAATGAAGCGCCGCGTGATCGAAGGCCGCTACCAAGATCTGATTGCCAAGCTTTACGCAGACGTGGAAGAGCCGCGCCCTCAGCATTTGGCGTAGTATGTCCGCAAACGCGCGCGAGCGTTACAATCGATTAGGAGAATTTGATGGCTGACCATTTGGTGATTGCTGGAAAAACATTCAACTCCCGGCTGATCGTGGGAACGGGAAAGTATCGCAGTTTTGAAGAGATGCGTCGCGCACACCAAGCTTCCGGCGCCGACATGGTCACCGTGGCCCTGCGCCGCGTGAATCTCACCGACAAATCCAAGGAATCGCTGCTCGATTATATCGATCGCAACAATTTTTTTATCTTGCCCAATACCGCGGGCTGCTATTCCGCGGACGAAGCCGTGCGCACCGCTCGCCTCGGCCGCGAAGTCGGACTCTCCGAATGGGTAAAGCTGGAAGTAATCGGCGACCAGCAAACACTTTTTCCCGACACGGAAGAATTGATTCGCGCCACAAAGACCCTCGTTGCCGAAGGTTTCGTCGTTCTGCCTTACACCAACGACGACTTGATCGTCGCTCGAAAATTAATTGATGCCGGCGCCGCGGCCGTCATGCCGCTCGGCGCGCCGATTGGTTCCGGCATGGGCATTCAAAATATTGCGAACATGCACATTCTGCGCGAACGCATCACCGAAGTGCCGATGATCGTGGATGCCGGCGTGGGAACCGCGTCGGATGCAGCGATCGCCATGGAACTTGGAGCCGACGGCGTGTTGATGAATACCGCGATTGCCGAAGCTCAGGACACCGTGTTGATGGCCGAAGCCATGGGCCAAGCAGTGGAAGCCGGACGCAAAGCTTTTTGCGCAGGTCGCATTCCGAAAAAACTTTACGCTGCGGCCTCGAGCCCGCTTCAAGGGGTTGTCCGCTAGAGTTGCGCATCGCCGTCTGAGTTGCCTGAGCCGGCCCTAACGAAATAGAAGATGCCAGGAAATGTCCACCAGCGCGTGTACCAATGCGCCGGGAAACAACGAGCCAGTCTTCATCCAAACGTGCCCATAAAATAATCCCGCGATGGTCGCCAGAAAAACATACTTCCAGTTTGGAAATGGCGCGTGCATGATGTGCGCGAAGCCGAAAATCACCGAAGCAATCGCCAGCCCCGTCCACTGGTTCTTCAAAGTCCGCGAAAAAAGATTCTGCAACACGCCGCGAAACAGGAATTCTTCCGGCCACGCGGTAAAAAAAGTAATTCCAACCGTAGCCAACGGAAGCGTCTTGAGCCGCGAAAGCGTTGGATCAAATTTCAGAAAGCCGATTTGCATTCCCACCGCCACAGCGATCGCCGCGAAAATCAAAAAATGAATCGCCACGTTCGCCCCAAATCCGCGCCGCCAAACAATTGCGTAACCAATCCCGTCCATACGCCGCAGCAAAATAAACGCAGCGATGCCGGTGCTCAGCGCCAACAAAACCGTCAGAGTGTGTGATAGCTCGGTGGGGTAGGGAAATACGTGATACATCCAACGAAATTCCACCGGCAGCCAAATGATCAGCGCCGCCGCGTAGTCTTCCCAAGTCCCAGGCGGCTTACCAGTGCTGCGTGCCAATAGCAGCGCCGGCAACACGCAGTAAGCCGCGCCCGCCAGCGCCAATGTCCACTTGCCGGTAACAGTGATCGTATAAATCAGGACCGCAAACAGAGGGACGAGCGGCGCGAGCACGCGGCCATGCTCACCAAGAAATTTCCGCGCGCCCTCCAGCACAGACGGGCAAGCCAGGAAAAATTCAAACCCAAAAAGCGCCGCGGCCACGCTTAGCGCCATGCCGTAGCGGGGTCCCCTGTAACCTAAGCGGAATCCCAGCAGTATCACAAAAACAATAATCGGCACCCACACCGCAAAGGCAATCGGGAGCTTCAGTTCCCAGGTTTTTGATTTACCGTCAGCCACCAGGGGATTTTACTGAAGTGTACGAATGTTCCGAGAAAAACTTGCTTTGCGTTTGCCTCTCAGCGATTCTTGTGCGACTTGAACGCCGCCCCACAGCCCGGCAAACCACAACGCCTTGCTTACATCGACTGGATGCGCGGATTCGCCTGCCTGTTGATGTTCGAAGTCCATGCCTACGATTCATGGCTGGGCGGAGCTGCTCGCGAATCGCGTGTCATGAAATGGTCGCAGCTCAGTGGAACCATTCCCGCGCCTCTTTTTCTTTTTCTCGCCGGCGTGTCCATCGCGCTCGTCTCAGACAAGATGCGCAAAAAGGGAATCACCCCAAATCAAATTGCGCGCACCACCATTTTGCGCGGAGCGGAGATACTCGGTCTCGGGCTCCTGTTCCGCCTGCAGGAATATTTGCTCGGCATACCCTGGGCGCCCTGGACCGATCTGCTCCGCGTGGACATTCTGAACACCATCGGCATTCGA
>Ga0209624_10002983_pt1 | contig 12266 bp, 11 predicted proteins | sample JacPinW_OM2H0_O1_FD_188565 | JGI IMG/M metagenome (GOLD analysis project Ga0209624, IMG submission 188565) | Forest soil microbial communities from Algoma, Ontario, Canada - Jack Pine, Ontario site 1_JW_OM2H0_O1 (SPAdes) (version 2) | ecosystem: Environmental > Terrestrial > Soil > Boreal... | reverse complement strand
CGAGTTTTTCGTGCACCTTCATAAATATTTCCGTCGTCGCGTCTTCGGCGTCTTCCCGCGTGTGCAGCGAACGCCTGCAGAAACGGAAAATCGGCCCGGCAAATTCCCGGTAGAGCTCGCCCCAAGCTTCGAGGTCGCCCGTCCGGGCTCGGGTGATGCATTCAGCCAATTCCAGCTGGTCTGATGCGTTCATGCCCTCCGGCCTATTCCGCGCTTCCACTTAGAGATACGCATGGATGAGTGAAAAACTTACATTCCGGGCGGGTTCCCGTTCATTGAAATGGGCGCCGATGACCGCCCGCCATCGGCCAACCCGGAGATATCAATGACTTACAGGCACTTTATCAGATTAGGGGGTAAACGATTGGCGAAGGATGGGCACGAGCTTCCGAATGAAGGCGGTTCGATGGCGGAGCCAGCGTCCGGGATAGGGGAGTTCAACGTGGCGGCCGGACCAGTTTGCTTGATGTTCGGTTCTCTGCACATTGTGGGCGATTGACCGGATGACGGTGACCACGATTGCCGGACGCGACGAGCGAATCGTTTTGGTGAGATGCGGCTCGCCTGCTCGACATAATTTTCTTCGCATGTTCGGTGGCAGACGATCGACTGGGAGCTCGCACAAGTCCACCAGATAGCAGCCGAGGTTGCGAAATGATTTTAGGAAATCCGCTTCACGCAGATTGGGAAACGCTTTGACGAAGGCTTCTCGAATCGCGCGGTAAAGTCCGGAATCTGCGTGATAGAAAAATCGGCCGGATGCCGGAGGCGATTCACCGACGAATAGAATGCGGACTTTTCTGGGACGAAAGCTTTGGCGCAGACGTTCGTTGGAATGCAGACTTGTTTTGTAAGTAGGTTTGATGCCCTTCACAATTTCTTTCACTGAATTACGCCTGCTACCAGTCTGACATCTTTCTCGATTTTCGTACGTCATATAAGTATGCTCGTCCGGGTTTTAACGCGCTTGTCACATTTGAATAGCCGCTACTGGCGATTCGGTTCACTCTGCCACGGGGAGGCTTTAAATGAAAAAAATTGCGTGGGGCGTGATATCGCTACTTTTTGTGACGGCTATTGTTCTGGGGCAGTCGCGAAAATCCGAAGAGCGCTTTGACAGTCTCGTCCGCGATGACTTCTTTGCCGGTATGGAAGGCGACACCGTTCGCTTTGACCGCGCGATGAAAACGTGCGAGGACGCTCTGGCGAAAGATCCCAAGAACGCGGCCGCCATGGTATGGCATGGCGCGGGCATCTATGTTCGCGGCGGAATTACGATCAGCAAAGGAGACTACGCGAACGGAAAACCAATGGTCTCGCGTGGAGCTAAGGAAATGGCGGATGCGATTGCTCTCGATCCCGATGACGTGCAAACGCGGATTCCGCGCGCGGCGATGTACATCGGCGCTACCCGCAAGATGGACGACGCGTATAGCAAGCCCATTCTGGAGCTTGCAGTTGGCGATTATGAGAAAGTCTTGCAGTTGCAGCAATCCTATTTCGATACGATGCCAACGCACAGCCGCTGCGAACTTTTGGGTGGCCTGGCGGAGGGCTACCGGCGACTTGGGAATTATGACAAGTCCACGAATTACTTGGAACGCCTGATAAAGGAGTTGCCCGAGACCCCTTGCGAAAAGCAAGCTAAGCGCTGGCTCGTGGATCTGCCGAGGGTGGATAAGCAGGAGCACTTTTGTCTGGGGTGTCACATGGGAGGAAATTCCTGAGATCGATAGCGAGCGAACGTGTTTCGGCGAACATCACTGCGTGGGCCGGGTTCGCAGTGGCGTGCGCCGGATTCGCGTTTCTGAACGCCATCAGCTGGTATCCAGCCTATCGCAATTCCGGCCCGTATGCGCCTGCCTGGAATCGGGCGCTTACATGGGAGCTGGTGCGCTGGGAACTATGGGTGCCTATGACGGCGCTCATTCTCCGTTGGGCCAGGAAATATCCAAGGCGTGACGGCGGCAATGAAGCTGGGAACACACTCCGCATGATCGAAGCGGGCGTTTTGTTTCCCGCGCTGCATTGTATTTTTCTTGTCGCGATTTATTTCCCAATCGCCGGCGGGCGGCTCGGCGCTTTTCTCCGTTACCGTTCGTTCGTCCTACTGACAAATTATCTCGCTGGGATGATTGTTACCGGATTGGTGCTCGGCCTCGCGCGGGCTCGGGATTATCAATCACGATTGCGCGAAGAGGAAGTGAGGGCTTCTTGCTTGGAAGCGCAGTTGTTGAAGGCACAGCTCGACGCCCTGAAGATGCAATTGCAACCTCACTTCCTTTTCAACACATTAAATGCGATTTCGTCGCTGCAAATGGAAAATCCGGCGGCCGCGCAACGCATGTTGGTGAGGCTTTCGGAATTTCTTCGGATGACGCTTGAGGATTCCGCGGAAACGGTGACGCTTCGTCGCGAGATGGATTTCGTCGCGAGATATTTGGAGATTGAACGGGTTCGATTTCCGGATCGGCTAGCTGTGCAATTTGCTCTTGGCGGGGAAACACTTGACGCCATGGTGCCAAATTTAATTCTGCAGCCGATTGTGGAAAATGCGGTGCGTCATGGCATCGCGATGAAAGCCGAACCAGGAAGAATCGAAGTAAGCGCGTCTCGGTGCGATGGATTCCTGCGGCTTCAAGTTCGCGACACCGGGCCCGGACTGGCAAGCAGTTGGCAGGCAGAATGTCCGAGCCGAGCGGCTGCTTCGGGAATCGGTCTTGCCAATATTCGCAGCCGGTTGGAGCGGATGTATGGCGCTGCCTTTCGATTCTCAATTGACGATGCTGAAGGTGGCGGAGTGCTGGCCGCGATAGAAATTCCTTTTCAGGAATCCGCGCGGTGATGACAGGCGCTGCTCTGATACGGACACTAATTGTCGATGACGAGCCGCTGGCCCGAGCAGCGATTCGCAATATGCTGACGCGCCACGATGAAATTCAAATTGTGGGTGAATGTTCGAGCGGGGCTGAAGCGATTCTGGCAATCGAATCGGGCGCGCCGGATCTCGTATTTCTAGACGTGCAAATGCCGGAGGTGGATGGTTTCGGCGTTGTGGAAGCCATAGGCATCGAACACTTTCCATGTTTTATTTTTGTGACGGCGTACGATCAGTATGCGGTTCGCGCATTTGAAACCCATGCGCTGGATTATTTGCTAAAGCCGTTCGATCGGGAGCGATTTGATGCCGCCATGAATCGCGCGATGCAACAAATGAGGCGGAAGGAATCCGCTGACGAGATGTCTCTGCGTTTACAGGAACTGGTGCGCGAATCGCGCGCGCCGCATTTACAACGATTTATTATTCGCGAACCGAATCGCATTTTTTTTCTTGCGGCGAAAGATGTTGATTGGATTGAAGCGCAGGGTAACTACGTCAATCTTCATGCAGGTACGCACACGTACATGCTTCGCGAGCCGCTCGGCGAGATTGAAACACAGTTGGCGCCGGGAACATTTCGCAGGATACATCGGTCAACTATCGTGAACGTGGATTGCATTCGGGAGTTGCAGCTCCTGTTTCATGGCGGATACACGGTGGTGCTGCGCGATGGAACGGAACTAAAATTAAGTGAACGCTTCCGCGAGAACCTGCGAAAAGATTTCCTCGGTAAGTTGTGAAGGCGCATTAACGCTTTGGTTCGGACATGAGTTTCTGAAATATCCGGTCGTGTTCTTCGATCATGCGGTCGAGGGAAAAAACTGCGGTGGCGCGATTTTTCGCGCGGATGCCGAGTTCGCGCAATAGGGATGGATCGTCGGCCAACTGACGAATGCACGCGGCGAGAACTGCGGCGTTTCCCGGAGGAAATTTCAGGCCGGCGTCGCCGGCGAGCTCCGGACCTCCGCCGTGATCGGAAACGATGACCGGACAGCCGCGAATCATTTGCTCCATGACGACGAGTCCGGCGGGTTCTTCGTTGACGGAGGGCATCACCAGCACGTCGACATTGGCGAGAGCTGCGAAAAGTTTTTCACCTTGCAGCGAACCTGAGAAAGAAATCCCGGGCTGAAAACCATTTTGCTCGCGAGCCATGGCTTCCAGGATCGGGCGTTGAGGACCATCGCCGATGATGATGAGGCGCACGCGATCTTTTTTGTCACGCAACGTGTGCATTGCTGCGATGAGAGTCGGGACACCTTTTTCTTCGACTAATCGGCCCAAGAATCCGATGGAGAGCGGTGACGTTGGCGTGATTTGTTTTGGGGCGCTTTCAATTTCTGTTGTGAGTGATTCCGGAATGCCGTAGTAGACGACCTGCGAACGCGGAAGTTCGATTCTTTGGGCGACGTGATTTGTAATGCAAAGATTCACACTCACGCGGCGGCAGAGCCATCTTCGCAGCGGGGTGAGCAGAAGCATCTTCACGCTGGAAAGCCATCCGGATTCGGATGTGTTGCATTTGAGGCAAGCCGAAAATTCATTGCGCATGTAATGATTCGGGCACGCGGTTTTTGTCGGCTGATAGAGAAGCAATCCGTTCGGGCAGCTCGCTTGATAGCCGTGATGTTCGACGACGACGGGTTTGCGCGCGAGCAATGCGAGTGTGAGCGGCACTATTACGGGACCGGCGAGATGAACAACGTCTGATTCGCGAATTAATTTCCGAAGTTGAATGATTCCGGGTTGGCGGACGATTGCGAATGGCATTGCGGAGTCATCGAAATCTTTTTTTGGCGATTGTGAGACGACTGTTATCTGTGCTGGCTTGCCAGCGTCACGAGACGCGAGACCCCTCGCGAGAAGCAGCGCGTAGGTTTCGACGCCGCCAATTTGCGGAGCGAAGGCATGGGAGTAAATCAGAATATTCATTTGGACTTTAAGATCGCTGATGCGCGTATTGTTTCATGATTTCGGCGCTTGCGGTTTTTCAAGCGTCGCATCGAGTAATTCCAGGAACGCTTTCACGTTGGTGGCCGGAGAAAATGAATCCATTTTGCGTCGAGCTGCTATTCCCATTGACGCGAGCTTGGCGGGATCGACGAGTGTACGACGCAGGATTTCGGCCAGCGCGTCGACGTTTCCGCAAGGAAAAATGTAGCCTGTTTCTCCTTCGTCAATTTGTTCTCTGCGTCCGCGAATTTCGTCGCTTAGGACTGCTGGGAGCCCGCATAGCATCGCTTCGCAGACGACCGCCGGGCACGCATCGTATTTTGATGGGAGGACGAACAGATCCGCGGAGCTGTAGACGGCAGGGAGTCGTGATTGATTTTGAAATCCGAGGAAATGAACCCGATCGCTGATACCGAGCTGTGCCGCGATTTGCGTCAGTTCATTTGCGAGCGGGCCGTCGCCCGCAATGACAAGATGCGCGCCAGGCACGCCGGCGGCGGCGAACGCGCGCAATAAATCCAACGGGCGCTTCCACGGCTGAAGCTTTCCGCAAAAAATTACGACTGGAGCGTTGGTTGGCACGCCCCAACTTGCGCGCACGGCGGAGCGATCGATGGCGTTCGAGCGCGCGAGCCACCAATCGTTATCGACGACGAGAGGCACTACTCCAATTCGTTCTGGCGGAATTCCCAAAGTTTTCAAATATTCTTTTCCGGCGACAGACGCGCCGAAGGTTGCATCCGCACGATGAAATACAAATGACAGGATATGCGGCTTGAGCCAACTTTTCAGACGCGGACCATCGCGAAGCTGAATTGTTGTTGCATCCGTGCCGAACATTATTTTGGCGCCGCTGATTTTCGCAGCGGCGAGTGCAATCCAGAAACTCGCGTAGCGGTAGCCTGTGTACAATACGACGGCGTCATAACGGCCTTTGCGGATTTTGCGCCACAGGCTTGTATTTACGAGGCCGAAAAAGTGGCCGAGCGCGGGATGGCGCGCGCGATTCGGTTCTTGCGTCCACGGATACCCGTCGAGCAGAGGAACATCCCACTTCACTTCAACGCCGAACTCCTTGTCAACGCCGGCTTCGGCGCCCACCAAACTACAGTACGCTACTTCGATATCGAGGCGCGGATCGCGCGCCATTTCGCGAAATACGGGCGAGGCGTATTGTACGGCGTGAGTGGCGACGAGGAGTACGCGATAGCGGCGCTCAGGCATTGTCGAGCACCTGAAGGAATTTTCGAGCAATCACATCCCACGAAAAATACTTCTCACGAGCTTCCAGACTGCGCTTGCGCAGATCACTTCGGAGAGCGTCATCGGAAAGTACAAGCGCCAAATTATTTGCGAGCGCGGTGCGATCACCTTCGGCGCTCAACATTACACCGGCTTCGGTGATGGGCGGACCCGTTTCGGCTCCTTGAAAAGCGACGACCGGTAATCCGCAGGCAATTCCGGCAAGCGCGCTTCCGCGGCGGCTGGAAATTCCTCCACGTAAAAATAAGAGCACGTCTGATTCGGAGAGGCGGCGCTCGACTTCGTCCGCGGGAAGAACGCCATGGATTTCGAGTTCTACTTTTGTGCCAGCGAGCGCAGCACGAAGCGGCGATTCCGCTTCCTGCGCGTGCCTGCCGAGTACGAGAAGTTTTGTTGGGCCTAATTGTTCTGTTGCTTGGCGGACGATTTGCGCGATGAATTCCACTTCGGGCTGCAATTGCGGAGGGCCGGTTACGCCGAAGATGGCGATCTTTTTCGGAAAATTATTTTCGCGAATGGAATTGGTGGCGTTCAATTTCACAAGAGCGCCGGAAAGATTCGCGGCAATCGGAATGAATACCGCTTTCGTTGCGGGACGCGGGAGCCAGGAGACATTTGCGACCGGAACCGTCATGATTGAATGTAACGCGAGACGATAAAGTTTGCGCATCACCCAGACCTGCACGACGCGCCGAATTCGATCGATAAATCGGGGCGCGCTGTAGGGCAGCGCATCATGAAAAACAATTGCGCATTTCGCGCCGCGATGGCGGGCGATCCAGATTGTGATGGCAGCCCCAATCGGAAATCCGCGCTTCGACCAACTGAGAGCGGTGTACTGCAATAAAATCCAGCGGCCGCGCCAGTTTTGCGCTTCGCGCCATGTCCACGCGAGTCGACTGAGCCGTCCATTTGCGGCCCAGGGCACGCGCAGGATTTCCATTGGCTGGCCTTGTTGTTCGCGCGCGCGCTTCAGCCAGTTGCAATAATCTTCGAGGGCGTCGGTGGGCGTGTCTGGCCGGCCGAGGAGCGCGATGATGGCCGGTCTGTCGGCACCTTTCACGAGTTAGATCCGGTCTGGAACCGAGGTTTACCGGATAGCCGCCGCAAAATGGCCCGCTTGAAACTTGCTGGGAATAGACGGAGCAAATTTAGGGGAGTGAGTGCTTTGTAATTCGTGACATCCCGTAGCAATCCTGGGTGTACGACCGAGCGCGGCAAGACTTGTAATTGAGCGTGTTCGGCCGCTAGCCGAGGGCTCGCTGACAACTGATCGCGGCGCACGAACAGAAAACAATTCTGGGCGTACCAGAAGTCCACTTCGGGGTCGTTCCAAACGCGTGATCGGATGCAATCTACAAGTTGATATCCTCTTTTTGCAAACAGGTTTTCCCAATATGGCGGCCATTGTTCGTTGACGTGATGTAATCCGCCCTGGCCAGGAATAGCCGCGGAAAACAGTACGACTGGTGAAAGACCGACCAAGGATTTGACTAAAGTTTCGGAAGCGGCCGCGCGGAGATGTTCCGCAACTTCAAGGCAAACCGCCAAATCAAACTTCCGAGACATTTCAATTTGCTGCGTCAAATCGGCAGCAACAAAGCATTCCGGAGGCACCATCAGAAGTTTTCGATCGACGTAGTTTCCGTCGATTCCGACCGCATCTACCACACCAAGCTCGCGAACTACGCTCAGCCACGCGCCAGTTCCGCAGCCCACATCCACAACAGATTTCGGTGAAACTATCTCAAAGACGATTGGAAGAATCGCCTTTGCAGACTTGTACGAACTCGGACTCCGTCCCAGGAAAAATTCGTCATTATAAAGAGTCAATCGAGCACCTCAACGAAAATAGCTTCATTCGTGGATTGGCAAAACCTGGCTCATTAGAGCAGCTATATTTTCAATCGAATGCTCTCTCGCGATTAGCTTTCGATTCGCGCGCTTTGGGCTGTCAGTTGGTTCGCTCAATGCCGATTCGACGGCGGCTATCAACTCGCCTGTCGTGTCACCCGTGTATACCAGGTGTTCCATACTCCAAACATAGATAATCGGAGTAGAAACTACGGGCAGCCCGGCCGCGAAATAATCAAATAGCTTTAACGGGGCGCAATGAAAATCTCGTTCGATGCGGCAGTCGTAAGGCATGAAACCAACGTCGGTTCCGGCAAGAATTTCGTCGAGGTTGTCTTTGGAAATCCATGGCAGACCATGAAAATTCGGCAAAGCCCCGGGAGCTGACGCCCCGAAATGTACAAAATGCCAGTCAGGGCGAGCTGTAAACATTTCGCGCAACAGTCTGGAGTGCAGGCGTTCATGCGGAACGCCGAGATAAACCAAACGTGGCCTGGGGATTCCAGCGAGCGAAGGATGTTCAATAGTTGTTTGCGAGTAGCGAATTTGATCTTTCTCGGAGGGCGCAGTCTCCGGGAGAAAGTGAATTCTGTCACCAAACTCAGCCCGCAGATAACGATACGCTGTTGGAATGACCGCAAATGTTTGATCTGCCAGAGCTACGTGAGCCATCAGGTTTGGCTGCGGGTGATCTCCCGAGACGTGCACGATGTAATGTCCTCGGCGCTTCAATTCCTCGCAAACCCCCAAGGTCCCCGCCATATAGGGATAGAGGACAATTGGATTTCGCAGGTTGAGTTCCGTCGAATGTTGCGAAATTTGATCTGCAATCATTTTAGCCTGCATGGTGGAAACGACGGGCCAGCGATTGAAACGATGCGCCCAAATCTTTGGAGTGAATCCCCAGATTCCCGGCTCGAGTTCGGTCAGGGTGCCCTTGTTGTTCTTTAATTGTGACATTGGACCTGCGCAGTATAGAACTCGCGCACCGAGCAGCGCGAAGGAACGCGCCACGCGTTCCGAAATATTAAAGTCTTCCCAAGTGCAGCCCGAGATCATGATTACATCCCGCATTCGCGCTATTCTCCGCTGCTTACAATCCCGTTAGTTCAGTAAATCTTTTCCACCAGTTATCGAGACTCATCCACTCTTCAACTGCCGGACGCGCCAATTCGTTAGCTGCTCTTCTATAAAATTCTGGGCGGCTGCTAATTTCTTGTGTCGCTTCCGCGAAGCCCTTCTCGTCGTTCGGGTCTTCAATCAATAAGTGGTCGAGAGGAGGCACACGCAGAAATTGGTCGCTTGCGCCGTTCAAACTGGAAAGAACCGGGAGACCGCAAGCTAGCGCCTCCGGTATTGCGTACGGAAAAGAATCATATAACGACGAAGAAAATGAAAAATCCGCGGCGGAATAATATTGCGGCATGAGGGCGCGTGGCACGTCTGGAACGATGCGGACAGACGAATTCAAACCGCCGTCGCTGCCTGCTCCGCCGCGGAGTATCAAAAGCCAATTTATTTTCGGGAATAAGTGCATCATTTTGCGGAGCATCGGGAAGCCCTTCGCCGGTTGCGTATTCCCTACAAACACGCCGATGACTCCATCACGCGGCAGGCCCAATTTTTCGCGGCACTCGAACTGGTTCATGGGACGAAAATCGCTCATGTCCAGCGGATTCCCCAGAGTGATGCTGTCGTAGCCAAATAACCGCTTCACTTCAGCGCGGGTACGCTCCGACACGACAAAGATTTGTTTGCCGCGTCCGCTCATGCGTTCCAAAACCATCGAGTCCCACCACGATAATTTCAAATAACCGAGAAAGGAAATATATTTTCGGATCGCTTTCGCCTGGCCGCGATACGTCCCGTGATAGATATGAAACTGTTTGCAGCCTGATGGTACGCGCAATGAATACCAACCGACGGTTGAGTGAGAAAAAACCGCCGCCACATCGGGGTGCATCGCCTTCTGCGCCGTTCGCCCGACAAAAAAACCGACCCAAGTATCTGTGAGATGGTGAGTGATGCGCTGATCGTTGCGCCGGAACCATGCCGGGCCGGAATTTTTACGGTGGAACACTTTCACATCGTAACCTCGCGCTTCAAAACCGCGGGCTTGTTCACGGACGCACGCTTCCACGCCGCCTAGCTGTTCGGGCGGCTCGGAACACAAAATGAAAATTTCTTTCTTCATGGTGATCGATCGAACGAATCGACGGTAAATCGACTGGCTCAGTATGTATAACGATGACCTCGATGGATCAAAGGACTCTCAAAATATCGCCACGAGATTTCGGCGATAAGCACGGTTACTACGAATGAAAGAACAGACAAGCCTATCGCGGACCAAGCGTCGAAACGGGGCTCGGAATGCAATATCGATCTATAAAGAACCCACGCTACAGCCTGATGAATGATGTAAACGCAGTAGGAAATTTTGCCGAGCTCTCGAAGCGGCCGCCAGCGGAATACTGTGCCCAACAAACCGTCCTTGTCCGTCAACGCGATCATTAGAAGAAAGACAAAGAAAAATCCAATCACCGTGCGGGCTATGGTCGCGGTCACGAAGGAATCCGGCTTCATGATCCAGTAAAACATAGCCAAAAGCGCCACGGCGCAACTGAAAAGTCCGGCGTAAGAAACGTTCAGTCTCTGCTGCAGACGGAGGCGCGATTGCGGATTCGCCCAGAGTGTTGCAACGATCATGCCAAGCGCAAGATCGTCAGCGCGACATGGCATCCAATCCGTGGAAGCGTTGATTCCCCAGTAGTCGTAACTTGCGCCGTACATCGAGGAGAGAAATAACCTTAAGAGCAGAGAGAAAACCAGGACGCCCGATAATACTTTTAACAGACGCGCGGGAGAGAGCTTACGCACGACAGGAGGGGCGAGCAGATAAAACTGTTCTTCGACTGCGAGCGACCATAGAGGGCCAAGCCAGTACACTTGCGCCCACGTCGCTCCCTGAAAATAATTCTGAAGAAAAATGAAATAGGCCCAATACGGAACAACAGTATGAAAGTCCGCGCCGCCCCAAACATTCCACATTTTTGCGGCGATCATCGCTAGCCCAAAGAGGGCCAGCCAAAGATAGTAGATGGGAATAATCCGGAAGAATCGGCGGAGATAGAAAGTACTGTAGTATCGCGGCGACGATCGAGAACTCAAAAGGATTCCGCCAATCAGAAATCCGGAAAGAATAAAGAAAAGATCCACGCCGATCGAGCCGAGCCCCATAACCTCGGCGATCCTGCGGACGAAACTGTGCCGCAAGCCCGGCGGATTTCCTCCAATGTAGTGGCACAGAATGACAAGAAAAATCGCAATGCCGCGCAGTCCGTCCAGCTCCGGAATGCGCTTCGCCGGGCCAATCGTCTGCGCGGGTTGGGTTGTAGAACTAACGATCTCACTCACTTACCGTCGCCCCCGTTGCAAGTCCTAATCGAGTTTTCCATGCAGCGCGAAGGAATTCCAAATCCTGTTTGCGAGCGAATCCGAAGACGCAGGCGAGCAGCGCAAAAGACGCGATGCCAACGCCGAAGCGAAGCCAATCATTTCCGGGAATCAGCGAAGCGAGTCCACTGACAGCTAGAGCGAGAACGGTAATTGGAATCAACAGGCGCAGACCGATTATAAACATATTCCGCGAAGGGCGAATCGGAATGAAGACCAGCGTCCAGCAAAACCAATACGCAATCACCGTGGCCCACGAGGCTCCGAGCGCGCCCCAACGCGGAATTAAGTACAGGTTGAGCCCGACGTTCAGAGCAGCTCCCGCGACGGTCGGCCACAACACGTATCTTTGCAGATTGGCTGCCATCAAGGCGTTTGAAAATGTGCTAGCGAAGAAAATCGGAATCTCAGACCAGACGAGTACGGCGAGCAGCGGAGCGGAATCGGAATATTTTGCGCCGCCATACAAATGCATGATCGGCCGCGCGCCCAGACAACAAGCAACGCTGAGGCCCGCGCCTGCCAATACCATATAGCGGAATCCAAGGTCCAAGTGGCGGCGAAATCGCGGCGCGTCCGCGAGTGAAACGCAAAGCAACGGAAAAAGCGCCGAACCAAAAGCGGCGGGGAGCGCTTCAAAAAGTTCGCTGACGCGCACCGCTGCGGCGTAATGGCCGAGGACGAAATCGCCGGCCATTGCGTGCAACATGACCTGATCGATACGAAGGTAAATGGTGGTGGCGATGGTGGCGGCGGAAATTACGAAACCTCCGTGGATCAAACGGCGAGCTACGGGTGAAAGAAATTTGCGATGCGGGCCGAGCAGCTTTTGGGCCTTCCAGAAATTTAAGCCGGCCTCTAT
>Ga0209624_10002982_pt1 | contig 12267 bp, 12 predicted proteins | sample JacPinW_OM2H0_O1_FD_188565 | JGI IMG/M metagenome (GOLD analysis project Ga0209624, IMG submission 188565) | Forest soil microbial communities from Algoma, Ontario, Canada - Jack Pine, Ontario site 1_JW_OM2H0_O1 (SPAdes) (version 2) | ecosystem: Environmental > Terrestrial > Soil > Boreal... | reverse complement strand
CATGCACGAGGAGGCGCCATTTCGCGAAGGGCGGGCATTCAGCCAAGAGGATGCGCAGACGCTTCTGGGTTGGGTGAAAGAGTTGGGATGCAACTTTGTCCGATTCGCTCATTACCCGCACAACGAGAATGAGATTCGTCTGGCCGATCGCATGGGGTTGCTCGTCTGGTCGGAGATTCCAGTTTATTGGGACATCGATTGGTCGAATCCCGCGACGCTGGCGAATGCCGAGATACAACTTCGAGACATGATTGCTCGCGACCACAATCGCGCATCGGTCATTTTGTGGTCGGTGTCGAATGAAACTACGGTCAAGCCGGAGCGGCTGACATTCTTGACGCAGCTTGCTAAAGATGCGCGAGAGCTTGATTCCACGAGGCTGATCACTTCGGCGTTAAATCATGTCGAGGAGAGCACACCCGACGTGCGCACTCTGGCCGATCCGATGGGAGATGTGCTCGACGTTCTCGGGCTAAATGAATATTTAGGCTGGTATGGAGGGCGTCCGGAAGATGCGGACAAATTGCAATGGAAATTGAATTTCAATAAGCCGCTGATCGTGAGTGAATTCGGCGGCGGCGCGCTCTTTGGTCGGCATGGCGAGACAGACGAACGGTGGACCGAGGAATATCAGCAGAATTTGTTTGAGCACCAGCTTGGGATGGTGCGCCGGATGCCGAATCTGGCGGGAATGACGCCGTGGGTGCTGATGGATTTTAGATCTCCATTGCGTATGCTGCCTGGAGTGCAGGATTATCACAATCGGAAGGGGCTGATTTCGAATCAAGGGCAGCGGAAGAGGGCGTTCTACACACTGCAGGAGTTCTATCGAAAGCAGGCAAAAACCGATCGTTGAAGAAGGGTCGTTCCGATAAGCTCGAGACCCTTCCCTCCGCCTGAAAAGCGGCTCCGGTCAGGATGACAGTTTCGGGTTGGAATTGAGTTTAGGCTTGCGTGCGGTCCTGGAATTCTTCGTGCCAGGCCATTTGGATGGCTTCCAGCTTGCCTTCGTTGGACGCTTTGGGATCTCCTGCAAAGTCGGGCAGTTCTGTGACGTAGCGATGCAGGTCCGTGAAGCGGACCGCGAGGGGGTCGAGTTCGGGATGAGTTTCGGAAAGCAGGATGCCGAGATCTTCGGCGTCGTCCCAGGTTAGTTTCTTGGGCATCTTCTGTTCTCCTCTGACAGCGCGGGCTTCAAAGTTTCAAGGTTTCAAAGTAAGAACCACCCGTACCGGCTCACCTCGTGACCTTTGCAACTTTGTAACCTTGAAACGTCTTTCTAGTGTTCTTCCGATACGTAGTTACGATTCCAGGCTGGAATTTCCACGACGACTTTACCCGGTTTTGTGATCTGTGCCTGGCAACCGAGACGCGAGTTTAACTGGAGATCGGCAGCCATGTCCAACCGATCGGCCTCGTCGTCGTCCATTGGGGAAAGATTCTCCGCGCCTTCTTTTACCCAGATGTGGCAGGTGGTGCAGGCGCAATTGCCGCCACAGGCGTGGTCTAGCGTGACGCCGAAATTCAGGGCCACATCGAGCAGGGACTGTTCTTTACCATGATCTTCGTACGGTAATTTGCCGTTCTCGAATTGAATCGTCTTTCCTTCCGGCAGGAAAGTGACTTGAATTGTATTTTCGCCGGGGGCTTCTTCGGTCAAGGTACCGGCTCCTTGTGTTTTTTCGTCTGACATTGCTCACCTCAATCTTATTGTCATCCTTGAGCGAAGCGAAGGACCTGCGTACTTCCAGCAAGTTGCATAGGTCCTTTGCGGCAAAGAACGCCGCTCAGGATGACAACACAAACTATTCGAATTCTGCTTTCGCCATGGGGTGAGGCGCCGTAGGGCCTTCGCCCAGGTCCGTCTCGTCCATGGTCTTGCCTTTTAGCGCTGACGACACCGCTGTATCCATCATTAATTCAGCAAGGCGCATTGTGCCTTGGTTCAATGCATCGATCGCTTTGCGGATGGCTTGATAGTCATCTTCGGCGTTGACTGCTGCCAGCACCTTCTCCATTTTCGCGATCTGTTTTTTCTCGTCGGTTGTAAGTTGTCCCCAAGCGGCGCTCTTTTTGCCTTTTTCGAGCGCAGCGAGGATCGTTGCCGCTTCGTTGCGTGCCTCGATGACCTGACGACGGCGGAAATCTTCTTCGGCGTTGTCGAAGGAGTCGAGAATCATGCCCTCGACCTGCTCGTCGGTGAGTCCGTAGCTGGGCTGCACCTGGATTTCGGCTTCCTTGCCGCTGCGCTGTTCGCGCGCAGAGACGTGCAGGATTCCATTGGCGTCGATCAGAAACTTCACCTCGACTCGCGGAATGCCGGCTGCCATTGGCGGAATGCCTTTGAGATCGAAGCGAGCCAACGAACGGCAGTCGCTAGCTAGTTCGCGTTCGCCTTGGAGAACGTGGATCGCTACATTGGCCTGTCCGTCGACTTGCGTCGTATAGAACTGCGTAGACGAAGCAGGAATCGTCGAGTTGCGAAGGATGATCTTGTCGGTGACTCCGCCGGCAACTTCGATTCCGAGAGAGAGTGGAGTTACATCGAGCAGAAGCATGTTCTGCGTTGCTTCGGAGCCTCCGCCGAGGATGTTGGCTTGCACAGCCGCGCCTAAGGCGACCACTTCATCCGGATTGAGGTCTGTGTGAGGCTCGCGATGGAAGAGTTCTTTCACCAGTGTGCGGACTTTCGGGATCCGCGTCGAACCACCGACGAGGACGACTTCGTCGATCTGCTCGGGCTTAAGGTTCGCGTCTTTCAGCGCCTGCTTGCAGGGGCCAACGGTGCGATCGATGATGGGTTGAATCAACTGTTCGTATTGCTCACGGGTGATCTCGCGCAGGTAGCGCTTGCCACCGGGCAGTTCGACGTCAAGCTTGACCGACGGCTGCGAGGAGAGCGAGATCTTGGCGTCGATCACAGCCTTTCGAATGGCCTGAACAGCTTCGGCGTTGCGGCGGAGGTCGAGATTGAGGTCGCCGCGAATGTCGTCGAGCGCGATGGTGATGAGCAGGTTATCGATGTCGTCGCCGCCGAGGTGGGTGTCGCCGTTCGTGGCGATAACTTCGAAAATGCCGTCGTGCAATTTGAGGATCGAAACGTCGAATGTTCCGCCGCCGAGGTCATAAACGGCGATGATCCCGTTCTCCTTTTTGTCGAGTCCGTACGCGAGCGACGCAGCTGTGGGTTCGTTGACGAGTCGCAGCACTTCAAGACCGGCAATGCGGCCCGCATCTTTTGTGGCCTGACGCTGCGCGTCGTTGAAGTACGCAGGCACGGTGATCACTGCCTTGGTGACTGGGCCTGCGAAGTAGCGTTCCGCGTTGCGCTTCAGCTGACGAAGGATAAGGGCCGAAATCTCGGGAGGAGTGAACGTCTTATCTCCGAGCTTGATCCGGAGTACTTCACCAGTCTGTAAGTCATCGGCTAGACGGAAAGGAAAGAGCTTAAGCTCTTCCCGAATGTCTTCGACGCCGCGGCCCATGAGGCGCTTGATCGAGTAGACAGCGCGTTCGGGCGTCTCGATAAGATTTTTGCGGGCGGAATTGCCGATCACGGGCTGATTGTTCTGGTCGAGGGCGACCACCGAGGGGACGAGGTTCAGGCCGTCGTCGCCCGGAATCACAACGGGCGTCTCCCCTTGCATGAAGGCCACCAGCGAGTTCGTGGTGCCCAGATCGATTCCGACAATGTTTTCAGCTGCCATTTCTACTTGCTTATTCCTCTAAAGCCGCGTTTACATCCCGCACGAGGTTTCGGATGTAGTTGCGGCGGTTGAGAACGTCTACCATCTTGCGAATCGTTCCTGCGCGTGCGTCGGACGCTGCCGGGCTGCGATCAATCGACGCATCCCATTCTTTCCAATACGACTGCAGTTCTTTGAGCAGGGATTCGTTCTTGGACTCGAGAGCGTCCTTGTGCTTTTTGATCTCGTCGGTAAGAGAGGCGTCGTTTTCGCCCATCTTCTTGTTCATGCTGAGTTCTTCGAGCTGCATGTTCAACTCGAAAACTTCTTCCAATAGATCTGGCGGGACAATCTGCCTTTTAACCTCTCCGGTGGCGCGTGCCTGCTCGGTCGCAGTCTTCGATTGCTCTTCCAGTTCGACGCCTTCGAGCCGCAGCAGATATTGCGTGCGCTTGATTGGATCGCGCAGCGTGCGATATGCATCGTTCAAAAGCGAACTTTGTTCCAGGCTCCACTCCTGCTCCTGGCTTCCCGCTTGCGCATTCAGGTCGGGATGTAGCCTGCGGCTGAGCTCGTAGAAATCTTTCTCCAGTGTCGCGACGTCCAAATCGAGTTTCGGAGGCAGGCCGAAGAAGGAAAAATAATCGACCGGTGCTGGCGGCTGCACCTTTCCGCACGATTCGCAAAAACGCGCGGCGCGCATGGATCCGCAAGACCAGCAGGAATGAGTTTCTGCCGGAACCGGCGGCGCGCCAATCGTAGTCAGAGAAGACTTTGTCGTCACGTACATTCCTGTCTCGCGCACGAGTCGCGTCCCAAACTTTGTCCGATGCAAGCCCAGGGCGCCAGAGCTGGGCAAGGACTTTCGCGCCGCGTCGAGATTGCGGGCGTAGGAGCCCGCCTCACACGATCAGGCCGAAAACGAAGTGCCGCAGCCGCACGACTTCGTTGCCTGCGGATTCACAAACACGAAACCCTGCTGCATCAGAGTTTCCTGATAATCCAGAATCATGCCATGCAGATAAATGAACGACTTTGGATCCACAAACACGCGAACATCTCCGAACTGGAAGATGCGGTCGCGTTCTCGAGGCTGCGAGTCGAAACGGACGTTATAGCTGAGTCCGGAACACCCACCGCCCTGAACGCCGAGACGCAAGCCACCCTGTTCGGGCGAGATGCCTTCCTTGGCCATCGCGATGCGCACCTTGGTCAGAGCTTTGTCTGTGACCAAGATGCCTTTCGCCGTGGCTTGCGGTGCGGTCTGTTCGGTTGCGGTCGTCATAGTAGTTCAGCTGCGAGCAGCGAGATCTGAGTTGCAAGCGAACTGAGGATCGCTCAGTGCTCGCGGCCCATTTCCTCACCCGCATTGCTATTTCGCTTCGGCGGCGACTGGTTTCGTGCTTTCCTGCTTCTTCTTCCAGTCACCGATCGCAGCGCGGATCGCATCTTCCGCCAGCACAGAGCAATGGATCTTCACGGGAGGAAGCGAAAGCTCCTTCACGATGTCCATGTTCTTGATGGCGAGAGCTTCGTCCACAGTCTTGCCCTTGACCCATTCTGTGGCCAGCGACGATGAGGCGATGGCGGAGCCGCAGCCGAAGGTCTTGAACTTGGCGTCTTCGATGACGTTGGTGTTCGGGTTGACCTTGATCTGCAGCTTCATGACGTCCCCACATTCGGGGGCGCCGACCAAGCCGGTGCCAACGTCAGTGCTCGACTTGTCCATCGAGCCGACGTTGCGAGGGTTGTTGTAGTGGTCGATTACTTTGTCGCTATAAGACATTTGTATCTCCAAGTTTCGAGTTTCAAGTTTTTTAAAGTTTCAAGGATTAATGCGCCTCGTACTCGCGGATTTCAGAGTTCCCAAGCAACCTTGAAACTTGAAACTCTGAAACCTTGAAACATTGGTCTAGTGCGCTTCTCCGGCCCACTTTACGTCCTTCAGATTGATGCCTTCTTTCGCCATTTCATAGAGCGGAGAAAGCTCACGGAGACGCTCAACAGTTTCGATCACGCGGTCGGCTACGTAATCGATTTCGGCTTCGGTGTTGAAGCGGCCAATGCCGAAACGAATTGAACTATGCGCCAGATCGTCGCCCGCGCCGAGAGCCTTCAATACATAAGATGGTTCTAGCGTCGCGGAGGTGCACGCCGATCCACTGGAAACTGCGATGTCGTTGATTCCCATCAGGAGGGATTCTCCTTCGACATAGGCAAAGCTGATGTTCAGGCTGCCAGGCAAGCGGTGCTCCATCGATCCATTGATGTAGCTTTCGTCGAGGCGGTTCATGATGCGGTCGCGAAGGCGGTTGCGCAAACCAGCCAGCCGGCAGGACTCCTGCGCCATCTCTTCTTGTGCAATGGCGCACGCCTTGCCCAAACCTACGATGCCAGGGACGTTGAGCGTGCCGGAACGCATACCGCGCTCGTGGCCGCCGCCGTCGATGATGGCAGAGACTTGCACTCGCGGATTCTTGCGCCGGACATACAAGGCGCCGACTCCCTTCGGACCGTACATCTTGTGTCCTGAGATCGACATCAGGTCGATGTTCTGCTTGTTCACGTCAATCGGAACTTTGCCGACAGCCTGGGTCGCGTCAGTGTGGAAGATCACTCCACGCTCGCGACAAAGCTTGCCAATGGCCTCGATCGGCTGCAGAATGCCGATTTCGTTGTTGGCTGCCATGATCGTGACCAGGATGGTCTTGTCGTCCATGGCACGCTTCAGGTCGTCCATGTCGATCAATCCGTCTTTTTGGACCGGCAGGTACGTGACACGGTAACCGTACTTTTCCAGCCGCTTGCAGGTGTCGAGCACAGCTTTGTGCTCCGTAACCGCAGTGATGATGTGGTTGCCCTTTTCGCGATACATTTCCGCGACGCCTTTGATGGCGAGGTTGTCGCTCTCGGTGGCGCCCGAGGTGAAGATGATTTCTTTTGTCGTGGCGCCGACCAGCTTGGCGATGCGCTCGCGAGCGGTCTCGATGCCCTCTTCAGCGGCCCATCCGAACGAGTGGTTCCGGCTCGCCGAGTTGCCGAACTTCTCCATGAAGTAGGGCAGCATCTCTTCCAGCACCCGCGGATCCATGGGGGTGGTGGCGTGGTTGTCCATATAAATGGGGAGCTTCACGCCTTTGCCATTGGCGCTCTGCGTGTGCGTTTCTGCCTGGGGGATCTTTACATCCGTGCTCATTGATTTCATCTCCTGCGTTGGCTAATTCTTTTGATGAACGTCTCGTACCGAACGGCTCAGGTGATCGTCACCAGCTCCGCCGCCTTGGGAGCGTGGCTCCCGGTGTCTTCTTCTTCCTCGCGCATGTGCGAAATCTTGATGCGCTTCAATACGGCTTCAATGCTCTCATTGACCTTGCGCAGCGGCTCGCGAATGTTGCAGCGGTCGGTCTGATCACATTCTCCGCGAACGGTGACGCAGGAGGTGATAAACAGGGGCCCATCGATTGCCTTGATTACTTCAAAAGCCGAAATCGTATGCGCCGGCCGCGCCAACGTGTAGCCACCGTTGGTGCCGTGCTGCGATTGCAACAAGCCAGCTTTGGCCAGCCGCTGCAGAATCTTCGCTAAAGCCTCAGGCGGAATGCCATATTCGTCGGCTACGTCCTTGGCGCTGCGCGATCCCTCGCTTGAGCGCTCGGCGAGGTGCTTCATCGCCATCAGGGCATAGTCCGCTTTTTTGGTAAGCTTCAGCACGGTTCCCAAGAATCCGATCAATTCGGTCGCATATAATAGCGACCTTTTTCGTCGGATTTAATTCTACGGCAATCCGCCCGGCTACGGCAAGTCAGCTCAGGCAAGGGTCAGCACAGGGGCTTTAACGGTAACTTTCGATCCCTGAGCGGCTTAGCCCTATCCGGTCAAAATGGTCGGGATTTGGCGGGGTACTCCGGGGCCAAGCTGTTACGAATTCACGACAACGGAACGGCCGGGGGCTTGACAACTAGCAATGCCGTTCTAAAATACCGGGAAATTCCGGTAAAACCTGTCCCTGGCTGTCCGGGGCTCCGGATTTATGACCCCAAAGTCGCCCGTCCCTCCGCAACGCGCCGATATGAAGCAACCCTGCAAGCACCCTCGCGTACAAATTGTGAGCCGCGATGAAGACTCGGAGTTCGTCGAATGCAAAGAGTGCGGCGAGATCTTCGAATCCAGCGAGTTCAAGGACATGAACATCGAAGAACGCACGCAGGAGAGCGAGATTTGAATTTCGCTCGCGCTTTAACTAGAAGAAACTTGTTTCTGTAATGCTGGTCGCTAACGCAGGAGCATTCCCGCTTCCGCTGAGAAGTCCATCGCAGCGAAATCCTTCAAGAGAAATTTTGGGTAGGCGGCTGCCGCGATCATAGCTGCATTGTCCGTCGACAGGGGACGAGAAGGGAAATATACCGGCAGTCCGCAACGAGCGCCTTCGCGCTCAAAGGTCTGGCGCAATTCCTGGTTCGCAGCAACGCCACCAGTTACAAAAAGCGTGGCCACATTGCAGGCCTCGGCTGCGGCCAAAGTTTTTCCGACCAAGTCTTCCACCAGGGCCCGCTGGAACGAGGCTACGAGATCGAGCGTGGCTTTATCGGTAAGTGCGAGGTAGTCGTCGAGCTTTGGCTTGGCAATCTTTCCCAATGCCTGTCGCCGCGCTTCCGCGGCTGGTTGCATGTTGTGCGACTCGACATGGCGCAACATGGCGGTCTTGATGCCGCTATACGAAAAATCGAAGCGTGGCTGTTCGGAGTCTGACGAGATGGCTTTGCCGTCGTGCCTTCCGCGTCGGTCACGGTGCTTGATTTGGGCTGGAGGGAACTTCTCGGCTTTGGGATCGCCATGGGGAGCGAGCCGATCGATGACCGGGCCCCCGGGATATCCCAGACCCAGAAGCTTCGCGACTTTGTCGAAGGCCTCGCCGGCGGCGTCGTCACGAGTGTGGCCGATGTTCTCGTAACTCCAGGTGTCATTCTTTTGCGAAGCGAGGTAAAGATGCGTGTGTCCGCCCGAAACGACGAGCGCGAGCACTGGGAAACGCAGTTCGCGGTTTCCCTTTTGCCGTTCCTCAAGAAGTACCGCGTGAATGTGGCCTTCGAGGTGGTTGACGGCGATCAGCGGCTTGTCGAGTGCGAAAGCTAGAGCTTTGGCGTAGCTGATACCCACCAAGAGAGCTCCGGCGAGACCGGGGCCCTGAGTGACGGCGATGGCATCCACCGAACTGTATGTATGGTTGGCCTCGGCGAGCGCCTGGCGCACTACCGGAACGATTGCGCGCAGATGCTCACGTGAGGCCAACTCCGGGACCACGCCGCCATATGGCTGGTGAGTTGCGATTTGTGAGGCCACAACATTGGACATCAGTTGCTCGCCCGAGCGCACCACAGCGGCCGCGGTCTCATCGCATGAACTTTCAATGCCGAGGATGTAGGCGTCGGGCATATGCCTATATTATTAGAAATTCGATGGCCGATTTGCTCCAACACGTGCGGCACTCAGGTTTTCCCTTTTCAGAACGGATCATCCATCTGTTCGTAGGAGGTTCGGAACTGCATGGGGCGAAAGTCCAGGGAACGGATGACCTCGACATCTACGGCGTCTACATTGAACCGCCAGAATTGTTATTGGGGTTGGACTCCTTACCCCATTTTGTCTGGTCCACTGCCGGCGACGACGTTCGTAATGGACCCAACGACATTGATGTGACGCTTTATTCGTTGAAAAAGTGGGCAGGGCTGGCGTGCAAAGGGAATCCGACGGCGCTACATTTTCTCTTCACGGAAGGGGTTTTACGTAGTGGCGTGTGGAAGGAAATTGTCGCACACAAAGATGTTTTTCTGGCGCGGGGCTGCGCAAAGCAGTTCGTGGGCTTCGCCGACGACCAACTGAAGAGAATGACCGGACAAAAAGGTCGAGGCAAGAAGGGCCAGCGGCCGGAATTCGAGAAAAAATTTGGCTACGATGTAAAGGCCGCCATGCACACTCTGCGATTGCTTTATGAGTGCAAGGAACTTGTGTCGGAAGGCCGGATTACGTTGCCCCGCCCAGAACGCGACTTGCTCATCCGTGTAAGGAGGGGCAAGTATTCGCTGGATAAGGTGCTCATCTTCGCGAAGGAACTGTTCGCCGCATGCGACGATGCGACCAAGAAGTCAGTGTTACCCGATCGAGTTGATCGAGCCGCGGTTTCGAGGCTCGTTTCTGCAGCCTACCTGAAAATGTGGGACGCTGGCTGAGATTAGCTAGCCCTCCCCATCTCGACGACTTATTCCAGCCGTACATCATCGATCTGGAAATTAAATGTCCCTGCGTTCGGTCCTCCGACGAAAAGAATCGCCGAGATGTCGTGACCGTCGGTTCCATTGAATGCCGAGAAGGGAATGGTCGTCTTTTTCCACTCGGTGCCTGCGGTGAAGGTCTGCTGTGCGGGAATGCGCCCTCCGCTGGCAGTGAATATCAGCACGCGGTAAGTTTGCCCATCCCCACTGGTCATGAAGGAGATACTCTTCTTCGCAGAAAGGTTGACCGGAACAAACGGCTGCGTTCCTGGGGACCACATCACACCCGACCATGCGTAGGGAAGGCCGCCGTCGATCACGCCCGAGATTTCCAGCGCGTGCTTTGAGGCATTCGCGCCGCCGTTCACGACTTTCATCTCGCCGGTGGACTTACCTCCGGCGATGGTGTCGGTAGATACCATCCAGCCACTGCCAAATTTTGCGCTCGAAGTTCCGTCTTCGAAATCGCTGATCAGGCCGATCTCAGAACCTAACGGAGTGGGGGTTTGGGCTGCCTTGGCCGCGTCCTGCTTTGCTTTTTCGATGGTTGCGCGGTAAGTAGCGCGATCATCTTCCACTCCGAGTTTCCAGACAGAAACGATGTCGCGGGTCGCAAGAATGTCTTCCGTAGGGTCGCCCTTAACCAGTAGCAGGTCAGCGCGCTTGCCGGGAGCGATGACCCCGCGGTCATCGAGGTGAAAGGTTGTGGCTGGAACTGACGTCGCGGCGGCCAGAGCCTCCTGTGTTGTAAGGCCGGAGCGCAATAACAACTCCAGTTCGCGGTGGATGCTGACGCCGTGCGAAGTGCCGGGATTGGGCGCGTCGGTGCCGGCCAGAACCGGAACGTGTGCTGCTTTCAGTTGAACGATCGTCTGCTCAGCGTACTTCTCACTGAGGTTGGTAGGAAACTTCGGAAAAGAGCGTTTCAGATTCGTGATGTCGTCACTGGTGAGATACGGAGTGAGGTGCCGGTCGGTTGTGAGCGAATCGCCCGTGGGAACGCCGCCGACGCTCTCAAGCACAGTGAGTGTCGGGATGACAAAGGCGTGGTGCGCCGCGACGAATTTGCCAAAATCAGGCTGAGGAGCGCTATCGGCGAAAAGGTGAGCCAAGCCGTCTGCGCCCGCGTCGATCGCCGCGTGAGCATCCGTTTGCGTTCCCACGTGAACCACCGCCATCTCGCCGCGCTTGTGGGCCGCATCGATGACTGCCTTCAACGTTTCTTTGTTGAGAGTGGGGCGATGGCCTCCGTAGGCACTGGCATCGTCAATCACAATCTTGATGTAATCCGATCCTTCCGCGATGCGAGCATCGACCCATGCTTGCGCCTCATCAGGGGAGGAAAGCGTCGGGATCTCGATTCCGTATTCGGTGCCGTGTCCGCCGGGCGCCGTCGCGAGAGTGCCCGCAGAGCGCAGGTCGGCAAGGTCGAGATCTTTACCCTCCGCCTGCTCTTTCTTTACCTGCTGCATATATTTCACGTCGGTGAACATATCGAGTTCGGTTGTAACCCCGAAGATCTCTGCCTCTTTGAGCGCATCGCCCCAGGCGTGAGTGTGTGAATCAATCAATCCTGGCAGAAGCGTGTCACCCGAAGCGTCGATCGTCCGCGCATCGGACGGAACCTTAAGATTCCTGCCTACAGCTTTGATTTTGCCGTTTTCTACCCAAACATCGGCTTGCTCGAGAACCTTGCGGCCATCAAACACGCGGGCGTTACGGACGACAAAGCTGCTGCTACTCTGAGCCTTCGCCAAGAACAGAGCAGGCGCTGAAAGTAAGCAGAAGAAGCTCATCCAGCCAAGGACCCTGAGAATTGGGGTGAGTTTTTTCGAATTCATGATCTTCTCCGTAGGAATTCCGTTGTTCCCATCGCCGCTCACGGTTCTGACTCATCGATCATTCCGCGTTGTGCTTTTCTCCGCCAGTGGGAACAGTCACGCTTGCGTTATGACAACTGTCATGGTGTAAAGCATGCTTGACACACAGAATGTAAAGCATACTTTACATCGTGTCAAGTGATTTCTTGCCTTAGGTCGGCGGTATCATGAGGGGACGATGAACCAGCGAGAGTCCACCGGAATGAAAGACGCCGCATCAGTCGTAGAAACTCTGCGGAAACGCGGCTTCCAGGCCTACTTCGTGGGCGGATGTGTGCGCGATCTTTTGCTTGGACGTAAACCGAAAGATTACGACGTCGCCACGGACGCGACTCCGTCGCAGGTCATGGACATTTTCCCGCAGACATACGCGGTCGGATCGCAATTCGGAGTAGTGCTGGTTCCACCTGATGAAGTTCAGGAGAATGCAGG
>Ga0209624_10002981_pt1 | contig 12269 bp, 12 predicted proteins | sample JacPinW_OM2H0_O1_FD_188565 | JGI IMG/M metagenome (GOLD analysis project Ga0209624, IMG submission 188565) | Forest soil microbial communities from Algoma, Ontario, Canada - Jack Pine, Ontario site 1_JW_OM2H0_O1 (SPAdes) (version 2) | ecosystem: Environmental > Terrestrial > Soil > Boreal... | reverse complement strand
AAAGGCTATCAGAGGTTATTACTTCTGCGACGCAATCCACGCATCGACGCGCTTCTCCAGCACATCCATGGGCAGCGCGCCCGAGTCGAGCACCTCGTCGTGAAATGCCTTGATGTCAAACTTCGCACCCAACGCCGTCTTCGCTTTGTCGCGCAACTCAAGAATCTTCAGCTGCCCCATCTTGTATCCCAGCGCCTGCGCCGGCCACGCGATATAGCGGTCCACCTCCGACTGGAGGTTAGTCTCATCCAGAGATGAGTGCTCATGGAAGTAGTCCACCATCTGCTGCCGCGTCCAGTGTTGCGAGTGCACGCCCGTATCGACCACCAGCCGGATCGCGCGCCACATATCGTTATCCAGCCGCCCGAAGTCGCTATAAGGATCTTTATAAAAGCCAATCTCCTTGCCCAGCCTCTCGCTATAAAGCGCCCATCCTTCGACGAACGCGGTGTAGTCCTGGTACTTGCGGAACTCAGGCAGTCCGGTAAGTTCCTGCGCGATCGAATGCTGTAGATGGTGCCCGGGAATCCCCTCGTGATACGCCACGCTTTCTACTGTGGTCAGCGAGCGATCCGCAAAGTTGTACAGGTTCACATCGACGCGCCCTGGACGGCTTCCATCCGCCGTACCCTGATCGTAATAAGCCATCGGAGAGCTCTTCTCCGCAAACGTAGGCATCGGCACAACCTCGAGCTTTGCCTTCGGCAACCGGCCAAAAAGCTCGGGCAGACGAGGCTGCATCTGTGCGATGTAGCCTTTGTACGTGTCGACCAGAGTGTTCTTCGATTGCGGATGTTCCTTCGGATTTGCAATCAGCGCTGCGCGGAAGCTCTTGAGGTCAGCAAACCCCAGTTGGTGCACGATGGCCACCATCTCTGCCTCATCGCGCTTCACTTCGTCGAGTCCGATCTGGTGGATCTCTGCAGCCGTCTTATCGGTCGTCGTTATCTGCCGAATTCGAAACGCGTAGTACGCATCGCCATCGCGCATTGCCCAGACGCCGGGGTCTTTCCTTCCATTCGGCACATACTGCGCCGCCATGTACTTCGCGAATCGCTGATACGTCGGAAGCACCTGAGTCTGAATCACCGTAATCAAGTCAGTGGTGATGCGTTTTTGATCTGCCGCGGGAATCGTCGTCGGGAACTTTTTCAGCGGCTGGGCGAAGATACTTTCCTCCGCCTTCTGAGCTGCGATACCCTGCGTCTGTTTCAGTGCTTGTTCGAGCGAATCCTTCGGGGGCATGCGCCCCTCATCCACGCCAAGCTGCAGGTTTGTCATCACCTGCGAGAACGCAACGGGCACCTTCTTCAGCCGCTCGATATAGTCGTCGTAATCCTTCACCGAATCGAACGAGAGCTGACCCACTAAGTTCGGGAGCATCGTCTGGAATCCGTAGACCGGGGTGACGGGCATCTCCCACTCTTTGAACTTCGCCTCTTGCTGAGCGTCAATGAGTGACCGCATCATCAGTTCGGAAGAGAGCTTCTCCTGATCGCTCAGCCCAGTCGTGTCTATTGCGCCGAGCCGCTGGATGTAGTCGAGCCCGTGCTGTAACTCCGCATTCACTTCCTTCGCGGAGTAGTCCGAAAGCTGGTCGTCGTATCGCTTGTCGCCGATGATCGAAGCAAACTCAGGCGAATGCTTCAGTCGGTTCTGCCATATGTCGTCGAAGAGCGCCGCTAAAGCCTTGCTCCGTGCGGCAACCGAAGCCGCAGGCTGTGCACCACCACTCGCCTGACCATGCGCTTTTCCACCAGCTACACCCAAACATCCAACCAACACCAGACAACCCAATCCGCGCACAGAAAACTTCGACATGTTCATCCTTTACCTACATGCCAAGTCTATCGTGATACCTGTAGAGCATTCATGCCGCGTCTATCGCAGAGTCACCGCGGAAGTTCCTGTCTCCAGCATCCGGTAGAGCGTAGACCGGCTGATTCCCAGCAACTCCGCCGCACGCAGCTTGTTCCCGCCACAATCCTTCAGCACGCCGAGCACATGCCGTTCCATTACATCCTGCAACCGCACACTTGCAGCGGCGTTTGGCTTCGAACCTTCTTCTTGAAGCGGCCGGGCCAATATGGTCAAATCCTCTTCCCGCAGCAGATCCCCATCGCTTCTCAGCACTCCGTCCCGAATCGCCTCGCTCAGCTCGCGAACATTTCCCGGCCAGCGATATTCCTGCAAACGCCGCATCGTATCCGATGCAATCCCGCGAGCGCCTTTTCCATATGACCGCCGAAACCGATCCAGAAAGTACCTTGCCAGATCAGGAATATCCTCCGCCCTGTTCCGAAGGGGCGGCACGACGATTTCCACCGCAGTGAGCCTCTGGTAGAGCGCCTGTCGAAACCGCCCTGCCGCCACCAGTGTCCGCAAATCATTGGTCGTCGAGGCAATCACCCTCATGTCAATTCTCGACAGATGACTTCTCGCCCTCGGAGCAGGCTCCTCCCAACCCAGAACCCGCAATAGCCAATCCTGCGCGGGTAAAGAGAGTCTTTCAACGCCATCGAGAAACAGCGTTCCTTTCTGAGGGCCTTCCGTGAACATGCAAACCGGGCTATCTGCCCTGAGGCCACCCTCCACCGTAGTTGCGTCGCGCAAGAGGAATGGCTCGCCCGCATGACCGCCGGATGCGTGCAGCACGCGAGCGACCAACTCCTTGCCAGTTCCGCACTCCCCACGAATCAGCGCCGAGCGGAAGTGTGGCGCTATCCGCTGCACCTGTACCCGCAGCTTCTTCATGGCCGCGCTGCACCCCATAAGTTCCGGCTCGTTGTGATCGCAGAGCGGGTTCAAAGCGGTTTCAGACGCACCGACAGGAGGATACGAAGGGTCTGCACAGGAAGTTGTCATGGCTGCTCCGTTCATCGGCAGATCGCGCTGTCCTGATGAGCCCAAAACGGAAAAAGCCGCAGACTCGTGATGCAGCGAATCTGCGGCTTTGGTTCAAAGATTTTTGCAGGTTATGCGGTTGTTGGGGCGCAGTAGGTATCGAACGCGCGTGTCAGTTCCTGGGCAATCGCAGGCGCGGTCGAAGTCTCGATGGCCGAGCGCTGCATCAGGTAGACGAGCTGGCCGTCGCGCAAGATCGCGATTGCGGGCGACGTGGGGGGATGTCCGCCGAAGTAGCTGCGGGCCTTCTCGGTGGCGTCGCGGTCCTGCCCTGCGAATACCGTCACGGAGTGGTCCGGTTTGGCCGCGTGCTGCATCGCCAGACGAACGCCGGGGCGCATCTTGCCCGCTGCGCATCCGCAGATTGAGTTGACCACCACCATCGTCGTGCCCGGCTTGGCCAGCGCGTTCTCGACATCGGCGGCTGTGCGCGCTTCTTGAATGCCCGCGCGAGTTAGTTCTTCGCGCATCGGAATCACCATAATCTCTGGATACATCTGTCTCTCCCCTCGGCTTACGGTCCAGCCGCGCCTATTCGGATTCTACGGTTTACCCTTGAACCTCGCCACCCCCACCCCCGGTAAAAGTGTGCAAAGTATTCAAAATAAATAATTTAAGTCTGGACTTATCCTGGCCTCGGTGCGCAGACTCATCCCGCGAACCAGCCCAGTCCATGAATCAAGTCTATCAATTGTGTCAACCCCTCCCTCCCGGTTCCCAACGGACTTTCTTTTCCTTTGAGGCGATGTTGTACTCTCAAGCCGTGCCGTCTCCCCCTGTCAACTGGAAAGAGTCTGTCCTCCTTGCCCCCTATACGACGCTTGAGATCGGTGGCCCGGCGCGTTTCTTCGTTGAAGCCTGCACCGAGGCTCAGGTCGCGGAGGCAGCGCAGTTCGCCCGTGAACGCGATCTTCCGTTTTTCGTTCTTGGCGGCGGAAGCAATCTTCTGGTCAGCGACGAAGGATTCGACGGGGTCGTCGTGCGGGTCTGTGTGCCGGTAGCTGCACGCGAGCGCCGCGAGGGTGACACTGTTTTGATCGACGCCGGAGCAGGCGAGAACTGGAACGACGTTGTCCTCTATGCCGTCGAGCGCGGATACGCCGGCCTGGAGTGCCTGGCGGGCATTCCGGGGGATGTTGGCGGGACTCCTGTGCAGAACGTCGGCGCCTACGGTCAGGAGGTCGCTGAGACCATCGTCCAGGTACGGGCATTCGATCTCGAACAGAACAGCTTCGTCGATCTGGACCATGAGGCATGCCGCTTCGGCTACCGCCGCAGCATTTTCAACACCGAGGCGCGCGGGCGATACATCGTTACCGCGGTTACTTACAGGCTTAGCCCTGGGGGCGAGCCTGCCCTGCGCTACGCCGACGTTCAGCGGTACTTCACCGCTTCAATCAAGGCCGGGCAGAAGCCCACGCTTCGGCAGGTTTACGATGCTGTGCGCTCTATTCGCGAGCAGAAGGGAATGCTGGCTGGGCAGGGAGGTGCGGACGGTCGCAGTGCGGGCTCCTTCTTCAAGAATCCCGTAGTCACACCGGCGAAGCTGCCTCAGATCGCCCTGGGAACGGGCTGCCGCGAGGAGGAGGTGCCGCGCTACCCCGCCGGCGACGGCATGATAAAGCTGCCTGCTGCCTGGTTGATCGAGAGAGCCGGGTTCCGCAAAGGTTTTGCGATGGGACGCGTCGCAATCTCCTCGCGCCATACGCTTGCACTCGTGAACCTCGGGGGGGCAACTGCTGCTGAACTGCTCGCGCTGCGGGATGCAGTCGTGTCTGCGGTGATGGACAAGTTTGCCATTCCGCTTGAGCAGGAGCCGGTGATGCTCGGCTTCAGTTCGACCGGTTGAGTTGCTCCAGCCTGAGCTGTTCCATCAGCCGCAACCGCTCTTCGCCCAGCACTTCGCCCACCGGCCCCTGGCGCACCACTCTGCCAACGGCGAGTTTGATCACCTCGGCGCCAAGCTGAAACGCCTCGCCCACATCGTGCGTGACCGAAAGCACCGGAATCTTCCATTGCAGCAGCCAGGCCTGCAACTCTGGCAGCAGCTCATCGCGCATGGCGTTGTCCAATCCGGAGAACGGCTCATCGAGCAGCAGAAACGGCTTCCCTGGTCCGTCATAAGTGACCGCAGAGACAACGGCACGCGCCACGGAGCCTCTCTGCCGCTCGCCTCCGCTAAGCTCGCGAGGCATCCGATCGGCCATCGCCGTTAGACGAAAGAGTCTCAACGACTCCTCGACGATCTCACTCGCATCTGCGGGCTTTGAATTCCATCCGTTTCCATACATTGTGTTCCAGCGAACAGTGCGATGCGGAAACAACCGCGCTGCCTGCGCCGCGCTGCGGACTGGCCTTTGATGTGCGGGCAGAGATACCCCGGTCGCTGAGTCGAACAGCACCTGATCTCTCCGGGCGATACGGCCCGAATCCGGCCGAACGAAACCCGCAATCGTTCGAAGTACGGTAGTCTTCCCGCTTCCTGAGGGTCCAAACAGCACGGTCCACGGCTCAGTCAGCGCAAATTGCACATCGACCGATGCGGCTCCGAGCCGATGTTTCATCTCCACTGTCAGCAGGCTATCGGGCGACATCGGCCTGTCTTCCCTCTGCCCTGCGCACGCTTGGCAGGAGATAGATCGTGAGCAGCGCCGCCATGGAAAACACCAGAAGCAGGAGAGCGGTGCTGTCCGCCGCCTGGTAGTCGCCATCCTGTACGAGATCGTAGAGCGAGATCGACAGCGTCCGCGTCGCTCCGGGAATGTTTCCGCCGAGCATTAGGACCACACCGAACTCCCCGACCGTGTGGGTAAACGTGAGTACGGCGCTTGTCAGGACCGACACACGCGTCATCGGCAGGACAACGCTCCAGAACGTTCGCCACGGCGAAGCTCCCAGCCCCTCCGCTGCCTCCACGTACCCTCGATCGATTGCGCCAAACCCAGCCACCAGAGGCTGCACGGCAAATGGCAGACTGTAGAGCACCGACCCAATCAGCAAGCCCGTAAAACTGAACGCAAGGGGATGCCCGAAGATGCGAATCAGCAATCTTCCCGGAGCCGTCAACGGCCCCATCATGATGAGCAGATAAAACCCGAGCACGGTAGGCGGCAAAACCAGCGGCAGCGCCACTACCGCCTGTACCAGCGCCCGCCCGACGCTGCGTCCGGAGGCGATCCACCACGCCAGCGGCAGAGCCACGACAAGCAGAATCGCCGTTGTCCCTATTGCCAGCCGCAACGTCAGCCAAAGCGCCTGAAAATCCATACAGCGCCAGTCTATTTCAATTGCCTGTAATCTCTATGATTTGAGCCGTGCAAATGCGTTTACTTCACTGCAGCGAGTCCCAGCCTTGACCAGTTCTCCTGCACTGCCGGACTCAGCAGCCAGTCCAGAAACGCGTGCGCTTCGGCCTTGCGGTCGGAGTTCTTCATAATTACCGCGCATTGCAGAATCGGCGGGTACTGTGAGGTTGGTACCAGCACGTATTCGCCAATTTGTTTGAAGTGTTCCGTGCTCGCTGCCGTCAGCGAAATCAGCCCGAGCTGTGCGTTTCCCGACTCCACAAATTGTGCGGTCTGCGCGATGTTGTCTCCAACCACAAAGTGGGGCGACACGACGTCATACATCTTCATCTTCCGCAGCGCCTCAGCTGCAGCGCGTCCATAGGGAGCGTGCAGTTCGTTCGCAATCGCCACCGTCTTTACTCGCGGATCGGTCAGCCGCTCGATGCTCAGCGGCAACAGGCCGGAGTCTTTTCGCGCCCAAAGCACAAGTGTCCCCTTGGCGTAGGGAGTCGGCGCGGTCCCATCCGCCTGTCCCGACGCCACGATCTTCTCCGGGTAAGTAAAGTCCGCGCCGAGAAAGATATCCATCGGCGCGCCGCCCAGAATCTGCGTAGCGAGGGCAGACGATGAGCCGAAGCTGACAACCAGCTTGACGCCCGTGGCCTTCAGGTATTGATCGGCGAGCACTGGCATTACCGGTTGCAAGTCGGCAGCCGCCGCTACCCGCAACTCCTTTTGGGCCCAGGCGGGCGAGGCGCAGACGGTAACGAGGAAGACTGCAACGAGATGCACAGCAGCGGCCCCAAGGCGGCCTTTACAATAGGCAAGAGAAATCATCATGAAAGTAGCGACACACCATCTTAGATGCACAGAATGCGCTGCCGTCATCCCAAAGGACGAAGCCAGCAGCAACTTTCGCTGCCCGCAGTGCAATGGCCTCTATGAAGTCGTCTATCCCTGGAGCGATGTAACGCCCGGCGTAAAGGCCGAGCCGAAGTCTGAGGCGCAATCTGGAGCCCAGACCTCTACCTTCTCCGACCTTGTGAACCTTTTGCCGAACCCCAGTGCGCTCCGCTGGCTCTGGGAGGAGCGCCGGACTTCGACCATGGCGGTGGATCAGTCAGGAGTGTGGCGGTTTCGCGACCTGTTACCCATCGTCGACGACTTCGAGAAGGTCGTCACGCTCCGCGAAGGCAACACGCCGCTTTACGAACTCCCCCGCGCCGCGCGTGCGCTCGGCCTGAACTGGCTGCTCGCGAAACACCAGGGAATGAACCCGACCGGCTCGTTCAAGGACACTGGCATGACCGCTGCGCTTTCGGTCGCCGCTCAACGCGGCTTCGAGTGGGTCGCCTGCGCCTCTACGGGGAACACGTCTGCGGCGATGGCGGCCTATGCGGCTCGCGCGGGCCTGCGCTCCATCGTCTTCATCCCCGAGGGCAAGATCGCCTGGGGCAAGCTCTCGCAGTCGATGGACTACGGCGCACTGACCATCCAACTCAAGACGGACTTCGACGGCTGCGTCAAGATCCTCGCTGACCTCGTTCAGCGGTTCCCCATCTATCTGCTGAACTCCGTCAATCCTTACCGGCTTGAGGGCCAGAAGACACCTGCGTTCGAGATCGTCGAGCAGCTTGACTGGCAGGTGCCCGAACATATCATCGTTCCCGGCGGCAACCTCGCCAACTCCGCTGCACTGGGCAAAGGCTTCACCGAGATGTATCAGCTTGGTCTGATTCCGCGACGACCCAAGGTCAGCATCATTCAGGCCGAGGGAGCCAATCCGCTCTACCGCTGGTTCACTGACGCAAACCGCGTCATGAAGCCGGTTGTCGCGGAGACACGCGCCACGGCTATCCGCATCGGCAACCCGGCCTCGTGGCGCAAGGCCGCCACGGTCATCGACGAGCTGGGCGGTTGGTGCGAGCAGGTCTCCGAGCAGGAGATTGCCCTGGCCAAGGCCGAGATCGGCTCCGAGGGTATTGGCTGCGAGCCGGCCTCCGCCGTTACCCTTGCGGGTTTGAAGAAGCTTGTTGCCCTCGGCAAAGTCACTGCAGAGGAGCGCGCGGTGCTGATTCTTACTGGGCACACCCTGAAGGACTCGCAGTACACCATCGACTACCACCGCAACGAGCTCTTCACCGCCGCCGAAAAGGCCCAGCTGACACCCGCCGATCAGGCTTCTCACGCAGCCCTGCGGCGGCCGCCGATCGTGCTCGAGGCTGACTCTTCTGAGGTCCTCCGCGTGCTCGAGTCCTACATGAGCCAGCCGCAACCGGTATGACCACTCCTGCCCGGAACTCCATTGAGCCTGGACCTTTTCATGTCCGGCTGCCCGCCACCTCTGCCAACCTTGGGCCCGGTTTTGATGCCCTCGGTCTGGCAATGGCGCTCTATTTGACCATCGACGCCACGGCTGCGGAAGTTTTCCACATCGACGCTACAGGTCGCGACGCCGACCTCTGCTCCGTCCTTGAAGAGAACCTCATCCTCACTACATACATGGATGTTCTTGCAAACGCCGGCATCCTCGCGCCGCGTCTTCACGTGAAACTCAATAACGAGATTCCTCTGGGGATGGGGTGTGGCTCGAGCGCCGCCGCTCTTCTGGCGGGCATCCTTCTGGCGAATCACTTCGGCAACCTGAGCCTGTCTTCGGAACAGATTCTCGAAGAGGCCTGCCGGCGGGAGGGCCACCCGGACAACGTGGCAGCCTGTTTTCTGGGAGGGATGACTGTCTCTTCGGCAACTAAAAGTGGCGTAATTACAGCCACCTGTGGGGAAAACCTCAATTGGGGCTTGCTGCTTGCGCTGCCATCCGCCAGCCTGGCTACTTCCAAGGCCCGCGCTCTTCTGCCTGCCCATTACTCACGGGAAGATGCCGTGGCGAATATCCAGTCCACCGCACTTCTGGTGGCGGCATTCGCCCAGGGACGGGGTGAACTCCTCCGTTTTGCGATGCGCGACCGCATCCACCAGCCTTATCGGAGCAAGGCGTGTCCTTTGCTTCCCCGGCTCCTTCCTCTGGTCGACACCCCGGGGGTTCTGGGGGTGGCACTTAGCGGGGCGGGGCCGTCGGTACTGCTAATTATTGAAAATTCGGGGGGTCAAGCACTCGAATCCGTGGTTCGTCAGGCCGCTGGCGATCCGCAAATCGAAGTTATCCACACCCGGATTGCTGGAGCAGTGATTCAGTCCTGAGGCCTATTTTGCTCATTGGTAAGGCCTTATTACAAATATAACAATTGAGTAACTTATCAGTTGTTACCTAAGATTTCTTTACGTCACGCAAAATTGTTCGTACTTTATCCCATGTGGGCAGTTCTGGGGAGGGCTGCTACGCCGCCCGTTGACCTCTTTCACAGAGGTCCGGGCGTTTACTCTTTAAGGCCCCGGCCGCTCCCGAATCTCAGAACTCTCGTAAGCATCTATTATGGTGAAGACTGCGCTGCACCAAGGTGTGAGATAAAGTGCAGTGCAATCTGGAGGAAGTTAAATGGCTGGTCAGCACGTCACCGAAATCAACGATGCAAACTTTGAAAAAGATGTTCTACAGTCGGCAGAGCCGGTACTGGTAGATTTTTGGGCCGCCTGGTGCGGTCCTTGCCGAGCCTTGGCCCCCGTCGTCGACGAGGTGGCGAGTCAGTATCAAGGCAAGCTTAAGGTTATGAAGATGGATGTCGATTCCAACACCGCAACGCCGATGCGTTACGGCATTCGCGGCATCCCGGCCCTGCTGCTCTTCAAGGACGGCAAAGTGGCCGACCAGATTGTCGGGTTTGTCCCCAAGGACACCATCGATAAATCCGTGAACAAGGTTCTCGCATAAGCTAGCCAACAAAGTTTGGCGTAAGGTCTTCGCGGCCCGGCGATCCTCGATCGCCGGGCCGTTGCGTTTTGCGTTTAACGAATATCCGCGCGGCAGACTTTAGGACAGGCGCTTTTCAAAGACGAGCGAGGTTTTAACCTTGCTGTAACCATCGCGAAGGTAAAAGCGGTGAGCGTCTTCCCGCTTGATCTGCGAACGGACCCGGACGACCGGGATGGATTGGCTTCGCGCCCAGTCTTCAACCTCGAGGCAGAGGCGTCTGCCGATACCCAGGCCGCGCGCGTCATCTCGGACGACCAGGCCGCCGATGACTGCGCAAGCCGACGACTGCAGATGGCGCTCGATCGCGGCATCGATCCAGCCTACGATCTGGCCGTCGAGAACTGCGGCGAACGCGACCCTGTCGGCGGAGCGCGACGTCTCCTCGATTCGCTGGCGAAGCTCGTCGGGCGAGTTCGGATAACCAAGTTGGCTGGACAGTTCCGCAGCCGCCGCTGAGTCGTCGGACGTGAGCTGGCGAAACGAGAGTCGCGAGAGGTCTCTTTCCGTAGTTGCTCTCATATCCGTATTATTGCGCGTCCGGTTTGGCAAGAGGCCAGGAGAACGAAGTTCGCTGGCTCTCAGGCTCGGGTGAATGTTATGTTTCTATCGTCTACATATCCAAAATCCGACGATAGGGAATTACACCTGTGGGATTGTTGAGCCATCTGTTTTACCCGTGGGGCCTCATCCTTCAGGGGCTGGCGATCGTCCACTTCATCCGGCGCCGGCCAGATACCTACTGGATTTACATCATCCTGTTCCTCGGCCCGGTTGGCGCATTGATTTACCTTTTCGTCGAAGTTCTTCCCGACATCGGTTTAGTGGGCCAGTCCTTCAAAGGCTTCTCGCGCCGAAAGCGCATCAGCCAGCTTGAAGTCATCATTCGTGACAATCCATCAACCGGCAATTACGAAGAGTTGGGCGACCTCTACATGGACGAGGGCAAGCTCCAACTCGCCCGGACCGCATATGACAAGGCCGTCGCCGCGCGGGCCAACACAATCGATCCCTACTATCATCGCGGTGCGTGCGCTGTTCTCTTAGGTGATGCTGCGGCCTCAATACCAGACCTCGAGCGAACCGTTGCGGAAGATCCAGACCACGATTTTTATCGGGCCGCCGGCCTGCTGGCTCACGCCTACGCTCAGATGGGGGAAAAAGAAAAGGCCGAGAGTCTCTTTCGCAAAGTAACAGCGGCTTCTACTTCGTCGGAGACCTACCTGAACTTCGCGAGTCTGCTCGCATCCGAGGGACGCAACGCCGAAGCGCGGGAATGGGCGCAGAAAGTTCTCGACAAAAAGCCTTCGATGCCCGGTTACCTGCGGCGCCGCGAGCGGCCATGGTTCCGCAGCGCTAACGCACTGCTGAAGCGGCTTCCCGCTTAATTCTCGTTATCCCGACAGCTTTCGGGAAACTCCGCTATCCCTCCTAGCTGGTTTTCCGCTAATCTCCCTTAGGGCCAGCGATTTTGTTGTCCACTCACGTTATCAAGGAACTTATGTTTCGACACCGATCTCTTCTCATCATTTCGTTCAGCGCGTTCTGCCTGACCCTACCGCCCTTCCCGCCGAAATGCGCCCTGGCGCAATGCCACATGACGGGACATGACATGGGCGGGATGCAGATGAGAGAGGTTCCCGCTCCAGACATGCTCCCGCCGCCGCTGAAGATGACGGGCATCGGCAACAGCCACATCACGATCACTGCGACGCCCGATGCGCAGGCATGGTTTGACCAGGGGCTGACCCTTCTCCATGATTTCTGGGATTATGAGTCAGAACGCGCGTTCGAACAGTCGATTCGTGTAGACCCTCAGTGCGCGATGTGCTTCTGGGGACTCGAACAGGCGCTTCTCTTCCGTCACAATGAGGGGTCGGCCTACTCGCACGAGGCCCTGGCAAGCGCGGTGAAGCTCAAGAGCCGAGCGAACAGGCAGGAGCAGTTTTACATTGAAGCGGCAGTTGCTGCGAACGACGCCTCCGCAGTCGCGCTCGCGAACTCGTCTGCCAATAATGAAAAAGAGATCGGCGTGTTACGCCAACTGGTGAAGGACTATCCCAACGATACGCAGGCAAAGATATTTCTTTCCTCAGCGGTGCGCGACGGATACACCGAAGCAGGCGAGCCAAAGAAGGGAACCCAGGAGTCGATTGCGATACTGCAGGAAGTACTGAAGAAGGCGCCAGACGACTCTGCTGCGAACCATT
>Ga0209624_10002980_pt1 | contig 12272 bp, 12 predicted proteins | sample JacPinW_OM2H0_O1_FD_188565 | JGI IMG/M metagenome (GOLD analysis project Ga0209624, IMG submission 188565) | Forest soil microbial communities from Algoma, Ontario, Canada - Jack Pine, Ontario site 1_JW_OM2H0_O1 (SPAdes) (version 2) | ecosystem: Environmental > Terrestrial > Soil > Boreal... | reverse complement strand
CTTCTCGGCGACGCCAAGACGCTGGCCGACGCCAACGTAGCTGTCCGGAGCCTAGGCCGCGACCGCTGGGGCGGCCTCGAAGCCGTCGATGTCACGGGGGTGACCATCAAGTTCGGTGACGACGGCGACCTCGACAAGAAGGCTCTGCTGGTCGAGCCCGTTCGAGCCGGGATCGGAACCAAGCGCCCCGTCCGCGCGGTAGACCTGCGCGCGCCGGGCACCCCGGTCGTCGAGTACCGCTGAGAACGTCTCGCACGTAGCGCCCGCGGAATGAGGCTGACCCGCGTCGTGCGCGGGTCTTTTCGCAGCTTCGGCAGCGAAGTGACCCGAAGCAATCTGTGGACGCATGTGGATGATGTGGTAGGTGATCGCTTCCCGAACCACAATATACTGTGGTGGAAGTGATGGTGGCGACGAGTGGCTAGAGGCGAAACGATCGCCGGCCTGGACATCGGCACGACGAAGACGTGCGCGGTCATCGTCTCATCGGGCGCCGACGGTCTGGAGATCATCGGCATCGGCGAAGCGGCGTCGACCGGGATGCGCAAAGGGGTCGTCACCGACCTCGAGGCGACCGTCCACGCCATCGAAGCCGCGACCGAGAAGGCCGAGCGCATGGCCGGCGTCCACGTGACGCAGGTCTACGTCGGCGTCACCGGCGAGCACATGCAGTCGACCAACAACCACGGCGTGGTGGCCGTCACCGGCGAGGACCGCGAGGTGATCGGCAGCGACGTGAAGCGGGTCGTCGACGCGTCCAAGATCATCAATCTCGCCGCCGACCGCCAGATCATCCACGCGCTGCCGCGCCACTACACGATCGACGGCCAGGACGGCGTCACCGACCCGGTGGGCATGAGCGGCGGGCGCCTCGAGGTCGACACGCACATCGTCACCGGCGGCGGCAGCTTCATCTCCAACGTGCTCAAGTGCGTGCATCGCGCGGGGCTCGAGCCGGCCGGCATCGTGTTCGAGCCGCTCGCGTCGGCTGCGGCAACGCTGCTGCCGGAGGAGAAGCAGGTCGGCGTCGTACTGCTCGACATCGGCGGCGGCACCACGGACATCGCGGTGTTCGCGGACGGCGGCGTGATGCACAGCGCGACGATCCCGGTCGGCGGCAACATTCTCACCAACGACATCGCGCTCGGCCTCAAGACGACGTTCGCCGAAGCGGAGAACGTGAAGCGCACGTACGGCTCGGGGCTCGTGCGGCCCGACGAAGCCGATCAGACGTTCCAAGTGAAGACGCTCGACGGCCGCAGCACGCGCGAGATCACCTCGTCGCAGCTGCGCGGCATCGTCGTGCCGCGCGTGCTGGAAATCTTCCGGCTCGCGAAAGCGAACGTCATCGACCGCATTCCGCGCGACCAAGTGCTCAGCGAAGTCGTCATCACCGGCGGCGGCGCACACCTGCGCGGGATCGAGACGACGGCGGCCGAGGTGTTCGGCCTCCCCGTTCGGATCGGCGTCCCCTCGACCGTGGCGGGGCTCACCGACGCGGTCAAGCAGCCGGAGTACGCGACGGCTGTGGGTCTGGTACTCTTCGGCCCCCGCGGCGAACAAGCGCCGCACCTCAACGGCCGCAGCGGCAGTCCGCTCGGCGCGTTCTTCTCCTGGTTCAAGTCGCTCTGGAATTGATCGTTGCTCCCGCTCTTCCCGGAAGAGGATCTAGCAAACATGGCTGATGAGAAAAGGTACGTGCCCGAGCACGCGGCGACGATCAAGGTGATCGGGCTCGGCGGCGGCGGCTGCAACGCCGTCAACCGCATGATCGAGGCCGGGCTATCCGGCGTCGATTTCTTCGCGATCAACACCGACGTCCAAGCGCTGCGCAACAGCAAGACGAACAGCACGGTGCAGATCGGCAGCGGCCTCACGCGCGGCCTGGGCGCGGGCGCGAACCCGAACATCGGGCGCGAAGCCGCCGACGAGTCGCGCGAAGATCTCGCGATGATCCTCGACGGCGCCGACCTCGTGTTCATCACCGCCGGCATGGGCGGCGGCACGGGCACGGGCGCGGCGCCGGTGATCGCGGAGCTCGCGCGCGAATCCGGCGCGCTGACGATCGCGGTCGTGACGAAGCCGTTCGGGTTCGAGGGCCGCAAGCGCATGCAAGCGGCGGAGCGCGGCATCGCCGACCTGGAATCGAAGGTCGACACGCTGATCACGATCCCCAACGAGCGCATCCTGCAGATCATCGAGAAGCGCACGCCGCTCAACGAAGCGTTCGCGTACGCGGACGACGTGCTGCGCCAGGGCATCCAGGGCATCAGCGACCTCATCACGCAGCCCGGCCTGATCAACCTGGACTTCGCCGACATCAAGACGATCATGACCGACGCCGGCTCGGCGATGATGGGCATCGGCGAGGGCACGGGCGAGCACCGCGCCGCGGATGCGGCGCAAAAGGCGATCGCCTCGCCGCTGCTCGAGACGACGATCGAAGGCGCGCGCGGCGTGATCTTCAACATCACGGGCGGCCTGGATCTCTCGATGTACGAGGTCAACGAAGCGGCCGAGATGATCGCCCGCGCGGTGGACAGCGAAGCGCAGATCATCTTCGGCGCATCGGTCGACCCGGCGCTGCAAGGCAAAGTGCGCGTGACGGTCCTGGCGGCCGGCTTCGGCACCCGCCCGCACCGCACGCAAACGACGGCAGCAACGCTGGGCCAGCCGCTCGACTTCGACAAAGTCGCCCCGGTCAACATGGACGACATCGAAGTCCCGGCGTTTTTGCGGTACAGAAGCTAGCCCGTCCAACGCGTAACTGAAGAGGACGTCGCTGGGCGGCGTCCTCTTTTGTACGCATTGTCGAGGTCTAGCCCTTCGGTGGTTGTCGTAACCCTACGGTCGCGCCGCTCGGGCCTTTCACGCTGGCGACAAGCAATCCGTAGGCGACGTCGGTAATTTCTTGCACGACCGTGCCGCCTGCGGCTTCGAGCGCTTTCACGCTCGCCGCGATGTCGCTCACCGTCCAGTAGGCGAGTCCGCACGGTTCGCGGTCATCTTGGTTCGGGACGAGCCCGATTTCCATGTCGCCGCTCTTGTAGCCGACGTACTGCGGTGAATCGACGTAGGGGTCGGTGCCGGTGACCTCACGAAAGAATCGCTTGGCTGCGGCCAGATCTGTCGCCGGGTAAACGATCAGGGAGACGTCCTTCAAGATTTCATACTCCTTCCAACTCTATGACGGATCGAGCGAGGTGAAACGTGACGGGCGCCGGAGGGGATTTCATTGGCGGATGCAGCTTGGCTCGCAGAGCGCTTCGAGGCGGCTAGGCCGCGCTTGCAGCGCATCGCGCAGCGGATACTCGGATCGGCAGCCGAATCCGACGACGCGCTGCAGGAGAGCTGGCTGCGCATCAGTTGCACGGACGTCGCGAGTGTTGCGAATCTCGACGGCTGGCTCACGACCGTTGTCGCGCGCGTCTGCCTCGACGCGCTGAAATGGCGCGAAAGCCGGCGCGAGGAGCTGACGCCGGATGATCCGCGCCGCGACACGGTAGCAAGCGCTCCCGGCGAACGCCCGGAGGAAGAAGCGATTCTCGCCGATTCGATCGGCGTGGCCCTGCTGATCCTGCTCGATGCGCTGCCGCCGGCGGAACGCGTTGCCTTCGTGCTGCACGACACGTTCGACGTGCCCTTCGACGACATCGCCGCAATCGTCGGAAGGACGCCCGAGGCGGCGCGGCAGCTCGCAAGCCGCGCGCGCCGCCGCGTGCGCGGCGCATCCGCGGGCCGAGATGCGGTGACACAGCGGCACGACGAGCTCGTGCGCGCGTTTCTCGCAGCTTCGCGGGCGGGAAACTTCTCGGCGCTGCTCGCGCTGCTCGATCCGGGAGCAACGCTTCGCGTGGATTCGGCGGTGGTGGCGATGGGTGGCGCGGCGTACTGGCAGAACGACCACCTGCAGGCTGGCATCGAGGGCGCAGACGCCGTTGCCCGGACGTTCTCCAGCCGGGCGCGTGCCGCGCAACCTGTCTTTATCGACGGCAAACCGGGAGCGGTGTGGATGCATGAAGGCGAAGTGCGCGTTGCGTTCCGCTTTGAGATAACGGACGATCGTATCACTGCGATCGATCTCATCGCCGATCGCGCTGCGATCGAGCAGTCGATCATCGAGCGTTAACCAGAAGTTCCACGAAGCTGGGGCTGGCCTTGGTCGATCGCCTTCTCGGAAGGGCGTCGCTGAGCGACGCCCTCTCGATGTCGTGCTGCTACGTCTGATAGAGGCTCAGGACGAACGCCGCTCCGATCGCGCCGCCGCCCCCGACGGGCCCGCCGGACCACCAGACGTCGACCCGATAGATTCCGGGAGCTATGCCGCCCGGCATCTTTCCGACGGGCTGAAAGAAGTTCGAGGCGTACGTGTCGACATCGTTCTCGGCTTCGAGAAAGACCGCCGGTCCGTATATGCCGTACGGATTCTCGTAGTGCCCGAACATGTGCCGAGGCGTGCCGCCGATCGGCGTCAGCGTTACCTGGAACATCGTCAAGGCCGCCACGCCGTACGTCTTCCTGCTGCCCACGAGCGCGCTGAGATGCGCGTTGAGACATGTTCCGTTTGCCAGGTTCACGCGCGTCGTCAGCACCGGCGTCTTGTCGAACCGCCCGCTCTCGCCCCCGCCCGCGGTGCTGCTCCAATTGAACGACGTGGATTTCACGCCCTCGTACCCGACATCGGTCTTCACGCGGATCGGTCCGCCGATGCAGTTGTAGGGAATGTTCGAGTTGTGCGCGGCCGAGGGGGGCGCAGGCATCCTGGCTTCGGCTTGGCTTTTCTCGAGCTCGCGGGAGAGGATCCCTCGCGTGGGCATCGGAGCGGCTTCTTGCGCCTGGACGACGCTCGCCGTACTCACGAAGACGATCGACGCCGCCACGCCGACAAGACCGAAAACCTTCAATGGCTCAGAAAAGAACTTCATGATCGTGTTCGTCACTTTCTGATGAAGTGGAAATGCGACGAACGAGCGTCGCGCCGCCATCATAGCGGCGGCGCTTTCACCCCGCTTTCATGCTGCGTTATTTCGGCTTCGGCCACCCTTCGACGAGCTCAGGGTGACGACGGTGGTCCGCGTTATGCGGCGGTGCGCGCGGGGACGGTGATTCCTTGCTTCTTGGCGGTGCGGTGTAGCGGGGTGCGCAGCGCGGCGACGATCGCGGTGCGCAGCCGATCGCGCACGGGGCCTGCCACGAACGGGCGCTCGAACACCAGGAAGAACAGCGTGCCCGCTGCGAGCGCTACGGCGACGCCGCCGATCAGCGGCACGCCCCAGCGCATTTCGACCAAGCCGATCACCGGCTCGTGGACGAGGTAGATGCTGTACGACACCAGCCCGATCAGGGTGAGCGGCGCGACGCTGAGCGCGCGGCGCAGCCAGCCGTAGTACCCCGCCGCCACGACGAAGAAGAACACGACGAGCTGCCACGGCAGCTGCGTGTGCGCTTGCAGCGCAGGTCCGCGCGATTCCACGACGACCGCGAGAATCAGCGCCGCGATCGCCGCCGGCCCCGCCCAGCGCCGCCACGCGTGCTCGCGGATCTGCGCGTCGGCCGCGACGATGCCGAGCATGAACGCCGGCAGCGAACCGACGTCGAAGATGCGGTGCGTGATCGCGAACAGCACGACGCATGCGCACGCGAGCGCGAGGAATGCGCGCGGCGAGCGCACCCACAGCAAAATCATGAACGGCACGAGGAAGTACCAGCGGAACTCCACCGCGAGCGTCCAGAACGACCCGTTGATGAACACGCCGTGGTTGGGCGGATAGATCAGTGTCAGTTGGCGCAGCCCGTCGAGCGCGCCGTGCACCGGGTTGACCGGCGGCGACGGCAGCACCCAGCCCGTTGCGGCGGTGAGCGACATCAGTGCGGCCACTGCGGCGAAGGCTGCCCAGAACGGCGGCAGGATGCGCACGAGCCGCGTCGCCGCATAGTTGCTGAAGTCGAAGAACACCGGCTTGCCGTCCGCGACGCGCGAGAGCACCGCGTACGACAGACAGAACCCCGACAGGATGAAGAACAGGTCGATGCCGTGGTAGCCCGCGCGCAGCGCGCGGTCGATCCACCCCACGCCGACCGCCGGCGCGTACGACGAGCTATGGAAGAACACGACCATGAGCACGGCGATCGCCCGCAGCCCGTCGACATAGCGGATGCGGGCAGCCGGGTCGAGCGGCTTGGTGGTGATCTCCGTAGCGCTGGTCGTGCGATCCGTCATGCGAGCCTTTCGAGGGTTCCGAACCTGACGATACCCCACTCGCCCGCTCGTCTTACGGGGACCGTTCCGGCGAGCCGCGGAAAGCGCCCTCCGTGACCACATCGACCCTTTCCGACGACATCGTGGAGCGCGCGACCGCCATCCGGCGCGAGATCCACCGCCGGCCCGAGCTCGGCTTCGAGGAACACAACACGCAGGCCATCGTCGAGCGCGAGCTCAGCGCGCTCGCCATCGAGCACAGGCGGATCGCGCAGACCGGCGTCGTCGGGATCGTGCGCGGCGCGCTGCCCGGTCACGTCACGGGCCTGCGCGCCGACATGGACGCGCTGCCGATCACCGAGGACTCGGGCGAAGAGTGCGCGTCCGAAGTCCCCGGCAAGATGCACGCGTGCGGCCACGACTCGCACACCGCGATGCTGCTCGGCGCGGCGCGCGTGCTGCAGGAGTCGCGCGACTCGTTCCACGGCACGGCCGTGCTGCTGTTCCAGCCGGCGGAAGAAGGACCGGGCGGCGCGCAGCCGATGATCGACGAGGGCGCGCTCGACGACCCGAAGGTCGAGGCCGTCACGATGCTGCACATCGACCCGCGGCTGGCGACCGGCACGATCGGCGTCACGCCGGGTGCCGTGAACGCGGCCGCCGACGAGTTCCACCTCACGATCCGCGGCAAGGGCGGACACGGCGCGTCGCCGCACAAGGCGGTCGACGTGATCCCGTGTGCGGCCGCGACGATCCTCGCGCTGCAGAACGTCGCCGCGCGCGAGACCGACCCGCTCGCATCGATCGTCGTGACGATCGGCACGATCGAGAGCGGCTACCGCAACAACGTCATCGCCGACCGCGCGTTCATGACGGGCACCGTGCGCACGCACGACGCCGCGATTCGCGCCGCGGCCGAAGGCAAGCTGCGCCGCATCGTCGACGGCGTCGCCGCGGCGTACGGCGCGAGCGCACAGCTCGACATGATCTACGGCTACCCGCCGGTGGTGAACGACGCCGACCTGACGGAGTCGTTCGCCGCGTACGTGCGCGCCGAAGGCTTCACGGTGGAACGGCCGGTGCCGACGATGGGCGGCGAGGATTTCGCCTACTTCGCGCAGCGCGTTCCCGGCGTGATGGTGCGGCTAGGCATCTACAACGAGCGGGCCGGCAGCATCCACGCGGGCCACAGCCCCCAGTTCCGGCTCGACGAGGGGGCCATCCCCACCGGCATCGCGACGCTGGTCGCGTTCGCGCGCGGCGTGGGCGACGGGTCCGTGCCGGTGCCCGCGCGGCGACCGTAGGCTACCTCACAGAACCGCGGCGCCGCTCGCGCTATCGTTCATCCGGGCCCACGCATCCGGCGTTGGGTGTTGGAGGAGCGAGACCGGGATGCAGCAGGTTGGACGAAAACAGCTCGCGATCGAGCAGCAGCTGCGCGCGCAGCGCGATCTGCGGCTGATCGAGAGCTACCGCACGGGGCGTCACGACGCGTTCGACGACCTCGTTCGCGCGTACGAGCCGACCGTGCACCGCGTGCTCGCGCAGCAGCTCAACGTCGCGCCGGCCGACGTCGAGGACCTCGCGCAGGAAGCGTTCGTGCGCGTCTACCGCAACCTGCACCGCTTCCGCGGCCAGTCGTCGTTCTACACCTGGCTCTACCGCATCACGGTCAACGTGTTCTTCGACCACAACAAGAAACGCAAGCGCGCGGACGTGCGCCTGCAGCGCTTGCAGAACGCGATGACCGACGTCTCGAACGCGCAGCACGATCCCAACGAGCCGTTCCGCGCGACGTTCGAACGGGTGCTGACCGACGCGTTCGCCCGCGCGATCGAGACGCTGCCCGAGACGTTCCGCCACGTCGTCGCGCTGCGCGAGGTCGGCGACCTGTCGTACGAGGAGATCGCGCTGCAGACCGGCATCTCGATCGGCACGGTGCGCTCGCGCCTGTCCCGCGCGCGGGTGCGGCTGCGGGAAGCGCTCCGGCCCGAGCTCGAAACCGTCGCGGCGGCCTAGCCCGCGCAGCGGGCGAACCCTCCACCGCATCCCCAGCCTCGTCCACAAGTGCTAGTAGCTTATGTGGAAGGCGTGCACAATATCTTGTGGTGAACGGCAGGGCGCGGCCCTAGGTCGAGGCGAACTGAGGGGTCCATGGCAATGCCGTCCGTGTCTCTCGACCGGCCGTCACCGCGGGCGCTCCACCGCTGCCAAGACGTCGCGTCGCCCGCGCGTACCGCCTTCGACCTCGTGTGCGAAGTCGAGAAGTGGCCGGTCTGGTTGTCCTTTCTGCGCAGCGCGCGCCGTCTCGAGCCCGCCGAACCGCTCGGCCTGGGCAGCGAGGTCGCGATCCGCTCCAACATGCCCGGCGAGGACGAAGAGCTCTTCGAAGTCGACCGGTTCATCGTCGGGCACCAGCTCTCGCTGGTCGGCGCGTTCTCCGTTCGCCGCCGGATCGACATCCGGATCGAGCAGAAAAGCGAGCGCTCCAAGCTCGTCGTGAAGGTCGACTACCCCACCTATGGAGGCCTGCTCGGCGCGCTGTTCGACCGGTTCACCCGGCGGCGCAAGCTGGATATCGCCTTGAACGACTCGCTGATCCACTTCAAGGGGCTGTGCGAGTTCGACCAGACGCCGGGATCGATTCTCGACGACTTCTGAGCGCTCTAGCACTCGTTGACGGAGTTTGCTAAAGCCGGTAAACTAGAGGAGTCGCCTTCGCCTCCCGGAGATTCCCTTGCCCCTGTACGACTACAAATGCCGCGCTTGCTCGAACGTCACGGAAGTCCGCCACGGCTTTCGCGAGGCGTACGACGGCACGTGCCCGGACTGCGGCGGTGAGCTCGCGCGCGTGTTCAACCCGGCCGGGATCGTCTTCAAGGGCTCGGGCTTCTACCTGACCGACTCGCGCAAGGCGCCCGCCTCCGAGTCGTCGGGATCCTCGTCCAACTCGGCCTCGTCCGGCTCGACCCCCTCGACGTCCTCGACGCCTGCCCCCGCGGCCACGCCCGCGAGCGGCGACTCGGGTTCGAAGAAGAGCGAGTCGAGCGCCGCATAGGCGTGTCGCCGCACGCGCTGATCTGGTGGGCGATCGCGATCGCCCTGGTCGTCGTCCTCGCGCTCGCCGGCGCGCAGATCGCCCGCGCGCTGCGCGAGCTCAACCGGGTCCAGTCGCGCGTCGAAGCGTACGCCGACCTGCCCGTGGTGAAGGCGCTCGCGCGCGCCGAGGCCGACGCGCGGCGCCTCGAAGCGGCCCTCGCCCAGATCGCGCCGCTGGCCGAGCGCGCGAAGGTCGCGCTCGCCGTGATCCGCCGCGGTCCGCTGCCGCCCGAGCTGGGCGCCGGCATTCGGCGTATCCGCGACGAGATCGCGGCGTTCCGCTCCGTCGCGCGCCGCTGAGCACCAGCCCGCGCTAGCTGGGCGGCTGGCCGTCCTCGGGCGGCTCCCAGGCCCACCCGAACCCCGTCTTCGGCTCGCCCGCGGCGCCGCCGAACGGCGCCTCTTCGTCATCGCCGGGCAGGGCGAACGGTGCGCCGAACGGCGCCGGGGCGCCGGCGGCGGGCGGCGGGGGCGTGGGTGACACGACCGGCGGCGGGGCGGCGGCGGTGGGCGGCGGCGCCGCCTGCGGCGGCCGCGGCGGCGCGAGCGGCTGGTCGGGTGCGAAGCCGAAGCCCAGCGCCGGGTCGTGCGAAACGGCCTGGTACGGCGCGATCGGCGGCGGCGGGGCCGGCGGTGCGGGCGCGAGGGCGGCCGGCGTCTCGCGGGGCGCGGGCGGCGGCGGGGCGGGCGTGACGTTGGGCCGGAACGCGCTGCCGCTGCCGTGCGGGAGCGGCACGCCGGCGGGCACGCCCACCAGCACGATCCGCGACAGAGGCAGCAATTGCGCGTCGCGGTTCGCGGCCAGCTCGCGCAGCTCGTCGAGGTACGCTTTGGGCATCTCCTCGATCACCATCGCGTCGAGGATCAGCGAGACGGTCTCCGCGACGGCGAACTTCGGCGGCACGCGCGTGAACGTGAACAGGTTCTGCCACACGTCGCCCTTCACCACCGAGAGCAGCTTGCGCCAGTACTCGAGCGGCTGATAGCTCTCGAACTGCCCGCCCTCGCGCTTCGCGCGCGCGTACAGCGCGGCGATGCGCTTGCCGAGCGGATCGGCCGGCGGCGACGGCTCGACGATCGCCGTGCGTTTGCCGGTGCGCGCGAGCTCGGCGACCACCTGCGCGTGGAAACCCGGATCGATCTCGTGCAGGAAGTGCATCGCGATCGCGACGTCATACGCGTTCTCGGTCGCCGGGATCATCGTCGCGCTGCCGCGCATCGCGGTCGCGCCGAGCTTTTCGACCATCGCCAGCTGCGCGTCGGTCGCTGCGAGCACCGTGACGTCGACGCCGATCTCGAGCGCGCGCGCAACCCACGCGCCCTCGTTCGCGAGCCCGAGGAACAGCGCGCGCTCGCCCGAGCGCAGCGCCAGCGCGTCCCAGATCTGTTCGTCGATCCGGTACGACTCGCGCTGAAAATCCGAGACGTCAGTCATAGGGAAGGTGGGACTCGAACCCACATGAGCTCTCACTCGGTCGCTTTTGAGGCGACTGCGTATACCGTTTCGCCACTTCCCCTCGTTATCGGCGGCCAGGAGCCGGATTCGCGGCGAGCCAGTCGCGCTCCGCTTGAACGATCGACCGCGCCCCATCGGCCGAAGTCGCGACCGCGTACGCGTAGGTCGTGCGGTGCCAGCCCGGCGCGAAGGTCAGCGCGAGCGTTCCCGTGCTGCGGTACGGCGTCCACGACGCGCGCTCGGCGTCGGCCGGGTTCCACGTCACCGCGAACGCGCGCCGCTGGCGGTACGTCGCAATGCTCCCGGTCGTCACGTCGCCGGCCTGGTCGCGCGCCGCTGCGTCGAGCGGCAGGTCGTCCCGCTTGCCGGCGCGGTTCGCGTGCGCGGCGAGCGCGGGCAACGACGAGCGAACCACGAGCCGCTGGCGTGACGCGGGCGGCGCGACGAGCCGTTCGTCCACGACGACGCGCGCCGCGCGCGGTTCGAGCGTGAGGATGCGCTCGAACGCGATTCCCGCCGGATCGGCGTCGGGCATCGTGTAACTGAGCCGAACCACGGCGCGCGGGCCGGACTCGAGAATCTCGGCCCGGTACGGGCGGTTGAACGTTCCCGCCGGATAGGCGTGCGTGTACTTCGCGATGTAGTCGCGCGGCGACGGGGCGAGCGGCTCGCTCACGTCGTCGCGCCATGCACCGGTTGCGTCGAACGCGTTCGCCGACCAGACCGGCGCGTCGAACCACGGCGGCTCCGGCGTGCGGAACGCGCGGTATGACTGCATCGAAAGCCCGCGCGCGCCGGCTTGCGGATCGACGACCACGCGCAGCCGGTCGTTGCGCAGGACGATCTCGTCGCGCGGAATGCCGTCGAGCGCGCGGCGCAAGCGCGCGACGGCGGTGTTCGGGGCCGGATCGCCCCCGTCGTCGACGGCCACGTGCACGGTGGGCGCCAGCGCGATGTCGTCGCTCGGCATCGTGGCGATGACCACATCGCCGATGAACCGCGGCTCGCGCACCAGGCTGGGCAGATGCAGCTGTTCGCCCACGCGCAGCCGGATCGTCTGGGTGCCGGCCGCCGCGGTGACGCGCACCGTGCATCCGTTTGCCGACAGCAGGACGGCGTCGGCCGGCTCGTCCCAGCGCGCAACGATGCTCTGCACGTCGCAGTCGTCGGACGAAACGCGCCGGCCGTCGCCGGGCGCGCCGAGCGCGGCCAGCGCGACGTCGCGGATGCGCAGCACGATGCCGTGCGCGGGCACGGTCGCGAGCGCGTTCCCGAAACGCGCGCCGGCCGGCTGATCCGTCCAGTTCGCGGCGATCGTGAGCGCGCCGTTGCTGCCGCGCAGCGTCGCGGTGCCGGGGCCGCGCTGGTCGGGGACGGCTTGCGCGATCAGCGTATGCGTACCGCGCAGCCGCGCGCGCAGCGCGACGAGCGCCTCGGGTGCCGCTGCGGCCACCTCGGGTGCGACGACCACGACGTCGTACTTCGGCGCGCGCGCGGCATCTTGCCGCAGGTCGAGCA
>Ga0209624_10002979_pt1 | contig 12273 bp, 10 predicted proteins | sample JacPinW_OM2H0_O1_FD_188565 | JGI IMG/M metagenome (GOLD analysis project Ga0209624, IMG submission 188565) | Forest soil microbial communities from Algoma, Ontario, Canada - Jack Pine, Ontario site 1_JW_OM2H0_O1 (SPAdes) (version 2) | ecosystem: Environmental > Terrestrial > Soil > Boreal... | reverse complement strand
CAGGGTGCCCTCTGGCTTGAGCAGCGCACGTATCTCGCTAAGCGTCGGTTGCGGCGCGGCGAAGTCGTGGACGCAGTCGCAGGCGGTGATGAGGTCGAAGCCTTCGCCCGCATCGAGTTCGCCCGTGGTCGAGGCGACAAAGGAGAGGCGGCCGGACAGCCCGGCCTCGGCAGCGCCCGCCTCAGCCTGACGGATCGATTCCCGATCGGGATCGAGGCCTAGCACCGTGGCCTTGGGAAAGGCTTTGGCGAGTGTGACCGCAACGCGGCCGGCGCCGCAGCCGACATCGAGCGCGCGGCCACCGGCCTCGAGCAGCGCCTGCACATCCGGCATGGCCCTCAGCCAGTACGAGGTGAGCCGATGCTCATATTGGCCGCGGTTCATCATATCGAGGCCGAACACGCCCTCGGGCCCAAATTTCTCGAACGGGACGCCGCCGCCATCCCGAAACGCAGCCGCGACATCCGGCGCAAGCCGCAGCAGCACCGGCACGATCGGGAATAGGCCGCCCATGAAATGGTTGGCGGAACCTCTATGCATAATAGCTGGCGACTTCGGCCGCCCCACTCTGCGCTTATTTAGCGATCCGGAGAACCCAAGGAGCCGTAGCATCGCCTAACGACAAAATCGTTGATACCCTTAGTACAGAGGCTGCCTTGCGACGAGGTGAGCCCGTGTCCTGTTGCACCATTAGCACAAACGGTTCCGCAACGCAGATCGTGGAAACCGGGACCAACCCCGCGCTCGTTTTCCTCCATATTAGGGCGGTTCATCGCGCACGTGGCGAAACGCGATTGACCGGCTTCGCCGCAAACCGCACTGCGTCGCGATCAATGTGGGTGGGGCGGCTCAATTGCGACAGACGGACGATACGATCTTGGCGGATTTGTCGAGGCACGCCCTTACAGGCACTCAAGTGCTATATACTGAATTAGAAAGCTGGCACCCGCGCTATGGAGGCTGCTGTGCAGGTGGACATTGTGCCGTCAGTCAGCACTGATGGGCGAGCAATCATTGGAGGCAGCCTCCTAAAGTTCCCCAATGTCACTGTAAACGCACTTATCGGTTACGGCGCTAATGGCGCGGTATTTCGCGCGGGGCATAATTTCCTCGAACGGGATATAGCGGTCAAAGTATGGCTGAAGCTACGTGCCAATGATCGAAGAGATAAATTCTTCCAAGGCATCGAAGAGGCGAGGAAAATAGCTCAGTCTCATCCCAGCGACAATATTGTCCGGATTTACGATGCAGGCGAAATCGACGGTTATTTCTACGCTACGATGGATTATTTCCCGGGCATAACAGCTCGTGATTGGCTGAAGTGGTACCAACCTCCACTGCGAAGACGCTTAGTCTTGGCCAGTGGCGTGGTTCACAGCTTGACAGCGGCGATGGACCGCTCGGTTCGCTCCGGCGCGGTCCATGGTGACCCCCACCTTGGCAACATTCTTGTTCGATACCCTTGGCTCCCCGCGTATCCCAGTCCATACCCAAGTTATTTGATCGTGGATTTCGGTACGTCTGCGTTCACATCCCACGAAAAGTCCGTGAAGAGACATTGGCGCGTTCTGCACCACACCGTGAAGATTTTGCTTCAGCCGTTAGATATCGATGTTCTTTGGTCCCACATGAAAACGGAGCACTACAACAACACTGCCGCCAATTGGATGGGCGCGGCGCTCACGTCAAAATGGTATCATGATTTTTTCGATGAAATTAAGCCAATGCTCGACTCTATGGGAGCACCGTGGGCTCGACATGAAGGCCGGCTAACACCTTACCCCGATGATTGCGTTCGTCGCGAACTGGAACGTCTTGTCTCAAGTGGAAAGCTGAAAATTGATTCGGAGACTCTCGGCGACGGCTGGACAAGAGAGGATTGACTTCTACAGCTGTTTGAGAACGTGACCCGCAGCAAACTTCATTCGACCCAGCGGGATGTGCCTGAGAGCGACTAATTTCGAGCCAAGTGGAGGCTAACCTTGCGCTATCCAATGACTGCTAGTGCACTGCACCCACAACCTATCCGGCTCTCCGATGGCAAGATCGGGCGTCGAAGCGGAGTGCGTCCGCGAACGGTCCGCACAACGGGTGCCGCGGACTCAAACTAACGCACCGCACTCTGATGCTCCCCTAGAATCGCTTCGATTGGTCCGCTTTTGAAGGCCAAACGGACTGAGTTGGCGCGGACGGCGATGTCGGCTAAGTGCCAGAAGGGACGTTATCAAAGCCGCCCGATCTACCCGGCCGGGCTCTGGAAGATATTTTTGTACTTAATCCCGAGGGCTCCACGGAGGCTATTTTGGGAGAGCCGTCGCAAGCCTTCGACTTTCAGATTTCTATTATCTCCCTCGGCGTGTGATGCAGCCACTCGACCTCTCCACTTTCGTGCAGAAGAAAGTTGTCGCACACCGTCACGAATACCTTCGGATTGGCGAGGCCCGGACTGGGGTGGATGCCGATATTCATGTTCCCCGCGAGCTTCATTGTTTCGTCGTTGCGGATCAATGGCCGCTCGACGACGTCATAACCCTGGCCATGGCAATGTAGACGTTTCTCCTCAGGAAGCCCACGCCCGCGCATGTACGTATTGTATTCGGCGAAAATCTCCGCGCATGAGACGCCCGGCTGTAACAGCTTGATCGTGTAATCCTGTGCTTCAACCAGTTGCCCAAAGAGATCCACAATCTCTTGCGGCGGACGACCCAACGAAAACATCCGGCCGTGATGGACAAAAAGACCGCCCGGACCAGTGTTTTCGGCCTGGAACATGAAAACGTCGCCCTCGCGGATCATGCGGTTTTGCTCCGACCGCCGGCGAAGTGACGAGGGTTCTCCCGGCGACGCCGACGAGCCGAGGAAGTATCCAGTCTCACTGCCCATCAGTTGCCCTTGGTATTGGGCATAGGCCATTACTTCAAAGTCGCGCAAGCCGGGGCGGAGGAACGCCCGCACCTTCTGTATAATCTCGTCCTGCATCTCCCCTGTCTTGCGGATGAATGAAATTTCTTCCGCGCTTTTAACTGCTTTGAGTGGGTCGATCAGGTCGGTCACGTCGGAAATCTCGACGCCGTCGAGTTCCCGCAGCAGGTTAGCCCAAAAGCCCGCCAGCATGTTGTTTGGCGCTACGAGCCCTATCTTGCGGAAGCCGCCTTTCCTTATCTCGCGGGCGACTAACTCTGCTTCGTACGCCGCCGAGTAATTGATAGCGGGAAACGCGGGCGCGCCGAGGCGATGGCCTACACCCGGCGTTGCCGCACTCGCTGGATCGAGCGTAACGTCTTCGCCGAAAGCGCCGTGGGTGACGACCGTCATGGGCGCATCTTTGGGAAAAATGACCGTCGACGGATAAGAGCTCGCAACCGATACACCGGTGAGCCAGCGGAAATATCCGCCGGTGCCATTAAAATTGTTCATGCCCTGTACGATCAACGCATCGAGCCCGGCTGCCGGGATCCGTTCCCGCACAGCACGCCACCGCCGCTCAAGCTCGTTCATCGATACAGGATTGCAGCGCCTATCCTCTACCCCGGTCATGGCGTTCTCCTTCTCCGCACGTCAGCAGCGCTCAGAACAGCGGGATCGAGCCGCCGTTGACCCAATAGTCCGATCCAGTCACGAAGCTAGAACGGTCCGACGCAAGGAAAAGGACCACTTCGGCTATCTCCTCAGGCTTGCCGATCCGCTGCAAGGCGAACTTCTTGTGAACCTTGGCAAAATGTTCGACCGCCTTATCCCGGTCCATATTCCACATGGTCGAAAGCTGATCGAGGAAGCCACCGGGCCTCTCCCACATGCCCGTGAGCGTTGCGCCGGGTGAAACACAATTCGCGCGCACTCCCTTTGGACCAAACTCGATCGAGAGAGATTTCATGAAACTCAGCACTGCGGATTTCGACATGCAATAATCGTAAAAAAGCGGCTCCGGCATCCTACCGAAATCCGAAGCGATCGCGATGACGGATCCCTTGCTTTTGGCCGCCATGTGCGGCACCGCTGCACGGCAGGCGCGGACAACCCCGAGAACATTGACGTCGAAAGTCTCGCAAAACTCCGAATCGACCGTGGACGCGAGCCCATCGCGCGTAGGCGCAATTCCGGCACAGCACACCAAGACGTCGATCCCGTCGAATTTTTCGATCGCCGTCGTAGCCAGAAGCTCGGCACCGCCCTTTCTCAAGTCTGATTGCAGTGCAATACCGTTGGCCTTCTCGATCACGCCGGACAACGCGGAAACATTCAGGTCGCCTGCAATGACGATCGCGCCTTCTTCAACGAGTTTTCGAGTTGTCGCCAGACCGATGCCGGAACCGGCGCCGGTAATGACGACTCTTTTTCCAGCCAGACCGTAGGTCATGGAACATTCTCCCGTTTTTCCTATTTCACTCGCCGCATTTTTCGTCCGCCCGGCCCGTTAGGTGTTGAGGTGAAGAAGATGATCGAGGGAATACGGGCCGCCGCCATAAAAAACAAAAAGCAGGGTGCAGCATCCCCACAATGCATAATGCTCGACGCCGTTCTGATTGGAAAAAAATCCGTCTTTGACGTGGTGTGCCGCGGAAAGAAACAAAAGAATGGTGGAAGTGAGGGCTACCGGCCGGGTCAGGAGTCCGAGCGCAAGCATGGCGCCACCAACGACGTTGTTTATCGTCGAAAGCCACGCCCAGAAAATGCCGGGTTGCCAACCGAACTTGTTCATATAAGCGGCGGTGCCGCTGATTGTCTGGACGGGCACACCCGTGTTGGGGAAAAAACCAAAACTCGATCGAAGCGCATATACGAGCAACATCCCGCCGACCCACACCCGCAACAACAACGCCCAAACGGGGAACACGGCAACGAAGCTCGCGTCCAAATACGAGACGATCGATTTAGCCAATTCTCCCATCGAATATGCCTCGGCTTCTTTTGAGTGCGCAGGGAACGGGCTATTCGCGCGGTACGTCGGGCTGTTCCAACGTCCACCGCGCGATCTCGTCCTTGCGCATAAAGACGACACCAGGATGCTTTAGGGCGTATTCGATGAATCCGCCGACCGCCCTCGCTATGGCGGGCTGCCCGCCGATGCGATCATGCGTGCTGACCGACATCATTCGTCTTCGGCCCTCCGCCTCCGCGTAAAGCGCATCAAACTCATCCTTAAGAACTGAGGCGAAGTCGGCGGGCGAAAAGGAGGGCGCCTGTAGGCGCTCAATATCATTGTTGCGCCTGGTGTAAGGCACAACGACAAACGGCTTTTCCGCCACCGTGATGATGAACGGCTCGTCGCGGCTGATGTCGTCAATGTAGTAGACAAAGCCGAGCGACTGCAGGATCTCAATCGTATTCGGACTGTTTCTCAGGGCAAACGCATTGAAGCCGATAGGCCGAGTTCCCGTAGCCTTCTCGATCGCCTCAATGTTAGCCGTATAAGACGCGCGCTCCTCATCGGGTGTCATCCGCCAATGTGGCTGCCATAAATGCCCGTGGGCGGCCGCTTCGTGACCGCGATCGACGATTTCGCGGGCAATCTGCGGTGCTTTCTCGACGGCGCGCCCGACCATATGGGAGGTGACCTTGATTCCGAAACGATCCCAGAGGTCGAGAAGTCGCGGGATGCCTTCCTTCACTCCATACTCGAACCATTTCGCCACCGCGAGGTTTGGCGTCTCCGGGTCCATGTCCACCCAAGGACTGTAGGGAGCTTTTTCCGGCTGCGCGCCGGCTTCGAATTGCATTGAAATGGAAATGACCAGCCGAGCGCGGTCCGGCCAAAAAGCTTTCGGCATCTGTTTCCTAACCCCACCCATAACGCTTATCGAATATTGCTTATAAAGATAACGATATTGTCTTGACCGTAAGCTGTCAATCTGTCGTGACAATCATCGCGTCGGCGCTGCAGTGCGAAGTGCTCGGGCTGGGAAGACCTGATTCGGATTCACTCGTCAAATTGCGTTCAATTCAGACGCCACTGACAGCGATAAATGCTGATCATTGTGCTTCGCAGCAGCGCTTCCTTGTCCTCATAAAGGTTGCCGCTTCTGGTGGATTGGTGGTGCCGCTTGAAAGCTCGATCGCTCCCGATACTTGACAAGATACAAAGCGGCTTACATGATCCTTATAAATATAAGCATATGGAGGAAATGTTGGGCGGCGAGGCGTCTATTATCAATTGCTCAACGTTGGATCGTGCGGCCGGCTCGAAGCAAAGCCATGGTCGACTAGACCACGGGTTTCGGGCAATTCAACCGACAAACTGGCTTGGTAGGTCATGGCCTACGTCGAACTGACGCTATGGCCGGCATGTGTTCGCACGCACGCGCTGCCCGACCAGATCGCGGCGGCAGCGCAAGCCGGCTTTTCGTCACTTGCGATCAATCCCGCGACTTATCATGCGGCAGTGTCGTCGGGGCTGTCACCGCAGGACATCCTGAGGATCGCCGACTATAACGGCGTACGTTTCAGCTGGGTGGACGCCGTCAGCGGCTGGCTTCCCATCCGTTATCCTGCCGACTCACCGGAACTAAAAGGCTTCTTGGACTATGATCTGAAGCTGGCTTTTGAGATCGCCGATATCCTCGGCGCCGAAGCGATATTGGCCATTGGATGCTTCGCCGAAGGTGCGCTTCCCCTTTCGCAGCAGATCGATTGTTTCGGCGAACTGTGCCGGGAAGCGAAGGTCCGAAATCTTCGCGTCGGTCTCGAGTTCATACCCACGTGGGGAATCGGGAATCTCAAATCGGCATGGCGGATCGCGAGCGCCGTGGACGCCCAAAACGGCGGATACGTTGTCGATACATGGCACTTCTTCAGAAGCAATTCGGATCCGAATCTTCTGCAACAGATTCCGGATGACAGGATCTTTGCGGTGCAAGTTGCCGACGCCGCCTCGGATTGCAAGGTGAGAAGTCTGCTCGATGACAGTCTTAACTTTCGCAAGTTGCCGGGAGACGGCGCGCTCCCGCTGGCTCGTTTGCTCGACACGATCACGACAAAGGGCACTAAGGATTTTGGTCCAGAAGTGTTCTCAATAGAACTCGACCAGGTGTCGGCGCGGGAGGCCGCCATCCTTTGCGCCAACTCGATGCGCGCGATTCTGCGGCGCGATGACTTGCCAAACCATGCGTCAGCCATGGGCACTGACGACGTTTCAGATCAGACACGGAGGCAAACGTGAGACTTGGTCTAGAAGGCAAGGCGGTCGTGCTAACCGGTGGAGGTCGCCGCAACGGCATAGGCTGGGCCACCATTCTGGAACTCAAGGAAGCGGGCGCTAAAGTGTTGATGGGCGATCTCGCTATCGATCCTGCCTATAGCGAGTTGGCCGCCGATGGGACGGTTATGACCCAGGAGGTCGACTTATCCCAGGCCGGAGGACCCGAAAAGCTTGTTCAGGCCGCAGTCGATCGGTTCGGTAGCCTGGATATTCTGATCAACAATCTTGGCACCACAATTTTCCGGTCAGGATTTCTCGGCACGACAGACGATGACTGGGATTTCACGTTCAGAACGAATTTCATGTCGAACGTGCGCGCCTCGCGCGCCGCCATGCCGCACCTGATCAAGTCCAAGGGAGCCATCATCAATCTGGCTTCTACGCTGGGAAGTTCTCCCGTGCCGCCCTTGGTGGACTACAGCGCATTCAAGGCCGCGACATTGAACCTCACCAAGGCGCTGTCCGAAGAATTCAATCCGCAAGGCGTGAGGGTTATGGCCATCTCGCCGGGGGCCGTTCTGACGCCGCATTGGACCCGTCCGGGCGGTGCGCTGGAGATGATGGCGAAGGAACATGGCGTCGACGTCGAAACGATGCGCGACGAGTTGATTCCGAAGATGTTCGGGATGACATCGGGACGCATGGTCTCCCCTCAAGAGATCGCCGCCGCAGTGGTGTTCGCCGCGTCGGGCAAGGCGGGCTCTTTGACGGGCACTCAGATACTGGTCGACGGCGGCTCGCTGAAGGCCATCTAAGAAAGCAAGCAGTTTCGCGCGATGACCAACGTGGGCATAGAAATCGTCGACAAAAATCTGAAACGGCCGATTTGGCGGCGGCTGGTCGATTTTGATGAGGCGGGCCTGCTTCTGGCCTTCATCATCATGGTTCTGGTGATTGGGATTCCGTATCCGGAATTCTTTCGTCTTGGTTCGATCGAGACGGTGCTGCGGCAAACGACCTTCGTGGCGGTTATCGCCTTCGGTATGGTCTTTCTTGTCACGATGATCGAAATCGACCTTTCGGTGAGTGGAATCTACGCCACCGCCGCGATGTCGACCGCTCTTCTCATCAAGGCGGGGATCAATCCATGGATAGCGGCATTCGTTGCGCTCCTGGCCGGTATCGCAATGGGCGCTTTGAACGGCTTTCTCTGCAATCTCTTGGGCGTGCCGCTGATCATCGTTTCGCTGGGAATGCTGTCGGTCTATTTCGGCATCAATCTCATCATTTCCCACGGCGTCGCCGTCTACGGCATGCCGCGTGATCACTCATTTTTTGTCGTTATGGGAGGAGACGAGTTCGGCTTGCCCACGCCGGTTTGGGTGACGATATTTGTCGGCCTCATTCTGCATTTCGTTCTTCAACGCACGCGATACGGCGCAATTGTCCGGGGCATCGGCTCCAACATAATCGCGGCGAGGTTTCTCGGCATCCGTGTTTCGCGGATACGAGTGATCACGACAATGTTGGTCGGGTTTCTATCCGCGCTTTCAGGGGTGCTTACGCTCGCCTTTTTCAAGACCGCTGAGCCGACGACCGGTCTGGGCGTAGAGTTACGGGTCATCGCCGCGGTCGTAATCGGCGGAACGTCGCTTGCAGGCGGCTCCGGCACGATCATCGGGGCGGCGCTTGGCGCTCTCATCATCACGCTCATCGACAGTGGCTTGGTGTTTTACGGCGTGGATTCGAACTACTCGCAGTTCGTAACCGGGATAGTCATCGTGGGCGCGATCGCGCTTGATCGAATTTACAAGCGTCAAAAGTCTGAATGAAGACGGATGTTCTTCAACGTACATGGCAAACGGGAGGATGCGTTGTGACGAAAATTGTCTCTAGAGCGGCGTCTCTTTTAGCAATGGCGGCTTTCGCAGGCGCGGCCGCCTTCGTTCCTGGTGGGGCGAAAGCAAAAGACAAAATAACGATATCGCTGGTTCAAGTTCTAACCGTGGAGGAGTGGCCTCAAGAAATGGCCGCGGGCGCACGAGCCGCGGCCGCGGATATCGGCAGCGACAAGCTCGAGCTACGCCTATTGGGAACCGCAGGCGCCGACGTGCAGAAAGAAGGCCAGATCGCCATGAGCGAGGCCGAACGCGGCCCCGACGCGATCATTATTTCCAATGCGCTCGGTGGGATGAACGAGCCGGCGCATATCCTGGCTCAGAAGGGCATTCCGACCACCTGGCTCGTAATGGCGCCGCCGGACGAAGTGCAGAACGCATTTTACGTCGGGGCGGATCCTTATGCGGTGGGCAACGCCGGCGCGGATCTGATCATCCCGCTACTTGAGAAGAAGCAAGGCAAGCCTGCGGCCGAAATTTCCGGAGAAGTCGTTCAGGGACTTTGCGTTCCGGGCATCCCTGTCCTAACGCAACGCCTTGCAGCGATCGATGAGGCTGTCAAAGCCCGGATGCCGAAGGCGACTGTGCTTCCCGCCTTCGACTCGAAGATCGATTTGGCGCAGAGCTATGCGGTGTGGAATCAGGCGATCAACCGGCATCCGCATGCGCTTTTCTATACCGATCCCTGTGAGGACGGGAACAAGAACATCCAGAAGATACGGTTGGAGGATAAAATCGACGTCCCGCAGGTCTATTACGACAACCCGGAAAGCGCACGCGTTGCAGTTAAAAGCGGCGAGGTCACGGGCATTGTTTCGTCGAATCGCTTTACCGAGGCATATATCGCGGTCTACGCCACCGCCAAGACACTCCTCGACAAACAGAAATTTCCAGTCGGTTGGTTGAAGGTACCGCACAAGGTGATCACGTCCGCAAACGTCGACTCTTATATTGCGGCCTGGGAAAACTCGGGCGCCGGTCTGCGCAAGTTCTATGATGGTGAAATCACCGCTACCCGCAATTTTCCGCTGACGAACCTTCCCCCGACCAGCGACTATAATCATCCACCCAAGTAAGCGAGCGCGGGGCGCCACGTTTTCGAGACGCCCCGCCCTTCCCCTTATTTGTTTGCCCGTGTTGAAATACATGAAGAATGTCATCTACTCGGCGCAGGACATCCGCAAATCGTTCGGTCCGACGGTCGCGCTGGATGACGTAAGCTTCGATGTCCGAGAGGGCACCATCGTCGGGCTCGTCGGCATGAACGGCGCCGGCAAGTCCACGCTCTTGCGGATCATTGCCGGCGCGATCGCTCCTGACGCGGGCGCGTTGTTCATCGATGGCCATCAGATTTCGTTTGGATCGACATTGGATGCGCTGGACAAAGGTGTGGCGATCGTTTCACAAGAGCTGAGTCTCTTTCCAGCACTGACAATCGACGAGAATCTTCAGTTTATTCACGGGGCGCAAAGGTGGCAGTCCATAGCCGCATTCCGCAAATCCGCAAGGGAGACCCTCAACCAACTCGGCGCGACCTTCCGACTGACGGATCGCCTGGCTGGTCTCGGCCTGGCCGATCGTCAACTGGTCGAGATCGCGCGCGCGTTGTTACAGCGGCCGCGTATCCTGATTTTGGACGAGCCTACTTCGGCCCTTCACGCTGCTGAAGTAGGCAGGCTACATGCGCAACTGCGACGGCTCCGCGATACGGGAGTAGGTATCGTCTATGTCTCTCATTTCCTTGAGGATCTTCTTGACATCTGCGATGAAATTACCGTGTTGCGGAACGGTCGATGTGTCGAAAGTCCCGATCTGACGAAGGCAGATAAGTTGCCTCGCCTCGTAGCGGCGATGCTGGGCGACACCCCGGTCTCCAGTTCCGCCCACAAGGACGACGAAGCTGCTGCCACAAGCAAGCAATCGACATTCGCACCGTTGCTGATTTCCGGTCTGCAGGGACCGAAACGTCTGAAGATCGAGGAGCTGTCGGCGAAGCCAGGTGAGATTGTCGGACTGGCTGGCCTCGTCGGTTCCGGCGTCGAGGAGCTTTTCGCCATTTTGTTCGGCTTGCAGCCCAGCAAAGCCGGCATGGTACAGCTGCCATCAGGCGGCGCTCTTCCTGAAACCCCGGCCGATGCCGTTCGCGCCGGCGTAGCGTATGTACCGCCCGACCGGAAGACGATGGGCCTTATGCTTAGGCAGACAATCGGAGAGAACGTAATCAGCGTCAGGACGCTTACGCAGGGCAGAGACGGTTTCGTGCCGGATCGCTCCCAGCTAGCGCGCACGGCATCAAAACGATGTGCCGAGCTCAGTGTTCGGATGTCGTCAATCCAGCAGATCGTGAGCGCGCTTTCCGGCGGTAATCAGCAAAAAGTCGTGTTCGCCAAGTGGCTGGAGGCCAATCCATCGTTGTTGTTGCTCGATGATTCGACTCGCGGTATCGATATTGAGGCCCGCCAGGAGATTCACAACATCATACGACGCCTGAATCGCCTGGGACTGGTCACTCTTTTTTACTCGAGCGACCCGGCCGAAATTGTACAAATTGCCGATCGAATTGCCGTTTTTGCCGATGGGGCTATTATTGGCGAATTATCAGGAGAGCAAAAGACCGAGCACAACGTTATCACGCTCATGAACTCGAGCGCCGACAGTCCACCTCCCTTTTCAATCCGTTTGCATGAACAACAAAGTTTGGCCGCAACGACGAAGAGAAGTAGCCCAATTCGGTTCGATGCCCGTGGTAGATAAGGCGGCCTCGGAAAGTAGCTCACCATCGGCAGAAAGGATAAGAAGCGGGATCCGCGATTTGCGGCCCTCCTCGGCAGCACATGGTTAAACATCCGCCTGACCGCAGTTTCGGCCACATGGTGCGCGAAGTAAACGGACTCTGTCAGAGGATGCTGCGCAAGCGTCTAAAGCGCCACGGCGTCTCCTCTGCACAATGGTATATTTTGCGTGTTCTTTGGATCCAGGACGGTCTCACATTGACCGAAATCGCCCAGCGGGCGGGGGTCGCGCCGCCGCAAATCGTGAGCGGCCTAAGGGGCCTGATAAAGCAGGGACGGGTTGTCCGCGACAAGCATCCGTCCGATCAAAGAAAGAACGTCGTTTTTCTCACCAAACGCGGCCGTCAGCTCGAAAATCCTTGCTTTGAAGAAGCTATCATCGCCAATGAAATGGCGCTTGCCAACGTGTCGGCCAAAGATGTTCAAACTATCATGCGTTTACTCCATC